>Ga0080006_1151361_pt1 | contig 33389 bp, 28 predicted proteins | sample RS3BMetagenome_FD_69209 | JGI IMG/M metagenome (GOLD analysis project Ga0080006, IMG submission 69209) | Ferric oxide microbial mat and aquatic microbial communities from Rainbow Spring, Yellowstone National Park, USA - RS3B (SPADES... ...
CCAGGGGACTGTACGCACATGGGATCTGATCGCGAATCGTCTGAATCGTGAACTGAAGCCACAGGACGACGTCCCGATTAGTACCATGGCCCTCGCTGCTGACGGTAGTCTGCTGTCGGTCTGTAACCATGAAGGCGCCTGCTATGTATGGCGTGTATGCCAAGCCGGTACCGGCACCGGCGAAGCAGACGCGGAGTTTTACGAGCTCGAGCGCTTGCGTGACGCTTCACCGATACCACTCACCCGCTCAGATAGTGACCTCACCGAAATGCAGCACTGGAACCGCAGCCCGAGCCGACAGCGAGTTGTTCAGCGACCTGGGACACCAGCCACTGAACCGGTCGACTTTCAACCCTCAACGACTTGGAGTGCACACACCAGGTACGTGCTCCAGTCGAGCTTCAGTCCAAATGGAAAAATGTTGGCCATGGCCCTGGACTCTGGTTTCATCCGACTCTGGGGCGTACAGCGGAGCGTCGGTGCCACTTGGCAGCAGACGCAGGTGCTGGGACGCCACCAGAAATGGGCATGGGATCTGGTGTTTTCCGATAACAGCGAGTTTCTTTTCAGCTGTTCAAGCGATCGCCGAGCGTGCCTCTGGGACCTGTCAAGCGGCTCTGTCATTCGTACGTACGAGGGTCACAAACTCGCGGTAACTGCACTGGCTGTTTCGGTAACGACGCTATAGAAGCGCTGTGTGCGTCGGATACCCCGTGTGCTGGTACGCAGACGCCTCGTGTGTGTGTGTGTGTGTGAGCTATAGTGACGGGCGTGCAACACGAGGCGCCTGTATCGACGCGGATACGTTGGCAGACATATGCGCGCATGTATGGAATGAAAAGTATCGGGCGACAGCCGAGCGCATGAGCGACCACCAGAGCGCGTATGCTGTTACGCGTGCGGCTCAACGGGCATCGCTCAAGTTGAGGAGTGAGGAATCCAAGGTTACGTTCGTGGAAGCACGAACGCTGCGGTTTCCCTGAGCTTGTTCTTGAACGCTCGCGACTGTGGAGGTGCTGCGGGACCGGTGATGTCTCACGTCCATACCTGGTGCTGTGCAGTCTGCTTCGGTTGTGCTTCGCTTCCCGTGCTCGCTGTGGTACGCGAATACGGATATGTTTGATTTGAAAAAAGGTGTCTCGTAGAGTTTCATTTGAATTCTAGCGTCTGAGGTTGCAGGTTTGACGCGGATTTGGTGCACTGCGCTGGCAAAGTACCTGGACTGCGCTTTGTGAGGCATCGTGTGTATCATGCGATGGACGCTGAAGTGACCTACTATACAGTGTCTAGCATGTTTGTTGCAAGTTTCATGCGATGGACGCTGAAGTGACCTACCATACCGTGTCTAGCATGTTTGGGGAGTACGTGTGCGCAGTACCCATGTTGATGACATGTTGTCTACGTGTTACGTGAAAGGGCGTTTCGCCTCCGAGCTGCGCGGTCATTCGTTCGCATTTCCGACAAGATGAGCCCGAGTTCACGAGTCGTGCGGGTTCCAAAGTCTCGCTCCAGTGCGTCAAGTGCAGCGAGCCCATGCGTACTGACATGAACAGAGCACCACATGCACAGATTTGCGAGTTCGAACGATCCGCAAGCGTTCCTTTCCGCGGCGATAGAGCGCAGCAGATTCCGTGCAGTGTTTGCTGTGGAGCAAACTGGAGCATCTTTAAAGTATCTGGAGAGGTCGTTCAAACTATGATCCTCGTTCGACGCTGCTTTCAGCATACATCGTTTCATCGTGCACTGATAAGGTGCTTGCGGACGAACTGGGTCACTGCAAAGTGTGCTGTATCCATAGCGGAGACGCTATCCGACCAGTACTACTCATGGTCAGTTCCGGGAAACATGTCAGAGCGTAGTCGCGGCTTTGTGTCACCAGCAGCTGACCTCAGGGCGCAGGTTCAAGGTGTAGACACGAAAGGCCGGCAACGTCGACACCCGAACCTAGTGGGTACCGAAGCCCGTGTCCAATCGTAAATATGGAGAAAACGTGTCTCCGCTTCCAAGTATTCGTCCAAAGGATACCAGCGCCTGCTCTCAATGAACAGACACCGAGTTTTCGCCCTTGCATCAATCGTTTTCTGTCACGTACCCAAGTCTTCGGACAAGCGACTCGTCCTGCTCGCACGGGAACGTCGGCACCAACCAGACAGTGAGCAGCAACAACAACAACAACAAACAGAGCGCTGCTGGAGGCCTCAAAGCCGAACTCATTCGACACGCAGCATTAGCGCCACTTGTTCGGACGTGCACCACATGCACCCAGCAGAGTTGACACTCTTCCCGACGAAGAAACGTCGAAGCTTGCCCAGTTCTGCTGAAGAAACACCCACATTTCTCACACGCTCCCCGCTGGACGGCCCCCCAGCCGAGCAGATCAAGCGCAACTGCATTCCAGTTAACCTGACGTTAAAGCCTGACAGTTTGTTCACCGAGGGCCCGCTGTACGCAGCAGCGTCTCATTCAACTTCCACAAGCCAGTGGGCTTGTAGGTTCGCTCTCGGAGTGCCGCCGTTCAACTGTTACTCGGTGTCTGGAGCTTCGCGTTCATGTGGTGCACCACCTGGGCGGTAAAGCGGAGGCACGGCTGCACGTCTGCTGCACGAACGCCGTGGTGTTCACCCTGGGGACTGGAACGCGCCAAGTCTCTGTGTCCGAGAGCTGGTGATGGAGCCCTGCAGTCCGGACTCGCTCGAGCGACGTACTGCCGCCGCCGACGTTGTCAAGTGCGGGCATGTGCTGCACAGTTGGAAAACGCAGTCGCACAGTCGTTGAGCGGCTCCAGTACGGTTGACCTGATTCTCATAGCTTTTGGGGACGAGAGTGCTGAGCAGCTGCGTGACGAACCTCAGTCAAGGATCAATCTACCGGCACTGCCAGGAGCAACTGCGCAACGCATCGGAAAGTGTCCGCAGGGCGTTGCATGTGTTGCCACCATGCAAGCACTTGCCCCAAGCGAGGCGGTGCTTGCGGCGTTGCGACAACACCTGGCAACCACCGAGTCCGGTTTGTACGGCAGCGCAAGCAGTTATGCTATTGAAGAGCCCTGGGTGCGGCGAGTGCAACTCCGAATATCAGAGCATCACGATGGATATCTGGACGAAGCCCTCGATGCACTTATTTATTACATGAAGTGCCGGAGTTTTTTCCGGACGGTGGATGCACTCACCGATGTCCTGCGGTCAGTAGCGTCACAGATGGCGCGCGGTGGCGATGTGACGATTCTCTCGCGTGAACCGGATGTTGTGCGCAGTCTTGGAGCATTGCTCTTTGCCCGAACGGAGCTCATTAAACAGCAGAGCGCGGTATACCGTTCAGGGTGGATGTCGGACGGCGGGCGCTCGCGAGGCAGCACTTTTGAGCAACTTGATGCGCAAGTTTTTCACGCGCGCGAGCGCTTAGCGTACCTCGAGCCTGATCTTGCAACGCTTCGCGATGGGCTAGTGCTCATGAACTCGCAAATCGAGTTCCGCATCAACAGTCGTATTGAACGAATGATTTTGTTGCTGCTGGCAGTTGAAGTTGTGTTTGCCATATGGGATGCGTTCTTCTGAATGAACGTCAGAGGCGCCCTGCCTATAGCGATGCCCTTCGTGCGGTGACAACGTTCGGACAAACCGCCGCAACGGTACGCCTGTGCCCGCTGACGACGCGATGCCAGCAGAGCGGCACTACGTTCGCCTGCATTCGTTTGCAATGACGCAGTGGCTTGTGCACTACAGGATCCAGGTGCAAGAAAAATAACAAGCAGTCTGAGGTGGCATCGAAAGCCCGTACTGCGACGGGACAGAGGCGTTCGGAAAAGCGGCTATTTGGGTAGGGCGTGGATACCGCGTCCAGTACGCTGGAACCTGGCATCAGTCTCCTATTTCCTGTTGCAAAATGGTGCTTATGGACGCGAGGATGGCTTGAAAGCCACGGAACAGTAAACTGCGATCCGCGGCATAGCCTGGCTCCGTGACTGCGTAGCCGCCTCCGTACGCCGGAGCCGCTCGTGGACAACGTCTAGTGTGGTCATCGACGTGTCGCGCATAGGCCTGCATGGCGGCGAGCATGCGGTTCAACGCTGTACCCAATCCTGGCCAGAAGAAACCGGTCAGTGCGAGGATCCCCTGCATATCCATCATCGCCGAAAGCGCACTGCGACCCGTGTGGATCCGCATCGGTTGAAGATGGTGTTGCGTTTATGCACAGCGAAATGGGAAACATTGTCGTTTGTAAAGGGTACGCGCATGTATCCTGCGCAGGCACTCGATACTGTGGGCGTTTCCTCGTGCTTCGTTCCCCGGAACAAGCGCCAGACCGGGAAACCAAGACACCTAGGCGTTGATCACGCTGACACGCCCGTTCGCGCTCCAGAAGCAACAGAAAGAACACGCTGCCGTGGATGACGCGCTCTGAGTGCAGATCTACTGACGGTACGTATGGAATCCTGGCATTTGTAGCCTCCGTTTCAGACTGCCCAGCATGCTGCGATGCGGAACGAAAACCTGCCTTTCAGTGCGCTCACGCGTTTGCATTGCATGACCAAGACGAACCTTTTTTACCAGTTCCTACCGGTTGTACGGGCAGTTCGCATAGCATCTGCGCGTTGTTGAACTCATTGGCAGGCTGCCTGAGTGCTGTCATAGAGGCGCTAAGAAGCATATGCTCGCACGGACGCTCGCCTGCGTACGATCGGTGCTTCAACATGGACACGTGTGCAGGGCTCGTGCGCCTCGATCGGCTCGCACTGACGACCTCGACATCACCTTGAGAATGCCGCCTCGCGCCGCGGGCCCCTAGTGCTGTACCAAAGCCGTCCAGTATTCGTGTTGCATCCGAACCGGCGCTATGGTGATATCGTGGACACTTAGTGCGGGCTTGGCGCACGATAGGAAGTGGAGAATGAGCAATACACCCAGTGGAAATATATCAATCATGGAACTTGAAGGCAGAGTGAAGACGAACGATTAGACGCCACACCAAGCACGAATATCCGTCAAGGAAGCTGGTATCCCTGCACCATCTATAAACGTTCCATCCGACGAAAATCGACTGTCTCTCTGTACACCCAGTGGATATGTATCAATCATGCAACTTGAAGGTAGAGTGAAGACGAACGATTAGACGCCACGCCAAGCACGAATATCCATCAAGGAAGCTGGTATCCCTGCACCATCTATAAACGTTCCATCCGACGAAAATCGAAGATCAACACGCACCATACGCAATGCGTGCGCTGCGCCACGGATGTCGCCCGCGATCGGCCAGCGGAAGTGCGACGTGTCCAGCGCGCCACGACGTCGACGAGCGCTACCGAGCGGCGATGAACGTAGAACAGAGGTTGCTGACTAAGGCGCTCCTTGAGGTCCACAGTGAACGCGCTCCTGTTCATGACCGACACACAGATACCTCGGAATGAACACGACGTCATTATTGTTGGAGCTGGTGTCGCTGGGGCAGCACTAGCGACAGTTCTGGCGCGTGATGGGCGTCGAGTTCTGGCTATCGAGCGCGACTTACGTGAACCAGACCGCATTGTTGGTGAACTGCTGCAGCCGGGAGGCTGCGCAAAGCTCCGAGACCTGGGTCTCGAGGCAGCACTGGAAGGAATTGATGCGCAACAAGTGTTCGGTTACGGTTTGTTTCTTGAGGGTCGGCGTTCCTGTATAGAGTACAATGAAGCGTGCAGGGAGCCGAAGAACGCCAAGGCCGCTGAGCAACCGTTGTTACTGGGGCGCTCGTTCCATAACGGGCGTTTCGTTAGACGCTTGCGTGAGCTTGCGCAGGCCGAGCCCAATTGTGAGCTCGTTGAGGGCGTGGTGACAGAGCTGCTTTTTGACGCACGGCCGGGGCAGCGGCCGCCTCGCGTGGTTGGCGTTGTATACCGCGCTGGTACGTCGAGCACGGAGCAGCGGGTCGCGTACGCTGCGCTCACTATTGCGTGTGACGGATGTGCGTCTCGTCTACGTAAGCAAGCGTTACCGTCGGCGCAGCATCAAGTCCCGTCGAACTTTGTGGGCCTGATTTTGACGGAATGCTCGCTGCCGTTTCCCGGTCATGGTCACGTTGTGCTCACGGATCGTGCCCCTGTGCTGTTTTATCCGATTTCGAGCTCGGAGGTGCGCTGCCTTGTGGACGTACCCGGTGGCAAGTTGCCGCTCGATGCCAATGGTCGTCAAATGGATTTACGGACTTATATGGAACAAGTCATCGGCCCGCAGATTCCGGAGCCGCTGCAGCACCCGTTTCTTACGGCTGTTGCCAAGGAGGACTTTCGCTCGATGCCCAATCGCGTGATGCCGGCGCGTCCGCTGGCGCTAAAGGGCGCTATTCTTCTCGGTGACTCGTTTAATATGCGTCACCCTTTGACGGGAGGGGGCATGACGGTCGCGCTCTCCGATGTTGCGCTTATCCGACGCTTCTTGCGTCTGATTCCCGATCTGCATGATGATGAAGCTCTGCGATTCCATCTGGAATTGTTCTATCGTAACCGAAGGCCGCTTAGCGCTACCATCAACATTCTGGCAAATGCTCTGTACGGCATACTGTGTGGATCTCCCGAGCGAGCGCGCAAGGATATGCGGCATGCTTTTTTGGACTATCTGCAGCTAGGCGGGCGTTGTGCAGCGGATCCCATTCGAATGCTGGGCGGACTGGAGCCGTCACCATCGCTCCTCGTTGCGCACTTCTTTGCGGTGGCTGTTTTCGGATGTGGCCGCGTGCTGCTCCCTGTTCCCACACCGGCCCGGCTCGCCAAAGCCTGGGACCTGTTTTGTACAGCGTTTAATATAGCGAAACCGTTGATTGATGGAGAAGGCGTGACGCCACTAGCATACATACCCGTTTCGCGCATCCCAGCTGGGAGCGGGTGGTTGATCTGTACCGTTTTCGTCACGCTTGCCATCATCATCGGCTATACTTGGATACGATAACGCATGCATAAAGCTTATTCGTCGGCCAGGCGAATCGCAGACCTTGCATGGATAGTTGCGGGCGTCCGCGAGATGTCCCAGAGAGCCAAGGCAGCTTGAAAGCGGGAGATTCCGAAATGCTGCTCGTCTCCGCTACTATGCCACGTTGTTGAAAAATCGCTCATGTCCAAGGCAATGCATCCATTTTGTTGTGTGCAGGAATCCCGTCGCTTTTCCTGTATGATGACCTGGGAACGCAGCAGCGAGCAGCAGAACGCGTATCCGCACATCGCAGCGTCATCGCCGGGTATCAAGTTCCAACGTCATCAGACCAAGGCCAGCAAGTCGTTTTATGTGCATGCGACGACATGCCCAAGTTCATGGGCAGTACCTCCTGTACCGGAGGTATGACGGGCGCAACTTGCTTTTTCGGATGTGAAAACCAGGACGAGGTGCTGCTCGCGACGCTGTCACCCAGAACCAACAAGGTCCGTCATTCAGACGCGATGTGCGCTTGCGTCGCCGACTCCGCAGCTCCGTCGAGCGTTTCCTGCACAAAGTTGCTCTTATGCATATCGCGTACACGATCATCGCCGGACGCATACAGGCTGTTGGCGGGTCCTGGTACCGCGCTCGCGAACAGCGGCATCGTAATCAAACGTGCGTCGAGACGCTCACGGCTCTTCACTGGGGCAGGCAGGGAATCCATGCCTGGATGCCGTGGACGCCGTTGCCGTCAGCGGACACCCATGCCGCAGCCGTTCACTCAGTGATCCCGTATCCCGAATCCAGCCCAGCGCATTCGAAGATCGCCCTGGTGCTTGAACGAGCGGCATCACACCAAAAGCCTCCCACCATGCCAATACATCTACTTCAATGATCGAAACTGAACTGTCGTGCTGGTTGCAGACAGCGTAAGCGTGAACGGGCGCGGATGCACAACCGGCCTTCAGTCAAAACGGGTACCACCGATCGCCCAGCGTAAGCGTGCCGTTTGGTGGCTGGTTAGAGGTCCCCGAGTTGTTCCGTAGACAAACGCTGCGACATCCGCATCAGAGGTGCGGCTCCTCGCACGCAACGAGAAAATTCCCAGAACGCGTTAGCGGCACCACTATTGGCAACACCTTCACAGGCAGTTTAGCGTAGACAGCGAACGCGATCTCTGCTCCGCGTCTCATGCATCGGCCGGATGCTTTTCTGAGACGCGATCGCAGGCTTCCCGAATGACGTGGTGCACCTCGAGGGCGAGATCACGGCTGGATGCGCACAGGATGCTCTGGCCGAAAATGTCAAAGTCATGGGCACAGCGCGACAGGAACTCGCCGTCACAAGTCATCCCAGGTGGTGACTCGAGTGACGCGACAACACAGCCGGCCTCTTTGGCAATCAGAACACCAGCAGCGTAGTCCCAGGGTTGCCAGCCCTCGCCGGCAATTCCCGCGTACACCACATGTACGACACCTTGCGCTGTAAACAGCAAATCCAAGATACCCGAACCGAGCATGCGAATCGCTCGAACGCGCTCACAGAGCAGCCGCTCAACCACAGCGCACATACGCCGGGCGCCCTCGGCGCTGCGCTCATACCCAAACTCTGTCACAACAACCGCATCCGACAGGGGAACATGGCGCTGACAATACAAGCGCCTACCGTTGAGAAAGGCACCACGGTTGCGTACTGCTACCCATAAATCATCTGTGAGCGGATTGTAGACGGCCCCGAGAACTACGTGTCTTTCCCGGAGTAACGCCACAGAGGTGCAAATATGGGGTACACCTGACACGAAATTGGTCGTACCATCCAGGGGGTCAACCATCCACGCTGGTGCACCCGTTTTTGCGGCGTTCATCGTCACTGTGCTGGAGACGTACGCGGACTCTTCCCCGATAAAGGCATAGCCTGGAAACGCTGGTACCAGGATCCGTCGAATCTCACTTTCGATCTGACGATCTACACTGGTGACAATGTCAGCAGAGCTCGTCTTGGTAGCAACGAGCACCGGAGACTTGCTTCCAGCAGGCGCGCTACTGCTATCCGCATACAGCGCCAGTGGACAGTGCAGCTGGTTCCACGCTGCTTTGAGGATCAGGCCTCCTGCGACCACCGCAACAGCAGCCGCAATCGTCTCGCTGTATAGATCCTGATCCTGCACCTCATCGAAACCAAACCACCCGGCTACGAGTTCGGCAACGGCGCTCACCGAGGGAAGCACGCCGCTTGTCTCGGTCTTCGACACCGTCTCGTTCAACTGTTCCGTGATACCCATTCAGGCTCTGCTCCCGAAGCGATTCGCCCAGAGTCGCTTTCCAAGTGAAACCTGATGAGAGAACCCCCGGAGCACGAAGCGTAAGCGGATTCTACGAACGAGAACGCGGTCAAGGATATAGAGACAACAGCGCAATCTTCTCGCGGCACCAGCAGCGGCACCAGCGGCACCAGCGGCAATAGGAAATGTGTGATCAGCGCAGACCGCTGCGGCTAGGTTTTTTATTGACAGAACGTTTACTTTGGCTAGTATTCTCCGACTGCGCGCTTTTACCTTTCTTTTTGTGTTTTTTTCAGTGCACGGTGAAGTATTCATCAAACACCCTACCTCCAAGTTACATTACCTATATTTCTTCTCGGATATTCTGGTCGTTTCTTACGTCCTACTGCCGTGTCCGGTTCAGCGCGCAGCGAACGCGCCTCAGTCACCCGCATCGAATGTTGACAGCGCGTGCAGCTCGCCGCGATCATGCACCTCCGGCGGCAGCGCTGCGCTCAGCGCGAGCTCAATCGCTACATTAAGGAACTTCGCGCAGCGCTCTTCGACGATTGTGTATCGACAGGGTGCGGTTTCGTCGACTCTTGCTCATATACGTCATGAATAGTGCAGCGGTCTTCACACAAGGTGCTTTGAGTGCTGCGCACTGGAATACTGCAGCGCTTGTTCTGGGTGCTGGTGTGGCACTCGCCGGTGACCTGCAGTTGCGCGGCCGGTACGCTCCTGCCCAGGGGTTCGCTATCAAGCTGCCAAAGCTTGGTTTTCCTAAGCTGCCCGGTAAACTACCCTCTCTTCCGTCGCTTCCGAAGGTAAGTCTTGGTTCGGGCAAAGCTGCGAAGAGTGGCGGAAGTGCAGCCTCTGCTGCAGCTAAAACGGGGTCGCGGACGCCGGCACGTGGCGCTGCCGCGCCGGGTGTGCGGGTGCGTCCGGCAACCACGCAGTCGAACCTACCGTCGGGGCCGACTTTTGTGGATCCGACGCAGGCACGGGTTATGGACCAAGGCAAGGGCTGGAAAGCGTTTCCTGGGCGCCGTTTGCCTGGAAAGAACATGGAACAGTTTTTAGATATGGCGCGATCCTTGCGCTCTTGAATAGAGCCAGTTCTGGATAGAGACACAGCTGTTTGACCGGGACACTGGGAGCCCGCGGCAGACGTTGAGATGCTGTGCTACGACTCGGATGACGATGGAGTGTTACGGACGAGCAACGCCTGGGCTGTGGAACGGTGATGCGGCATGCCCGCGCAAATAGCAACAAATTCGGCTCGTGAGCAGGATCAGGTACACGTAAAAGTTCAGCTTATAGAGACAAAAGCCCGCTGCGCATTATCTTTGCGCTGCCACATTCTTGAACCAGGACTGCCAACACCATCAGCATCATCATGATTGTGCTGATTGTATCGGGCGTTAGCCTGCATAGATGATGAGGCAGAAGGTGGCAAGTGCGTAACAGCTGAAATTCATTCAATCACTGCGCTAGGGCGGAAGCGAGTGTGCGACCCTCATCAGCTTTTGTTCTAGTGCCGGATCCGGACACCCACACACCTGGTGCACGCACTGGAGGTCTGGCACGGAATGACAGCCGCTTCCTTTCATGCCGACAGCAGTAAAATACTCGTTCATCCCTCGTTATATGCAACGATCTTGCGCCCGAGGCATGTACCCCAAAAGAATGCAGTTCACCGTGCGCGTCGAAGCTTACCCCGTATTCGGATCCGACAACGAGCTCGATTAGGTCAGCAGCGCCCATCACTTAATCAGGCAGCACATTTCCGCCTTTGTCAAGAAAATCTCTGCTGCTAAGCTGCAGTGCTGCTACTGCAACTACACTGCAGAGTGCTTCGACACGAGCGCGCTGCGGCGCCGTCGTCGCCCAGGTGGCGATTGCACGCTGCGCTCGCCGCTGCTGCTGCGCTGCTTGCAGTGTTCGAAGGACAGGCTTTTGTATCACAGACTCGACGGTAAGAGCGTGCGTTTGACGCTATCCGTACCCGACAAATAGGTTGCATATGGAAGAGGACACGATCTATAGCGAGGCGAAACCACCAGCGCCCAAGTTCGTCCGAGTCTTCGATATTGGGAAGAGTAAAGAAAGCTTCCTTCGTAGCTGTTGTCAGGCAGTTGGCCTGATCGCGAACACAAGCCCCTTGCCGCGGGTATCCTGGGTGACGCGCCCGAGAACTCGACGGTGGTTCTGGCGAAAGCCGCAGCAAGACGAGGAATTTCCGTTTACGTTGCGATTTGTTGACGTGAACTACAACGGTATCTTGCTCCATTTGATAGAAAACGGTGAAGTGCAGGTTCAGAGGACGGAGAACCCGCTCAAGTTTCGCCTCGTTCGGATGCGCTAGGACGCCGCAATCGGCGCGGTGCCCGGGTCCTTGTCACCGTTCCAGTGCAGTGCAATGCTTCCATACGGCGTTGTTTGGTGGGCGGTAACCTGTCCTGTGGTCGCGAGCTTCAAAGTGGTGGCGAACAGCAGCGCCGCGCAGGGCCGGCTCCAAGCCGCGGGATACGGCTTTGTTTGATTTTCTGTGCTCTGTGCGCTTGGTGTGTCGTTTTTGGCGTCGAACGCGGAAACAAAAGCACCGAGCAGGGCGGAAAAGTTGACCCAGCGACATGAACCTGGACTGCTGGCGTCTCTGGCGCGCTGCCTCTCGATGCAACGAATGAGTGTTTCGCGATACGACTGAGGCGTTACGGTTGGCCTGCGGTCGCCCTCGATGGACACTATCGAGGCATGAGATGTGCCTTGCCCTGCATTCTCCATGACAGGCATAAGTTCTGTGTGTATTCTTGACATCGCTAAACCTGGGGAGCATTGGTCTCCGCTATCCAATGGAGACCGCGCAGCAGGAACACCCGATAGCCTCAGATCAGGCACCGTCATTCTCGGCAGCGATGCAGAGTGCTCGGATGAGGCTGCACGAAGGGCGACCGCGTAGGCGCCTGGTGTGTCTGTATCCAGTGAGGGCACCTCGAATCCATCAGCCGTAGCATAACCGCGTAATCGCTCCGGAGCGCTTCCAGAAAATGACGCAGACTGCGGCAATGATGCTCGCAGCTGAGCGTTGTCCTCAGATTCTGGTGGCGGATGACGCTCTTCCCCAGCATGTGGCATGCCATGCATGTCCTTTGGATCCGTAGCTGGCCTTTGAGGCTGTGCTTCGAAATGTGGGCGGAGCACTGCCTCGAAAATAGCTCTGAGGCGGCTGGTGCGTGCCACCGCAACCGCAAAGATACCTTGGCTAAGACATCGATAAACGAAGTCTTTTGTCGCGAGCAAGTTGCTTACGTATGTGTTCTCATCGAGAGACTCTGCGAGACGCTGCAACTGCGTTGGAGCACTGCCTGCCTCCGTGCCCGGTGACTGGTGATTGGGACCTTGCGCTGCAGTGGCACTGTTGGTGCTGCGATTTGATTGCTGGCAAGCGAGCACGAGATCCCGTGTGTGATGCATATTCATTTGCAATCGCCTCGGTGGTAGCGTGAGCGCATCCAGCTCATCAAGCTGCAAACAGGCTACGCTCGACAATGCATTGCGACGACGAAGCGACCGTTGCGATCCCAAACGTTCCTGCTGCTCCTTCGTTGGCACCGAATTCGGGACAAGACGTTGCGGTGCGTCTTGAGCATGCCCAGTAGTCGTTTCATTGCCATGATTGGGTAATGGAGCCATATTCGTCTGTGCACTTGCGTCAGCTGGGATCAGCGCCAGAGCAGCAGCATCGAGGGCCTCTAATAGTCGCCGGGGAGCGATGCTCGAGTCACCGCTTGCATCGCCGTCCTCGGGGAATCTCTCCCGTTCATCGAGCTGGGGAATGATCGACAGACTGCCAGACGAAAACTCAATTCGCGGCTGTCTCAATGTAATGGTGTCCTGGTCGTTGACACGAAACGGTGTCGGCGAGAGCGGCCAGGCGCGCTCGACGCTCCCGCTCGGCTCGGTGGCGGCTTCGGGAACAGATGCCGCAAGCTCATAGGGTTGCATGGCTGCCGCCGCCGTCGCCACCAACCCATGCTGGGGTGCAGCGAGCAACGCGGCTCTTTCGTTACGCCCGTAAAGCTCCGAGTCGTACAGATGCCAGAGCACATCAACATGGGCGAAATATTCACCAGATGTATGTGGTGCATTCGTCTGCTGGGGCACCGGCTCCAAGGATCGCGAGTCTGGGCCCCAGGTGATGCTGCCGTAGCGCGCGCAGAGCTGCTTCCGCCTGCTGGCCCCGATCCGGTGCAACAGGTAGCGCGTATCTCGCGAATTCCTCGCAGCAAACTGGTCAGCGTCCGCGGCATTCGCGTCTGTAGCGACACTAGCATCTGATGCCACCTCTGCGCCTGCCGCTGCGGAATCGTCGTGCTGTCGTCCATCGGTGGACAGTATACAGACGCGTGCTTGTAACCGCTCCCGGCTAAACCAATCTTCCGCAAGCGTGCAAAACAGTAGTACCTGTCGCTCATAGATTCTCGCAATGCCGACCAGAAGCAGTGCCTCCAGTCGCAATGACAGGGCATTGATATGGATCGTCTCTAGCAGTTCCCTGCAGATACGAGCAATGCTTACACGAATCAGAAAGGACCGAGGAAGACGTTCGGTCCCGAGTGTTGCTGCAATCCAAACTTTGGCGAATGAACTGCGCCGTTTGATGAGACTGGTCGCATAAAACATTTCTCTCGTTCACAGAACAAGCACAAGAACAACGGAAAATGCCTCGAGGGATGAGGGCGATAGCGCGCGAAATCCCGCGCTGGATCAACGGCAGAGGCGCGCGATTTCGCGCTCTCGTGCCTTGATCCTTCGAAGATGCGGATTTACCTCTGGATCAACTGGTAGGAGCATCGTATGCGACGGGTGCAAGGGCTTATAGTGCGCGATTTCGCGCTCTCGTGCCTTGATCCTTCGAAGATGCGGATTTACCTCTGGATCAACTGGTAGGAGCATCGTATGCGACGGTTGCAATGGCTTATCGTGGGCGTATACGCTCTCGTGCCTTGATCCTTCGAAGATGCGGATTTACCTCTGGATCAACTGGTAGGAGCATCGTATGCGACGGTTGCAATGGCTTATCGTGGGCGTATACGCTCTCGTGCCTTGATCCTTCGAAGATGCGGATTTACCTCTGGATCAACTGGTAGGAGCATCGTATGCGACGGTTGCAATGGCTTATCGTGGGCGTATACGCTCATGTTTGGATCTCTTGCCAATTTTGTCATCAACACTAGCTTGGGTGCGTTTTTTCTGCCACTGCTTCCTTTTTTATTTTTGTCTCGAGCGTAAGAGACATCAGTGTCTACCTTGTGTTCACATCCGATGCAGGCAGTCGAGGTATGTTGATGGGAACGTTCCAATCCTGATTTCGTTGCTTCTGGTTATTGTCGACTCATTTCAAGTGGAGACGATACATGCAATCCTTGATATGCTTGCTGTTTTCTTCCGCTTTGTATCGAGCATCAGCGTGGACTTCACGGCGGTGACGCGGAACTGCGCTTAGATATCTGTGCGGTTATCCTTCAGGCCGCTTCCACTCCTGAGCGCTGTCATATAGGGAGATGTGACCCGTTCGGTACCTTCTCTTGGCAGTTACAGTAGGCTATCCGCGACAACCCTCCTCGTTTCTGCTTCCGGAGCCGTATCCGAAGCATGGCGGCTTCCGCTGGAGAGTGCGCTCGGCGAGTACGCTGTCCGCTTGACGTGCAAGCGTACGCTCTTTTCCAAATGGAATATTATTTGCAGAACGCGGGGTCGTTCATGATGAAGATTTAAAAGTATCGAAATGAAAGTCCAGAAGAGAGATCAAGTTCGAAAATCTAGAGTCATCGACGCATCCGTCGTGCTGTACAGTGACAGCCGCTCCACTGGATGCAATCACTACGTGGACTGAATTCCGAGTCCTAGACGCGTTTCCATGCAGACCGAAGATATGGGAGCCTCTGGGAGCATATCCTATGTAACGAATGGTGCTGCCGCTGTCGAATGTCGGTGTATCGACGGCCACACAGAAAGGAAGATTTGTCTTGCAAACGGAAGCGCTTTTTTGACACGACGAGAATCGTAAGTGCGCTGAATGTAGCAATATCAAGGACTGTGCTGAGCGCGATCCGTCCAGGCGGTGACGACGAAAAGCGCAGATTCATTCGATGCCTCCGAGGACGATCTCACGAACGCGAGAGCTGGGCAGAGCCGGATCTTTCCGAGAAAGCTCCACATGGGACGCGCTGTCTGCTCATAGCCAACGATGGACGATTTGGGGCGGCATGAGTTAGGTACTTTACAGGGGGTAGCGGAGCGCATGCTGACGGAAGGCGCTCCGACAAACGCTCTCGATGATGTTGGATCGCGTGCGCTCACGATAGCGCTCCCGTTTCGTTAGAACGAGCGCGTGCTCTAGCAGTCGCCTCGTGGCGGGAATACCAACCCTGCAAGGATGTATGCAACTCGTGGTGATCAAGTCCGCACACCGACAGCACCCTGTCTGCGAAAGGTGTGCAGCAGGGCTGCTGCTGCTGCTGCTGCATCTACCGCTCGATGATGAGGGCAGGGCTCTCTGCATAGTATGCTTCCGCCTCGACAGCGGTGAATGCACTGTACAGAATCGCGGACCTCCGCGTGCAGTGTAGCGGGAAGAGTCGCGCATCGTCATTGTTGGCGTTGCTTGGCATGTCTCTCATGGAGCAGATCGTTGGACGTACGCTTCGAATCTGCATGGCGAAACGAGGCACGAGACGATGCCCGCCGCTGTACCCGCTCTGGCTATGCCACAGCTCGCTTTGCCGTCAAATTGCAAGCCCGAGCGGATTCTGTCTTCACGATGCAGACTCGGTGGTGTCCCAGCAGAAAGCGGTAAACAATGTGTTGCTGTGAACATTGGCGGTTTCTTCCTCTGATGAACGATGGATGCTGTCCATCGTAAAAAGCAAGGACCGAATCGAAGAGGCCCGCAATCGGACGCGCAGCATATCCAGTTTCGATAGACACAACAGGTATCTCCGGAGATGAGTCGCAAAGTGTTTCCCATTCGTGAGCGCTGTTGGAACGCCACGGGGCTCGTCGTGACCCTGTCGCTATCCGTCCAGGCTGCGAACGCAACACTCGCATCTATGCTTGTCCACGCGGGTACCTGGGCTTGCCATGGCGTTCAGAAATACCATGACATGTAAATGTCCGGCCGAGGTGTCGGCTTTGCCTGTTGCAAGGCCGAGTTGTTTCCGCCACGACACGCCTGCAGTGCTCCCAACCCGAGACCCGTATCAGCATCTGCTTCGCGCACCGCGCCGCTGGGCAAGGAAACCAAGGACAGCTCTCCGCAACGAGCTTGCAGGTAGAGAACTCTCGAAGTCGTATTCAGTCTAAAGAGAGCTTGTTTTCTGGACCAAAACACAAAGGCGGGTACCGTTTCGCCTGATGCGGCGCTCCAAGGCAACGAGCACTCTCCAGGAGCTGCATGACGAGCACAAACGCAACGGAACTGCTGTGTTTTCTAGTCTGTTCAGAGCTGGACATACAACGCTCCTGGTCTTTGGCCCTTCAGATTGATCGTCTACCGCAACCGGAATCCAAGGCTCGGAAGCTGCTCTTTCAGGCCAGAGAGCAGCCACAGCCGCACCAGCACACAGCTCTAGGTGCAGAAACCAACTCCTCCCTCGATTCCGCACTCTTTACCACAACCGGTCCAATGAAAGGCTGCCTGTGACAGCAAAGACTCTCACTGGGGTCACTTGGGTTCAGATCTGAGCTCCTAGCACCCGAGCAACTTTGTCAGCGCCTGAGCGACAGCTGGTGCCCCGGAGGACCCCAGTTCAACAGCACCTCCCGCCCGCCCCCCCTGCAGTGCACCCGTGCAAACCTGAGCTCGTCAACCCGGCAGTGCCCGCTACCACGTCCCCAAATACTGGCGACCCCAGTCCCCGACAAAAAGGTACCTGCTCCCAAGTACGGCAGTGCAGAGAAGCCGCTCTGTCTGACGGCACCAACGCTTCCAAACTGGCGGCGGCTGCGACTTTGCAGCGCGGCGCTTCGCTAGATAGTCTTCCTTTCAGGGTGGCGGACTCGGGGCGAGTCGTCGTTGTATGCCGCGTCTGTGGACGGTTTGCTGGTCCTCCTGGGGTGTTTCCGACATTGGCTGCCTCTCTCGAGGACGGACGCTTCCTTGGACACGAAGCGCTACGCAACTAGGTTCACGTACGCTACGCAGAGACCAGCAGTTAGGGACTAGTGGCTGCAAACCGGAGCGGCTTTGGTACCCGCTAGCGAGGCCAATCAGGCTCACTGCTCATCGGTGGCTTTCAGCGATGAGCGAGTCTGCTTCTTCTGAGTCCACAGACAATTTGAAGAAAAGGAATATTGCCCTATGGTTCGGGTACGCTGGCACGGAGTTTCGTGGCTCACAGGTTCTTGAGCCGCGACGCCGGCAACCAGTGGAAACTGCCGCCAACGAGGCCGGCTCGGGCGATAGAGCCGTGGACTTGCGCGATGGCACCGTTGAGGGCGAGCTTGCGCAAGCGCTCTATCGAATTGGTGCAGTAACGGAACTGAACTTTATGAAACTGAGCAAGATCTGCTGGTCGCGAGCGTCCCGTACCGACAAGGGCGTGCACGCAGTGGCCAATGTCGTGTCGGCAAAACTGCTACTGGACCTCAGACGCGACCTCACGAGCGATGAGGAACTAACTGACCTTTTCGTGGACAGACTCAACGCCCAGTTGCCACCAAATATTCGAGTTTTCGGGGGCCAGCGCATGAGCAAGGGTTTCCGCGCTCGTTCCGCGTGCACCCTGCGTGAGTACGATTACCTGCTGCCGCGTTGGGTGCTGGATGGACGCGAGGACCTATTCCTTCAGGCATTACGCTGCTTCGAAGGAACACATCGCTTTCATAATTTTAGTGGGAAAGAGCGCAGAATCCAAGGACGCGGGAAGCAGACGAGTCATGATGCGCTAGCGAAAGTGCTCAACGGCGACATGGACGGGGCCGATGATGACAATGACGACGATGTCGACGATGAAGATGGGGATGACGATGAGGATGAGGCTATCGATTGTGATCGAGATGATCATCATGAATCCCGCAGTGATGGCGCTGAAGCCGATGCTTCTACCCGGACATGGATGAATGCGACGGCTGGCGAGCAATGCGAGCGAGATGATGATGAGAAGGGGCGCGCATCACTGCATCGCTTTCGGGATGATCGAGCGCAAGGTTTTTTTGGTACAACATCTCCAGCGGCGCATTATCGATCAGGCTCGGGGGCGAGCGTACAGGCAGCAGCTGCCAAACGCAATCGTGCAGATTTGCAGGGAAACGAACAAGAACAGAGCGATGCGGATGGATCATCGCATGGACCAGTTCCTCATCACGAATCCGAATCACAGAATGGACACGGGAACAACGCCAGTGCACAAGGCGAAATGGAGGGAACGATGCAAGCCCGCACAACGACACGCCCGCCATCACGCTTTCAACAAGAACTGGATATCGCAAAGCAAGTCATTCAAGAGATTCATCCGGACAAGGAGCGGGCTCCTATCGAGCACGATGATGCACGCTGCGTTCAGCTGGAAGCGCGGGAGCCGTTTCGCCGCATGGTGCAGGTCGCGTATCCCGTTGCGCATCTGGATCGCCTCCGCCGACCCTATTATCTTCGAACGCTCTACCGTTTCCATGTAGAGCCCTTTTTGAGCAGGGATGATCACGGGTGTGACTTTCTCCTCGTGCGTGTTCGAGGTCAGTCGTTCGTGCTCCATCAGATTCGGCGGCTCATCGGTGCTGGGATCCTTGTGGCTCGGGGCCATCTATCCCTAGAAGCGTTAGAGGCCGCCCTTGAAGGTCCCTATCGAGTAGTTTTTTGGCGCGCTCCCGGCTCCTGCCTGATGCTCTATCAACCATCGTTCTGGGATCCACGTCGTCGTCTCTTTCGACTGGTCCCGAGTCCCAGGATCAAGGCGCGAATGCAGCGCTTTCGGCAGGAAACCTTAATTCCCCAGGTATGCGCCATTGGTCAGCTAGAATGGAAAGCTTTTCTCGATCCGGCACAAGGTGCTAAGGTTGTGTATTGTCATCAAGAGCAACTCGTGGAACAATATCGGCTGTGGCGAGAGCGTGTTACCGCTGCTGCAGAGGAAAGGCGACATCAGTCAATGCCTACGGACCCACAGAAAGCGCACCGGGCGGGTAGCACTGTGGAACTTCCGCGTGGTATCCAAACGACAATGGCGATCCATTTCAATCTGCTGCCAGGTCCCGAGCTCGCAAGACTGCGCCAAGAACTACAGGCAGCAGCTGAAAATGGGAAACTGCCTCGTCAGCCAAGCACTGTAGAATGCCTCGCGTACTGTGAGCGTCTTTACACGGATCGAGCAGTGGATATACAAGGAGTTGCTTGCGTCGAATAGGCAAGATCAGCGTTTCCTGCCTCGGGCTGGAGCGCTCCGATACGGGTGATGCATTTTCATATACACAGAAATACGTACGAGAAACCTCCTCTACGTCGAATCATCAAGATCAGCGTTTCCTGGCCCCGACTGGAACGCTTTGATATGGGTGAAGCGCCCGCTTTGAGACAGCGATGTTGCAGCGAGACCATCAGGAAAGGTAGGCGTTTCTGGCGCACCTATGAGAAAAGCTGCTCGAGCAACAGCTGAGAGGAGCGATCTAGCACACGGTACGCTGGCAGCGTGATCTGAACGCATCTTCAATGAACATGAAAGACGGATGTGCGCGGTCTGCTCTTGTCTTACGAGTTCTCTTCCAACCTTTTTTGTAGATCTGTAGCTTGGACATTCGACGTTTGGCGATAAAAAATGACACATCCGAACGTCGTAGTAGTAGGATACCTGGTCGTCGTTTCGGAGTGGCACCTTCGATACTTGGCAGATGGATTTTGTTGCGTCACCGGATTCAAGCACCTTCGTGACGCCTTCGAACGAGGGTTCGTAGAAACACCAATAACGTTATCCGATCTGCACTTACAGGGACCCATTCGTATCGGTTGCTTCCCTGCAGCATGCCCATGTCACGGATGCTTCATGTTTTCGATCTTTCCGTTTCAGGGCAAGTTGTGGGCGCGGCAAGCCGCGCACCTGGGACGACGACGGAAAGCACTCGACGCCATCCACTGACGACTTGCTCATCCGTTCATCCAGAGACTCTAACGAAGTTTTCAGGTAAACCGTTCGTCGTTTTCGTTGGAAAGCGAACTCCTCATCTCTTCGTCGCCATCGATGCAATCGCATTCCGCATCAGCATGATATCGATCACGGGAAGTACGCCTCGAGGCTTCTGTCTGTCTGGTTTCCATCGAGAAGTGTCTTGGACTCGGACACGAATCATCGTAGTGATCGCCTCCAGTGCAAAACGCGTCAGCGTTCTTGCGGGAAGGGAGCGTAGACGAATCGAAGTCATTTTTTTCTCCAGTATGAATTGCTTTTCAGGTACCTAATCCATCGTGGACAACATCGCTTTCCATGTATCCTCTATCGAATGCGACAGCGTGCACTTGCGCATGCTGAGCACAGAGTACTCGAGGAGTGGATCGTCCAGAAGAAGCCCGTGATCCTAGGATATGGCACCGGGCGCGGGTTCGGTGGAGTCCACCGTCAGGCACCTTCTTTACCCGTCAACGGAATGTGCCGCATGATGAAGCAGGCCTGCGCACGCTGTGGCGTGACCCTTGGAGACGGACTACCAGATGATTTATAGGAACACGTGACCACAGTCACGTGTCGTTATTACGAATGGTGCACTGAGGTTTCATACGTAGAGAAATCTTGCATCGCAGGCGAAACGTAGATCACGACTCCTGTTTGTGCACGAAATGCATCGAGAGAACTGGAAAACTTCCAAATCGGGACTTGAGTGCTTCCATCAACATCCTTCGACTGCTGACAACGTGACTGCAGGGACTCGCAGGTCCGACGCGTTGAACGCCAGAAAGAGGAAAGGGAAGTGATTACAGATAAAGCTCATAAATCATGCTGTTAATGACAACGAGAATAGACCCAAGCTTTCGAGTGTGCGCCTGATTTAGACGATCCGTTCCATCTCATTCCGAAGTTGAAGTACAGATGGTGCTGATGGGCTCGCTAGTGGGCGCGCTCTTCGATCCGTTGCGCATTGAAGTGAAAATCCTGTCGATGGCTGTGAACTCCAGCTAGTATATCAAGTGCCCAACATCCATTTATTTGGTGGGTGTACCCGCATTCGCTTCAAAATAGGGTGCATCCAGAGCTGCAATGTGATTCTGCATACGGAATAGACTGCGAATACTCGCTTGGGATACAATACCCTCGCAAGCAGTCATCAGTTCAAACGAAGAAGTAGTAGTACCAGCAGTAGCAGCGCTGGCGACATCCGGGGATGCGATCAACTGCTCGGCTTTGCGATCAATCCACATCGGGTAGCCACCTCGCACCTCTATTTGAGAAACAGAGAGAGAAGGGCGCTGCCTGGCAAGCGCCCTTCATCGGACCTGCTCGTCCACGTTTTGCGTGAGGAGCGTCGGCGGCACCGCGCCCCTGGACCAGGGCACTCGGCAGACCACCCGAACATCTACATTCAGGATTCGTACTTCGTTCCTTACATGATACTTCCAGTCGTTTACGCAATCATACAACGGGGTTCATTCCGTAACCAAGCGAGCAGCGCTCACCAACCGCAGTGTACTGGACCCTCGTCCAGGCGTCTCCGGTTAACGTTTCAGCATCGCAATCCATCGAGTCTGCTCGTAGGTGAAGCTTTCGGGGTACATTCCACCGCCATCCGCTCTGATCAACAGCTTTCAAGGACAGCAAGGCTATTTCTAGTCCATCTGCCAGACCATGCCCTGCACAATGGTTGTCGCGAGGAACCGCAAAAGCCTCTGCGCTGGATGCAAATGCACTTTCATCGTAGCGTGTAAGCAGCGCTCGCACTTGCGAATCACCAGGAGGCGATGCAAGTGCTCCACGCACGGGTACGTGTGGGTATTCCTGTTTGCTGATACAGTGCTGGGTAAACCGTGGTCCAGCGCACCGCAGGCAACCAAGCAAGTAGCATTCCTGCTGGATGTTGCGCTTCCATTCCATGTTACAGCCAAAAATTGGATAAACGCAGACCTAATAGGAACAAGCTCGAAGCCGCACCCAGGGACGTCTCCTGTGCGCATACGAGCAGCAACAGCGGCGGCGGCGGCGGCGGCAGCTACTGGACACGGCAACGCTTCTCGCACACCTGATGCCTAGAGAGGTGCCGCTGCGTACCACTCCAGCAAGTTCGGATAAATCGTTGCGTTAGAGCTTCCAGACATGGGACTCTGTGTACCCGAGATCGCGGAGGATTCCAGCGAGCTGCCCCTGCTTCTTATCCTTGGTCTTAGGTCCACTTACCAGCTCCATCATTCCCGGTGGGCCACACACGAAAATCAGTGGGTTCTGTTCCGGAGGCGGCAGGCGCTCTTCCAGGTACCGCCGCGACACGATTCCTTGCATGAGTTGCGGTCCCGGCACCAGAGGGGCTTCCCGAACCAAATAATGAATATCTAAGAAACCATTACTGGATGCAGCCATTTCATCCAGCTCCTCGCGAAGCAAAATTTCCATTTCCGTGTTGTTGGCAAAAATCAACGTCAACTTGGAGGGTCGCTTCTCTGGCTCCGGTTCCCGCTGTCGCTCCACGAGGTCATGGATTAGTTGCAGGCACGGGGTTAGCCCGGTGCCACCAGCAATGAAGACAATCTGCTGGTTGGCATGATCCTTCTCCACAAAACGATACTGTTCGAAAGGACCCTTAAGCTGTATGGTGTCCCCCGGACGCATATCGTGCAACAGGTTCGACATGCGTCCGTCCGGGTATTGCCGCACAAGGAATGTCAGCGGGCCGTTGGTATACCGCGGGCTGATAGGGTTGTAGGGTCTGACCACGGGTTCGCCTGCCGGCTCTCCGGGGGTAGCTCGGAAAAGTACGCAAGATATCGGTGGGATTTCTAGTGGCGTGCTTGTCGCAACGGTGATACCGGACTCAGGATCCGCGATAGGTTCCAGAACAAGTCGCTTTGTGGTAGGCGTCTCGGCTGTGGCTCGTACCAGTTTCCAGCTCGTCCAAGCATCCGGCCGAAGGACCAGCTGTCCTCCACCAAGACGAAGATCCAGGGACTGTGCCTCTGCGCTCCAGGTACCAGCCGCGCGTCTGAGTAACGCGTTGAAACGCAAAGCCGCTGGTGGCGTTCCCAGAGACCCGTTCGAGCCCGAGTCTACAGTGGTGAGCGATAGCACCGCAGCCGCAGTTGCAGCCGCTGCTGCGCTCGCCAGAGAACGCATTCGACCTAGTCGCAACATTGAGCACGAAGTGAAACGAGCACCGTCCGCGAGGTATGATGCGAACCGCTCGAGAGCTCGGCACGAAAACGGGCTCGCTTCGTAGCCAAAAAGACTACACGGTGCGCCGGGCGTTTGGAGAGGCAAGGCGGTCGTCGTCGTTCCAACAGTGCCAGGTGTGCGTTGGTGGTATCTCAGGCCTGTCACGAACTGATCAATCTTCAAGCAGGATAAAAGATCTCAACATTGAGTCCTTGACGCCTATTAATGATGTGGCATACATGGGTGTGTTCAGAGTAGCATATGGAGGTCCATGATGTCCTGATTAGGCGTTGTCGGGGATGAAGGCGCGGAATACTCGTTCACAGACGCTGCCAGAAAAAAAGATGCGCAGACTGTATCGGCCTTCGCCCACAAAGAGCAGCACAGACAAGGTTTGTCTCTCTCACTCTCTGCTTGTGCAGGCCGATACTACCTGAAGCGTAACCTTCGCTCAGAATGCATCCCAAAGTCCATGCGACGCGCAACGACTGCATAAAGAAAGTGAACGTTTGGTAGAGCGCAGTCTTTTCGAGCGTTCTCTCCCGAATACTAACCAACCGAATAGCCATTTCTCTGGTCAATTGTGACAGCAGTTGTTTCGCGTCCAATATAGAGCGGACAGAGCACTCGAACGGCATTCAACTCCTTCGGCTGCCCAGCACAGCGTACAAAGCTATAACCATTGGCCTACGCAGCATCGCCATGATGCGCCGCACACTCACCGACGAAACGCTATAATTGAGGTACGTACGCTCTATCGTCACGGGACGAGAAGCGGGCCTCAGAATGGACTTTGCGTCCTGACTAGGTCTGGAGACGGTCTCGATCATCGGTGTAGATCGAGCGCTTGCAAGAGCGTGGCATCGCTAGGAAGAACTTGAATGAACCCCGAACTTGGCCTTTCGTGCATGAGGACGAGTCTCGCATTAGCCCGAGATGATCGTGCAGCAACGCGGTCGTTTTCGTCATGCAAGTCTGGTGGTCATTTGAATATGTGTAACTAGATGAGCAAACAAGCAAACAATCTATGAAGCATCTGCGGAACCGGAATCCGTCGCCTAGTTGCAGTCGCATGAAAGACGTCAGCATGGAGTCCTAGTTGCCCGGGGGCGGGAATGGATTCGTACGGATTACGGTGACCTACACTCGACGCAGCATCGATGCTTGGTGTGTATGGGATGGATGCATCGCCGAGGATACCGCATGAACGAGCGAAAACCTTTTATGTATCTGCGCTCGTGCAATTACATACGAACGATATACATCATCCATGGAAGATGCCTATCATGGGCTTATTCGAGCAATGCGCTACTGTTCAGTGCATTTGCATAAGAAACACTCAGTGCGGTCTCCGTCAATGCCGATCGCGTGCACGACATATTGCGTTCCGAGAAGCATCTGGCGTGCGCTCGCATTCGATCAAAGCGAATCCCCGTATTTTGCAGAATCCACCAACTGGCACTTAGTCCATGCAGGTGAGCAACGCCATTAGGCTGTAGCGCAGTGCAACCCCGGCACTCGCTGGCAACGCAACGCTCTGAACGCGCTGTTGTTCCTTGCGTGAACGTGCTGCCACGTGAAGCACCGCCAGTCAGCAGCGGAGGCCCGGCATGCATTCGCGCGTACTAGCGCCACCGTGCTCGGCGAGACGAAGGCGCTGCCTTCACACCGACAACGCTTCCAGCCGTATCGGAACGCGCTTCTCCATAAGAACCAGATGCAGGCGCTAGACGGGCACACAACGGGAAGCCGCACTTTCTGGAGCCGACGTCTCTCTCAAGACGTTGTCAGGCCGCTCCGCCTCTGTGCAGCAACGATACCAGCGCTAAAAGCACTATGATAGCCACGCACAACACCCTTGACTGCACCACCAAGAGCGCTTGAACGAACCTTGATCACGGTGTGCAAGCTCTGTCTGAAGTTCACGCAACACACAGAGTCGTTGGCAATTCCCTTTCTGTCTGTCTCTAACCGTTCGCGTTGATGCTGCGCAGCGCATAGGTGCTTCCGTCCTGCACCGTCGAAGGCGACACGAGAGGCTGAATCTTTATCTGCGACAAAACTTCCCAGCATCATGCGCACCGCAAAAACGGCGCTCGATACGCGGTGCACGCAGCCAGCGGGCGTCCGCTGGAGATCGCAGCTTCGCTTCGACGTGAAGCTGTGCGACGCGCACCAATGTTCTAAAAAAACAATTCCTCCTTCAACTGAAGCTCACGCACCGCTCACTGTCTCAGGAATGGGTGGGTGCTATTCACTTTTAGACGGTAGACATGACACAGGACAGTTCGAGGTGATTGTTCCAGTGGACCTTTTCGTCTATGTTCCTGGGCGCAAGTACACCCGAGCACTAGAGGCAACAGCAGCGGACACTGCGCTCTCGTTACGCCAACGGTACGTTGCAGCAGACAGTGCGGGGGCGTCGAAGGCGACCAGGGTTCACGTCAAAAGGCTGACGCGTTCTCGCGTTGCGAAATATTTGCAAGTGCTTTCCAAGGAAGACGCCTCGGCCGAGGAAAATGCCAAGTACGCCTGGACGGGGTTGCTTGCGTCAGGGGATCGCTTTCATAAAGGCGATAGCGGCTTCGAAGCGGTGAACGTTGTGTACGCACTGGCGTTATCGACGCTGATGCGAGCCAAGCGGGTAGCCAGCGATCCAGAAGGGGAGCTCACGGACAGCGTCTTCGATCCGGAACGCATCCCGGATCAGGACTCGAAACGCCGGAACGGCAGTCGGAAGCAGAGCGCACCCCGCAAAGCGCCAGCGTGGGATACGCGGCGCGAACGCGTTCAACAGTTGCTTGTTGAAGCAGCAGAAGAGCTTCAAGCTCTGAAGGAGATTCGGAACGAACATTACCCCAATGAAGAGGCAGTATCCGCGCTTCCAGTTGATCTCCAGGATGCCGTGATTGACGCGCTGCTGCTCCAGTGTCTGGGGCACGCGGAGATGGTGGCAGTTGTGCGGGGATTTCGAGCAAAGCTTCCCAAAGCAACTGCCGGCACACTACCGCAACATGAAGATCTAAGCGGCTGGGCAGCGTCTGCGCACGCGGCAATGGCGCGCTTCGAGGAAGCGCTCACTGTGCTGGAGGACATCACACCCACCGATGCGCATTCGCGGACAGAGGTCGATGGAGAGCGTTTACAGGGGTGGGTAGAGTATCTGCGGTTTCGGCTGCGGACGAGCACTGCGTGGGCACGTATGCTTCAGGGAATGAGCCTATGGTCCCAGGATGAGACCGAGAAGCAAAACCGCGGGGCAGCACTCGCCGCCTGTCATGACGGGTTCGAAACCCTGGAGGCGGCTCGCAGGCACGTGCACAAAACCTGGTGCGGTCGGGAGCGAACCCAGCGCGAAAGCGTTTTAACCGCGCTCACCCAGCTGGAGATGCAGTTTATGAGGATATACGAACCCATAGCCAACCAGAACATGAATATCTATCTGGTTGGGAGGGATGATCAGCCACCAGCTTTACCTACCGCACAGCCGATGATTCCTGAACCAGCTGCTTGGCTCTGGTCCAGTGCAGCCGAGGCAGAACCCAGTTCGGAGGCAAGTCTAGCTCCAGAGGCATCCACAGAGATATCCGTTGTCGAGGGAAAGCACGAAAACCAGAATTCGCTCTGAGACCTGTGCTGGGTTACCGGACGCCTTGGCGTCGTCGGTATGCTCGCAGGCAACCAGAACAGATGCCTGCGTTTGTCTGCAAGGGCTTGGCTGCGTCACCACAATCCGCAGCGAATACATGGGCGCTCCGTGTTGATCGTGGGTGTGGGAGCGTCGAAGATGCACTCATTTTATCGAAAAGCAGGCGGGTTCCACAGGTATCTGGCAACGATCATTGCTTGAGGCACAACTGCGAACATCGGATCCCGTACAAACAAGAACTGGTTCGCGAAACCTGCTTCATCGCGCGCTGGTTGTTTCGAGGGATGCGGCGGGGCACCGACGGGACTTGCTGACGTGAGGCAACAGCAAGCGCCTGAGCGATTTTCATACCGCCGTACCCGTGCATAGAGCTCGTGTCGTGTGCTGATGAATGCATGCGTCTGCGGTGTAAAGTAACTGGAGGCACCAGGAACAGGAATAGCAATGGGAGGAATGGTAGGAACAAGAACAGAAACAGTAGTCGAAGCAACCGCTGAGCCCAGAGCGTTGCACTTATTACAGTAAACTTGCCAGTATGTAGACCTGACTCGAGCCATTTGGACACGTTCTGTAGCAGAGGAAATGTCACGTATCCGAGTACCAGAACGAGCGGTCTCTAGAGCAGGCTCCGGAAATCCATGCCGACAAAGCGTATCACTGTTGTACGCGCTGCCGTACTGAGTACCCGACAAGCGCTCACCGACCTGCATGAACATGCGCTCTGCAACTGTCAAAGTCGTCTGAGCTGGCGCTTCAGGCGATCCTGAGCGCATCACGAGTACCGACGTACTTTTGTTTGTCATCGTGTGTTTCCGAAATAGCCGAGACGTCCAAGCACTTGCTCGAGGTACGTCCGATCTACGGAAACCTGCCTTGATCGCTGCGATAACGAGGGTTCAGTCTCTGCGCCCCGCAATGCCCTAAACGCCCTCTCGGTGAGCGGTGTCAGCATACAGAGCAGCCAGGATCGCGCTGCAGTGGCGAGTTCGATGCTCGTACCAGATCCCCGTGGCGATCGTTCCATATCCCTCGAATCGCGGTATACTTGCCCAACGATACGCTGCATATGAGCCTCCCAGTTGCTCTGCATCGCGGTATCGTCGGGCAGCGACAGGGGCAGTGTCAGGCAACGCAAATGCACAACACTCCGCACATTGGACAATACCGGTTCCAGCAGCGATGGTAAGGCCAACAGACGTTCCCCGAAGGCAATCATCGCTTCACTGGGATGCTCGGAGAGTGCCGGAAGATCCAGCGAGGTATCGTAGTCGGGTTCCGGGTGTACGCCAGGAAGTCGCAGTGTCGCTTCAAGCCGCAGCAGCGTCTTTGCTAAGAGCGCTTCGCCAAGCGCCCGAATGAGTGTTCGAGCCTGGACCAGCGCCGGCACGACACTCCTGGCGAGCTGCTCTACGGAACGGCTTACAGGGTGCTCGGTGTCGTTCCAGTCTGCAAAGTAGGTGTCCCGAAGCGCAGGATCCCGAGCTAGTGCCCAGAGGACTGCGAGCGGTGACGCTGACGCAGACACGGCACTCTCTGAAACCCGCTGCAAAGCGAGCGGCTGGTCTTCAAGTAGCTGAACAAGCTCTGCATGCCGCTGTGTCTCCTGCACCTGTCGTGTGGCGTCTTTTTGATGTGCAACGAACGCTACGACATCTAGCGTCCAGCTCAACAATTCGTGGAGCGCCTCGAAGACGGTCTGGAATGCTCGGGAGTAGTCACTCGCATCGTTCGCCGACAAGCGCTCTTCGGCGATGCTACCGTTCGACGTCAACCCCGGTGATAGACTAGGCACTGTGGTGGACGGCTCGGCACGCTGTACGCGCACTAGATGCAGCATGCTGCAGAGAGCCTCAGTAAACCATGTCTGAAAACGCACCACTTCATCCTGCATTGCCGGAAGCAGTGAACCTAGTAGACTGAGACCGCAGTCCTGGGGAAGCCACTCCTTCCACTGCTGTTCGAGTCGACGCCCAAATGCCAAACGTAGGCTCACTGAAAACCCAGTCATTTTCTTCAGGATACGGTTCGCTTTCCGCATGTTCTGCGTGCGTTCCGAGCACGTCTGCTGTGCAGACTGCTCGCATAAGGCCCGCATCTCGACACAGAGTGCTTCGAGCGTTCGTGGCGAGTGCATAGCGACTGCATCACCAGTTGAGGCAAGCGACTGGAGTGCAGCTACCTCGGGGATATCTTCGGTTCCCTCTGGATGAAGCGGCGCCTCCATGAGGACTTGCGGTGCCAGCAGACCGTGACCTGCGCTCATAGCGACAACCAAGCGTGGCATCAGACAGAGATCGTATACGCGAATCAGTTCCTTTTCTAGCAGTGCGTTGCGAACTGTCGACACAGTTGACGTGTCGGTTGGAGTTACCACCAGCGTGTGCCACAAACAACGCAGCGTCTCGGTACCGGAGCGGTACAGCGTCTGTGTGAGCGAAGCAAGCGCAGCCACTGGGGTTAGAGCGAACCCGTCTGGCGCTGTAGACGCTTCCAGGATTTGCTGTGAACGGAAAGTATCCAGGGACGCGAGGCGGGTGAATTCATTCCAGAGACGTGATAAGGACATTCGAAAGAGCATCGTTACCAGAGCAGCATGACGGGTGGATATGGAGGCATCCGGCTGTTGCGCAGAGGAGGCGTCGCTCGCCGCTGCCTGCTGTCGCTCATCGAGCGGCGAGGAGCTCACAGACGCACTGGTGCCTCGTTTGAAGTCGGTATCAGTCGTCGGACTTTGAGCAGGCGCCCTCGCTGCTGCCGGAGCAGAGGTCTCCAGCAGTTCTTGCCAGAGCCTGCTATACGTCTGCAGCTGCTCCTGATATTGCTCTAATGCACTGGGGACATGCGTTGCCAGCGTCTGGAGCGCTTCGAGCTGCTCCTTGCCGCCCAGTATCCACGTCGCTGTCATCGAGTCCGCGAGAAGCGCTCCCGGACCCCACACGAGCCGGAATTGTCTTCCTGGTTGAGCGCTCTCGGTGGCAAGCGTGGTGAGCGCTTCTTCCACTCGTGCAACGGCAGCGTTTGTTCGCAACCGCTGCTCGATGCTTTCGGCGGTGAGGCGGGCTACAATCTCAACAAAGTCCGCCTGTCTCTGACATCGAAGGAAGAACACTTCGATGCCAGGCCAATTATAGGATTTCACAGCAGTTTCTTCTAAGTTTGTGCTCGGCAGGTGTTGCATTTCGGCTAGCCAGCGTGCCAGCTGTTTTCGCCAGGCCTGCTGAAACTGTGACCAGGAACGCTCCTCGAGCGAAAACAGTTCTTCTGTGGCCGCCTTGAGGCTCGGAAAGCGTCGCAGTTCCTCCAATGACTCGTGTAATGACGCGAGGGTGCGGCCAAAAGAGGTCAAGTCGTGGACAACGTCTTGGGTTGCGAGGTGTCTCGCGATACGTTCCGCCTGCACAGCTATCTGATAGCATTTTTCGGCCTCTGCAAGGCGAGACCTGTACGCATAGGCTTTTCGCAAAGGAAACCAGAGGCTGCCCTGTGCCGGATCCAGGAGCACAGCGCGAGCCTCTCGAACGGAGGTGAGTAAAGCTATGTTGTGCTGTAGCAGCGCCTCGCCAGTGCCGAGCGCCGCACTCGTAGCTGCCTCGTCCTGGAGCAGTCGGGCGAGTCGGTCTAGAAACGTACAACATACGTCTACCAGGGCAGCGTGAACGTCGCCATAGAGCTCCTGCAATAGAGGCAGCTCTGGCGGACGGGAACTCGAGCTTCGCGAGTCGCTAAGCAGGGCCCTGTAGCGCTCAAGCGGGTCGGCTGCTGTACCCAGAGCACGCACTTTTGTAGCTGAATCCTCAGGCGAGTGCGTTTCTCGATCTTGGTGAGAGGCGTGCTTTCCGAGCTCCGTTGCATCGTCCGATTGCATGCGGAACTCGTACAAAGGCTCGTACAGCCTCAGGGGAGTCCCGTCTGTGGTCTCCTGTAGGTGGAAGCGCGTGTGCTTCCCCGCTGCAACTCTGCCTATTTGCAGTCACAGGGTGATTGATGTCTGCCGCCCAGCTGACCAGCAAAGAAACGTTCCGTAACGCCGTACCGAAAACGTCTGCTGCTCTTTGCTTGACGCGCTGCGAACGGAAATGGACATCGGCGACTAGTCTTCCAAAGCGACAAGATCTGGCAAAAGCGCACTCCATAAAGCATTGTTTGTGTGGTGTTGTCAGGTTCTAGTTTTATATCCAGGATAGTTTACGCTCTTCTAGTTTGTAAACTGAACATCCCAAGCTAGCTTGTCGATGTTGAACGTGTGGATGGAATGGAATGATCCTGATCATGTTTCTTGAACTCGTATGGTAGACTTGGAGGTTACCAGGACGGTTCAACAGTGCCCACGAGAATCGTCCCCGACGGATACATGAACAGCGCTCCAGCTTTTCTGGCTCGTTGAATGTACCCAACCAATGCCTTGCTCCAGGGGGGAATCCATTGTTGATTCTCCTGGCCACCTGTTTTATTTTCACCGGAAGCGTGCAGCACTTGAGCACCAAGCGCATGCCGAGTATTCAGTGATTTTATCGAAAGCTTGCTCGACAAAAAGCCGGGAGAAATTGTGGAAGGACTTGAGATATTTCCTGATTTTGAGCGAAGCGATCAAGTCGCGCAACAGCAAGTGCTTGCACGTTCTGTTGCAGGTGGAATCGCTCCACAGCGAGCCTCTCACCTTCGATTGCTCAAATATCTGAGGTTCGATCAGCTTCCAGTACACCAGGTCATGCACCCATAACCGTTTCACGATCTTATGCTCGACCTGTTTCGTCCTGTGTTTGTGCTCGTAATGGTTGTATGTCGTCTCGAAGGCATCAGGGGTAATCGCACAGTATCGATTCCTGCACTCGTTATACGCTCTCGTCAGAGGGGAATGGCGTGCTACTCGTGCGCATGCCCACACGTCCAGCGCGGTAGACTACATCCGAATGACGAGTTTTATCGCGCATTTCCTTTCTCAAGGCATTGAACAAGCTGACAAAGCGGACTTCTGGCCTTTGTACAAACGAATCGTTGGCGATCCCAGAGCGGTTTCAAACACGTCTGCCGAGGTGCGTCCGCACGTGCCACATAGATGCTCTCGTTCTCTCTGGATCGAGTGTACTAAGTATACACTTCAGTACGATACGGTGCTCAGAGCGTATAACAGGGTCACGATGCCGTGATTCCCTCTCTTGTGATACCTGCTGGCGTCAATCATGCTCGACGCTCTTGATACATAGGTCTGGAAAAGCCGAGCATCTCCAACTGGTTTGCCGTCGGGTCTTTGGCTGTGTAGTCTGGATTAAAAAGAGAGGCACGGCGACGACCAGGACGCCGTTCTACCCAGGATCCTCGCGCAACGCCAAGTCTTGCTCTTCGTCTACGTTGCACAGTTCAAAATGAGTCTCGTTGGTCCACTTTGGCCTATGTGCAACCAAGTGCGTGCGAACTGATATTCCGTCGGTCACCGTTGTGTCTGAGATTTTATTTGGATTTTCCCCATATGAACGCGGTACCGTAAGCGAGCTCCGCCAATCCTTTTCGCGACATTGTGGCAATACTACGCACCTGATCGTTGAGATCAGTCGCAGGGCAATGAGGCACCCATACACCACAAAACTGTTTACAGTGATATAATGATTCTCAATCCTACGTATGGAAACCATATCGAATATACGCCAGAGGATATGAGGGCGCTTCTGTGCGGGGAGAAACTCTGATTTGTATTGAGCGGCTCTGTTCGGGAGCACGATATAGCGCAAGGTGCAGGGCAGTAGTCGCATTTGAACCGTCCTCGGGATACGACTTGCGTAGCTTCGAGGCCGGCACCTAACACCATGAGCTTGGAGGATCTGAAGTAACGGTCGCTGTCGCTGCGACGGCATCTCTTCCAGGTTTGCTACCATCTCGATGCCTGCTCCACAGCCAGCTCGTCAACTGCTTCTATCGACACGAGACAGAACTCCTCCCATCAGCGCTCCCTTTCTCTACGCCGGTAGCCTGAGCATACAACGAGCACGTGGAACGCATCACGCGGCGTTCAACATTGCCCCGTATATGGGTTCTGAGGATGGTATCATACTTTATGGCGACAATGTTTGCCCCGTATATGGGTTCTGAGGATGGTATCATACTTTATGGCGACAATGTTTGCCCCGTATATGGGTTTTGAGGATGGTATCATACTTTATGGCGACAATGTTTGCCCCGTATATGGGTTCTGAGGATGGTATCATACTTTATGGCGACAATGTTTGCCCCGTATATGGGTTTTGAGGATGGTATCATAC
>Ga0080006_1114231_pt1 | contig 33370 bp, 28 predicted proteins | sample RS3BMetagenome_FD_69209 | JGI IMG/M metagenome (GOLD analysis project Ga0080006, IMG submission 69209) | Ferric oxide microbial mat and aquatic microbial communities from Rainbow Spring, Yellowstone National Park, USA - RS3B (SPADES... ...
GAGCGGGGCGGATGGCGGAGCGCCTGGATGGCGCGGGCGGCTTCGAGGGCGGTGGCGCCGCCTGTGCCGTTGTCCTGCGCGCCGGTGCCGGGATGCCAGGAGTCGAGATGGGCGCCGACGATGACGATGGAGTTGGGATCTTCGCGGCCGGGAATCTCCGCGATGACGTTATTGACGTCGGCGGCGGGGCGGATGCGGTTCTGGAAGGCGAAGTGGACGGTGACGGGGCCTTCGTCGAGGAGACGCTTGATCAGCAGCGAGTCTTCGTAGCCGACCTGGGCTACGGGGAATTTGGAGAGGTCGCCGTTGAAGCTGAAGGAGCCGGCGTTCTGGGTGCCGTTGGCACTGCCCATGGTGAGGAGGGCTTTCGGGGCCAAGGTGTTGAGGGTGACGATGGCTTTGATGAGGTCGCCGATGGGAGTTTTTTCGCCGAAGCTGTCCTTGTCGATGAGGACGACGTTGCCGGCGATCTTGTCCTTCATGGCGGTGAGTTTGTCGATGGGGAGTAGGTGGGCGATGTAGAAGACGTTGCCGGTGATGCCTTCGGCGGGAGTGGAGGGGCTCCAGCCGGCGGAGTAGATATGGAGGGCCTGGGTGCGTGGGGCGGTGATGCTGCCGGTGGCGGGGGTCTCGGGCTCCCAGAGGTTGGGCATGGAGAAGGATTCGGTGTGGACGTTCTGGAGGCCGAGGGATTTGAACTGTTCGACGGCCCAGGAGACGGCGTGGACGTAGTTGCCGGAGCCGGTGAGGCGGGGGCCGATGTCGTCGGCGAGATGCTTGTCGTAGTCGTAGGCCTTGCCGTTGACGAGGATGTCGCCGATGAGCCTGGAGACTTCGGCACGAGTCTCGGGGGAGACGGGGACGGGAGTGGAGGCGGGGGTCTGCGCGAGGGCGCAGGGGACAAGCAGGGCAGAGGCGAGCAGGGTGGTCAGGAGGCGCATTCGACCACGCTATCACAGGCCGAACGTTGCAGGCAGGGCGCTCTAAGAACCTGTATAAAAACTCTGGCAAATGGAAAAAAGTTAGAAAAGAAGTCGTCATCTCGCGCAGGGCGACCTGGACCCCGTCCGCCGCGAGACACTGCTAAGGACGTAACGCCGGAGCATCCCTAAGAATCAACATAAAAACTCTGGCAAATAGAAAAAAGTTAGAAAGAAGTCGTCATTTCGACCGGAGCCGCGCAGTCTCATCGCGCGGCGTAGTGGAGAAACCCCCGCATTTCGTCTTTGCTTTTGCCCTTCTGCCTACCGCACACCTTCGGTTTATGAGTTTTTAAACAGGTTCTAAGAAGATCCAGTAACCTCGGAACCAACCGAAACCCGTATGACACGAAAGTTACAAAACAAGTTTTGCCTATCCCGAAATGGCTGAGTAAACTGGTACAAGCGAATGACCAACAGCAAACCGCATTGGCAGTCTGCATTCGCGAGCCAACCCAGGGGAGTGTGGATGCGCAACAGTCACAGATCAGCCGTAGCTATCGCCGCGTCGGCAGCAATCATTCTCTTCGGACTCAGCGCATCTTCCTGGGCCCGGACCGTCCACAGCCGGGTCCATACCGCCAAGGCAAAAGCCAGCCATGCATCTACCCGCGCCGTCACGTTGCACGGAGAAGAGGTTGTTCCGGGCGTCATGCCAGACGATCCCGCCACCGATATCGTCCCGTCCGACCCACCCGCCACCGGCAAGCCCTACCAGCTCCGTCTCTCCAACCTCCACACCGGCGAGACCCTCTCTATTGTCTACCGTATCGGCAACGTCTATCTCCCTGAGGCGCTCGAAAAACTCAACTACTTCCTCCGCGATCACAACACGCAGGACGTCGTTCACTACGAGCCGAAGGAGTTCGACGTCCTTCATGCAGTCATGTCCCGGCTGGGACGAACCAACGGCCTGATCGATGTTCTCTGCGGCTATCGCACCCCCGAGACCAACGAGGCGCTCCGCAATGAATCGGCGCACTCCGGCGTCGCCGAACACAGTCAGCACATGGAAGGTCACGCAATCGACATGCGGGTCCCCGGTGTAGCCACCGCCCGCCTGCGCAACGCCGCGCTCTCCCTGCGAGCCGGCGGCGTCGGCTACTATCCCGTGTCGCAGTTCGTTCACGTCGACGTAGGTCCCGTCCGCCAGTGGGCCTTCGGAGCCGCACCTCATCGAATCACCCGCCGCCCACATCGCGCGCACAACTCAGGAACCGCTGTAGGCCAGTAAAGATTGGTCCTGCCGGACGGGGCCCGCTGCGCGACCACTTCGTGGTGTGTACCCCTTCGGTTGGCCCTCCCGATGGTCGGGATGAGAGATTTCCACGCCGACCATCGGGAGGCCCCATGCCGCCAGCAGCGCCCAGACCCGTACACACACCACGAAGTGGTCGCCCCACGCGCAGTGGGCCCGTCCGGCAGGACATGAGCCTCTACACATTGAACTTGAAAAAAAGAATATCCCCGTCCTTGACGACGTATTCCTTACCTTCAGACCGCAGCAGCCCCTTCTCCTTCACCGCCTGCTCGCTCCCCAGCGCAAACAGATCCGACGACGCGTAGCAATCCGCCTTGATAAATCCCTTCTCGAAGTCCGAGTGGATCACTCCAGCCGCCCCCGGAGCCTTCGTCCCCCGCCGGATCGTCCACGCCCGCACCTCCTGCACCCCGGCAGTAAAGTACGTGATCAGATCCAGCAGCCGGTACGCCGAATGGATCAGCCGGTTCAACCCCGGCTCCGCCAGCCCCATATCCTTCAAAAACTCATCGCGCTCCGAAGGCTCCAGCTGCGCAATCTCCGCCTCCAGCGCCCCGCAGATCCGCACCACCTGGCTGCCCTCCTCGGCCGCCCGCTGCTCCACCGCAGCCGTATGCGCATTGCCGTCAATCAGCCCCGATTCGTCCACATTGGCCACATAAAGCTGCGGCTTCGCGGTAATCAGAAACAGCTCCCGCGACAGCACCCGCTCGTCATCGGTCAGGTCCGCCGTCCGCGCCGGCTTGCCTGCATTCAGCACCTCCAGCAGCTTCTTCAACATCGCGTGCTCGGCCTTGATCTTCCCATCGCTCGTCGCCTTGGCGGCGCGCTCTACCTTGGTATTCCGCTTCTCGACCGTATCCAGATCCGCCAGCAGCAGCTCCGTATTGATAATGTCGATATCGTGCAGCGGATTCACCCCGCCCGCCACATGCACCACCTCGGGATCGTCGAAGCAGCGCACCACATGGCACACCGCATCGGTCGCGCGAATGTGCCCAAGAAACTGATTCCCCAGCCCTTCGCCCTTGCTCGCCCCCTCCACCAGCCCGGCGATATCGATGAACTCCATCGTCGTCGGCACCAGGCTCTTGGGCTTGATCAGGTCGGAGATCTTCTCCAGCCGCTCATCCGGCACCGTCACCACGCCCGTATTCGGGTCAATCGTACAAAAAGGATAGTTCGCCGCCTGGGCCTTCGCCGAGGTCAACGCGTTGAAGATCGTGGACTTTCCAACGTTGGGCAGCCCAACGATTCCGCAGTTCAATGGCATGTCGTATAAGTTCCTTCACCGCGAAGCTCATCCCGGCCCCGCGACTCTCCCTTACAGAATACCTCCCCACCACCACCACCCCCGCAACCCGCCCGACAACTCACATCCAACAAAAATCGTCATTTCGACCGAAGCCGCGCAGCTTCATCGCGCGGCGGAGCGGAGAAACTCCCGCATTTCACGGGGGTGCCGGGCACCCCATAGGATATGGGGGATTTCCCCCTCTGGGAGAATCGTATGATTGAAGACACCAGTTGGGAAAGGCATTACTCGCACAGTGTCGGAGCAGGAACCGAAAGCCGCCGCCGCAACGCCCGCGGATAGCCCAACCAAGGTAGCTGCCACCCCGGAGATGCCGGCGCTGCTTCCACTCATCTCATTGAGGGAGCTCTTTGAATGGTACGAGCTCAATCTCGCGCCTCATCAGATCGGTGAACCGCTCGAAGTCTCCGGGCGTGTTCATCGTTTCTAGGTTTGGGAGCCTCTTCACTGGATCATCCCATTTCTTCTTCATGAGTAGAAGTGTCTCAAGGCCAACCGACAGGCCGCTTGAAATCTGCGTGGTATATCAGCTCAGGCGCAGGATCGCAGTTCGGAACCCTGATTAGGACGGTCTGAAGACCCGCCTTTCGTGCAAACTTCATTGCAGGGACGCAATCTGTGTCATTTGTAACAAGCACAATTCTATGGGCAAGATGCTCCGCAGAATAGGCTGCGATATCTAAACCAATTCGCATGTCAACTCCCTTCTGCTCAAACTGGGGGTCGAAATCTGCATCAGTCGGCGCCTTTCCAGGTACGACTTTGGAATTGCGCTTGAATCCTCTGAACTTTAGAACTCCTCGCCGAACTGCAAAAAGATTGTACGTTGCCAGATCGTCCAGCCATTTGTCTGAGCCCGTAAAGTTGCGCGGCGCTCCTGATACTGGCTGAATGGCGCTTCCTGTGTAAGGTGCGCAGTCGTAATACAAGACACGAAGACATTCCTCATCCTTCGCTATACAGGCCAACGCAAATTTCTCAATAAATGGCGGCTTGTAGGTTTTGTTAGCCTTCTTCGCCTGACTGCGCAAGAAACCGCCGTCTATCAAAACGACCGTAGATTTCATAGTCCCTCAAAATGGAAAGGCCCCCCGAAAGGAGCCTTTCCTCAATACATGCTCGCCTACGAGCGTAGCGGATATGTATCAATCTTGCCTTGTGCGGTTTTCGCAGTCAAGAGCTCAACGAGTGACACTTGGAGCGATTTTCTTCCCTCTACTGCGGTACGCCTGTCCTGAGCGTACACGCAGTGTATCCAAAAAACAAGGCCTAAAAATAAAATTGGCGCATAGTGCCACAACTCCCAAAAACCGCCCTTTCACGGAACTTCTATCACTGGATGCGATGCAACGTTCTGGTCCAACGTGTCTCATCGAAGAAATGAACGAATTCGTGAAGGGTCGTTTCGGCTCTCTCAGAAAGTGGAACTTCGTCGGCACCCGTTTCGGGCATTCGGATAGACCAGTAAACAAACAGCGGACGGCCAACAATGTTCGCTCTCGGAACAAACCCCCAGAATCGGCTATCTTGGCTGTTATCGCGGTTGTCACCCATAGCAAAGTAGCTTCCAGATGGCACGACGAGATCACCGTTCTGAATGTGGGTAGGAAGGTCCAACGACCATTCTGCCGTTACGCCAGGTTGCATCGACGGACTGATAGAAGGAAAATCGTCAACGTAGGAAGGGTAGACCGCTGATGTTGGCTTAGCTGCGTGCGGCTCGTTTTGAGCAATACCATTGAGATAGACAATCCCCGCTCGAAGGTGGACGTGATCTCCCGGAATTCCAACCACACGCTTCACGAGGAATGTGTGATCTCCATTGGGCTGTTCGGTAGGTTTGTAGAAAACAATTATGTCTCCCCGTCTCACCTCGCGATAAGGTACGAATGGAGCCCAACTCGCGGCTGGAACCAGAGCCATGCGTTCGACCACTACGTGGTCACCTACAAGCAGCGTGCTCGCCATCGAGCTGGATGGGATGACGAAGTTCTGAAATACAAAGGTGAGAACGAATAGTCCTATCACTAGAACGCTGCATGTAGATGCAACGCCTTCCACGGCTGTCTCGCGGGGCCGTTCAGCGTCCGCTATGCGATCTTCCTGCACATGGCCTCCTCTAAGCGGGTTGTTCCGAGATCGATCCACGTTTCCGCTCCGATGCACTCTGGAACTCTCACCCGCTTGAAAGCTTAGCACTCAAGATGTCATGCCCACCCTCCATCCCAGGCCTGGTCCATTGGCGGTCAGAAGCGACGCGGACGTTAAGCGAAGTTTGCTCTGGGTGCTCCATATCTCGATTCTGAGATGTAGGCATCTCGCGAAGCGAGACCGCCCTTCCGACCCAAAACCCCACCCGCCAAAAATCTTGTCAAGCCCTAAACAGCAAATCCCCGCGCCAGACAAGGGAATTCGAGTGGCGTACTAGTTTCCGCGATCCTGTATACTATTAACAGAGATCAAAAAGCCCCGCCAAATGGTGGGGCTTTCGTCTTTAGACAATCGGGGGAATAACTCATTCAGAATCTATACTTTGATAGATAACTCCCCTATTTTCTATATTTTACCCGGGTCGATCGAGCTAACTCCATCAATTCAGACAATTTAGCGAAAACAGGGGGGGGAGGGGGGCACCCCCCACCTCCAGAACCGCCGAACCCGGAACCCGGAACCGCGCGACGAACGCCCTTCCCAAGCCTTTGCACCACCACGAAAAGCGATTACTCTGTTCAGTGAAGCGAGGTGCACAAGTATGCGGCAACGAAGTAACCTATCTGTCTTGACCGGCCTGACCGGCATCCTCCTGGCCACAGCAGCCATCGCGCAGGCCCCCGCCGGACCCTCCGGCCCCGCAGCCGAGGTCCAGCACAGCTACGCCGGAGTCAAAGCCAACATCCTGAAAGCCGCCGACAAGATGCCCGCCGCAGACTTCCCGTTCAAGCCCACGCCCGACATCCGCACCTACGCCCGCGTCGTCAATCACGTCACCGAAGCCCAGTTTCATAGCTGCGGCGCGGTCAACCACACCGCCCCCGACGCCATGGGCAAGCCCCCCGCCGAGACCGCCGACAAAGCCGCCATCGTCGAAGCCCTCAAAGCCTCCTTCGCCGAGTGCGACAAAGCCTACGCCTCCGCCACCGACGCCAACATGGCCGAGATGCTCGCCGCCGGCCATGGAACCCGCTCCCGCACCGGCCTCCTCTGGGGAGTCGTAGCCCACGACCAGGAGCAGTACGCCACCCTCGCCCTCTACCTCCGCCTCAAGGGCCTCGTCCCGCCCAGCAGCGAAAAGTAGCCCGCTTACCGTCCTTCCAGCAAGAGGACATGCTTGCTGTACTCGCTTCCGGCAAGGTGCAGGGCTGCCTTGTCCATCGTCACCAGAACCAGACCCTCTCGCACCGCGAGCCCAAGCAGATACGCATCGGTAACCTGCTTGGTGCCGTACAGCCTCTTGAAAAAAGGACTGCACAGCGTCTGCCAGCCGTCGGTAATCGGCAGGTAGCGATAACCGGGATGCTGCGCGAGATCCTCCAGGATTGCCGTGGCTTCACTCATGGTGATTTGGCCAAAACGCGGCGCGGTAGCATTGCGAAGAAATCCCGCCTCCGTAAAGGCACACATGGCCCACCGGAGCCCGGAAGAAGCGTAGAACCACTCTTTGACAAGCGCATGATGGACATGGCTTCTCGCCTTCAAAGCGACAAGTACATTCACATCGAGCAAATATTCAGAAGCCTCAGACAAGCTCATCTAGATAAGTTCATCTTCTGACGCTGCCTTCACCATCTCCGGGGTGAGGACATCGCCCGTCGCAGCGATCTCAAGATACCCGTGCTCGTTCCTCCTCAACCGGGGAGAATCGCTCCCAGATCCCGGCACCTGTTCGGCCCGGCGAACCAGTTCGCTGATTGCGGCGGACAACGAGATCCCCTTCGCGCCAGCATAGGCAGAGGTAAAGCTATATACATCCGCATCGAGATTTACAGTCAGTCTCATAATCCTACAAATTACACCAACCAAAAATATGGTGCAACTAGTCAATTTGGTGCTCAAAGCCTCGGAAGGTCCATCTGTTACGGATAAATCCGGTTCAGCGTCCGCGCGAACGGAATCGTCTCGCGCACATGATCCAGCCCGCAGATCCACGCCACCGCCCGCTCGATTCCCATGCCGAACCCGCTGTGCGGCACGCTGCCATACCGCCGAAGATCCAGATACCACTGGAATGCATCCAGCGGCAGCCCATGCGCCTCGATCCGCGACTTCAGCAGGTCATAGCTGTCCACGCGCTGCGATCCGCCGATGATCTCGCCATACCCCTCCGGCGCCAGCACATCGACGCACAGCGCCTTGCTCGCATCCACCGGGTCGGGCTGCATGTAGAACGCCTTGATCGCCGCCGGGTAGCGATGGATCATCACCGGCCGGTCAAACTGGCTGCTGATATAGGTCTCATCGGGCGAGCCGAAGTCGTCGCCATCCTTGTGCTCGCTCTCGATCAGACCCTTGGCGAACGCGTCGGCCAGCATCGCATGCGCCTCGTCGTAGCTGATGCGCGGAAACGGCGCCTGGATCGTCTCGAGCTTGCTCACGTCGCGGCCAATCACTTTGAGGTCGGCACGATGCAGTTCCAGCACCCGCGCCACGATGTGGCTGATGAAGTTCTCCGCCAGCACCAGCAGATCGTCCAGCCCGTAGTACGCCACCTCGGGCTCGATCATCCAGAACTCCGTCAGATGCCGCCGCGTCTTCGATTTCTCCGCGCGAAACGTAGGCCCGAAGCTGTACACCTTGCCCAGCGCCAGCGCCGTCGCTTCGATGTAGAGCTGCCCCGACTGCGTCAGGTACGCCTTGTCGTCGCCGAAGTAGTCCATCTCGAACAGCTCGCTGGTTCCCTCGCAGGCGTTCGGCGTCAGAATGGGCGGATCGGTTCGCACAAAGCCGTTGGTGTCGAAGTACTCCGCCGCCGCCCGCATGATCGTCGCTCGCACCCGCAGTATCGCCGACTGGCGCGGAGTGCGCAGCCACAGGTGACGATGCTCCATCAGGAAGTCGACGCCATGCTCCTTCAGCGAGATAGGGAACGGCGTCTCGTCGGCCACCCGCTGCACCACTTCGACATGCTCCACGTCAAGCTCATAGCCGCTAGGCGCGCGGGCATCGGCCCGGACCCTGCCAGTGACGACGACGCTCGACTCCAGCGTCAGCTCCTTTAACGTGTTGAAGATCTCCTCCGGCACCGCAGCCTTCGGCACAATGCCCTGAATCGTCCCCGTGCCGTCGCGGAAGATGGGAAACAGCAGCTTCCCCGACGCACGCAAATTGTAAAGCCATCCGCGCAGCGTAATGCTCTGGCCTTCAAACTGGCCGATGTTGGCAATGCTGGCGACAGGCGCCGCATGTGTGCTCTCTTTGGTTACAAGTACGTCCATTTGTCCTTCTTTTAGTTACAAATTATCGATTGGCTTGCAAATCATCTGAGGTTCTCGCCAGCAGATCGAACGCGCGAACCGACTTCGCCGCCGCTGTCTCCGGCGTCTCTTCCGGTTCGTACGCGATCTCGAGAACTCCTCCAACATCGCCGGGCAGTGTTGCAGTCTGCCGAACCACGTTGCCCCAGTCCACGGAGCCCGAACCCGGCCAAAGATGATCGTCCTTCGCTCCGTGATTGTCGTGCAGGTGAAGCTGTTTGATGCGCGGCTTCAGCAGCTCAAACGCGGCATCGATACCCGCATTCTTCTCCGGATCGGCAAGATGCGCGTGGCCGATATCGAGGCAGAACCCAACCCGGTCGAAGTGGCCCACGCGAACGATCTCCATCAGATGCTCCGGGGTGGTGATCTCGTTCTGAAGATTTTCCAGCAGGATACTTACGCCCAGAGGATGCGCGAAGGCCTTCAGGTGTTCGATCGCGGTCAGCGAGTTTTCGAGCGCGCGCGGGTTCCACGCATCGTCCTTCTGGCCCAGATGCAGCACGCAGGCCGACACCGGAACCTGTTCGGCGCACTCCAGCGCCCGCTTCACCTCGTCCATCGCCGCGATCCGCCGTGACTTCTCCGGATCGATCAGGTTCAGGTTCGCCGCCACATGCCGCGACCACTGCGCATCGGCGCGATCGCTGAGGTACAGTGGCTGATGCAGCGTAGCTTCAATCCCGTTGGCCCGAAACCAGGTCGCCACATCACGCACCGCCTCGCGATCCGTGTAGTCGAAGTGATGACGCGCAGCGAACAGCTCAATCGTCTGCGCGCCGCCTTTATGCAACGAATCGAGCAGCCCGGGATGCAGCCGCTGCGAGAGGAAAACGTGTGTGGATATACCGGGTTGCATCACCTCTAAAGGTACAGCAGCGGACGCCGCGATGCAGCAGCGGCGCACCTGACACGCTACTCCGTACCCTCCCGCGCGCCCTTCCAGAGGTCGATGCCGCCGTCCTGCGCATGCTGGTCGATCGCTTTCAACTCCGCGTCCGAAAAGTTGAGCTTCTTCACCGCATCGAGCGAATCGTCGAGCTGCTTCACATTGCGCGCTCCAATCAGCGCCGAGGTCACACGCGCATCGCGCAGCACCCACGCAATCGCCATCTGCGCCAGCGTCTGCCCGCGTTCCCGCGCCATGTCGTTCAGCGCCCGCACCTGCTTCAGATTCTGCTCGTTGAGAAAGGAGTCAAGGAAGGATCCGCCACCCTTGGCGCGCGAGTTCTCCGGAACACCATTCAGGTACTTATCCGTGAGCAGCCCCTGCGCCAGCGGAGAGAACGCAATGCATCCCACGCCAAGCTCATCGAGCGTGCTCAGCAGCTCCGTCTCGACCCAGCGATTCATCATCGAGTACGACGGCTGATGGATCAGCAGCGGCACGCCTTCGCCGCGCAGGATCTTCGTCGCCTCCCGCGTCTTCTCCGGGCTGTACGACGAGATGCCCACATACAGCGCCTTGCCCTGCCGTACCGCTGTCGCCAGCGCGCCCATCGTCTCCTCGAGCGGCACCTCCGGGCTGGGCCGGTGCGAGTAGAAGATGTCCACGTACTCCAGACCCATCCGCGACAGGCTGTCCTCGAGGGAGGTGAGCAGGTACTTGCGCGACCCGCCCATGCCGTACGGTCCCGGCCACATATCCCAACCCGCCTTCGACGAGATCACCAGCTCATTGCGGTAGGGCCGCAGATCCTTGCGCAGCATCTCGCCAAAGTTCTCCTCCGCCGACCCATACGGCGGGCCATAGTTATTCGCCAGGTCGAAGTGCGTCACCCCGCGGTCGAACGCCCGCCGCACCACTGCCCGCCCGGTCTCGAAAACATCCGCGCCACCGAAGTTCTGCCACAGCCCCAGCGACACCGGCGGCAGCACGATTCCCGACCGTCCGCACCGCCGAAACTGCGCGCCCTCATACCGCTTTTCATCTGCTACATAGCTCATCTGGTCATCTCCTCCATATCTTGGGCACAATTCTCTTATGAATCATAACCGCCCTCGCGCTGGGTCCTGCGAAGCCTTCAATCTCAGTCGCCGCACCGGCTCGCCGAGCGCCGTCATCACCAAAACCGCAGCCATGATGACGATGCCGTCCTTCGCCGTCTGCATCACTCCGAGCGCAATCAGGAGCGTCGTAGAAATTTCCGCCGGCTGTGTCGCGTTCAACAGCAGCGTTCCAAACACCGTCAGCATCGTTGCCAACGCTGCCGTCCACACCCGGGACAGCGGCACACCATGCTGCGAAATCTCCGGCGAGGCCCATGCTTTCACCATCCACAGCACCGCGAATCCGGCGGCCACGCCGATCGCATGTCCCATGATGATGTTGTAAGGACGCGCGCTCCTCCGCTCCGGTGTCTCGATCATCTCGTACGCCGTAGGCCCGAGACTCGCGAACACAAGCGGCTGATGCATGGCCCATCCCGCCAGGGCCACCACTGCAATCAGCGCCGCTTCCAGCGCAGGCGCAACAACCAGATCCTTCCTCAACATAGACTGTCCCATCGACCGGAAATTCCAGGTGACGCAACTCGAAGCCGCACGCCCGAAGCCACACCCTAGCTTCGATGCAAACCTCTTGCCCGGCGGGCGGCGAAAGCGCTCAGATTCACGGTCTCATCAGCCACCCGTCGTGCTGCCACCAGCCAGCAACCGCACTCGTTTGGCGATATACTTCCCCCGTAACGGGGTGACCATATGAGCGCACTCGCAGACTCTCCACGCATCTCGCCGTTCCTCTGGTTCGACGCCAACGCCGAAGAGGCCGTCGACTTCTATCTCACCATCTTCAAGAACTCCCGCCGCCTCGACACCGTTACCAACAACGGCGCGTTACCCAGTCCGCCTGCCAAAATCCTCACCATCGCCTTCGAGCTCGACGGCCAGAAGTTCACCGCGCTCAACGGCGGACCCATGTTCAAGTTCACCGAAGCAGTCTCGTTCGTCGTCCGCTGCGAAGACCAGCAGGAGGTGGACGACTACTGGGCGAAGCTCTCCGCCGGAGGCAGCGAAGGCCAGTGCGGCTGGCTCAAGGACAAGTTCGGCCTCTCCTGGCAGATCGTTCCCGCTCGCCTGCCCGAACTGATCCGGCACCCCAACGCGATGCAGGCCATGCTGAAGATGAAAAAGCTAGACATCGCCGCCCTCGAACGCGCCGCCCAGTCATGATGCCGGCGAACGCATAACTATGCCGAAGTCATGATTGCTGGACCTCGGTGTTGCACTTGCATTTCTTGTTGTCATCCCCGAGGGGATCTGCTGTTGGGGATTAACCGGGTACGCCGTCCGCGAAATCACTATAAACGCCCTTACCAGCTGTAGTGAACTGTGTAGGTAACAGAAGTCTCGCCCTTCGCCGGCACAGACAAGGGAAAATCGATCGTCGAGCTATCGACCTTGGTAAATTCGGCAGACTTCGACGAAATCTCCCAGTTCTGCCCGCGAAACATATGCTCCACTGCATGAATCGTGACCGGCTGTGCCTTCTGGTTCGACAGCACAATCTCAAAGCTCTCATCCATTGTGCTCTTCGCGTTATCTACCTTGAAGTTGGTCTGACGCCGCGCCGCAGTCAGGTCGAACGCATTACCGCTGACAATCTTCACCTTCTGCTCCGCCGCTGTATGGGTAATCATGTTCTCTCCCACAAACTGCATCCGCCCGTCGGTGTCGCGGCGATACAGACGAAGCCGCCCCGCAGGCAGAGGCATCCCCAGATGGTTCGCGGTCGAGTTCCTGATCTCCTCCAGCACCGAGACCTTCTTATTTTCGGAGCTGTCGAAGTTATTCTGGGTGTTGTAATACCCCGCGTTCAAGGCCTGGATGACAGGACCGTTCCCTTCATACTGATAGGAACGCTGCACCGACACCTTTTCGGCTTCTAGAAACTGCACCTGCTTCGTCTCCCCGTTGCGAAGTGAAACCGTTCGATGCAGGTCGTACAGATGAAAATCGTCGAATGCCTTCTGCGTCACCCCCTGATCGACGACGACGCTCGCGTTTACAGACATTGCGGCAATACCGCCCATGACGCCGCTGCGCATATCTTTGATCTTCGCCACATCTCCCGCCATCAGCTGCACCGTCGCCTGCGGAAAATCGCTTCCCGTCTCATTCTGAATCGTCACCCACCCCACCACCTCGGCAACCTCCGCCGCGGTTGTGTCAGAAGTCTCCGGCATCACCATGTTGTAGGTCGCCTGCCAGTTCATCCCGTGCGTAATGTAATCCAGCTCCGCGGCAAATCGCGTTGCCTTCGCTGCATCGATCTGCCAGCGCAGCGTAGGCTTCAGCAGAAGTCCATCCGTGGTCGCCGGAAACACCGGTATCCCCGGCAGTTGGAACTGCATCTTCCCCCCAACCTCAATCAGCGGCTGGGTAGCCGGTGAGTATCCGTATACGTTGACTGGCTGAGTTCCCGCCCGGACGATCCGCCCCTGCACCATCTTCGCCGGAACCACAATCTGCTCGCCGGCTTGGGTCTGAGCCACGTACGGACCCTGAATCTGGAAGTCGATTGTCTTGCCCTCGTACTTTTGCAGCATCCACTGCTGATCGACCACCGCCGCATCGTAGTTCTGTTCCACCACCCGCACCAGGTTATGGCCGCTCGGGTCGCGCAGCACCACAGAATCAGGCTCAAGCTGGCTCGTCACATCCGTCGTCAACACGTCATTCAATCCCGCATGAAGATCGAGCGGCACGGTCGTCCGAGCGACTGCAAAATTCTGGTTATAAATCGTGAGCTGCGTGGGAGTGGCAGTCGAGGGCTCCTGCGCCACCAGGCAGGAGACAGCAAACAGAGGCAGAAAAAGAGAGCAGCGAATCATGATCGTCCTTTGTGCGCGGCGTTAGGTCCATCTATCGGTAACCAACGGCACTCCATTAGACACCGCCATACGCCTTTCTGTGCCGCAAATGAGAAAATAGAAGAGGAATGCTCCAACTCTCCTCCGCCGGCAAACGCTTCGGCCAGAAACTCCTCTTTGAAGACGCCAACTGGCTCATCACGCCGGACGAACGCACTGGTCTGGTCGGCGGCAACGGCACCGGCAAATCCACCCTGCTCAAAATCCTCGCCGGCATCGAGACGCTTGACTACGGCCAACTCACCCGCGTCAAGGGCATGACTCTCGGCTACCTCCCGCAGGACGGCCTCGCTCTGCGCGGCAAGACCGTCTTCGCCGAATGTCTCTCCGTCTTCGATCATCTCTATGCACTCGAAGACGAATCGCTCGCCCTCACCCACACACTCTCAGAAGCAGATCCCAAGTCGCGCGAGTATCAAATCGCCGCCGAGCGCTACTCCGATATCGCCGATCAGCTTCACACCCACGACATCTACACGCTCGACTCGCAGGTAGGCGCAGTACTGGGAGGCCTCGGCTTCTCGAAAGAAGACTGGAATCGCAACACCGAGGAGTTTTCCGGCGGCTGGCAGATGCGCATCGCGCTCGCCAAGCTCCTGCTGCAAAAGCCGTCTCTGCTCCTGCTCGACGAGCCCACGAACCACCTCGATCTCGAATCCCGCAACTGGCTCGAAAACTATCTCCACGACTATCCCAACGCCTTCATCCTCATCTCGCACGACCGCTACTTCCTCGACGTCACCGTCAACAAGACCATCGAACTCTGGAACAAGCGCATGCACGTCTACCACGGCAACTACGAAAAATACGTAGCGCAGAAGGAGGAGCGCCGCACGCAGTTGATGAACGCGTACAAGAATCAGCGCGACCGCATCGACGCTCTCGAAGCCTTCATCAGCCGCTTCCGGTATCAGGCAACCAAGGCCAAGCAGGTGCAGTCTCGCATCAAGGAGCTGGAAAAGATCGAGCGCATCGAAGTGCCGGAAGAGGAAGCGACGATCCACTTCAGCATTCCGCAGCCGCCCGCCTCGGGCCGCACCGTCATCGAGGTGGCGAACCTCACCAAGGTCTACCCGACGCCCATCGGCGGCGAAAAGCTCATCCTCGACAACCTCAACTTCACCATCGAGCGCGGAGATCGCATCGCTCTCGTTGGCGCCAATGGCGCTGGAAAATCAACCCTCATTCGCCTCCTCAGCGGACAGGAAGAGCCCACCAGCGGAACCATTCGCCTCGGCCACAACGCCCTCGTCGATTTCTTCGCGCAGGACCAGTACAAGGTGCTCGACCCCAACGCCGGGATGCTCGACGACATCTCCGCAGCTTCGCCCAAGGTCCCCGTTGTCGAACTCCGCAGCCTGCTCGGCTGCTTCATGTTCTCCGGCGACGACGTCTTCAAGAAGCTCGGCGTCCTCTCCGGCGGCGAGCGCAATCGCTACGCCATGGCCAAGATGCTCGTCTCGCCCAGCAACATGCTTCTGCTCGACGAGCCCACCAACCACCTCGACCTCCGCGCCAAAGATGTCCTGCTCGAGGCCATCCGCAACTTTACGGGGACGGTCCTATTCGTTTCGCACGACCGTTACTTCATCGACGGCCTCGCCACTCGCGTCTTCGAAGTCGAAGACAAGCGCATCCACATCTACCCCGGCAACTACGAAGACTACCTCTGGCGCAAACAGGGCGGCCCCGAAAAAGTAACCAACACCATCACAAACTCCCTGACGGCTCCCAAACCTGCCCCCACAGAAGCGGTTGCCTCGGGTCTCGACTCCGAGCCCTGGAGCTCCGCAACCGAAAAAATCCCGGTCGTTCCCGCAACGCCCATCAAGCGCCTCAACCCCATCAAGCTCAAGCAACTCGAAGACCGCCTCCGCTTCGCCGAGCAGGAGATTCCCCGCCTTGACTCCGTCATCTCCGCCGCCGAATCCAGCCTCGGCAACTTCACCTCCGCCACGCAGTCACAGAATGACGCCGCCGAACTCGAAAACCTGCGCACCCAGCGCACCGCCCTGCTCGCCGAATGGGAAGAGCTATCCCTCACTCTCGAAGAGCAACAATCCGCCTAGCGTCCAGGCCCTTGGCAATCCTGCAGGTGGTAGATAAGCTGATGCAATGAACGTCTTTGATCGCGGAATCTCTTTCACGCGCCGCGTCCGTACAAAGATTCAGGTAATGCGCCAGGGCCGGCTGAAGAGCTTCGAAAAGTATCTGCCTCATATCTCCGGAAAGAGCGGCCTGGAGATCGGCGGCCCCAGCGCGGTCTTCCGAAGAGGCAATGTGCTCCCCATCTATGCAGAGATTGGGAGACTCGACAACTGCGATTTTTCGAAGTCCACCGTTTGGGCAAAACACAGTGAAGAATTTCTCTTCGACGCAAGCAAGCCGCCTGGGAACACGATCTTCTGCGATGGCTCGGCTCTGGTCGAAGTGCCGGATGCAACCTACGAAGTCCTGCTCTCCTGCCACAACCTCGAGCACTTCGCCAACCCTGTCAGGGCGTTGAAGGAGTGGCAGCGGGTGCTGAAACCAGGTGGCGCTCTGGTTCTCGTACTTCCGTACTATCGCAACACCTTCGATCACAAGCGAACGCCGACGAAGGTAGATCACATGCTCGAAGACTTCGAACGCAGCACTGGCGAAGACGACCTGACCCACCTGCCCGAGATTCTCGAAAGACACGATCTCAAGCGAGACCCCGGGGCTGGTTCACGCGAACAGTTTCATGCGCGTTCCCTGGATAACTTCGCCAACCGTTGCCTGCATCACCACGTCTTCGACGAGAACAACAGCCGCGAACTGTTATCCAGGTCAGGCTTCGAGGTACTGGCCGTCGAGTCGGCCATGCCCTTCCACATCTGCCTTCTCGCCCGTCAACCTGAGGGGAAATAGTCAGGACTTGCGAAACATGGCGGTCAGGCCACCGCCCGAATACTGGTCTTTATATCTCAATTTTGAGAGCTCGTACAAAGCTAATCCAACGAGTCTTCGAACATAGCGGATCGGGATGAGCGATGCCGACTTTCTCAACCATGCCTCTTGGCTCACCATTCTTGCCAGGTGATCGGACGTCGTAATATCAAGCGTGCTAAGTCCATTCGAAGCGCAGAACTTCTCCAGCCATGGAATAGGGAAAAAATAGATGTGCCGCGGGGCATCCAGGGGAAACCACTCTGCCCCGAGAACTGAGAAGTCGTAACTCTGAATGTTTGGAATAGCTATCAGTAAAACTCCGCCAGGTAGCAGTGATTCCGCTGCCTTCTGAAGTAAGCGCCATGGGTCCGGCAGATGCTCCAAGGAGTGCCACAAGGCGATAACGTCAAATTTTTCTGCCATCGCACTTAGAGTCACCGCAGGCTCGGAAGACTGGATAGCTCGAATGCCGACGACCCTCTGCAGAAAATCTACGCAATTCTCATTCATCTCTATTGCGGTTACGTCGAAACCGGCGTCTTTCGCGTTACTGCTGAACATTCCAATCCACGGACCAACCTCGAGAAGACGCCCGGTCTTCTTGTACTTCAGAATCGAATCGAGTTTGTACGCTTCTTTTTTCGCGACTGACCTCAAGCTGGGGAGGTCGGCTGGGATCGACTGATATCCCCCCGCGTAAAATGGCGCCATTTCTTGAGGAACGGGATGAAGAAATACAAGCTCGCAGACCAGGCATGAGAAATACTCAAAGACATGGGTGGTCGTATTCCGATTCACATCGGTAGATGAAACGAGGTGAGCAGAAGCTCCTCCGCAGTAAGGACAAAGAGGGGTTGCGTCTGAGGGTTCTATGTCGGAGGGAACGGACACCAGCTTTTCTATCGAGGCATTTGTCATCATCGTCTGCGGTGCCGCGTACTCACATGAGTTTAGTGGGGGTGGGTGCGAATCGCAAGCGTCCGCTGTCGCCAATCCTATCCAACCCTGGCCATGCGAAGCAGGGCCGACCGCTCCGTATGGTTCAGCCCCGCCGCCCATGCAAGAAGCAACGTGGTGACAGCCCATGCCAGGCCCAGGAAAGGAGAGAAATCTGTCCACGCGCCCCTCCACCAGAACGGTATAAGCAGCAACGTTGGGACAGAAACCAAAGCCGGTCGCAGGATTCCACGCAGAAATAGCTGAGCCCGTGAAATTGAGATAGTGTCATGCGTATAGTGCATGCTTAAAACGAAATGCATCGTTACGCTCACAAACGCGCCCAGGAGCGTCCCGACCGCAACTCCGATGGCACCGATCTTACTGGCCAAAAAGACGCTGCTTGCAAGATTGACTACAGCTTCGGCGACGGCGGAGGCGGTTGCAAGCCGCTGCTTCCCTGTTGCGATAACGATCGTCGCGTAAGGCAGACACAAGTTGCGCAACATAGTCGCAAGCATCAGGATCTGTAAATACCAGACGCTGTGCCGAGCGTAAACCGGACCGACCCAGAGACGTAGAATCGGATACCCTCCAACGAGGAGTGGAAGTCCGGCAAGCAGAACTAGGGTCGTGGAATAGCGAGTTGTTCTCGAAAGGATCGCGCCCATCTCAGATGAAGTTCTATAGGTGCTCAGTGCCGACGCCGCAGGCAGCAGAGGCCCCAAAGCCGCGGAGATCACTAGAACAAGCAGATTCGCCGGCAACGTGGCGAGCGAGTAATATCCGGTCTCGCTGAAGGCGTAGTGGCCAACGATCGTGACATCCATACCGCTGATGCACAACATCGCGGCCGACCAGATTGCCAGCACCGCGCAATATCCGAGCACTTTGCGCAGGATCTCCGGGCTGAGGCGGGCGAGGGATATACGGATTCGATTGGCCGCAAGACGCCAGGCTGAAATCTGTGCGACTCCGCCGCAGATATTGACAAGAAACGTGCCCGCCGCCATCGTCACAATGCTGCCGTGAAAAAAAACGGCAGCACACACTACGCATGTGTAAATTCCCCGGTTTGCAATCAGGATTCCCATGGGAATCGCGTAACGCTGAAGTCCCAGGAAGATGGAAGAAAAGACGGAGCAGAAAAGCCCGAAGGACAGCGAGACTCCCACCAGTACAACGCTGATTCGAACTTCTGTGAATAAACCCGAAGGCATGTTGTGGAACAGTCGCGGGACTTGCCATGCCAGGATGAGCGAAAGCACAACACCTAACGACGCAGCCCCCGCCATGATCGCTAGGCCCGCGCTGGCATAGCGGCCGGCACCCTCCTCGTCGCCCTTTGCGTCATACTCCGCAACAAACTTCGCCACTCCAGTCTGTACCCCGAAATCGAGAAACGAGACGAAGGCCCCCAGTTGAAGAATCAATACCCAGGCGCTGTAGACTGCAACCGGAAGCCGGTGCGTTAGATAGGCAGGCAACACAAGGGCGATGAGTGCGTTCACGGCGACGCGAGCGAAGCTCAAGGAGACATTCTTGCTGAACTTCGTGCTCATTCCCCCCATTCCCGAAAATCTCTGGGATGGCTCCTCCGGGATCGGCAAAGACGCTGACGCGCTCTCCATCAAGTCGACCGTCATCATCTCCGTGATGGCTGCTTTTGAGGTCGAATCGAGCTCGCGCGACACTGCATCATTCATCGCGTTACCGCCTGGGCCCGGTTGCCGCGGGCAATACGAATCACACGCCCGGCGGAGGTCTGGCTCCGTCTGAAAGACGCGTGTACTTGCAGAAGTCGGGTAGGCATGTTCCTTTGAGGAGGATATATCAATCTCCGCTGCGTCTCCCGCCTCACCCCGCCAGCGCAATCTCTGGACACGCGCTAATCCCGCGCCATTGAATACCCAGCACTTCGATAGCTTTACACTGGTAGCACAGATAATAATCTTTGTTTCTATGGGTTCTGTATAAGATGGAGGAATCGGGCAGTCAGTCAGTTGTCGAGGTCTTGCTCGCTACCTACAACGGGGAGCAATTTCTGCGGGAGCAGATCGACTCCATTCTGGCGCAGGACTATCCGAACATTCGCACACTGGTAAGGGATGATGGATCGAGCGACGGCACCGTAACCATCCTGAACGAGTATGCGGTCAAGTATCCTGACCGTTTTCGCGTCATGCCTCCCAGTCCCGGAGCTGGCAGCGCCAAAGACAATTTTCTCCTCTTGATGAAAGCATCGACTGCAGAGTACATCTGTTTCTCCGATCAGGATGACGTGTGGTTGCCGGACAAGGTGACGAGAACAAAACAGGTGATGGACCAGCTCGAGTCACAATGGACTTCGGATATTCCTCTTCTCGTCTTCACCGATCTACAAGTTGTCGACGAGCAGCTCAGGGTTCTCCACAACTCCCTCTGGGAGCATGAGAATATCAAGCCCGAGCGCATCCACCGGCTTCCCTGGTTGCTGACCCAGAACCTTGTGACCGGATGCACCGTGATGCTGAATCGCCGGCTCCTCGAACTGGCGTCTAATATGCCCTCCGACGCGCTGATGCACGACCACTGGATCGCTCTTCTAGCAGCCTCCATGGGTCAGTCCGGATTCGTGAATGCGCAGACGATTCTCTACCGGCAGCACAAGAGAAATGTAACCGGCGCAACGAAAAAGACAGCCACAACACCCCTCCAATATCTACAGCAGCGCGTCCGCAGGAGCAAGCTGCGCGAGACGCAATGGCAGACGAGCCAACGTCAAGCGCAGGCCCTCCTGAGAACTCACAATGCCCAGCTCTCAGCAAAGAATCGCCACGTCATCGAAGCCTACCAGCCGAGCGGCACCGTTCGCACCCGCATATCCCGACTGGCGGCTCTCATCCGTTTTGGGTACAGAATTGGAGTCAAGAGCAATCTGGGTATGGCATTCGATGTCCTGACCATGAAGCCGCCGCAATAGATCGGAGATTGGGAGGACTGCATGTGCGCCCGCGCGTCGTTCATTGCCATGACGCTCTCAGTGTGCTCGCCGCGTAAGCTTTGTTCTTCAGTTGCATCCTCTGGCTGAGCGCACGTTTCAGCAGCCGCAGCCGGTGAACCACCGGGCCGCCGCCAGTTCCGGTCTCCCGGATAAATCGCCACTCCGCCGCAAGCAGATTCGCGTAGCGATCCAGACTCATCCCGGTATCCAGGCTGTGTACAGACAAACGATGCTGCATCACGAGATTCAGAATCAGAACCCGTCCGCCCGCCGCCTGCAAGCGGTGAAACATGACATGGTCCAGATAGTCGAGCCAGTATTCCCCCGGAAAGCCCCCAATCGCCTCAACCGCCCGCACCCGCAGGCAGGCTGCCGCATTGAAGGCGGTCACCTGACTTCGCGAAATCTCCGTCTCCGCCGCCGGATAATCGACATTGTGCAGCCTTCCTACAATCTGCGGAGAAAGCAATCGCCCCTCTCCCATCAGCCTCGGCACGATCGCGCAAACCTCCGTTGGCACAGCAGACGCAAGCGTTGAAAACATAGCCGGCATCAGCTCGGGATTCAGCACCGTGTCCTGATCCAGCAGCAGCAGCCACTCGAGCCCGCCTGCACGCGCCATCGACAACGCACGATTGTAAGCAACCGCTAGGCCATCATTCTTTTCAGCATGATGATATTCGATCGCTCCAAAGCTCCAGCGATCTAGGGGCTCCGTCTGCGGCTCGGGCGAATTGTCGTAGACAAGCAGCGCCATTCGCTGCGCAAGCTCGCTGTGCCGCACGCAAAGCTCCGCCAGAGACGTCATCGTATCAGAGTCCGCGAAGCTGCATCGGTACAGCACAACCACGCACTGGATCAGCATCTCTCGCATTGATTCAGCTCGACTCTGGATCGAAACTCGATCTCACTCTAGCCTATCTTCTGGATTACTGGAAGCGACCGCCGATAGTCCCGCAGCCCTTCCCACACGCTCCTGCATTCCGGGAGTTGGAGTCGCAGCAGGCGCCGCCCAAAGCGCGCGGTCAGAAATAGGAACATGGCGACGGGCGGTGCGGGCGAGTGCAGGCGAAGGATGCGCAGCCCCGATGCGGTGAAGTAGCGATCCAATATCCGGCTGTTGCCGCCGGTGCTCGCGGCCACTTTGTGCAAGATTCGAGAGCCCGGCGCGGCGGCGAGCAGCCAGCCTCGCTTGCGCAGACGCAGGCAGAACTCGGTCTCCTCCCAGGAGTGGAAGAAGCCCTCATCCAACAGACCGGCGTCCCGAAGCGCCGGACAAGCGATCAGCACACTCGCCCCATAGAGAGACTGGAACCATTCGTCCGGATGAGGCTCTGTGCTGTTGCGCACATATCCTATCCACAGATTGACCCGAGTACCCGCCCATGCTTGAACCACCGAGGGATCACTCGCGAAATAGCAGATCGAAGCGGCCGCGCCGATACGCCGATTCATAGTCGCCTTTAAGACCAGAGCGGTGAGCGCATCCGGCGCGGCCTTCGTATCGTTATTCAACAGCCAGACGTAATCCGCGCCTTGTGCCAGCGCATAGCGGATACCGATATTGTTGCCGCCCGCGTAGCCCAGGTTCTTACCGCTTTCGAGCAGCATAATATCGGGATACGCGACCCGTATTCGCGTGACCGATTCGTCGGTGGAACCGTTATCCACCACGACTATTGTCAGGTTCTGATACGTGCATTCCTTCAACGAATCGAGGCAGTCGAGCGTGTCCTGCCACCCATTCCAATTCAGGAGAACGCACGTGACATTGGGTTGAGCTGGCATCAGGAAGCTGCACTCCACCCAACGCTGCAGAGTGTCGGATATTTAAAATTCAGGGTTGCGCCTCCTGGCTCTTCTCAGGTGAGATCACTTCCGTGATTATAGCGGTGAGCTCTTTCGCCGAAACTCGCGGGCGTTCGCTCACTCAGTTCGTTCCGCTATGGGTGACCCACGCAAGCCATGCCTCTCCCGACGCTTGATCCGGAAGCCATCCTGTATCCTCCTTTGCTGACCCTGGAGGGCCTAGGCTGGCGGCAGTGAAGTTGCAATCCGTGTCCCCTTGAGCGTCCACTATGCCGTTTGGGGTACAAACAAAGCTGGAGTTTGGGATAGCCGCAACAATGCCAGACGAATCGGCTGGCCGAGGCGCGCTCGCCATCCCCGCAGGAAGATTCGGAGCGATCGCCTGCATCCATGGAACGATAATGCTGCGAGTCGAAAGGTTGCAGCAATGATCGGTACCACTCTGTACGGCGAAGCTCCACATTCCTGCCAGTGCGCGGCCTCTGTGAAAATACATTCGGCTCCGGTAGGTGCCGGAATCGATGTCGAGCGCATTTGCAAGAACAAGAGTCGGCACCCGGGCCGCAGCCGGAGCGATCTGAACATCATCCAGATCCGTCGATGCCGAACCCGCGGCGTATAGCATGGCGCCGAGCACGCGTTCTGGATAGTCGTTCTCCATGGTTGCGGTCAGCACGCCAGCCGCGGAGAACCCATAGAGCTCCAGGCCGATGGACGCCAACTCTGGATGTCTGCTTTTGGCGCCGAGTTGGGTAAGGGCAGCGAAAAGGCTTCGCCCAGGGCCTTGACCGGCATCGGCCTGCAGGTCGCCCGTCGATCGCGCGTTGCATTGATGTGCCCAAAGAATCCCGAGTCGAAGAGCAAAGGCCGCGTCCCGAAGCGTCTGGTCCTGATAGAGCAGGTTGCTGTCACCCCGCTCGTAAATCACCAGCACGCCGGTCACGGGTTTTCCGGCATACTCTGAAGCCTTCGGCTGAGGCAGCAAAAGGTCATACTGGCATGGCCCAACCAGATCTTCTGTGGCAAGCGCAGGAATGTAGACAGTGATAGGAGCGATGCCCGAGCCGCAGCCTGAAAGCAAGCCGGCGCAAAGCGCCATTGCTGCAACCAGCACCATTGAAAGGCAAGCGCGCCCATGAGAAGAAGACGGCATGGAGAACGTAGTCTACATAAATAACATCGCAGGACTCCAGCAGAGTTATTAAATGAGTTCTTTTCAGCCATGCTCGACGGATCGACGCCTTTTCACCGCAATGGACATCCGGCGCTTCCGGTACGGCAGACGTGCCATACAGATGCGGTCAACTCGCCTAATGGAACAGTTTTGAAGAGAGTCACGGAAAAGCGGGGGTCGGCGGCGAGATGCCGGTGCAAGTCACTGCCAATAGCGGGATACCGATCAGTCATGATGATGCGGCTGAAGAGTCCGTGGGGCACGGCATCCTGGAAGCTCAAGGTGTAAAAGCTGGGCGTCTCAACCAGAAAACGGTTGATATATTGGATCGAACCGGAGAAGTACCCGGCTTGCTTCCAATTCTGCATCAGGTGGTATTGAGTGACCTCGAGCCTTGGGGTGCCGGCAGCAATGCTGTTCGGCCAATCCAGCAGATATGTGTAGAGCACATCCGATCCATGCTGCCGCGAGATGAGTTCCGTAAAGGCAAATGCATCTTCGCAGATGACCGGCACTCCTTTCGGCAGACTGGCGGAGAGAGCAGCGGTGTAATCCTTATGTTGAGCGGTGTGCTGGGGACGGTATTCGAAATCGTAGGCCAGCAGAGCTGCGAGAAACACGCACCAGGTAATTCCGCGGGCCAAAACGCTCGATGCGATAAATCCCGGGAGCAGCGAAAGGGAAACGGTCACCAACTCTGCCATGACGAAGGTCGTTGCAAAGACCATCGGCTGCAGGTATCTGCTTATGCAAAGTGGAGGTCCGACTGTGCCCTCCAGAAGAAAGACCACAGGGATCAGGAAAAACAACAGGGCGAAAAGGTAGACGGGTCTCCTTACTACGACGCCTTCAAGTATCTGCCGCATCGCACCCGTACGGCGCAGATGAACCGCGATGTAGATGAGGAGGAGTGCTAGCGGCAGCGCAATGATCGGCGTGAATGCTGTGTAATCGGCGAGGAACTGCATCAGGTTTGGCTGCAATGTCCAGAAGTAAGGTCTGCCAACGGCGGCCGAGGCGCGAATCGCCGGCAGGCATGGAACCAGCACCAGCCAGGATAGTGCCGCGGTCCCATACAACCGGGGACGCCACAGCCTTTGTGTTCGATCCAGGCCGATCATGCCGGCCACAAGGAAGCCGCTATAGGCAATTCCCAGTATGTGACTCGTCACCATCAGAACGTGACAAAGGAACACTGCGGCGTAGATTTGCGGAGATACAGTTGGTTTGTCCTGCGAGCGGAACAAGAGCCAGATACCCCACGCGACCGTCGCGACGAGCAATCCGTAGAAGCGTCCCTCCGCCATATGTTGAACGAGTGCCGGACTAACCAGCCACACGCTCAACATGGCAAAAGCAACGACAGCAGGTTGATAGAAGCGCCGCATGGAGATCCAGCAGATCGCCATTGCGGTCGCAAAACACACCTGCGAATACATTCTGAAGGCAGTCACGGACGTTCCGAAGACTTTGAGCCAAAGGCGGCTAGTAAGATAAAAGCTGATCCCGCCGCCATCTGCTCCATGCTTCCAGCTTGCCAGCATGTGGCTGAATGATGGGTCGCGGATCAGCATCCAGCCAAGCATCTCGTCCTCCCAGAAGATGCGGCCGCGAACACAGTAAAGCGCAATGGCAAACAGGAGCAGAATGCTGGCCGACAGCATAGCGGTATCCAGGACGGTCCATCGCGCTGGGGCCGCTCGAGCTTCGAAACTGGCCAAAGCGCCTGGTGTCGCCGCGAGCAGATCCGGGCCAGCCGGAGTTCCGCTTTGCGTGCCGGATTTCGGGTTCCGCTGATGCTCAATCGCAGGTAGCACACTGCTATGATGCGCATTCCCTACGGCCCACTTCGCCTCCTCTGCGCAGCGGATGCAACTCCTCATGGGGGATTGTCTTCTAAACAGGTTCAGTAGCCTTGCAGCACGCGCGTAAGGAAGAATACCAATCCGAAACGCAGTTTCAGGTGAACGATGGATCTCCACTGGCTCCCCAGGCATACTGAATGGAATCAAGCTCTCCGCCGGGTTCGCGCGTTGCCGGCCCAGGATGCGGTCCCTCAGCTTGTCCAGTTGGCGAACTGTTCCCTGGACTTTCTGCAAACAGCCAGGATCGGCGCCGTACTATCCTCGTTCGGAGCCGAAGGACTAAGTCATCTCAACCGCTGCCCTCCGCTGAAGCTTGCACTGCTGGGCTCCTCTACGTTGACTCATCTCATTCCTGCGATTCGGGTTGCAGCGCTTCGCCGCGGGTTCGCGGTTGAGATTTACGTGGGGCCTTATGGCACCTATCGCCAGGAACTTGCCGATTCGTCGTCCGGTCTCTACCGCTTCGGTCCCGATGTCGTACTGATGGCGCTGGATGCGCACCACCTTGTCGCCGGCGAATGCCCATCGGTGGAGCAGGCGATTGATCGCATGCGCTCCTGCTGGCAGTTGGCCAAAGAGCAACTACATGCGACGGTCATCCAGCAAACAGTCTTGCCTGTCTTTCACCCCGTCATCGGAAGCAATGAGCACAGGTACGAAATGTCGCCGCACACTCTCGTGCAACGGATCAACCATGAGCTTCGAGTGCAGTCCGAAGCTGAGGGCGTGTTCCTGCTTTCTGTCGATCACCTGGCACAGATGGATGGCGTCGCCGCCTGGTTCAACCATGCATTGTGGCACCGCTCCAAACAAGAGATACACCTTGCCATGACTCCCGTATACGGGGACCATGCAGGCAGGATCCTGGCTGCGCTTCGAGGCATTTCCAGCAAGTGTCTGGTCCTGGATCTGGATAACACATTGTGGGGAGGAGTGGCTGGAGACGACGGAATCGAAGGCATCCTGCTCGGACAAGGTCATGCCGTGGGCGAGGCATACGTCTCGTTGCAAAACTATGTGAAGTCTCTTGCCGATCGCGGCGTGATCCTCGCCGTCTGTTCGAAGAACGATATTGCAAACGCGCTGCTTCCGTTTGAGCGGCATCCGGAGATGGTGCTTCGCCCGGGAGACATCTCACATTTCGTTGCCAATTGGGAGGACAAAGCTACCAATCTGCGGCGCATTGCGCACGCGCTCGATATTGGCCTTGATTCACTAGTGTTCGTCGACGACAACCCGTTCGAGCGGAACCTCGTCCGGCAGGAACTGCCGATGGTGCAGGTCCCGGAGATGCCTGACGATCCCGCGATGTACGAAGTGACCCTCGCCGCGGCCGGGTACTTCGAGGCGCTAAGCATCACAAGCGAAGATCGTCAGCGGGTGAAGCTATACAAGGAAAACTCCGACCGTCGGCGCCTGCAAGAGACTTCGACCGATATGGACGGCTATTTGCGCTCTCTCAACATGGAACTGACCTGGTCGGCCTTCGACGACGCCAGCATCTCGCGAGTCGTGCAGTTGATCAACAAGAGCAATCAGTTCAACCTGACCACGCGCCGTTACACGCAGGAACAGGTGATCGATCTTGTTGGTAATCTTTCTGTTATTACCCTTCAGTTGCGGTTAAAGGATATCTTCGGAGACAACGGCCTGATTGCCGTCGTCATTGGACGGCCCCAAGATTCGGAGACCCTGGAGATAGACACCTGGCTGATGAGTTGCCGGGTGCTGGGCCGTCATATCGAAGAAGTGACCCTGAACCTCATCGTGGAGCAGGCGCGTAGACGGGAATTCAGAAAAATCGCAGGCCGTTATCTCCCCACGGCGAAGAATGCGATGGTGAGGGACCACTACGCGCGTCTTGGATTTCAGGAAGAAGTCGTTGCCGGGCAGACGGGCTCCCGATGGATCATATGCATTGATGACTACATGGACCGCGTCTCCTTTGCGAAGACAGTGGAAATTGAATCCCAGCGAATGGGAGGAATGATTGACTCAAGAACAGATCTACACGAAGCTCACTAATGTTTTTCATAACGTGTTCGATGACGACTCGATCGCGTTGAATCCCGCCATGACGGCCAACGATGTTCCGGACTGGGACTCACTCAACCATGTCAATTTAATCGTGGCCACCGAGGCGGCATTTCACATCAAGTTCCGTACGGCAGAGTTGGAGTCTCTGCGCGACGTAGGTCAGCTGGTGGAAGTCATCGCGGCGAAAACCAGTTCATAACACAAAGTGTTGGATCCACCCGAATGAATGAAACACTCACCATTCCTGAGATTAAGCGCGTCGAGTCGGGCGATCTGCCCAGGCACGAGACAATCTCTCGTACTGGGGCATTCTCGGGCGCGCGTAGCAAAATCTTGGCCATTCTGGCTATTCCGCTCATCTGCTGTGCGCTATCTTTTCCGATTGTGGATAGCAATTTCTTCCGTGGGTACGCAGACCCGCAGTGGGTCCGCTCAAGCAGTCAGATCTACTCGTCGCGGAACGCCGATTGCGAGATTGTCATATTCGGCGATTCAACGGCCATTACGGGAATCGATCCGAAGATCGTCGAGGCGGCTACCCACATGCACACCTGCAACTTGGCTCAGACCAAAGGTGTACTTGCCGTTCTCGGAACCAGCGCGCTGGATGTTTATCTGCGCAACAATGCCAGACCCCGGATACTGTTGATCCAATTTGCCGGCGCCGACTTCTACAGTCCGGGAAGCTGGCGGGACACCACTGCGTACATGGAAGGCGTTGTACCGATGCTGCGCTTCTACCCGCGCCGGCAGTTTCTGAAGGCAATTGTTCGCCACCCTGAGATCTATATGGGGATGATGCATTACGCCTACATCACAGGTTTGATCAATCTTTTGCGGAATCGATTTCACCGCACGGTCCTTCCACACAGTGAGCAGACCCCTATCGACGTTCATTTCGTCCGCGCTGTGCCCGCATTCAAGAACTGTGACCGTGTGGAGGATCTCGACCCCATCTTTCATGCTCCCGATGCCCGTTTCATCCGTGCGCTGCGGCAGCATTACAGTGGGATGGCGGACCACCTCATCTTGGACGCAGCGCCGTTGTCCGAGTGTGACAAGCGAATCGGTTTTCTCGACCGCACCTTGTCCGGCATCGACAACAAGGAAGAGCCCTATCCCGTAACTTTGTTCAATGAGGGATATGAGCACTACACGGCTGCAGGTGCGCGAAGGCTTTCGAACGAAATCGCGGCCCAGATAGAATCCCTCGTGGGCCGTGAGCAGCGGCACTCCTCTTCAGAGTCGGCCTCCCGCGAATCGAACGCGGTCCGGAGCAGAGGACAATAGGATGCTCTTCACCTCCGTCCCCTTTCTCCTGTACTTCATGCCGATCGTGGTGCTGGGCTACCAGTTGTGCGGGAAGATCGGGCGGCGCGCTGTGATCGCCTGGCTGGGCCTGGCCTCGGTCGTCTTCTATGCCTGCTGGGATCCCAGGTTCGTTGTTCTGCTGATGGGATCGATCGCCGTAAACTTTTTCTGTTCCCGCATGATCGCAGGCACCGCGACCTACTTCGCGAAGAAGTGTTGGATGGTTGCGGGAATCACCGCCAACCTCTCGGCCCTTTGCTATTACAAATACCTCTTTAAGCTTCTGGGTGCATTCAACGCCCTCGGAATGTCCCATCATCTATGGACAACCGTGATCTTACCGCTGGGCATCTCCTTCTTCACCTTCACCCAGATCGCATATCTCGTGGACTTGGCCCAGGGTCAGGCCACGCCCCAAAGTTTCCCCGAATACGCGCTGTTTGTCACCTTCTTTCCCCACCTCATCGCTGGTCCCATCCTGCACCATCGCGAGATGATGCCGCAATTCTCCCAGAACAAGCAGTACCGGCTTCATGCGGATGACTTCTTTGTCGGGTTGAGCTGGTTTATTCTGGGCCTGGCCAAGAAAGCCATCATCGCAGATCGATTAGCCCCAACCGCCGACTTCACCTTCCGGCATGTGTCCCTCCTCTCCCCAGCAGAGGCGTGGGTAGGAGTGTTGAGTTACTCGTTCCAACTCTACTTTGATTTTTCCGGCTACTCGGATATGGCGATTGGCTTGGCTCGCATGTTCTCTATCCAGTTTCCCATGAACTTCAACTCGCCTTACAAAGCGAGAAATATGATCGATTTCTGGGCGCGATGGCACATGACGCTGACACGTTATCTGACCTTGTATCTGTACGATCCAATCACGCTGACCATCAGCAGAAGACGGCTCGCGGCAGGGAAGAAGGTCTCTCGAAAGGCCCAGAAGACAATACCGGGCTTTACTGCGATGGTCGCTACCCCGATGCTCGCGACCATGTTCCTTGCAGGTATCTGGCACGGCGCCGGTCTGCAATTCTTGATCTTCGGCACGTTGCACGGCATTTACCTCTCGGTCAATCATGCATGGCGCATGTTCCGCGGATCACACGTCGTCGATCGAAAGCCGGCCCTCCACACACAGCTCACTTCTGTCCTCCTGACCTATGCCTGCGTGCTTGTGGGACAGGTGTTTTTCAGGGCTGATTCAACTCACGACGCGATCGCTTTACTTGGCGCGTTGGGCGGCTATCATCATCGATCTGGGACTTCCGTCCTTACGCAATCTCTTGTCATACTGCTGGGCCTTATCCCAGTCGTCTGGTTGGCTCCCAACACCCAGGAGATTCTCGGACAGGTCGAACCCAGCTTGCGGCGGCCGCGCTTTGGCTTCGGATGCACCTGGTCCTGGGCATTCGCTTTGGGCCTGATCTTTCTTGGCGCCATTCTCTTTATCAGCAGTTCTTCGACATTCCTGTATTTTCAATTCTAAGCTGGTCGGTGCCGTAGATATCTTCCGATCCCAACGAGTGCGCCTCAGGGACTGACTGCTCTTCTTTTCGCTGGCTTCATCAATGCTTTCAGCGTGTCGAGCCGTGCTCGCTCCGCGGGGTCTTTTTCAATCCCCGCTAAGCTCTCCGCGGCAAGAGCATAGACGACACCCAGAAAAATACCCAGAACCATTGAACCCAGAAAGATCAGGGTTCGCCGCGGCGAAGATCGGTGGTCTGGCAGAATAGCCGGGTCTACTACCTGGATCAGCGCACCCTGACGCGCCTCATCCACCTTGGCAATCTCGTATTGCTTCGCCAGAAGGTCGAAGATCGTTTCGTAATACTTCACTTCGCGAAGCTTGCCCACATATTCGATGCCTGCTTCCTGCATCGGCCCCTTCGGGATGAGAGCGTTCGATACCCCCTCCGATGTTGCGCCGATCTTATCCTCCTGCGCTCGAAGCCCCGCCAACTGCTGTTCGGCTATCTGCAGATCGGGATTCTCGCCAGTTTCGAACGACCTCATCGAGCTGATCTGAACTTCCTTTGCGGCAATCTGCGCCCTCAGGTCGCTCACCAGTTCGATCGCCGCGCGGGCCTGAGCATCCAACTGAATCAGGCCGGTCTTCTGTTCGGTGTTCTTAAGGTCTTCTTCCGCTTTGGCAACATTGACCTTCGCCTGATCCAACTGCTGCTGAAAGAAAAGCCGCCGCTGCGAAGCTTCGGTCACCGCGAGCGTCGCGGAAAACTTCTTGAACTCCTCCACATATCCATTTGCCATCTCCATTGCGCGCCGCGGGTCCCGGTCCGTCACGAATATCCGGATCAGCCCATCTTTTGCGGCATCGTTCACGTCGACTGTCTTCTCGAACATCGCGCGAGCCATGGACCGATTCTGGGCATGGTATAGCTGAATCAGGTGAAAGCGATCCAACATGGCATCCTCAACGGTTTGGCTTTTCAGCATCGCAACCTGGAGGTCGTTCGGATTCTTCAGTCCCAGGCTTCCTCCCGCCAGGGAGGCCATAGAGCCAAAGCTGCCAAGCTGTGCCATCAGCGCCGCGCCCGCCGAACTGCTCTGCTGCGGCGGCAGGATCGAGGTCCACGCCGTGTACTTGAAAGGCAGCAGCAGAGCCGTCACAACACCTGTCAGCGTCACCAGCACGGCTATGGTAACGATCAGGCGCATACGCCGCACGATCGCAATCAGCACGTCCAGCAGCGAAAGGTCTCCTTCTTTCGTCTTCGATATAGAATGCTTTTCTATGTGGGCGTAGTCGAGCACTCGCAAGTCCTTCCGGGTGGCTCACAGCCAGCCATTCGCTCCTATCGTGGAGCAATCTGATGATATCAGCCGGCCCAATAGTTTTTTCGATCCGAGCTCCACCCGAAGTTGAGACCGCACTCGGAGCATCGTTGCACTGCTGGCCGACCGTTCGGACCGCGGAAGTACACCGGATTCCACATACGCGCCGGCAAGCGCAAAACACGGTCTTCCTTCCATAAAGAACGTCGAACATCCAGAACGTCAATTCCCGCAACGTCGAACAACCCGAGGTGAACTATGAAGCGGAGCTTAGGGCCGATCGCCTCTCTTTGCCTGGCCGCAGAGACTGCACTCGCCCATGGGCAACGGACGCCACCAGCAGCCCCGCCGTCAAGAAATCTCCAACTTCCTCGACGCTTACGCCTCGCGACACCTGGGCGGAATCATCTATGCGGACCAATGCAGTGGAAACGACATTGGAGCCCGCATTATGGATTGCCAAAACCTGCTCCCGAGCAACTCATTCGGTTACAAATTGGGAACCATTGTCCTCCCCAACACGTCCACAGAGCCAGCCCAGAGAAACTGGTCTACCCCCGTGATTCTCGGTCCCGGAGTCAACTTGACCGGACAGGGCATGTTCGCAAGTTCTTTCTCCTGCAGCGCGCATGCTTGTTGACCCGACCCGCTTAACTAAGCCAAAAGTGATTGGAAATTTCGGCTTGTGTGGTTCGGTTCGGCCCGTATTTACGGGCGGTTTGCGGTGAGTGTAGCTCAAGTGAGTGCCTCAAGCAACACGGTTGACGGGTTGTTGTTTTGAACTACTATTCGAGTCGTCGCCGTGCGGTGGAAAAGTGGGAGACGAGAAGTGTCTTCCAAGGCGGTCTCATCGCCGTCTTTTCCACGGCTGCAGATGGCGGCGAACTCCGCCGGAGTGCGGTCGTCCAGCGCCGAGTGCGGGCGGTGGTGGTTGTAATCACGCCGCCAGTGATACAGCTTGCGCCGGGCGTCCGCCAGATTGAAGAACACCTCTACGTTCAGACATTCATCGCGCAGCTTGCGGTTGAACGACTCGATGTAGCCGTTTTCCACCGGCCTGCCTGGGCGGATAAAGTCGAGATGCACACTGTTCCTATACGCCCAGTGATCGAGCGCTTTCGAGGTGAACTCCGTCCCGTTGTCCACGGTAATCGACTCCGGCACACCGCGCTGAAGCAGTGCCTTGTCCAGCGCGGTTGCTACCTTCTCGCCGCTCAGCGTGTTGTCCGCCACAAGCGCCACGCACTCACGCGTGTACTGATCGACCACCGTCAGTACCCTGATCCAGCGCCCGTCCGGCAGCCGTTGCGCCACGAAGTCCATCGACCACTTCTGGTCCGGCCGCAGTGCCGATCCCTGCGCCACGCGCTGCCGCTGCGCACGTTCCTTCCGCTTCTTCGTTCTCACGATCAGACCCTCCTCCGCATATCCACCTCTTTGGAGAAGGTCAAACGAAGTGGGTGCTCGATATAGGCGCCGGAAATGCGTTCTCCTACCTTGGACAAATCAATGTCTCTCCGCAGGCGAACCGAATCGCACCCGGCGCCATTCTGGCCCACTTGGGGCACAATGGAGGCTATGGCCCGGTGACTCCAGCGGGGGCCGAGGGCGCCACCTCCAACATGGTCGTCCCGCCCGACCCTGCCCAATCGCAACC
>Ga0080006_1153677_pt1 | contig 33347 bp, 36 predicted proteins | sample RS3BMetagenome_FD_69209 | JGI IMG/M metagenome (GOLD analysis project Ga0080006, IMG submission 69209) | Ferric oxide microbial mat and aquatic microbial communities from Rainbow Spring, Yellowstone National Park, USA - RS3B (SPADES... ...
CGGTCAACTCCGCCAGCTCATCGAACAGCACCTCAAGACGCTCGGCGGAACTCACCACCACAGTGCCAGCGGATGCGATCAAAGACATACCGCGATCATTGCAGCCACCACCGACAAATCCGGGCTCTGGAATGTTCGCTGGTGAGAGCGGGTAGCGTTGGCGCGATGGCGGGACCCGACAACCAGCACCTGGCAAGGATGCGCAAGGAGTACGGCTCCAACGAACGTGACGGCAGCCCCGATCTCGACGTCGACTGGCTCGACGACGGTTGGCTTGCGTTGTTGCGCGCCTGGATTGGTGACGCAGAGCGCGGCGGCGTGGCAGAGCCGAACGCGATGGTGCTGGCCACCGTCAGCGACGGAAGGCCGGTCAGCCGGTCGGTGCTGTGCAAGGGCGTCGACGAAGACGGGATCGTGTTTTTCAGTAACTACGACTCGGCCAAGGGTGAGCAACTGGCCACGACCCCGTACGCGTCGGCGACGTTTCCCTGGTATCTGCTGAACCGGCAGTTCCACATCCGCGGGCCGGTCACGAAAGTCGATCCGACGGACACCGAGCGCTACTGGAACAACCGGCCGCGCGGCTCGCAACTCGGCGCATGGGCCTCACACCAGTCCCGGCCGATCGCGTCCCGCGCCGCGCTGGTCGGCCAGCTGTCCGAGGTGACCGAGCGCTTCGCCGACCACGAGAATGTCCCGGTGCCGCCGCATTGGGGTGGGTATCGCATCGCGCCTGCCGAAGTCGAGTTCTGGCAGGGTCGAGAAAACAGGTTGCACAACCGAATTCGCGTTATCGATGGGCGTATCGAACGCCTGCAACCCTGAGCGTGCCGAGGGTTTTCGTCGCCACCGCGCGGCGGTGTCGCACCGTCATCGCGCAGCCGAATTCGCGTCCGACTGAAACCGGCGCCGAGTGGCCCGCGAACGGCCGTGACCTGCGCCGTGCCCTGACCTCACCCCCGGGCAGGCGAGCCGTCTTTGTAACGACTACCTTTGCCCTATAGGCAACCAGCCGGGCCAGCATTCACACGCAAGCGCAAAGGGGTTCCCGTGGCCGCAACCGATGACTCCGCCACTCTCAAGTACCCGGGTGGTGAGTTGGACCTGGAAATCGTCCACGCCACCGAGGGAGCCGACGGCATCGCACTCGGCCCACTGTTGGCCAAGACCGGTTACACGACCTTCGACAACGGCTTCGTCAACACGGCGTCCACCAAGAGTGCGATCACCTACATCGACGGTGATGCGGGCATCCTGCGCTACCGCGGTTACCCGATCGATCAGCTCGCGGAGAAGTCGACGTTCATCGAAGTGAGCTACTTGCTCATCTACGGCGAGCTGCCTACCACCCAGCAACTGGTGGATTTCACTCGCCAGATCCAGCTGCACACCATGCTGCATGAGGATCTGAAGCGGTTCTTCGACGGTTTCCCGCGCAACGCGCACCCGATGCCGGTGCTGTCCAGCGCGGTCAACGCGCTGTCGGCGTACTACCCGGATTCGCTGGAGCCGCACGACCATGAGCAGGTCGAGCTGTCCACGATCCGGCTGCTGGCCAAGCTGCCCACCATCGCGGCCTACGCCTACAAGAAGTCGGTCGGCCAGCCGTTCCTTTACCCGGACAACTCGCTGACGTTGGTGGAGAACTTCCTGCGGATGACGTTTGGCCTGCCCGCCGAACCCTACGACGTCGACCCCGAGATCGTCCGCGCGCTGGATATGCTGCTCATCCTGCATGCCGACCACGAGCAGAACTGTTCGACGTCGACCGTGCGCCTCGTCGGGTCGTCCCAGGCGAACCTGTTCACCTCGATCTCCGGTGGCATCAACGCGCTGTGGGGCCCGCTGCATGGCGGAGCCAACCAGGCGGTGCTGGAGATGCTCGAGAAGATCCGGGAAAGCGACGACGACGTCGGTGAATTCGTCCGCAAGGTGAAGAACAAAGAAGAAGGCGTCAAGCTGATGGGCTTCGGCCACCGGGTCTACAAGAACTACGACCCGCGCGCACGCATCGTCAAGGAACAGGCCGACAAGATCCTGGCCAAACTCGGCGGCGACGACGACTTGCTGGACATCGCCAAGCAACTCGAAGAGGCGGCGCTCACCGATGACTACTTCATCGAGCGCAAGCTGTACCCGAATGTCGACTTCTACACCGGGCTGATCTATCGTGCGCTCGGGTTCCCGACCCGGATGTTCACTGTGCTGTTCGCGCTGGGCCGGTTGCCCGGCTGGATCGCGCACTGGCGGGAAATGCACGACGAGGGCGACAGCAAGATCGGCCGCCCCCGCCAGATCTACACCGGTTACACCGAGCGCGACTACACCACCATCGACGGCCGGAAGTAACTCAGCACCGCCATCGCTGCGTTGTGGCCTCCGATCCCGGAGACCGCTCCGCCGCGGCGGGCACCCGAGCCGCACACCAGGATTCGGTCGTGCGCGGTGGCCACACCCCATCGCCGTGCCGGGGTGTCCAGCGCGTCGTCGTCGTCGGTGAATGGCCAGCACAAGCCACCGTGGAAGATGTTGCCGTCGGTCATGCCCAGCTGCCGCTCGAGGTCCAGCGTGGTCGTCGTCTCGATGCAGGGGCGGTCGTTCGCGTCGGTCAGCAGCACATCCTGAATGGGTTCAGCCAGCAGGGAATTCAGGGATGACAGCACGGCGTCGGTAAGCGCGCCACGTTCGAACGCGCGGTGCGGGGTGTGCAGGCCGAACACGGTCAACGTCGCCGCGCCCACTTCCCGTAGCGCCGGAGACAGGATGCTGGGGTCGGTCAGCGAATGGCAGTAGATCTCGCAGGGCAGCGGGTCCGGTAGCGCCCGCGCGGCCGCTCGCGAATAAGCCGTGTCCAACTGTGTCCAGGTTTCGTTGACGTGGAATGTTCCGCCGAACGCCTGCTCGGGCGTGACGCTCGGGTCGCGCAGCCGGGGCAACCGGCGCAGCACCATGTTCACCTTGACCTGGGCGCCCGGCGCCGACGTCGGCACTTCTTCGCCCAGCAGGCCGGCGAGCATCGTCGGCGTCACACCGGACAACACAAACCGGGCGCGCACCACATGATCGTCGTCGCGTCGGCGGTACCGCACTTCCCCGCTTGGATCGATCGCGTAAACCTCCGCGCCGGTGATGATTTCAGCTTCCTTCGCCGCGGTGGTCAAGGCCGCGCTGACGGCGCCCATGCCGCCGACCGGAACGTGCCAGCCCCCGTCGCCGCCACCGAGTAGGTGGTACAGGAAGCAGATATTCTGTTGCAGCGAAGGGTCGTCGAGTCGGGCGAAGGTGCCGATCAGCGCGTCGGTCGCCACCACGCCGCGCACCACATCGTTGCCGAGCGCGTCGCCGATCGCGGCACCGATCGGGCGCTCGATCATGTCCCGCCACGCGGCGCCGTCGCCGACGTCCAAGCGTGCCTGCACGCGGGTGCGTAACGGCTCCAGCATCGTCGGCCACAGCCGGCTCGTCACCTGCCGGCAGCGCCGGTAGAACTCCGCGAAGGCCTGCTCGTCATGGCCGGCGCCGATCGCATCGAACGTCGACTCCCGTCCGACTAGCAGACCGGTCCGCCCGCCGGTGGCGGGATCCGGCGTGTACGACGAGTAGGGCCGCGGCGTGAGCCGGACCGTCGCGCCGAGGTCGTCGAGAATGCGCGACGGGAGCAGGCTCACCAGGTAGGCATAACGGGACAGCCGGGCCTCGACACCAGGGAAAACCTGTGCCGACACCGCGGCGCCGCCGACCTCGCGCAGCCGCTCCAGCAGCTGTACCCGCAGCCCGGACTGGGCCAGGTATCCGGCGGCGACCAGGCCATTGTGCCCGCCGCCGACGATGACGACGTCGGCATCACGCGCAGCCATTGCTCAGCTGAGGTAGCCCTCGACCTCGTCGGCGGACCGCACCGCGGCGTCGCCGGGATCGCCGCCGGCCTCGCGCAGTGCGCGGCGCTGCCGCAGCAGGTCCCAGCACTGGTCGAGCTGGATCTCCAGCTGATGCAGCCGCTTGTGCTCGTCGGATTCGCCGATCTCGCCGTGTTGGAGTTGCTGCCGGAGGGCGTTCTCCTCGGCGACGAGTTCGTGAATCCGTGCCAGTGCAGCGGAATCTGAGTCGTCGGTTGTCACGGGTCAAGTGTGCCCGACTGGGGCCTGGTTGTCTGGCTTCTCAGCGGCCGATGTTCGGCCGCATTGTCGCCGGACTGGGGCCTGGTTGTCTGGCTTCTCAGCGGCCGATGTTCGGCCGCATCGTCGCCCGACTAGGGTCTGATTGTCTGGCTCCTCAGCGGCCGATGTTCGGCCGCATCGTCGCCCGACTAGGGTCGCTGGGGTGTCAAGCAAACCTGAGATTCAGTTCCCCGACGGCCCCGCGCCCGCTCGACTCGTGATCGAAGACCTCACGGTCGGTGACGGCCCCGAAGCCGTGCCGGGCGGCACGGTCGAGGTGCACTACGTCGGCGTCGACTACGACTCCGGCGAGGAGTTCGACAGCTCGTGGGGTCGCGGCCAATCCATCTCGTTCCCGTTGCAGGGCCTCATTCAGGGCTGGCAGGAAGGGATTCCGGGGATGAAGGTCGGCGGCCGCCGCCAGCTGACCATCCCGCCGGAGCAGGCCTATGGACCGGCCGGTTCGGGACATCAGCTCTCCGGCAAGACGCTGATCTTCGTGATCGACCTGCTCGGCGCCCGCTGAGCTGGAAGCTCAGCTCGGCGGCGGCAGCTGCAGCAGCAGACGTGCTCCGCCGAGCGGACTTTCCTCCAGCGCCGCGCTGCCGCCGTGCAGCTGAGCCTGCTGGGCCACCAGCGCCAGGCCGAGTCCGGAACCGGAGTGCGACGCGGTCGAACCGCGGGAGAACCGCTCGAACACGATCTGGCGTTCTTCTTCGGGCAGCCCGCTGCCGTTGTCGTCGACGCAGATCTCCACGCCGGCCCGCGAGCTGACCGCGGACAGCCGTACCTTGGTCGCGCCACCATGTTTGACGGCGTTGGCAATCGCGTTGTCCACCGCCAGCCGAAGCCCGGCCGGCAGGCCGACGATGATGCAGGTCGGCGACGGCGCCAGCGACACCTCGAGGTCGGGGTAGATCCGCATGGCGTCATGGGCCGCGCGGTCGAGCAGTTCGGTGATGTCGACGGGCACATGGTCTTCCGACGTCGACAGCTCCCCCTGCGCCAGTCGCTCCAGCGCGGAAAGCGTGGCCTCGATTCGTGATTGGGTGCGGACCACGTCGCTGAGCACTTCCTTGCGTTGCTCGTCGGGCAGGTCGAGGGTGGCCAGCACTTCGAGGTTGGTGCGCATCGCGGTCAGCGGGGTGCGTAGTTCGTGCGAGGACACCGCCGCGAAGTCGCGCGCCGACGCCAGCGCCTCCAGCGTGCGGTTCTGCTCGTCCCAGATCCGCTGCAGCATCCCGCGCATGGCCTCGGCGATCTCCACGGCCTCGCTGGCACCTCGCACCTGGACCTGCGGATTCTCGTCGCCGGCATTGATCGACCGGGTCTGCTGCGCCAGCCTTTTGAACGGTCGCACCGCGAACGTAGCCAGTAACCAAGCGAATACTGCTGCCGCCGCGATCGAGAACAGACAGATCAGCAGCACCCGGCGATGCAGGTTGTTGGTGTCGGCGATGGTGGAGTCGTAGGTGGCGCCGACCTCGACCGCCATCGGGTGCGGTGCCGGGATGTTGACGGTGCGCACCCGGTAGCGCACCCCGTTGACGTAGGTGTCCGCGTAACCGGCGGGCAACTCGGGCAGCGTGACGGTGGTGTTGGAGGTGACTTCACCGCTGGCATGGCGCACGGTGATGATGGCGTCCTGGTCGCTGGGCGACTTCGGAATCTCACCCAAACCGCGGGGCAGGAACGGGATCGCGAAGCCGGCCGCCTCGTCGAGACGGCGATCCAACCGCTCCTTGCGGTCGTTGGTGATGCCGAACCACACCACGACGCCGACGATGAGTACCGGGATGGCCGCACCGATGGCCGTCGCCACCACCACGCGGGCACGCAGTGACGGCGTGCGGGTCAGAATTCGCTGCAAAAAGTTCATGGTTGCGTCCGCCTCACTGCATGCGCAGGACGAATCCCACGCCGCGGACGGTGTGCAGCAGCCGTGGGCCGCCACCGGCTTCCAGCTTGCGGCGCAGGTATCCGATGAACACGTCGACGACGTTGGTGTCGGCGGCGAAGTCGTAGCCCCACACCAATTCCAGCAGCTGGGCCCGCGACAACACCGCGGTCTTGTGCTCGGCCAGCACGGCCAGCAGGTCGAATTCACGTTTGGTCAGGTCGACGTCGACACCGTTGACCCGGGCGCGGCGGCCCGGGATATCGACCTCCAGCGGGCCGACGGTGATGGTCTCCGACGAGGTGGACGGGGTCGAGCCTTTTCTGCGCAGCAGCGCCCGCACCCGAGCCACCAGCTCGGCCAGCACGAACGGCTTGACCAGATAGTCGTCGGCACCGGCCTCCAGGCCGGCCACCCGGTCGTCGACTGAGCTGCGCGCCGACAGCACGCAGACCGGGACGTCGTTGTCCATCGCCCGCAGCGCGGTCACCACGCTGACGCCGTCGAGCACGGGCATGTTGATGTCGAGCACGATCGCGTCCGGCCGGGTTTCGGTGGCGCTGCGCAACGCTTCGGCGCCGTCGACGGCGGTCGACACCTCGAAACCGGACAGCCGCAGTCCACGTTCCAACGAGGCAAGTACGTCGGCGTCGTCGTCGACAACCAATACCCGTGGTGAGGTCGCGCCAGTGTCCATGCCGCCCATGATGCCTGATTATCCTGCTCAGCTGTGGGAACAGCTGCCGGAGCCCCGGCGCGGCGGCTTCAGCGGTCGCCGCGCCCAGCTGTTCGGAGGACTCGACCGAGGCTACCTATCAGCCGTGCGCGAGATCCAGGATGACACCGGTGTCTTCGACGTAGCGGTCCCACAGCACCAGCAGCTCGGCCAGCTTGTCGGGCCGCGACGAGGCGAGGTCCTCGATTTCGCCGGGGTCGGTGGACAGGTCGTAGAGCTGCCAGTCGCCCGGTCCGTACGGCTCGGGCAGGTGCAGCGCTTTCCAGTCGCCCTGGCGAATGGCGCGGCGGCCGAACAACTCCCACCCTGTTCCGCTGACGTCGTCGTGTACCGACTCGGCATCGCCCGACAGATACGGCAGCAGCGACCGGCCGCGCATGGGCGCTACTTCACGTCCGCGGTATTCGGTGCCGGGGTGGGTGACGCCGGCGAGTTCGAGGACGGTCGGAGCGATGTCCATCACCGTGCTGAACGCGGTGCCGATCTGCTGCTGCCGGTGCAGGCCCGGCCAGGTGACGAAGCCGACCACCCGGATGCCGCCCTCAGTGGTGAACGCCTTGTGCAAGCGCGACGGCGCCGTGGCGGCCTGCGCCCACCGCGGGCCGTACCAGATGAACGAGTTGGCGGCACCGGCGTTGTCGAGGCTGTTGTCCCAATTCTTTTCGATCTCGGCGGCGATCACGCCACCGAGGATCGGCATCGCCTCGAGGATCGCTCCCTCGGCGCCGTTGTCGGACAGAAAGATCACGACCGTGTTGTCGAGTTCGCCGGTTTCGGCGAGGTAGTCGATCACCTTGCCGATGTTGTAGTCCATCCGGTCGACCATGGCGGCGTAGACCTCCATGCTGCGTGCCGAGAGCGCTTGTTGTTCGGGGCTCATCTCGGACCACTCCGGCTCCCCGTCGGGGACGACGGGGTGTGCGGCGACGTCAGGGCCGACCAGCCCGAGCCGTTTGAGCGCAGCCAGTCGCTCCTCCCGCAGTGTGTCGGGGCCGTCGTCGTAGCGACCCCGGTATTTCGCGATGGTGTCCTCGGGTGCCTGCAGCGGCCAGTGCGGGGCCTGGAACGGCAAGTAGGCGAAGAACGGCTGCTCTTCACCCTCCGCGTCGCTTCGCTCCTGGAAATACCGCAGCAGCGTGTCGGCGTAGTAGTCCGACGAATAGAAGTCGTCGCCGACCGTGACGAACTGGTCGTCCTCGGTGTACCGCGACATCAGCGGGATGAAGTCGCCGGGGGGGTTGCTGTAATGGCTTGCGCCGCCGGGCAACAGCGCGAAGGACCGGTCGAATCCACGGGCCCACGGTGTGCGGTCGATGGTGTTGCCCAGGTGCCACTTGCCGGCCATCAGCGTCAGGTAGCCGGCGTCGCGCAGCAACTCGGGCAGCGCGACCACCCGGTCGTTGAGGTATCCCTCGTAGCCGGGCTGTCCGCGGAACTCCGGAGCAACCTCGAGCATGGTGCCGATGCCGGCGATGTGGTGGTCGGTTCCGGTCAGCAGCATCGACCGGGTCGGTGAGCAGGCCGGTGCGGAGTGGAAATCGGTCAACCGGATCCCGGCGTGGGCCAGCCGGTCCAGGTTGGGGGTCTCGATTTCGCTGCCGAAGGCGCCGATGTCGGAGAACCCGAGGTCGTCTGCCACGATTACCAGAAAGTTAGGTCGTCTCACAGTCTGCCATCCTGTCACCTCCGCGAGGCGAATGGAACGGTCGGTTCGGCTTCTCCTCGGGCCGTGCCGGCCCGCATCGGCGCCGCTGCGGTCTGATGGTTCGGCTTCTCCTCGGGCCGTGCCGGCCCGCATCGGCGCCGAACTAAGCTTGTCGGCATGATCGGTGTTTCCCGCGTGGACGACGTCCTGACCATCGAGTTGCAGCGTCCCGAACGGCGCAATGCACTCAACTCCCAGCTCGTGGAGGATATCCGCGAGGCTATCGAGAAGGCGGCCGGCGAAAATGCCCGCGCCGTCGTGCTGACCGGGCAGGGCACCGTGTTCTGCGCGGGAGCCGACCTGAGCGGCGACGCGTTCGCCGCCGACTACCCCGACCGGCTCATCGCGATGAACCTGGCGATCGACGCGACGCCGATCCCGGTCATCGCGGCGATCAACGGCCCAGCCATCGGAGCTGGTCTGCAACTGGCCATGATCTGTGACCTGCGGGTGGTGGCGCCGGAGGCGTTCTTCCAGTTTCCGACCTCCAAGTATGGTCTGGCACTGGACAACTGGAGTATTCGCCGGTTGTCGTCGTTGGTTGGACACGGACGCGCGCGGGCCATGCTGCTGACCGCCGAGAAGCTCACCGCCCAGGACGCCCTCATCACCGGGATGGCCAACCGGATGGGCACCGTCGCCGACGCGCAGGCCTGGGCCGCCGAGATCGCCGGCCTGGCCCCGCTGGCACTGCAGCACGCGAAACGGGTGCTCAACGACGACGGCGCCTACGAAGACCAGTGGCCGGTTCACAAAGAGTTGTTCGACAAGGCGTGGGCCAGTCAGGACGTGATCGAAGCACAGGTCGCGCGGGTGGAGAAGCGGCCGCCGAAATTCCGGGGAGCCTGATCGGATGCTACGCAGTGCGTTGCGGCTGGCAGTGGGGACGGTCTCGCTCGTGACGGGCGGGTGGGTGCTGCGTGCGTTGCACGGCGCGCCTGCTGCGCTCGGCGCCCATCCGTCCGACATCCGCGCCGTCGCCGAACGCTCGCCGCACTTCCGTGACGGCGTCTTCGTCAATCTGGAGCGGGCCTCGTTCAATCTCGACACCGAGGAACAGCGAAATATCTTGTGGGAGTTGATCACCGGCCGGGCCGCAGCTCGGCCGGCGGTTGACATCCCGCTGATCACTCCCGATTCGCGCAGCTTCGACGCTCCCGCCGGCCGGATCGCGGTCAGCTGGTTCGGGCACGCGACGGCACTACTGGAAGTCGACGGCTACCGGGTGCTCACCGACCCGGTCTGGAGCGAACGCTGCTCGCCGTCGGACGTCATCGGACCCGGCCGTATGCATCCGCCGCCGGTGTCGCTGGACGCCCTGCCCGCCCTGGACGCGATCGTGGTCAGCCACGACCACTACGACCACCTCGACATCGACACCATCATCGGTTTGGCGCGAAGTCAGTGGGCGCCGTTCGTGGTACCGCTCGGCGTCGGATCGCATTTGCGGGAGTGGGGCATTCCCGACGAGCGCATCATCGAACTCGACTGGAACGAGCGCACCCAGGTCGGCGAGCTGACATTGATCTGCACGCCGGCACGGCACTTCTCCGGCCGATTTCTGAACCGCAACGCCACCCTGTGGGCGTCGTGGGCGATCATCGGCCCGGCGCACCGGGCCTACTTCGGCGGCGACACCGGCTACACCAAGAGCTTCGCCGACATCGGCGCCGAGCACGGACCCTTCGACGTGACGTTGATGCCGGTCGGCGCCTACAACAAGCAGTGGCCGGACATCCACATGAACCCCGAGGACGCCGTTCAGGCGCACCTGGACGTCAACGGCGGGCTGCTGGTGCCGATCCACTGGTGCACATTCCGGCTGGCGCCGCACCCCTGGGCCGAACCGATCGAACGGCTGCTGACCGCCGCCGATGCGGCCGGCATCTCGGTAGCGGTACCCAAGCCGGGTGCTCGGGTAGATCCAACGGCGCCAATACACTGTGAGCCGTGGTGGCGGCTCGACGAATCTTCGCAGTAATCAACAACTCTGAAGGGGACCGAAGATGGGATTTCTGGACAAGGCCAAGGATCTGTTGTCGCAGAACGCCGACACCGTGAACTCCGCGATCGACAAGGCCGGCGAGTTTGTCGACGCCAAGACCGACGGCAAGTTCAAAGACGTCGTCGACAAGGCGCAGCAAGCGGCGAAGAACGCCGTCCACGACGATAAGGGCGAGTAGCAGAAGCGCACTATGGCAAAGCTTTCCGGATCCATCGACGTCCCGCTGTCGCCCGACCGGGCGTGGGAGCACGCGTCCGACCTCTCCCGCTTCAAAGACTGGCTGACCATCCATCGGGTATGGCGCAGCCAACTGCCCGACCGGTTGGAGAAGGGCTCGGTGATCGAGTCGATCGTCGAAGTCAAGGGCATGCCCAACCGGATCACCTGGACGATCGTGCATTACAAGCCGCCGGAGTCCATGACGCTCAACGGTATCGGCGTCGGCGGGGTCAAGGTCAAGCTACTGGCCAAGGTCAAGCCGAATGGCGATCAATCGGTGGTCAGCTTCGACGTGCACCTCGGCGGCCCGGCGTTGTTCGGGCCGATCGGCATGATTGTGGCCGCCGCACTGAAAAACGACATCAACGAGTCCCTGCGGAATTTCGTGACGGTGTTCGCGCCGGCCTGAGCGCCCCGGCTACTGTCGCAGCATGCCCCGCTTGAGCCCCGGTTGGATGGTCGCGCTGCTTGCCGCGGTGGTGTCGGTGAGTGCCTGGCTGCCGTGGTTGACGACGGGGACAGGCGGCGGCGGTCGGGCCAACGCGATCGGCGGTAGCACCGGCAGCCTGCACCTGCCGCACGAGTTCGGGCCGGGGCAGTTGATCGTCGTGCTCTCGTCCACGTTGTTGGTGTCCGGCGCCATGATCGGTCGGGGGTTGTCGGTTCGGTCGGCATCGGTTGCCGCGCTGGTGATCTCGTTGGTCGAGGTGGCACTGACGGTGCGGTACTACTCCGTCAACGTCAAGCCACCGGTGTCAGCGGCCTACGGTCTGTACGTCGGGGGCGTTGCCGCCGCCGCGGCGGTGTTGTGCTCGGTCTGGGCGCTGGCGGCCTCGCTGCGTCGCTAAGCGACGCGGACGTGCGCGCCCGTCAACGGCAGGGCGCACTGGTCGCAGGTCAGCTGTCCGACGAACGGCCGGCCGCAGCCGAGGTGGGTGAGCAACACCGCCGGGCCCTCCGGCGCGCGGAACCAATGCTGGCCGCACTGCAGGGCGGCGATGATGACCGGGAAGAACGCCCGCCCCTTCTCGGTGAGCAGATAGCTCTGCCGGGAGATGTCCATCACGCCGTTGGCGCAGAACGTCTGCAATCGACCGGACAGCAGCGACGGCGGTGCCCCGAGTTGCGTCTGGAAATCCGAGAAGCGGCTGGTGCCCAGGAAAGCGCACACCAACAGTGCTGCAGCCCAACGATTTCCGAATACACTCATCGTCTCGGGAAACAGCCCAGCCTGGCCTGCGCTCGACCTGCGACGAGTCGACCCCTCGGGAACCGAGCGCTGCCACGACCCGCTCGGGCCCCAGCGCGCCGCGACGTCTTTTTCAGTCACCGCGTCGCCGCACGCCCGGCAGGTCAATGTCGGTGCGAATTCGCTGCCGCACGGGGTGTGTCGCATACCCGGAAGACGGTGGACGTGATCGGGCACCCACCGCCGCTCCCACTCCCAGATCGACAGCAGTACCGGCCAGAACGCCCGTCCGCGTGGGGTGAGCAGGTATTCGGCGCGCACGGGTCGAGTCTGGTACTCCGTGCGGGCCAGCAGTCCGCTGTCGGTGAGCGTCCGTAATCGATTGGCCAGCACCGTGTTCGAGATCGGCAGGCGCCGCATGAAGTCGCCATACCGGGTGGCCCCCAGCAGGGCCTGCTGGACGATCAGCAGCGTCCACTCGTCACCGAGCAGACCCAGGATGCGACCGACCGCGTTCGTGCTGCCGGGGTTCAGTGCCGTCGGTTCAGACGTCATGCCAACGGCGCAACTGCGAACCCGCCGCCCAAGTGGCGTGGGTTCCGCTGGAAACCCGTTCGGGCAGGGCCAGCTTGCACACCGGGCCGTCGCTGAACCGGGCTGCGTCGAAGACCACGCAATAGGACGCGTCGGCGCCCATGTCGGTGATCAGCGTGATCAGGTACCCGTCGTCCTCGGCGGTGGCGTTCGGTCGCGGGGCCATAGCGGCCTCGCTGCCGTAGACGCCGGCGGCGAACTGGTAGTGCTGTTCGCCGCCGGTTCGCAGGTCGTGTTTGACCAGCCCGTCGAACAGGAACCAGCCCGGCTTGCCGGTGGCGGCGTAGGCGTAGCGGTAGTTCGCTGCTGCATAGTCCGGGTTGATCGTCCCGAATTCGGTGATCGACTCCGACAACTGCTCTTCCTTGACCTCTCCGGTGACCAGGTTGAACCGCCAGCGGTGCAGTCGGGCTTGTAGGCGGTCCAGGGCGAGGAAGCGAAACAGCTTGTCCCACCGGTTGCCGCCGGTGTCGACCGGCTGCGGGGCACCTTCGTAGAAGCCGTCGAGCACAATCTCGTTGCCGTCTTCGTAGGCGTTGGTGAAATGCAGCACGAACGTCGGATCGGCCTCGAACCAGCGGATGTCGTTGCTGCCGCCACGACGCGGCACTACCGCGAAGCGCGACGGCATGTCGGGGTAGAAGCGCGGCATGTGCACGTCGTGTTCGAGCAGGTTCGGATCCCAGAACAGTGGGAAATCGTTGAGAATCACGTAGTTTTCGGTGAACGCCATGTCGTGCGGCAGCCGCGGGCCGGGCAACGGGATGTCGATGTAGTGCGCCAACTCGTTGCTCTGGTCGACGACGCCGTAATGCATGTACGGCGCCCGCTTACTGTAGTTGAAGAACAGCAGCTCACCGGTTTTCGGGTCTACCTTCGGATGGGCCGACACACCCCAGTCGACCGGAAAGTTCCCGTTGAAGGTCTCCTTGCCCAGCGTGCTGGCCGAGAACGGATCGACGCGATACAGGTCGCCGCACTGGTAGAAGCTGGTCAGCGCGATGCCCCGGTGGATGACGACGTCGGTGCTCGACGCGTCCTTCATCCGGGTGCGGGCGCCGCAGCCGCCGTCGCGCTTGGCCAGCTGCACCGGCTCGGCCAGGCCCGGCCACAGCGGCTCGCCCGCCTCGTTCTCGGCCAGGAACCCGTCCGTGCGGACAAAACGATTGCGGTAGAACGCTTTCCCGTCGCGGAAGCCGACGATGTGCAGCATGCCGTCACCGTCGAACGGGTGATAGGTCTTCAGCGCAGGATGCAGCGGGTTCTCGGTGTTGCGCAGGTAGACGCCGTCAAGGTCGCGGGGGATCTCGCCCTGCACGGCGACCAAGTCGTCGGCGTCCCACTCGCTGGTCTGCGGCCGCCACGGACCGGTCCGGTACGGGTGGTCGTCGTCCTCGGGCAGCGTCGAGCGGAACTTGCCGACGACTTCGGCGTCCATCAGCCCACCTCCGCGACGACAAAGCTGGCCGTGGTGGCGGTGCTACCGCCGAAGTTCAGCGTGCCAAAAGTTTTCGCGTTCTCGACTTGATAGTCGCCGGCCGTGCCGCTGACCTGTTTGGCCGCGTCGACAAGCATCCGCACGCCCGAGGCGCCAACCGGGTGGCCGCCGCCGATCAGTCCGCCGCTCGGGTTGATCGGTAGCCGTCCGCCGATCTCGATCTCGCCGTTCTCGATGGCTTTCCACGACTCGCCCGGTCCGGTCAAGCCGATGTGGTCGATGGCCAAATACTCACTGGGAGTGAAGCAGTCGTGCACCTCGACGCCGTGCACGTCGTCGAGGGTGACGTGCGCGCGACGCAACGCGTCGAGTACGGCGGCGCGCACATGCGGCATGACGTAGGGGCTGTCCGCGGCGCGGGTGAGTTTCTGTTGCAGGCCCAATCCGACGGTGCGATGCCCCCAGCCGGCGATGCGGGCGATCGGCCGCGCGGTGGGATGGTCACGCAGATACCTGTCGGTGACCAGGACGACGCCGGCGCCGCCGTCGGTCATCTGGCTGCAGTCGAAACGCCGCAGTCGGCCCTCGATCAGCGGGTTGGTAGCGGCGTCGTCGCCGATCGGATCGGGCACGGTCCATTGTCTGGTCTGCGCGTTGGGATTTCGGCGTGCGTTGCCGAAGTTGACCTGCGCGATGGCCCGCAGGTGTTGTTCGTCGATGCCGTAGCGTCGGTCGTATTCGTCGGCGACCGTGGCGAACATCGATGGCCAGAGGAATTTCGCCTCGGTGCCTTCGTGTCCGGTCCAGGCCGCCGTGCCGAGATGACGCGCGGCGGTGTCGCCGGGCACGGTCTTCTCCAACTCCACGCCAAGGACCAGAGCGGTGTCGTAGTTGCCGGCGCGCAGGTCGGCCATCGCGGCCAGGGCGGCCATGCTGCCCGACGCGCAGGCCGCCTCGTGGCGCGAGGCGGGAGTGTCCCACAGTCCGTCGCACACGGTCGCGGGCATCGCCCCGAGGTGGCCCTGCGCGGCGAACAACTCGCCGAACGCGTTGGCGACGTGCACGACTCCGATGTCCGCGGCGTCGATCTTGGCGTGGGTGAGTGTTGCGTCGACGATCTCGCGGGTCAGGTGCGCGAAGTCCCCGCGTTCTTTGGTGAGGTTTCGGGCGAAGTCGCTTTGGTAGCCGCCGAGGATCCAGACTCCCACGTCCATCGCCCGCACGTTACTCCAACTAAAAGAGTGACACGCCAGTGTTGGCGGGGCGGTCTCACCAGCTCTCGGCTGAACGGGAGAGACCTGGGCGGACACGCAGGTCGACCAACGTGCACGCCTCTCACAACGCATTGCCCCCGAGGCCGCGCGACAAACCTTTTTCGCCGAACCGGACTAATCGTCTCCACGCGCGACGGGGTTTGTGGAATCAGAACACCACTGCGACCACGAGCCGGGGAAAAGCGCCGCGTCATAGCCCGATGCGGCGAGGGCTGCGACCGTGATCGCAGCCGTCACCCCGGAGCCGCAGTACGCACCGATCTTGTTGTGGTCGACGCCGCGCTCGGCGAGCAGTCGCGCGATCGCAGTGCGGGTCAAAAAGGTGCCGTCGGTGTTCAGCACCGCGTCGCTGGGCAGGTTCTTGGCCCCTGGGATATGGCCGGCAACCGGGTCGATCGGCTCGACCTCGCCCCGGAACCGCTCCGGCGCCCGGGCATCGAGCAGGTCGACGTCAAGGACGTGGCGCGGGCTCAGGGTTGGCAGCGCACCGTCGTAGAGGTCGTCGTGGGTGACGGTTACGTTGCCCGGCGGCGGCTCGACCGCACCGCTATCCAGACCGCCTCCGGCCGATCGCCAGGCGCCCAGACCGCCGTCGAGGATGCGCACATCGGCGATGCCGGCGGCGGTCAGCACCCACCACGCGCGCGCCGACCCGGCCCGATTCCAGTCGTCGTAGACGACGGTCGGTACGCCTGCGCGGACGCCCCGGCGCCGCGCCGTGGCTTCGACGCTGCGTCCAGCCGGCAGCGGGTGCCTCCCGCGGCCGATCACCGAACGGTCGCTGAGCTCGTCTTCGAGGGAAACATAGACCGCGCCGGGCAGGTGGCGATGCAGATACGCCGCGTGGCCATCGGGCTCGTCGAGCCGCCAGCGCACGTCGAGAATGGTCACGGGCTCACCGGCGTCGATCAAGTCGGCCAACTCCGCGGCGGTGATCAGCACGCCTACGGCCTGAACCCCAGATCGTGCAGGGCATCGACGCAGCCGGCGAGCCAGTCGTTCAGATTCGCCGGGGGCGATCCGCCTTTGACTTCCACTTGGCACGCCAGCGGCGCGGTGTAGCCGTTCCGCATCTCGCTTGCGAGGTACGCGTGATTCTGCGGGATCGCGTAAAAGTCGTGCTCGGAGTTGTAGCCGTCTTTGTACGACGGGCTGTTGACGTTGGCGGGTGGCGGCGTGTTGACCGGGCCGTGCGGACAGCCGGTGGCGGGGCACGGCGGGTCTGCGTGCGCCAGCGGCGACGGGCCCAGGGCCGCTATCGCGATGGCCGCAGCCGTGAGTATCGAGCGGTGCAGCATGTCGCGCATCATTTCACGAGCGCCGGTCGGTGCAGGGCGGAACGTCGCGGAAAAAGACAGAAAACTATTGCGCATCAACCCAACTGACGTGGTTGCGATCGACCACCGACGGTCATCCCGGGTGCTCTTCGCGGCCTTCGCGTCGCAGGCGCACCAGTGCGTCGATCGCAGCACGCTCGCTGCCCGGGACCGGCCGACGGACCCGCTCCGCTTTCTGCACCGTCAGGCCTGGCAGGTCGCTGAGATCGGCAACCACGTCCTGCGGGGAGAACAACACCGCGACATCCCGCGGCCCGCCAGTGCCCTCGGCGAGGTTGGTGGTGTCATGGCCCACGACCAGCATGGTGCCGCCGGGAGCTACCGCTGTCGCCACGTTGCGCAGCGCGGCGCGGCGCGCGCCCTGCTCGAGCTGCAGGTAGGCGACGATGACGCCGTCGAACGATTCGGCGGGAAGGGCGTCGATCACCACGTCAACGAGCCGGAAGTCGACTCGGTCGGCAACCCCGGAGCGGAGCGCCAGCCGCTTTGCCCGCTTGAGCCCTTCCGCGGAGAAGTCGACACCGACCACATGCCAGCCGTGGTTCGCCAGCCAGATCGCGTTGCGGCCCTCACCGCACGCCACATCCAGTGCACGGCCCGGGGGCAGCGCTGACATTTCGTCGGCCACGAAGATGTTCGGCTCTATGCCCCACACCAATTCAGCCTGGTCGTAACGGGTATCCCAAGTTTGCGCATCCATGCGTCACTCCTGTTGGGTTGCCGGGGTGTGAGTGTCACGCCGACGGCTCGCCTCTCGCCGAATCTGGGTGGATGTTCACCGGCAACATCAGCCACTATACCCTAGGGGGTATATTCCAGCTCACTGGACGGACTCCGGTAACTCGAACAGCCGTGGTCACGGAACGTGAAGCCGGTCCATGGTGAACTCGGTGGCAGGCATGCCCCAGGACACCGGCTTACCGCCGGTGTGGAAATACATCTCTTTGAATGCCATCTTCATCGCCCATGGCGTGTAGCCCATCTTCAGGACGCTGGTTTCGCCTCCGTACCAGGTGTCGGAGTGGATGTAGAAACCTTTGTGGCCACCCATCTCGCCGAAGCAGATGACCTCGGGTCGATACGGCTCGCCGAGATCGGCTTGATCGAGGCTTCCAATGTCAACCGCGATTTGCCGGGCGACGATCTCTGCTTGTTGATGGCCAAGCGACCCGAGCTTGGGAACAGTCAGCGCCGCGGCGTCGCCGACTGCGAATACCTCCGGATGGTCGCGGTTGCGCATGTCGGTGCCGGTGATGACGAAGCCGTACTCGTCGGTGATCGGCAGATCCCGCAGAAACGGGTGCGGTACCCAGTCGGGCAGAACAATCTTGAGCTCGGCTTCCATGCTCTTGCCGTTGGCAAACTCGATACCGTCGGCGGTGAGGCGGGAGACGTCCTCGATGCCGGGCATGTATCCAAAGCCCATGCCCTTGGCCAAATCCAAGAACTCTTTGACGACTTCTTCCCCTGCGTCCTCGGCGATGGTGTTACCCGGGGTGAACAAGGTGATCTTGTGGGCATCTCCCATCGAGTGCTCACCGAGCCAGTGGGCCATCGACAACGCCAGCTCAAGCGGAGGTCCTTCGCAAGCGGCTTGGGCAACAGGCATCCAGTCCGGCTTGTGCTCGAGGCCTTGGTGGAAGCGGGCAGACCCGATGGCGATCGGGCCGCCCTTGTAGGACCCACCAAAAAGCTTGCGGCGCAGTTTGTTACCGTAGTAGCCGCTCGAGACGGTGTCACCGAACTCGCCGAACCCCTCGATACGGTCATAGGCAAGTTGGTTGCCTAAAGCCACCACCAGATATTCGTAGCTGATCGACTCGGGCGCCGAGCCGGCGCGGTCGGTTGGCGTGAAGGCCACCCGCTTGGCGTCGGGGTCGATGCCGGTGACAGCCGCATTGATGAAATCGTTGCCGTCGCGATCATGAAACCGGACGGTATCCAGGTGCATCGACACGAGCGGATCGTGGTCGGCGAACACCTCCATCGGGATGTTCGGGACGAAGATCAAATAGGGGTTGCGGTCGATCACCGTCAAGTCCACCGCGTCGCCGCAGCGTGCCCGGATGAAGCGGGCGGTGGTCAGGCCTGCGAAGCTACTGCCAAGGACCACAACGTGGGGACGCGCACCGCTCATGCCCCCACCACCGATCCGGTGTCGCGACACGGGAGCGGAGCGCCCGCATACCGCCCGCCGGGAGGGTTTGTCGGTGTCTTACACGCTGACTTCGCCACGAATCGCCGAACTGCTGGCCGTGGCGCGGGCTATCCTCACCGGCGTCATCGCCGGGCAGGCCGAACTGCTTGAAGATGCTCCCGAGCCGGCTCTGATAGCCGCGCCGGGCGGCTGAACGAGCCGCGTGAGGGAGGCAGATTCCCGTACCCTGTACTTGCAGAAATTCTTACATTCTTAACCAAGAATACGTTGAATGCCTGATTCCTAGGAGGTCGTTGTGTCGTGGCGGAGTGGGCTCGATAGGGGGCGCTGCGCTACGTGTGCAACTGGGTACCGCGTTAGACGGTGACGAGCCTGTCTGGCTGGATTTGCGCGATATCGCCTACGGGGGACACGGCTGCCATGGTCTGCTTGTTGGCAGCGGGTCGGGTGCCGCGCAGTTGTGGCAATCAATGATGATGTCGCTGGCGCGCAGCTGCAGCCCAGCGGCGCTGCGTATGTGGCTGGTGTATCCCGGTTTGGAGTCGCCCGATCATGCCGAGCGGACGGTTGAGGCGTTGCTCGCTGAACTGTCGCTACCGTCCGCTCAACAGGAGCTGATGCGCAAAGGCGCTGCCCAGCAACGTCGATGGGGCGAAGAGGTGCTGCTGCTTTCGGCACCGCCCCATGTCGAGAAAGTGATCGGCACTCCTGAGGGCGGCGCCTGTGATGCCCAGCGTTTGCGTCAGTGTCTGCACGATGAGCTAGACCGACGTTCAACGGTATTGAGGGAGGCCAGGTGTGTGAAGTCCGGCCAGCCAGCCCTTACGTTTGCCGATCGGCGTACGAACCGCCTCCACGATCACCGTATCGCCCATGAGAATCCTTTCGGCGTGTCGGATCACCAAGACTTCGTCGTCGCCGGAACACGCCGTGCCACCTTCTAGCGTATTCAATTGCTAATATTCGCAAGCATATGGGCTATGTGCACGCTGAGGGCAATAGGTGCTGTACGTCTCTTCAGTCCGCGGGATGCCGCACATCGGCGACGAGCGTCGCAACCCGAACCGGAGCCGGTCTTTAGGGCTGTCAACAGATGAGCAGGCCAGGCGCGACGCAGTGTCGGTCGACGCTGAGCTGGCGATTTAACCCATCTCGCATCACTTGAAACCACCGTTGGTGCGCGCACCGGCTATGTAGCGCCGAGACAACCGAACATCAGCCGACAGACAGTCGCCGTCATTTGTCGAGGGCTCGGATCAGCAGATCTTTGATCTCGGCCTGGCCCTCTTCCAGGGACCGCACCCGTACATTGGTGTCAGCCACGCCGGACTTGAGTTCACCAACGTCGGACTCGAGCTTTCGTTGCCCCTCAGCCAGTTCCCGCTGGTTGGCCCCGAGTGCATTGACCGCTGCGAGCACCGCGCGATAATCGGCCTGGCTGGCTTCCAGAGCGGCTACCCGCGCCTCAAGGTCTTCCAGCGTCGTCACTGCCTCATCCTATCCCGCAGATCAGCCGTGGGTCTGGGGCGATTGGCTGATCACTTGGCCGAGCCCGCGACCGGTTGCTTGTTTGCTCGTGGCCGGATACTGCGGTCTGCGTTGGGGCGAGCTAGCCGCGCTGCGTTGGACTCCGAAGAGGCACCTCGCGGCGAGATTTCGCCGGTAAAGGATCACCCGGCGCGCCCGTCGCCGCCCCGAGCGCGGCTCACGGCCGGGCATCGACGTCCTCAGGCGCTCAGCCGGATGGGGAGGCGCTTCAACGAGTTGTTCAGGTTCGAGCGCACCCGGACCGGCTCACCGATGAGCTCGATGACGGAGAACGACTCCAGCAGTTCCCGAAAGAACACCCTGGCCTCGAGCCTGGCCAGGTGCACGCCGATGCAGTAGTGGCTCGCGAAGCCGAAAGACAGATGAGGATTGGGGCGGCGGTGGATGTCGAAGGCCTGCGGGTCGGCGAAGACCGCTTCATCCCGGTTTGCCGACGTGTAGTACATCGCCACCTTGTCGCCGGCGGCGATGCGGGTGCCGGCGAGTTCGGTGTCGACGAGCGCGGTGCGCCGGAAATAGTGGAGCGGATTGTCATAGCGGATGATCTCCTCGACGGCGCCGGGCAGCAGCGACGGGTCGGCCCGCAACTCGGCCAGCTGGTCCGGATGCCGGAGCAGAGTGAGTAGCCCGGAGGAAAGCATGCCCTTCGTCGTGTCGAAACCCGCGGTGACGAGTTGCACGAAGAATCCGCCGAAATCGAGATCGCTCATCGGCTGGCCGCCGAAGTCCACGTGCAGGATCGCGCTGGTCAGGTCGTCGGCGGGAGCGCCACGGCGACGAGCGGCCGCGAACTCGACGGCGTAGGCGGCCATCTCGACTCCGCCGGTGGCGTTGCCCGCCTCCGGGGCGCCCAAATCCGGATCCTGGCTAGACGTGTTGCGCTGCGCCAACGTTTGCAGGTAGTCCCAATCCCGCCGCGGCAAGCCGAAATACTCGCCGATCACGTGCGTGGGCAGGTTCGCGGCCACGTCGTGGACGAACTCCACGTCCCGCCTTTCGCGAGCCTCGGCCATGATGCCGCGACAGATGTCGCGCACCCGGCTTTCCAAGCGCGCAATCGCCCGCGGCCGGAAGTGCGGTGACAGCGGTGCGCGATGGGTTGTGTGCCGGGGCGGGTCCATGGCCAGCAGCATGCTGCGCATCCGTGCCAGCGTGTCCGGCGCCGGCTCCTCGACGACGACGCCCCCGTGGTGGGACGAGAAGATCTCGGGGTGGCGGGCGACCCGGACGACGTCGGCGTGGCGCAGCGATCGAGCGAAACCACCGAGTCCAAGTATGGAACACGATTCACGAAATACACAACACCTAATTGCGGGATGGTCAATCGGGCGCGGAGGTTCGGGGTCGGGCCGGTCAGGAAATCGGATAGCGGCGCAGCTGGTCGACGATCGCCTGCGTGACTTCGGCGGGACGTTCCTGCACCAGCCAATGCCCGGCGTCGAGGTCGAGGCGCCGGTAGTCGGCGATCGGGATCTTCTCCCCCAGGGCGACGGCCAGCGGCCCGGCATAGGGCTCGTCGCGGCCCATGATCAGCAGGGTGGGCACCGTCACCGGCTCCGGAGCAGCCGACAAGATCCGTCGGTGCCCGTCGGAAGCCCGGTACCAGGCAAGCGCAGCCGACAACGCTCCGGGCTGGTCGAGCACCGCGACCAGCTGCTCCTGTTCCGCGGCGCTGTGCCCGGTCAGCAGCGCGCGGAAAACCGCGAGGTGATCCTGCCCGAGCACGCGCTCGGCCGCCTCGTCCGGCGCGAGGACCAAGTCCAGGAAGTTGCGGTAGTCCTCGACGGCGGGGTCGGTCCAGGTCCCCTCCGCGAAGGCGTGATAGTGCGGAATCGACAACACGGTGAGCGACGCCAGGCGCGACGGCGCGGCGATCGCGACGAGCCAGGCGATCGCCGCCCCCCAATCATGGGCCACCAGGTGAAACCGGCCGAAGCCCAGAGCGTCCGCGACCGCCACGACATCGCCGACCAGCTCCTCGTGCCGGTAGGACTCCACCTCGCGGGGCCGCGCCCCCGGGCTGTAGCCCCGTTGGTCCGGGGCAGCGCACCGGTAACCCGCGCCGGCCAACGCCGCCATCACGCCGGCCCACATGGCGGAGGTTTCCGGGAAGCCGTGCAGCAGCAGCACCGGCTCGCCGGCTTGCCCGGCCCGCCGCACGGTGAAGTCCATGCCCCTGGCACTGATGGTCGGCTGCGTCATGTTCGCCAACCGTAACGCCGGCGGGGCATCCGATTGACGGCTACTCACCGTATTTGCTTGTATTCGAGCCATGGCCGACCTGTGCGCTCGACAATGCGGTGCCGCCGAGCTTGCCTTTATCGCCCGGCGGCTACGGCTGCATGCGGTCGCCGCCGCGCGCGGCAAGGGAGAGGGTTACATCGGCCAGGCACTGCAGTCGGCGGAACTGTTCGCGGTCTTGTATTTCCATGAGATGCACTGGTCGCCAACCGCTCTCGACGACGAGTCCCGCGACAGGTTGCTGCTGTCGGTGGGCCACTACGCGCTTTCGCACTACTGCGCCATGGCCGAACACGGCCTGCTGTCGCGGGCCCAACTGGAGACGTACGGTGCCGACGGAAGTCCGCTGACGTTGGGTGCCGAACCCGGTGACGTGCCGGGTGTGGAGTTCGCCGGCGGATCGCTCGGGCAAGGCCTCGGGGTCGCCGGTGGACTCGCCTGGGGCCTGCGCCACCTCGGGAACCCGGCACGGGTGTTCAACTACATGTCGGACGGCGAGACGCAGGAGGGCTCCACCTGGGAAGCGGCGATGTTCGCCGGCGATCGGAACCTGGCCAATCTCACCTGCGTCGTCGACGTCAACCGGACCCAAGCCGACGGCGAACTGGTGCTCGAGGTCGAACCGCTGGCGGAGAAATTTCGCGCGTTCGGGTGGTGGGCCGCCGACGTCGACGGCAACGACATCGACGCGCTGCTGGACGTTTTCGCCAAGGCCCGCAACGACGGCGGCGACCGGCCGCGCGCCGTCATCGCGCACACCCGCCTCGCGCATGGGGCGGCGAGCCTGCAAGCCCGCCGCAACGCACATTTCGTGCGGATCCCGGCGGATCAGTGGTCCGCGGTGCAGCGCGAGATCGAGGCGGGCTTGTGACGGCCGCATCGGCCGGCGCCGCCGCGGCCATGGGCATGCGGGTCAAGGCCGGGCCCTGGGGGCGCGCACTGGTGGACGCCGCGACCCGCCGCACCGACATCGTCGCGGTGTCGGCGGATTTGAAGAAGTACACCGACCTGTCGGCGTTCGCCGCCGCGTTCCCGGACCGTTACATCGCCGTCGGGATGGCCGAGCAGAACCTGGTGATGACCGCCGCCGGCCTGGCCCGCGCCGGGCTGACCGTGGTCGCCACCTCCTTCGCGGTGTTTCTGGGGCGGCGTGCCGCTGACTTCGCGATCATGCAGATCGCGCTGCCGCGGGCCAATGTCAAACTCGTCGGCGCGACGCCGGGCATCTCCGCGACGTTCGGCCCGTCGCACACCTCGATAGACGACCTCGCGGTGTGGCGGGCGGTCCCGAACATGGTGGTCATCGACCCCGCCGATCCCGTTGAGGCCGCGCAGGCGCTGACTGTGGCGCTCGACTACGACGGGCCGGTGTACCTGCGTCAGCCCTTCGACCGGGCCGCCGCGAGCCGCACGACGGACCTGCCGCCGTTCGAACTCGGCAAGGCCGCGGTGCTGCGCGACGGCGCCGACGTCGGCATCGTCGCCAGCGGGGACCGGGTGCCCGAGGCGTTGACCGCGGCCGACACGCTGGCCGGCGACGGCATCGACGCGACCGTGCTGCGGGTCAGCACCATCAAACCGTTCGACGGCGACGCGGTGGCCGACATCGCGGCACGCACCGGACGGCTGGTCGCCGCGGAAAACCACTCGATCATCGGCGGGTTGTTTTCGGCCACCGCCGAGGCGCTGGCACGCCGGGGGCTCGCGGTACCGGTCACGCCGATCGGCGTCCCGGACACGTTCCCGCCCTTCGGATCGCCGGATTTCACCGCGGAGTTGCTCGGCATGACCGCTCGGCACATCGCCGACGCGGCACGGGCGGCGGTGGCGCGTGGATAGCACCAGGCATAGCGGACGGGTGGTCGTCGTCACCGGCGGCGGCCACGGGATCGGCGCGGCCACGGTACGTCGTTTCCTGGACGAAGGGGCGTCGGTGGTGGCCGCCGACGTCAACCCCAAAGGCCTGCAACGCCTGTCCGACGAATTCGATGATCGGCTCGTCACCCGGGTCACCGATGTCACCGACGAGGCCGCGGTGCGTGACCTCGTCGATGCCGCGGTGGCGGCTTTCGGACGGCTGGACACGATGGTCAACAATGCCGGCGCGATCACCATGGGCACCGTCGTCGACGTCGAGCCCGCCGACTGGCGCCGCATCATGGCGGTGAACCTGGACGCGGTCTACTTCGGATCGCGAGCGGCCATACCGCACCTGATCGCCACCGGCGGCAACATCGTGAACACCGCGTCCATCTCCGGACTGGCCGGCAACTACGGCCTGGTCGCCTACTGCGCAGCCAAGGGCGCCGTGGTCAACCTGACCCGCAACATGGCGATCGACCATGCGCGCCAAGGCATCCGGGTCAACTCGGTCTGCCCGGGGCCGGTGAACACCCACCCCGGCGGGATGATGGACCACCCGAACATGAAGCCGGTCTACGAGCGCAACATCCCGATGGGGCGTGTCGGTGAGCCCGAGGAGATCGCCAGCGTGATCGCGTTTCTGGCCTCCGACGACGCCAGCTTCATCACCGGCCACAACCTGGTCGCCGACGGCGGACTGACCGCACACACCGGCGAGCCCAACTTCACCGACCTATACGCCGAGGAGTTCCGCGCGGCCCAGCGGGCCCGGCAGCAGCGGTCGTCGTGAACGCCGAATTCCAGCACGCCGACGTCGCCGCCAACGGCATCTCGATCCACACCGTCTGCCTCGGCGACGGCCCGCTGGTGGTGTTCTGCCACGGCTTCCCGGAGTCGTGGTATTCGTGGCGGCATCAGCTCACCGCGGTGGCCGCCGCCGGATTCCGCGCGGTCGCCATGGACATGCGCGGATACGGGCAGACCGGTGCGCCGGCGGCGATCGGCGTTTACACCCTGTCGCACCTGGTGGCCGACGTCGTCGGTGTGGTCGGCGCGCTCGGTGCCGAGCAGGCAGTCGTGGTGGGCCACGACTGGGGGGCGCCGGTGGCCTGGTACAGCGCGTTGATGCGCCCGGACCTGTTCCGCGCCGTCGCGGCGCTGAGCGTCCCGTACACGCCGCCGATACCCGGCTTGCCGGAGGGCCTCACGATGAATGATCTGATGCGGGCCAACGCCGGCGCACGCGACTACTACCGGCTGTATTTTCAAGAACCGGGCCGGGCCGAAGCCGAGATCGAGGCGGACCTCGATCGCTTTGTGCGCGGGTTCTTCTACACGATCAGCGGCGACATCGTCGCCGACGAGAAACGGGCCGGGGGCTGGGACGGGTACTTCGCCTCGGGGGAGCGTTTCATCGACCAACTGACGGTTCCTGCGACACTGCCCGCCTGGCTGAGCGAAGACGACGTCGACTTCTATGTTGACGAGTTGTCGCGCAACGGGATTCGTGGTGGGCTCAATTGGTACCGCAACATCAACGCGTTGCCAACGGTGTTGGCGCCGTTCCTCGGTGCGACGCTCCGCGCGCCGGCGCTCTACCTGGCCGGCGAGCATGACCTGATCGCCGGTAACACCGACGAGGCGTTGGCGGGCATGCGAGCCGCGCTGCCGAATCTGCGCGGTATGGAATTGCTTGCGGGCGCAGGGCATTGGGTTCAGCAGGAGCGTGCCCACGATGTGAACGACGCGCTCGTCGGTTTCCTGCAATCGCTGTGAGCGATCCGGGGGATCACCCAGTTCACCGCGTTTCAGGCAGCATCGCCCGTGTCAAAGCCGATTTTTTTCGGCTGCCGCGGCGGCGCACGATTCACCATCGTGTCGTGATCGGATCGTCGAAGAGATCGTAGGTGCCGGTGGTCTTCCACTGCTCTGCTGCCGTATGTGGAGCGCCGAACCATCGCACGTGGGCAGCCACTTCAGCCGGGGCGCGCCCGGCGTCGGTGAGGTGTCCGGTCGGCACTTCCTCGGGGGTAAGCGGCTGGCGCAGAAAGGGATTAAGTACCCGGACACCGAACAGAATCAGGTTATAGGTGCCCGGCAGCGCGGCCGAGGGGACTGTCATCGCGTCGGCTCCGCTCTCGCGAACCGCATCGGCCAACGCCTGGGTGGGCGCGTAGTCCTGGCCGACCAGCTCGTCGGCGGACAGACCATAGGCGGCGCAGTCGTCAAAATCGACCCGTATCGGGTCCACCTCCAGCGTCGTCGCCCACAGGTTCAACACGACCTCGTCGGGATCGCCCGTCGGGCCCACGTTGTGGCGCAGCAGCTCCGCGGCAGGGCCCAGCGGATGAAGACTCAGATATTGGACGGTCTGGTTGCGTGCGCGGTGGAAACGACCGGAGCGTGAACTGGGAAACGCCCACCACGGCGAGTCGTAAGCCGCGTGCCGAAACGCCGTGAGCCTCACGCCGTCATCGCGCGGGCACCGGCCGCGGCCGCCAACAGTCGCGGATAGCACAGCGGGTCATCGAGCAACTCGACCGGAGGCCGGCCCAACTCGGGATGCGTGCGGCCAAACCACGCCAGCACCCCGGGACCGGTGAACGAATGGCGCAGTTGGTTGACCACTTGTCCCACCGCGCGAATACGCGCCGCGTCATCTGATCCCGGCTCAGGGCCGTCGTCGGCGAGCCAGCGCTGCAGCTGACGGACCGACACCCCGAGAAGGTCGGCCAGCGTTTTCTGTGGTGCCGCAAGAATGCCGACGGTGCGGTTCAGCACCTCCCGCACCGGCGCATCATCGGCGTACGGCCGATCTTCGGTGAGGTCGCGCAAGGCATGGCGGAATTGCTCGAGCGCAACGCGAACATCGCGACGTCGCTGCGCGGCACCATCATGGCGAAGCGCCTTCTCCGCCCGGAAAGCCGCCGCCCACAGCGTGGTCATCAGGTAGGGGTCGGCCTGCAGGCGCAGCGGAGTCGCAGCACCCAACGCCGACTCGAAGCTGTCGATCAACTGACCCACCTCATCGGGCACCGTTGCCGAGCGCTGCAACAGCGCGGTGGCCTGATTCACCTGGCTGAGCAGATGCCCAAGGTCCGCCTCTGTCTTAGTCATGTCACTACCATACGACATAATTACGCACGGGTGCGAGCGGTCGAGGCGGGCGATCTTCGATGGTCAGCGACTCTGGAAGCCACTTAAGGCAGTGGCTCGGAAGGCACCGCTGATCTGCCAAAAAGTGAAGTGCCCCCGGCAGGATTCGAACCTGCGACACCGGCTTTAGGAGAGCCGTGCTCTATCCCCTGAGCTACGAGGGCCCGGGACGTCCTTGAATACCTGACTAAAACCCTGGCGGGGCGCGATTTCAGCGGCTTCTTGGACATCCTGGTGCCGTGGTCGGCGTCGTGACGGTGGGCGTCGTGTTGTCGAGTCCGGCGGGTGTGAGTGTATCGGGCATGACAAAGGCCACGCGACGCGTGGGCGTCCGTGGGCAGCTTGGGGTCGCTCGTCGTGGTGGCCGGCGTTAGGCTGCTCGCTCGTCTGGGTGTCGTCGTCGGTGCAGGTAGGCCGCTATTGCGTTGCGGCCCAGGCCGAATCCGAGCATGACGGTCAGTTGGCGAACAGCCGAGTAGGCGATCATGCGCCCGCCGTAGAGGGTGCGGTCGAGAGTGTTATTGAGACTTTCGGAGTCTTCGCGCCACCCGTAGCAGCGGTCGTAGACGCTGTCGCCGTCCTCGGTTTTGACGTGCTGGCGCAGGTGCTCTGCCCGATTGTAGCCACGCTTGCGGTCGTCGTCGGTGGTGTCAATGCGCTCTCGCTGCACGGTGCCGCACGTGGGAGTCGCGAACTCGATGTACCACCGGTGATTTCCGTCGGCGTTGCGGCGCGAGTAGATCTTGGCGGTTGGGCAGGGTTGCAGGTGCGTGTCGCCGGTGTCGAGGATCTGGCGTTGGCAGATGCGCCCGTCTTGAGTCCATAGGTTGTGAACCTCGCCGCAGGCACAGTCGAGGCGGGCCAGTGCGGTGGGTTTTCGGGTGCCGTCGTGGATGGGTGAGAGCACGGTCAGGCCGTGTTTCATGGCGTGGTCGATGTGTTTGCCGCGGAAGGCGCCGTCGTAGCAGACGCCGTCGCAGCGGACGTCGGGGTCGGCGATGACGCGGTCGATCATGTCGACGGCGATGCGGGCTTCGCCGCCGTAGCCTTTGCCCGCCGGCACGGCGTCGACATCGAGGATGACGCGGTTGTTGCGGATGGCGTTGGGGCGGGTGGCGAGCATGGTGAACTTGGTGCCGTAGCGGAACTCCCTGTCGTTTTCGCCGTTTTGCACTTCGATGCCGGCGTGGACGCGGCGTCCACCCTCTTCGGCCCACCGGTCGGCGGTGGCCTTACGGACGGGCGCGGCCACCACGGTGCCATCGCCGACGACGTATTGTCCCCGGGCGGGATTGGTGTGCGAGACAGGGGCGGTGTGGGCCAGGCAGCCGAGTTCGGTGGCCAGCCGGCGGGCGAGCGGCCGAAACGCGGTGAGCAGCTCGTTGGCGTGGTCGTCGAGCAACCGTTGGGCGTAGTTGTGGTGCCATCGCTGCGGTGGGCGGCGCTGCGCGGTGGGGGCTCCGTGTTTGGCGGCGTGCTGGCGGATCGAGCGCCAGTAGGCGGGGTGGGCCATGGCGCGGGCGGCCTTGCTGTGTGAGCCGAGCACCCCGGTCAATGCTTTGTGCAGCACGTGCACCCACGGTGGGTAGTGCGGGCGCCGGCCGGGAGTTCCGGGCTCGTGGACGGGCAGGATCGCAGCCAGGTGGTAAATGACCTCGTGGGAGGCGACGGCTTCGATGGTGTCGATTTCGAGCAGCGTGAGATCGGTCGGGGTTTCGAGCTTGCCCAGCCGGCGCTGCTCGATGCGCTGGGCCCCATAGGCCGGCGTCGGCGTGGCGGTGTCGCGCTTCATGGTGCGCCGCCGGGGTCGTGCCAGGCGTAGCCGATGAGGGCGGCGGTGGTGTCCAGCGAGGGCGAGCCGATAAGGCGGGCGGCGTCCTCGATGCGGCCGGTGCGCTCGAACTCGCGGCGCGCGGCGTAGGCGGTCAGCGATGCGGGTCGTACCCCGCTGTCGTCGGATAGTCCCGCGCGGGTGAGGATGTCGCGCACGGTCACGCACACTCGGGCCTGTTTGTGGGCGTCGCTGCCGTGGGCGCCGGTGCACAGCACCGGTGGGTGGCCGCCGCGAGGAAGCGGTTCGGTGAGGTGGGCGGCGCGTTCGACGAGCACCCGCACCGACCAGGTGTCCAGGGGCAGCAGCCGGGCCCGGTGCTTGGCTGATCCGTGCGCCCACACGGTGGCGGCGCGGTGGTCGAGGTCGGCGGCGCTGATGTGACCGAGTTCGCCGGTGTGCGCCCCCGCAAGCAGCAGTGCGGCGGTGGCGGCGTGGCGGGTTGGGGTGGCGTGTTCGGAGAACAGCCGCACCAGCGCGGCTTCGTCATCGGTGAGTGGGCGCCGGGCCGAGGACCGACGTGCTGGGACGTCGATGTCGGTGGTGGGGTCGTCGAGGGTTAGCCGCAGCCGGCGGGCGGTGCGGTAGAACGCGCGCAGCGCGGCGCGGCGGTTGTGCATGGTCGCGACCGCCGCAGCCGACACGGTCCCGTGTCGGGTGCGGCCTTTGGCGGCAACAAATGTCGCGACCAACACTCGATCGACGCCGGCCAGGGTAGTGACGTCATGCGCGGCGGCGAACCGGGCGAAACGGCGGGCGAGCAAGCCGAACTTGTCGAGCGTCTGCACCGACAGCGCGCCGTCGGCGATCCACGCCCCGGTCACTGCCGCCACCGCCGCGCTCAAGCTGCCCTCAGCCATGGCCGGCCCCCACCCCAGCGGCAACAGCATCTGCTCTCCGGCGCTCACCACGACTCGGCGCCGTTGCTAATCGGTTGTTCATGTCGCTCCTCGCCGCTTCGGTGCATGTATGCACCATTTGAGCAGAGGGGTCTGACAAGTCCCGCCGATGCGACGTATCCGCGGGATATGGTGGGCCTATGCCGCGCAGCAACGGCGACAAGCCGCCGATCAGCTATGTGCTTCGTGGCATCTGGCCGAACGCCGACATGAGACCCGACGCCCCACTGTCCGCCCAGGCCGCGCAACATGTCGCCCGAGCACTGGGCGCGGCCATGGCTGAGACCGCAACGGGTCAGCGGGCGCTCGCTGCAACCAGCGGGGTCGCCCACACCACCATCGGGCGCATCCTGACCGGCACCGTGCTGTGCGACATCGGCTCGCTGGCTCGCCTGGAACACGCCCTGGGCCAGCGGTTGTGGCCCGAGCACGCAGACGCCGTCTCTCACCGGCGCTCCGTCGGGAAACCGATTGCTCACAATCGCAATGCCGTCTGACACATGAGGCAGATTACAGAGCTGTTATTCGATTGGGGCATAACCGGGACCGCGTGTTGCGCTTGACTCGTGTTCCACGCGTCGCAACAATGGGTTTCGGGCGCACGCGCGCGTCAGCGTAGCGAGGGAGTGGGTGTAACGCTATGGCAAAGACCAGCAAGTCGCTGATCGACCTGATCGAGATCGCCGCCACACGGCACGGCGGGGCATCCGGACGCCGCCTGGCCGAGCTGGCGCAGCGCGCCGGCCACGATATCTCGCACGCCACGCTGAATCGCCTGCGGCAGGGCACCTACGCCACCCGCCCGTCGGACGCATCGATCCGGGCGATCGCCTTCCTGGCCGACGTGTCGGAGAACATCGCGTTCGCGGCGGCGGGGGTGAGCGCCCCGGCTGCTGCGGTGTATCAGGCTCCGGCCGAAGCGCAGCGGATGACGACCCGCCAGCGTAAGGCGGTCGACGAGCTGATCCGCGCGTTCGCCGCCGACGACAAACCGGCACCCGCCGCGGGGCTCGACTTTGGCCGGCTGCTGGCCGCGCGAGAGCGCCTCACTACCGCGTTGACCGCCGGGGGTGAGCACGTCGCGGCCGCCGGGCTGGTCGAGGCGGCGCAAGAGGCGGTGGCCGGCATCGACGAGGTGATCGACGCGTTGTTCGCCGCGGCCAGCGACCAGGACCCAGCCGATGATGAATCGCTTTCGGCTTTCACGGGATTGAACACAGATCACCCCGCCCGCGCGGTCGGGTAGAGCCAACAGACCGTCCGGCAAGAGGGGCAATGGTGTGATTCCGGAGTTGGATCCATCCGGTGGGCTACTGCCGCCCGGTCGCTACCGGGCGAGCCGGGCCGAGGTCTACCAGCGATTCGTCGACGGGCGCGGCGAGCGCCGGCAGCACCTATGGCGGGACTGGGAGTCGGCGACGAGCCTGCTGGGTCGCCACGTGCACGTCAACGCCTGCTGGCTCTACGGACGGTTCCTGTCCGAGGAGCCCGAACCCGAGGTCGTGTCGTGTGTGTATTGGGCCGAGGACCTGGAGTTGTCCAAGGCCCACCTGGACCCGGCCAGCGCCAACATCCTGCGGGCGTTCGCCCAGCGCGCTACGCTGCGTCGCGTTGTCGGAGTGCGGGTGGATACTTCTGTCGTCGCCTGGCACTGCCAACCCGACACCGAAATTGAGGACCGCTACCTGCCCCAATACTTGGAGCGACGAGGCCGGGTCGATGATTACCTGCAGCGAATGCGTTCTGGCCCAATGGGTTCGCCGCCCGTACGCCAGGACGCGCTGCCGCGCTGCGGATATGTGGAGGTGATCGTCGATGACTACCAGTGAGGATGACATCGACCGGATGCAAGCGGCGATCCTGGCGGCGATGATCGACGACGACACGCCAGCCTGGAGTACTCCTGATGACTTATCCCGCATCAGCGTCGAGGCTCTGATTGCCGACGATAGCCTCGGGCGAACACTGCCCTCGCGTGGCAACATCCGCCTCAGCGGCGACGGCGTGACCGGGGCGTCGGCGCGGGTCTCCGAGGTCGCCCGCGTGATGGCCGGATTTCAACGCCTGGCCACCGCGGTCGGGGCTGCCCAACAGGGCGATAAGGCGCTGGGACGCCAACCCAACGCCGACGTGCGCCGGCGCACCGACCTGCTGCTCAGAGCCTCACCCGGGCCTGGATCGGTCATCTTGACCCTCACCCCGGCGACCTCACCGATCATCGAAACCGGCCACGCCGGCGGCAAAGTCGGCATGTTCGCCGAACTGGAAACCGACGATCAGTTGCTCGACACCGCAATCGGTGCGGCCATCGATGTGTTCAGCGCCGGCAACGATATCGGGCCCAGCCCCGCGCAATCCCGGTTCGTCCAACAGCTCGCCGAGATGGGGCCGCGTACCGCCTCGGCCCTACGCGACCTGTCCAAAACACTGGACCGCGCCGGATTCGACGTCGAAATCGACTGGCAGCAACCATCCCGCGCCACCCGCCGTGTCACCGTGTCGGCAACGGCCGCCGCCTACATCGCCGCCACCGTCGAAAACGCCAACCTCGACGAACAACCCGTCGAGATTATCGGCGAATACCTCACCGTCAGCGCCGTCTCGTCCTGGCTCATCCAGCAAGACGACGGAGAAACGGTCAGCGTCAAACTCGGAGAAATCAGCAGGGACGAAGCCCGGGGACTCGCCGTCGGCGACCGCGTCCGCATCCACGCACTCATGAAAATCGAAACAACCCCCGGCGGCGCCGTCAAAACCACCTACACCGCCCACGCCGTCTACCGGCTCAACGACTAAAACTGAGCTTCACAGGCGGCTTTCGACTCGTCCCTCGTGGCCGCAGGCACCCCTTCGACCGTTTGCGGCTGCGGCAGATGCCGACGTTGTTGGCGGGGGCGTTACCCGACGGGCCGGCGCTGCGATGCAGTTCACCGTGGGCGGTGGCCGGGCGGGTGCGGGTGCGGGGGTGTGGTCGAGGGCGGTGTGTTGGGCCACCAGCTGGCTTGGCGTAGGAGTGTGGCGATGGCGGGGACGGTGAGGGTGCGCACGAGGAAGGTGTCGAGCAGCAGTCCGCAGCCGATGATGAATCCGGCTTGGACCA
>Ga0080006_1154057_pt1 | contig 33281 bp, 39 predicted proteins | sample RS3BMetagenome_FD_69209 | JGI IMG/M metagenome (GOLD analysis project Ga0080006, IMG submission 69209) | Ferric oxide microbial mat and aquatic microbial communities from Rainbow Spring, Yellowstone National Park, USA - RS3B (SPADES... ...
GCTGTAGGGGTGGGCGGCGGTGTAGGCGTAGGTGTAGGCGTCGGTGTAGGTGTAGGCGACCCCATAGGTGTTGGCGTCAGCGCTACCGTGGGTGTGCTCAGCGCCGGTGTCGAGACGGGACCGGGCGTCGAACTAGTTATGCTGGTTGGTGGCCCAGACACCGCTGAAACCCCAGAGTCCGTCGAGGTGCCACTCCCGCCTGTCGACGCAGCAGTGCTCGTCCCTGTAGATGTAGGTCCCGTGAAGCTGGTGCCACTACTGCTACTGTCAGTTAGGCCACCAGGCCCAGAGTTACGCCCGCCCAAAGCAGGACGCAGCATCTCGAACCAGTCGCGTTCCTCGAGTGACACATGGTCACTTTGCGAGGGTGCCTGTCGCGGACCCGCCGCGCTTGCGCAAGCCCGAATCGGTCCCCAAACTAGCGAAAGCAATAATAATAAAGATAGAACAAGAAAAATTAACGTTCCATATCTTGATCCTCTCATCGTGCGTAAAGTGCCTCCATTCATCGTTCTAATAAGAAGTCCTTACGGAATATGCTCAGGCTGGACGATACGCGTTGCGGGAGGAATGCCACCGGCGGATGCGCACGCCAAATTTGGCGCGAACACGTGTCGTGTACACGGATCGGGAGCTCACAGATAGACACGTGTTGCGATGACACGTGTCCTCGACGCATAACGCTGCGATTGCGTGCTCGCCACAGAGCATCGGTGATCTCGGGTCCATCGCCATTGCGCGGATATGTAGGGATACGGGATCGGTGAATCGTATCGGATTATTCTAAAAATTCAAACGCTAGAACAAGTCTGAAGGAGCGTGATCTCAGATACCGCGAGACGCATCTACGTTTCACCGAGTACACAACAAATCCGTTCAGGCGCATAAACTCGATCGATAAAACGACGTAGGTTTTCCGGACTCCGTGTCTTCCGAGGTGCCTTGTGGTGGCGCTGTCGGTGCGGCTGCGGACGCCGCGTGAAGGCACGACGACTTGGACATAGACTTATGGGAGTCGGTGCAAGCAACGAGCGCTGTGAAGTATGGTCGCTCGCTCGAACCAGAGGACCTTCTGATCGATCTAGTGTGAGACGTTCCCCGTCCAGTCAGGGGACCTCCTCAAGCTCCGCGTTCAGTCTCAATGGTATCGCTGGGACACGCCATGGAGAGCTGCGATTCAGTCTTTTATCGCGCAGTGCACATTCATCGCTGACAATTGTGGTCTGAGGCTCTTTCGAGAAGAATCAGGACTCCATCCCAGGTCTTCATGGTCGGTCACCCATTTAGGGGTCGACTTGTTGCTCCGACGCACAAATCCGTAGCAAATCGAGAATCAACGGATCGTGAAGGTTTTCTCGAGTTGCAACGTGCCCTGGAAAATCTCATGCAACAGCTGCGAAAATCTGGATATAAAATTGCCCCAAGCAGCGACTTTGCGTGAACACAGACGCAGCTCATCCACCTGCGAGTTTCAGGGAAAACTCGCAATATGCGGCTACCGTCGCACCGAGCAGGTAACGAGCGTGGGCGCAAACGTACCTCGCTCGTCAGCTAGTTTCAGGGACGGGACCGCCCCAGCCGCCTCGGCTGCAGCGGAGTGCGACGAGAAGAGTCCCGCTTCCATTCTTTCAAAATCATGGTGCACCTCGGAGGGCTCCTGTTCGACCATTGTCCATCGTTCGCGTACAGCACCTGCTCGGTAGCAGCAACCACGTCCGATTGCACGTGTGCGACGAAGTCTTCAATCACCTCGTACTTTTGCGTCGCACAAGAATCCCCCGCGTTCCGTACGTACTCGGATGCACCGTATTTTGCAGCAGAGCACGCTGAAGCCAGAGGGCAAGCGCCCTGCCACGCCTGTAGGAAATCCTTCCGTCGAGGTTGCTGCGCATGCATAAAAGTCCACGATCATTTGAGTTTATTTGCCAATACTATACAACTCATACTCCCGTGCATCATACATCGACTGATGGATACGAGAGCTTTCCAGAATGCAACTTTCCATGAATAAGCGACACACGCGCTGTACTGCCAAATACTTGAACAACATGTCTCAGCTTCCGTATTGACTGGGATCCACCTCGCCGTGCTTCAGAGCAGCGTAGGGCGCCGGGTCCCCGCGATGCGCTTTAATGAGGTTAGCGCGCAAGTGATTCACATCCCGGTGGTGCGCCTCATCTGCGCGCGTCGCCAGGACGACGTCCCGTAAACGCGCATTCGGGTCCAGCTGCCAATAGTCAATCGCAATGGGTGGCGCGGGAATATTCGGGATGCGGCCGTCGTCGATGTCCTTCAAATATTCCGTGTAGGATACAATCGCCTCCTCTTCGAGGTAACCAACCAATCGATGTGCGGTCTTTGGTGATATTGTGTACAGCAATGTATAGAAACTGAAAAAGCCAGCCTGGGCGAGGATCACGAGCGCGCGCTCCAGCGCCCTTGGTTGTGCAATCGACATGTAAACCATGAGGTGCATACGCTCGTTTTCGGCCTCCTCGAGCAAGACTCGAATCCAGCCGCCAGACTGACGGAAACGACGCAGGCACTGCAGATGGAGCATCATGCCACCTACCATACCAGGAACGGCTGCAACGGTCTCGAGCACAACTGCACGGTGGCCATAACGTCTTTGGAAGAAGGCATCAGCAAAAAAGCGCAGAAACTTCACCGTATAGTATGCAAAGCGGTCACTAAATCCTGTTGGTTGCACGTGTCGCTTCAGATCGACGTTCAAGTTTGGTTTATAGGTGTGCTCGGGCAGGAAGCTGTGCCACTTCCACGGGTAGTTCGGGTCGCTCTTGGGCGGTGCGTCTCTAACTGGCTGGTATGGTGTCTCGTCCGGCCTTCCAGTCGCGTCGGTTATTGTTGTTGTTGAAGACGTATCTGGCTGTGGCTGTGTACTAAGCGCCCGCGCACCCGTGCGCCAAAGAGGGGCGGCGGCAAGCCCAACTGGTGGCAAACGAGGTTCCGACTCCCGCACACCTCTCGCGGTATAGGTTGCGCTCCAGGTAGTTAAAGACTTGGAACTCAGGCAACCAGCTAGTGACCAGTCCCGACAAGGCAAGTGCGGAGCATTTCCCGGAACGTTGCGCCACAGCCCCTGCTGACGCGATAGCAAGTCGCCCACTCCGGCGGCGCGCACAGCCCGTCCAACTACTCTATAGTAATTACTCGTGACTTTCGGCACAATCCCTGCACAGACCATACACTCAAGGTTGCAAGCACGAAAAGCTGGGGAAGTACTTTTTCGAAAACCGATCGCTTGACACCTGCGTTTGTGATCCGAGACTCAGCGGATAGTTGGTAATCCAGAATGAGGAACGTTTACGCTACGCGCGAAGTGGCGCTCGCGCGCATCATGGCAGCCGGTGCGCCCGCTTCTAGAGCTGCACTACGCCCGCAACGCTGCGCACTGAATGAGCGTCGTCGCAGCTTGCGGCAGCGCTCAGCGGGATGCGTTTGCAGGCGCGCGCTGGCGCTCGTTGCGATCTGTGCACCGAGATGCCTCGCCCAGCGCCAAGCCGCTCAGAACAGGAAAGAGAGCAGGCAATCCATCGATGAAGGGGTACCTACCCGTTGTGTCCAGTGTTCGGGTACGGATCGGTGTCGACCGTTACGGCTCGCGCGAGAATATAGAGCGGGCGAGGTGGATGCATTGCACCTGTTTGCTGCGGATGCGCGAATATTATCAGTCCGTATGGACTTGGCCGCCGCTAGACTCCAGACGCTTCCACGCTCCAGGAAGACGAGAACAGTTTTTCCGTGCGGAAACGAACTTTGATCAGTCGAGGAACCCTGCGGGTGCCGAGGCTTTGGTGGGCGCTTCCTTCGGCACCGAATGCTCCTTCGTGGACATCTCGCGGAGACGAAGCAGCTTCTCGCCCGTAAGCAGCACGCTGCAGCGAGCGGCCTCGGCCATGCGCGAGTTGATAGCGTCGCGCAAATTCCGGTGACTGTTTTGATCATAATTTACAAGAAACCTCCCATAGCGTCGATCTCCAGCACGTTACCGCGGTGGAATCTGGCAGCTCCGAGGGACGCGCCTCGGATAGCTGAGGGGCTAATGCGCTTCCGTCGGCGGGTGACGCAGCTCCAGCTCAACCTCTGTACCGTTCTCGCTGCCGGATGCGAAGAGAACTCCTGGAGGCCACCGCTGGTCAGCCACTAGTTTCTAAAGACTCATCAAATCGAGCCTCATGTTCGTACCCGTGGTTTTTGAGAAAAAGAAAAGTAGGATTCATGCCGGCCGCGTTCATCGTAGGCAACTGCTCACGAACCTGGCACTCGGTGCTCGCTGCGCGACGCACCTCTACGATGAACTCTTTTCTAGGTAAAAGCAGCCCAGTGCTGCGACGCAGCATGCGCTTCAGGCTGGCCCTTGGGGCAGGCGGCGGTCGGAGCCTGTGCGTGAGGTCAAACTGCGAGGGACGAGCTCGACCCGGCGAACCCGAGCCGCCAGACTTCGGCAAACAGTCCAAGGGGCCTGGTGGAAGCAATATCCCAGGAAGCGGCAGACCTGAGGAGCTCCCCGAAGAGGATCGGCCGCCGAGCTTTGAAGAGCAGTCTCCATATGAGTTGACTCTGTCGCAGCAGCTGCTTCTTCAGCAATACATCGCGGAAATTGAGCAAACTAGCGCAGAGACCTGCCGTGAAATGTGCGCGGCCATCATGTCGCAGATGATGATGAAAGAGAATTTGATTAAGGAGCTCTTGGGGCGTGACGACATCCAGTTTCCGCCGATGCCCCAAATTCCGGGCTCTGATGATCCACCGCTCGATAGCGGGCCGAGGCGGTAACATCTATGCTTGGAACTGTCGTTCGCGTTATTCGGGCCTTAATCCAGCATGCGCAAGGATAGCATCACCAGGGAACCGGGGTTTGCTACCTCGTCAGTACCTGCTCGAACCGAAACGCTTCGTCGTATGTGTAGAAGTGGCATGGATTTTTCGTGCATACGGCTCGACCGCTGTAGATGCGATCCTATTCCTGGTGCCCGCAGTTTCGCACAGGTCTACGAGACGGAAAGCACCATAAAACATTTCGAGTTTTGAGGTGTCACCGCACGCAGCGATCACGCACCGGGCACGCGGTATTTTGGAAAGCACAACAACGCTGCGCGTTGTTGGTTTCACTGGAAAACTTGAACTGCACGAGGGTGCACATGAACGGTCAAGTAGCGTGGCATGGATGCAGGCGCTAGCAGGCCATTCCGCCTTGAGAAAGGTATGCGGGAGGAATCATTGCATAGGTTCGAGCTCATTGCAAGCTTCACGTGAAGCGCACATTCCAGCAGTTTTGCGCTGAATCACGCCAGTATCGCACGATATCCCAGCCGCTGCTTCGTACCGCACACAGGCCTCTGTGATGAAGCGTTGCAACTTTTTGATGAAAAAGCGATTCTGTCTCTGGGGTAGGTTTTGTCGGAATATATACAGGCGTCCACCGCGTGGGAACTGTAGATTTTTGCGCTGCGATGGCCCCGGGTGCGCGTGCATCTGAGAATTCCTGCGGAAAAATTGCGGGACACTGCAAAGCTCCGCTGCAGAAAGCTCCACGCTTTTCGTTTCTTGCAACTCGTCCAGAAAAGGGATGCCGCTGAGCACGTAGCCAAGCTGGACGACAATACATGGATATACTGCAGAATGTTTCCGTGCTCTCCACCGCGTCCGGAAAGATGCTTCAGAGCCGGGCGCATACGGAAACGTGTGCTCATTCTTTACCAGTAGAAGAGCAGAATCGATTAGGTTTCTGTGAATTACCAGGAATGGACATCCCCTGGTGGAAAGACTTTATCGCAACGCCCGCAATGAGTAGCAAAGACATTGGTTTTCGAAATCGTATCAACCCTGCCGTGCTGTTCCATACCAGGTCATAGAGAACGCTGCAACGCAAATCGAACATCTCATTCGCGACCTGAATCGTAGCCAAGCGGAAACCGCAACACCCGTCGATATTGATTGAAAAAAGGTGGGGCCGCGCATTTCAGGGAGAGAACCTCGGGGCCCGCTTCAAGCATTCACTCGCGCTAAACCCAATGTATGCTCTCAGCTGGTGCCCTGGTTCGACCATCTTGAAGGCCAGCGAACGCAATCATACTTTGCCTCGTGATTGCCCGATGACAAGGCATCTCTGACGGCCTAAAAAAGGCAGTACGGCAGTGGCAGTTTCAGATGTAGACCGCCGATTTCTTCCAGAGTCAGCTCCAGGCTGAGCTCGTCTTTCACCGGTGCCCAGATGCACCAGAAATACGTGTCAGCTCCGTTATGTGCATTGCCACGAGTAGTTATCAGTTTATTGGTAAACTCGCGCTCAGGAAGGCACGCTCCGAATACGACACAAATGAATAACGTGCCTGCTCGTACGGGGCTCTGTACCCGTTTCAGATTAACCTGGAACACTGAAGTGCTCGCGCGTGCTCAGTCTTGCGATATTCTCCGTCTTTTTTTTCATATGTACACCCTCGACATTCGCATTCCAGAAATAAACGATTATGATTCGTAAATAGTTTCGGGGTTGTCCGTCGGTGTTTCGGAGTCGCCCCTTCCACTCGCTCTAAAGCTAGAATTCAATGACATTGCAGGAATCAAGATGATTCGAAACGCTGGCAAACGAGGCTTTGTGAGCTAACGCGAAACACCCTCAAATTCATAACCATATGCATGCACGCTTCTCTTTTCCCCTCGGGTTGCATGCTGAAATCAGGCATTCTTCACGTTTTCGATCTCCCTGGTTCAAGGCAACTCGAGGTGCAGCAATTTGCACCAATGGATTGACGACGATCAAAACTCGACCTCGCTGCTCGACAACTTGTTCATGTGCGCATGCGGAAAGTGCGCTGAAGTTGTCACTTCAAATAATCGATTCCGTTCGAAGGAGAGATGCTCACCCCTTCGTAGCCATCGACGAAGCGGCATTCGAATGCAGCATAATACCTCTGATAGGATACGCTTCTAGAGGCTTCCGTCTCTTCTGTTTGGATACAGGGCTCTTGGACTCGAACCTGAGTCACTGCAGTGATCGCTTACAGTGGAGACTGCGTCACCGCCGTGCACGGACACAGCGTAGACGATACAAAGTTTCTCGACTTGTCCTCCAGCTTGGATTCTCCTGTCGGGGCTCGCTTCATCATGGGCGAGGTTACGAGGCACAAATCTCCTACTGAATGCGACCGTATGCGCATGCGCGCGCTGTGGATAAAGTACTTGCAGAGGGTATCGTCGCAAAGAAGCCCAGGATATTCGCGTACGGAACAGGACATAGAAAGTGAGGGAGGCACTGAGGTTCGCCTTCTCTATATGTGAAGGGCATGTAGCGAGCGATGAAGCAAGCTTCTGACGCCTCAAGGCGGTGCTTGGAGGAGGCGCTGTCGTGGACGTACGGTAATACCCGAACACAGCCAAGTGTTACCGCTGCGAACGGTGCACCGCGGCTGTTTACACAGAAGATTTAAATGGAAAGAGAAGCGTCCACCCCAGCAACTGTTTGTGCACAAACTGCATTGCCAGCAGCCAAACTCAGTGATACCTGGACAAGAACAACGTCATCAACATCCTGCGACGGCTTACAGCAGAGCTGGAGAGAATGCAGATGCCGGCGTTCGTACAGTCAGAGATTCCGAGTTCAAAGGAAAGCGATCACAGAAACAAGAACACGTGGCTGGTGCTGATGTTAGTAGAGAGTGACCCAAGCCTTCGATGGTCCACCCAAGGCATCCATTTTTTCCGTGTCGCTGTATTCCAGTCTAGGCATAGGCCAGTTGCGCGTACTCTTGTTGCTGAACCATAAACGTACATCGTTGTCCGCTACGCAGACAGCGCGTGCGTGCGTGCGTGCGTGCGTGCGTGCGTGCGTGCCATGCCGTCCGCGATGCGGAGGCGCATCGCAGCGTGAACTGCTGGACGCGTGCGGCGATCGGAGGCGCTTCCGCCTTCCGCATCCGCACCACTCGCTGCGCCAGTGCTCTGCGAAGAAGGTTCGTGTTCACCGGCTCACAGCGTGAACGCGTGATCATCGTTTCCAGTCATCATACGTGCAAAGCGTTCGTTCCAGAAAGCTTTAGAAAACGTCGAAAGCAACAGTAAACCAGACGCACAGTAATTGGGTGCGAAAACGTATGCCCTACTTCGGAAAGCGGTTTCAAAAGAGTTACGTGCACGGAGGCACCGTTGTTTGAGCACTTGTTCTAGACAGAGCGGTTGCACAATTTTTGCAGCCAGTTATCTAGATAGAACGTAGGCTATTGCGAAAAAGATGCGGCGGGCGAACTCTTGTTCAGTTCTGACAGAGAAAGACGAACCGAGCCACTGGAAAGCGCCGGCTCTGTCCCCGCTTCAGCATATGCCCCTCGGAGTGGCGTTCTGCGAGCGCCAGACGGGCGTTCTTCGGAGTCAGGATAGTGCAACGGTTCGGGCGTTATTAGCCGACACTGTCCTTGGAACAAAGGTGACGAGCCAGCCAAAGTTTATGATGCCTGGCATGGCATCGGCGGATCCCAGCGCTGGGTCCAAAAAGCTCGCGCAGCTGGGTGATGAGGGTTTTGCGCGCTCCAGAAGCGCTTCGAGTGAGGAGCTTTCAAGAAGTGATAGCGGCGAGGAGAATGAGTTGGCGGTTCCAAACATGGATGATCACTGTTCCACCAGTGCCGTGGTACGGCGCGCTCGCGAGTTCGCACAGAAAAAGCATCTGACACTCGATGAAATCTACCGTATCATCGAGCTTTTGTTCCGACACGCAGGTCTTGGCGATTCGAGTTCACCGGATGAGGTCGTGGAAGCACTCGGAGAGGATGGTCTCGAGCTTTTGCTTCGCTTTTATACCAGTGCGACGGAATACTACCTTAAGCAGCGTATTGAATCGGGACTGGGACGCTCGGAGCGCCTGAAAAGGGCGATGAGAGAATGGGAGGTTCATCTGCATGAAGAGGACAGCACAGAGAACGTTTCTGATAAGGAAATCGGGCAGACAGTAGGGAAACATGGAATCGATATCCCCCAGGAAAGAGCCTTTACCGAGCAGTCAGAAAAGATTCCCTCTCTGGAAGGGCTTCATCAGGAAGTCACAGAGCCGCATGCGAAACGACAGCGCACTGAGTCTGAAGGCATGTCGGCGTGCAGCTCGGGAGAGTCCTCCGAGGAACTTGATCCTCCAATGACCCTGAAGTACAAAGCCGACACCGAGATCGCCGTCTCGCGCATTTTCGCCTTGGGTTCGGTGGTGCCACCTCGAAATCCGCTCATCAAGCCAGACGATCCGTATGATGGACCTCCTGTGGTGACCATGACTGGATTCGGAGAACTTGGTCGCTGGGGAAACCAAATTCTGCAGTACGCCTTCCTGCGCATTTACGCGAGCAAATGCAACGCGGGTATTCAAGTCCCGGACTGGGTGGGTAAGGCCATTTTCGGTCTCAAGGATCAACCAGTCGAGCGTGCATTTCCCGCTGTGGTTGAATATGCTGAAGCAAAGGCCAACTCTACCTTTACCTCGCAATTTCTGGACTACATTCGAGCATCGAACGCCGGCGCACCAGTCCCCGAGGTGAAAGAGTCAGACCTGGCGCCCAGCGTGGAGCCGCGTTTCGTGAATCGCGACTTTTGGGGCTGGTTCCAGTGGCACACGAGTGTCTATCGTCCGTACCGTGAGCTGCTTCGCCAGACTTTCACAGTGGTTCCGGAACTTGCCGCACATCTAGACAATGTGATTGCACGCACGTTACGTAAGACTGGCAGACGCGGCCCTGTGACGCTTGTAGGCCTACATCTTCGCCTCGGAGACTACAAGAACATTGCCGCTTCATCCTTCGGATACTGCGCCCCGACCGCGTGGTACCTCGAGTGGCTTGAGCAAATATGGCCGACGCTCTCAAATCCGGTGCTTTTCGTAGCCTCCGACGATATCGATGCAGTGCTTCGGGATTTCCGCGAGTTCAACCCGGTCACCTGCGATATGCTCGGTATCGAAATGCCACCCGCCTGGCAGGGTCTAGGTGCTGGTTTTTTCCCCGACTGGTATGTTTTGACCCAGTGCGACGTGTTGGCGATCAGCAACTCCACCTTCAGCTTCACTGCTTGTATGTTCAACCAACGAGACGGAAGCGCAGTCGGCGGGAGGCCTCGCTTCTATCGCGCGCACTACAGCCAGCGCATGATCCCCTTCGACCCGTGGGACGCTGAACCCATCCTCCATCGCCCGGGCGGGACCTGGGACACCTTACAGCTTCTGTACCAGACACAAGGAACACGAGGGCTAGTTCGCAACGTCCTCTACGAACTACCGTACTACCGGCTGCGGGACGTGATCATAAGGACAGTACTGCGAGCGCGAGCTCTCCGGAAGCGAGTGACGGCAAGTGCCTGAACGGCGACACGTGCAGCGAAACATGAGTATCGTGCTGGCGTTGTGCTGGCGCAATTGGAACGCAAGAATCGACGATTTGAAAGCCGGTATGTGTACTTAAACGTTATTGTGCATTATGTTTCCTAGTTCGAACCAGACGCGTCTCATGAGTATCAGGCGCTTTTTCATAAACTGGGTCCCGCTGTGCGGTTTTCTTATCACCTGAAGCTCAGCGGAATTCTGCATAGCATCAGTCTCGCTTGCCGCAGCAGCAGGCTATGCTCTACTCGCCGCACCTGTGCTTCGTTGCGCATCCCCGGTGACCATGTTCCCCGAAACAGCACCCAAAGTAGTATCGGGTGGCGAAAGCCACCGGAGTACCGAGAAGTCGATCGACGGAGCTGCGGGCATTTGTACAGCAGCGATCAACGATCACTTGCACATGTCTTACAGAATGAGATCATGGAATGTGAAGCGGCCCTTTCGCGTCAACGCTTTTCATCTGCATTCAGACCAACGACAAACAAAAATAGAACGATTCCGGTTAGCGTACTCGGGCATAGACTCTAAAATTGGGTCGCTTCCACGGTCATCAACACCAGCCTCTGCGAGCTTTTTCTAAGACGACACCGTATGCCCCTCCCTGATCTCTGTCTTTACGAAAGCTAGTTTCTCCCGTCGCTCCAGCTTCGTTGTCCGCAGTCGAAGGATGTTCATCACAACGTTAAAGCCCCGATCTCGTCGCCTCCGGTTGTTATCGACGCATTTTGACCTGTAGGGAAAAGTTGCGAGCCACCTTCGGCTTGCCGTTCTCCTTTTCTTCGCATACAGCATGGGAGCGCCATTCGTATCGTTGACACCTGGTTATGTTCAGGTATTCCCATATTAAAGTCCACCAAAACGCCTCCTAGGAGCGCCGCTCTGTGACAAGTGAAAGCTCGCTTCGTCGCTCGGTACATGCTCTTCATGGGTACAGAAGGCTGGCCTCGATGCGCGCCTCGGTAACCGCGCCTGATGCCGTTCTTTGCGATCACATACTTCTTCAAGCCGATGCATTCGGCGACTGCTCTCTTCGCCGGGTGCGCATGTTCCCGTTATTGCAGGTGCTAAAGCATGTGTGGATCGCGATGTTGTTCATGATGAAACAAATGCTGGAATGAAAATCCAGTCTGGAGGGCACGTCGAGAAATCGCAATTCGCCAAGGCTCCGTTCACGCAAACCGGTAACGCAGGCTCCGTTGGAAGCGATCGCTGCGATCGCTCAAGCCCGAGTCGAAGACCCTTTCCACTCGTACAGAACAGAAGAGAGTGGAGCCTTTGGGAACCAATCGTCTGAAAGGTACCCTGTTGCTTTGGAATACAGTTCCGTCGATGGCCACAAATAGAAAATCTTTTGTCCTTCGAACGGACCTGATTATTTTTATTAGACAATTGCGGTGAAATTTTGGCATGCACATAGGTAAAAGTCATCGAGGGATAGAGTCGAATAATCTATTTCGCCGTCACTCCAGGAGCGCGAACTGATCCACCCACAAGTTGTCGTCAAACTGAAAGATCGAAGACTTGAAGCATTCGTCATTTGAGCACGATACAAGTCAGCGAAGGGGAATAGCGGAGGATCGTACATTTGAACTGGATAATGATATCGGTTATTTTACCAAACCTTTTTCGGGGATGTCGCAAGTCATCTTGATTCCGATCTCGCATAAGATTCGCAGCGACTTAGAGTCGCAGGAGCCACTCCGAAAAGACGACCGAGAATCCTAAGCGAATGTACAGACCCGTTAGCCCTTATTGCTGCACTTGGAATGTCGAAGCTGTCCATGCGAAAAATGCTCGGAAAAATCTCAAGACAGGAACCGAGCAAGCAATTCGGTGTTCAATTTTTATCTGACACTAGTTGAGCAGCAACCGCCAGTCTGCACCGGGCATTATTTCATTCTGCGCTGCTTGCCAGAACACTGAAAACCTGTTCGGCGCGTGTGTACCAAACGCAACACACGTTCCACTGGGCAGCAGTTGGCGGGTTATCGACGCCCTTGCTTGTGAGGCACTGGACGCCTCGAGCGCCAACATCAGAACTGGACGCGGGCGTTGCACTTGTAAGTACCTGTACGCAGGTGCTTTCTTCGAGCTGGGCTCGAGCGCTGCGCACGCCTTCGTAACGTGCACTGAGACCGAACACGAGGAAAATGGCTGCGACATTCGGTACAGGAACACCATTTGGATCGGGATCGTCTACGGCTTTCGGAAACAGCAGCAACTTCGGAACTGCTGCCTCTGGGGGCGCTCTGAACACCGCGACACTCAACCCGAACAACGACTTTATGGTAAGTGATCCGCCAAATGATACCATTTCATCGGTGCACTTTTCACCGGCAGCGCTACTGCCCCGTAACTTTATCATCGCAACAACCTGGGACAATGAGGTACGCCTCTGGGAAGTTCATTCCAATGGCAGTACCCAAGGTCTGGGTATGATACGCCACGAGGCTCCGGTGTTGGCGTCCGCCTGGAAGAGTGACGGCACCAGAATCTTCTCAGCCGGTTGTGATCGCATATGCAAGATGTGGGACCCAGCTACTAATGCAGTCGACACTGTCGCCTACCATGACGGACCTATCCGTCACTGTGCGTTCGTCGGCGAGACCAGCGGCGTTGCCGGCACTCCGTTTCTGATGACAGCGGGCTGGGATCGAACCCTCAAGTACTGGGATGTGCGCGCTCCGCCCAATCCGGCACAAGGTGGTGGCGGTGCCATGGGAACCGTGTCGCTCCCGGAGCGCTGCTACGCAATGGATGTGAATGGGTCGCTCGTCGTGGTCGGAACTGCGGATCGTGAGGTGCTCTGGTTCGATCTCCGACAGCCGCTGCAGCCGGCAGGTCGAAAGACATCGCCACTGCGTTACCAGACGCGTTGCATCTCGATCTTTGCGGATCGTACTTGCTACGCGATCTCGTCTGTAGAAGGGCGGTGCGGAATCGAGTACCTGCAGGATACTTCGAAATCCTTCGCCTTCAAGTGCCATCGCATTGATCAGGGTGCAGGCGGTCAGGAGCGGATCACTCCAGTCAACTGTGTGACGACGTACCCGTCGACCGCACCAGAGCTGGTGGACGTGCTTGCAACCGCCGGCGGCGACGGTCGGGTGAATATCTGGAATAAAGCCGCGAAAGTGAAGACCAAGGGCCTCAAAGAGGTTCCTTTGCCGATCGTTGCCCTTGAGTTTAATGCGAACGGTGCTATCTTGGCCTACGCTATGGGCTATGACTGGAGTCAGGGAGCCAGCGGATACGCACGATTTCAGTCGGTGCCTCCCGAGCAGCGCAACCTTATTTTTCTGCACGCCGTTCAGGACGACGAGATTCGTAGCAAGAGCGCTGGGGCTCGACCGCCGGTTCGCAAGGGCCTCTTCTAAGGATCGCACAGGCCAACCGCTATCCTAGGATCGCTTTCGTCGAGGTGCACAGCATCGCGGATCATTCGAGTGGCTGCAGCGTCGTTCGTGGAGCGGCAGCAGGCGGCGCATGCGCGCAGCGAGGCGTTCCACTCACAAAGTGGTGCGTTCTGGAATACCTATACCAGCATGAACGTTATGATTTTGTTTTGGTTTTCTCGTAGGTATTCAGAAATAGGAATGGAGCGCGTGGCTTCGAGAAAGATCGCGGTAAAGCTTCATGCTGTGACTGCTAGCTTGCGAATAACGGCATGAATTCTGCAAGTTCGTCATTCTTTAGTCAGTGGATGGATGCGCCATCGCTTCACTAGTCCGTATTTCGAACATTGTGCACCAAAAGCAGAAGTTCTCAAAGCATACTTACACGACTACCTCCTCGCGAATCCATTCGACTCTGTCCGTCCTATCCGGAATACTACAAATGAAGTCGTAGGATTTGAAGTTTTCGTATCGTTCAGACAAACGGTGATGACGAGATGCAGATGGACAATGTGAAAGACGCCATCACCAAGATTGAAGCACCCAGAATTGGATGCCATGAACAGCAGCCGAACGCTACGCTCTGCAGCGTACTCAATGACCGCTTTTGCGTGATGAAAAGCGACGTTGTCTAAGGGCCGGAAAAGAGATTTTGGGAAGCAGCAGCCGCTGCATGCCTCATCGAAGAATGAGGTGATGAGTGATTCCCTCCGTTCGGCGCGTTCTAGGCGGCGAAACGATCGCGTCGCAACCAGTGCTGACGTTGGCGCCACTCCCGCTGGCCTCCTCTAAAAGAGCAGCGTTCAGCAGCTCTCTGAGTAGCGAATAATCCTGTACCATTTCTTCCAAACGAAGTCTTATCGAGTGAGGCGAGCACCCGTTTTTCCTGGAGTAAGCGTCCGCGTTACATGACGAAACCGACAGTATGTTGTTCAACGCATGACGGTCCCCCGTAGACGCGTGCTGCTTCATTCGTTCATCCGTGTTACTTGACCACCGTTCGGCTCGAGGGTACGGGAACTTCATATCACGAGGATTGTGCAGAATTTTTTATTAGAAAACGTGTGCGTTGGAATCAAATTGACATCGTGACAGTCTTTTGTATATAGTTTGATAAATACTGATTTTGGGGTGCACGAGGTTCACGATGAGGACTAGAAGAGCGGCGATTCATCCAGCCGCTGGCCCAAGGAATCGCTTGGATTCGTAAGGCGGCTTTTGCGTAAGCTAGCGGTGACAGCATATAAATGGTCTTCCCGGGCAATGCTCTCGTCCACGACCAAGACTCGTTGTCGAATACCTGCAAGAAAAATAAACAAAAACAAAAAGAGAGTGCTTCTGCAAGTGTTCCAGAAGTAACTGCTTCGAGTTATACGAGCTTGGCTGAGCCCTGAGCAGGGCCAACAGCAGCGCTGTCGTGCGCTAGCGGCGGCACGTTTCGGCGCAGAAGTGCCGGCAGCCGTCGAGCCTGCGCTGCTGGCCGCTAAAGGAGAGTGTTATGGAGCGGACAGGTTGCCAAAGGGTCCGTGCGAGCCGCGACGCACCTGCCTTCGCAAACTCCTTCGCCCGGGTGTTCCAGGTGCGGACGAAAAAAAGTCAGATCGGTAGTTTTGCAGCTTCGGAGGTATGCATGTTGAGTGTGGGTGGCAACAAGAAAGCCCTGTCCGCGATTCGAACGAGATCCCTCGGAGGGTTCGGCTGTTCCGAGTCGGGACCTTCTGTTTACAAGACAGATGCTCTAACCGCTGAGCTAACAGGGCGATAGTGGGATGATTCGCAATTCCGCATATAAAGACCAAAATCCCGGTCGATGACCAGATTTCAACTCAAATGCGTTCCGCATCTCGGTGCGTGTCATTGAACGCTTTTCCGTAGTGTATAGCAGGAGATGGAAATCACGATACAATATACCCCATATTTCGTGGACGAACGGCCTTTAGGATGTATTCTTTACCGAGGAGTGCAAGGAGGATAGCATGCGTCCTTCAGGTCAGTCATTGCCCAGTACTCAGATGGTGAAGAACCCTGAAAGAAAGCAGGATACGCGCTCCGCGCCAAAAACCGATATGCTCACAGCGTGCTTGTGGTAAATAGTAGGAAACGAGTCGTTGATCACTGTGTAAGGTAAGCAAAGGCGGCGATAGCGGCCGCCACGGGGATCTGTGTCGCTCAACAGCTTATTCGTGTGGTCCTGAAAGCACTGGTATACAGGCGCAAAAACGTTGTAGTTTACGAACGGTCATCTTCCATCGAAATCGCACCTATAACGTTCCGAGAACGTTGCGATGAGTATGGAGCGCAGGGGCGTCGATATGTTTTTTTTCAGTCGATGAGGCCTTCTTCGGATGAATCGGTCGGGGTGTATATGGGTATTCGCGGGGTAGGCAGCCCGTTCTACGAAAGATCGAACCCGAGGTGAACGACGACATCATCATCATTATCTGCTCCAGCTGCAGTGGGTTCATTTGACGGCCTCAGTTTCGCTCGTCGAGAAGGCTGATACCACAGCATCGATCACTTTGTCGAATCATTAAAGACTTTTCCCTGGAGTCTCGCGACGTTCCTCAATTGGTAAACGTGGTATTTCATCATTCCCGTTGCGTTCGAGCTTTTGCCGATTCTATCGCAGTAGAGCTGTTTATCATTCCTGCATGTTTTACTTGGTTCAAGCCCATTAAAGGAATGTTTTCTATTGTGGAACTTGATGCTCGCTTCACCGGGCGAATTTGTCTGTTTGATAGAACGTTTACGCTGTACTTGGGATCTAGATTGCGCGATGGATATACGCTTTCGGGACAGCGTCCATAACGCTCCACCTACCTCCAAGTTCCATTACTCATACCTCTTCTTGGATACACTGGTCACTTCGCACGTTCTTTCGCACTCCGAGTGCCCGCCCTGATCGTCCGCGATAGCGCTTATACCGCTGGTGCGGGTACAGCACAGAGTCAGAACGGCTTTGCCATACCACTGAGGATATCGGACCGAGGAATGCTTCACCTGACACGGAGTCGGGGCTCATAATCAATCTAGGAACGAGCAAGTTGTGCTGATAGCCTTACTGCTCGCAACAGCGCGATGCGATGTTACAGGAGCCCACTGTAACCAGGATGACCTCAGGACGCATTATACGCGCTCCAGGTCTAAGGATAAACTGCGTTTCGGACGAGTTTCTGCTCAGATCTCGCCACAGCACCCGCCAATCTGGAGAGCATAAAGCACGAACCTTGCAGACTCGTCCACATCGCGGGACCTTACGCCTAGAAGGTGAACTTTCGACCGTTCGGAAAGCTTTCCCCCTTCAATGCTTACCGTTCGAGGGGGAAAGAAATTGTTATCTCGTTGCTAGTTCGCGGCTCGTTTCTGTACTCTTTTTTCTGCGTTACGCTCGATCACAAAGATCGCGATGCGTACGAATTCGCGCGTGAGTGTCGAGCCTCCACGCACATGGCGGGTCAGCGTTTCAGTTTGCAGCTTCTTGTTCATAGTGCACATATCGGTGTGGAGGTTGGAGCAAAGTGTTTCTTGTTTTCGCTGGATGGCGAAAACACAAGCGCGGCAAGGGCAGCGGAACGCGGGGACCGACACAGCGCAGGGTCTTGGTCAACCTGTCGCTCCAGCGGCGGAGCCCGAACCGAACGATGCTCGAGAAGCACCAGCTCCGCAGCTGGAGACTTCTTTATATGATAACGACTGGACCCATCGAACACATGCACTCGATGTGTTACGGTGGCTTGGATTTGGTGACTCTGTTGAGGCGCGCAGGCTCCGACGGTCGTTCGTAGCGCGGAAGCGTTCGCACTCGCCGGGTCAGCAGCGAGCCGGCGCACCGCCTTCGGGCCAGAATCGTTTTGACGGTCACCGTCGGAGTGCCGAGGACTCTACCTTTGCAGATCTTGAGAACGCTCGCGACGCTGGCGCCGAAAGTTCGCCGCACTGTGTGCGATGTGGCACGGAGTATCACGGTGAGGTGATCGTGCGCGACGTTACGTTCTGCGTGCCGAAGCGAGGCACGGGCTTCCTTCATCTTGGCTTATGTGGCGCTGAGGTGGCGCCTTTGCTCGAGCACGTCTACGCGTACTTTCCACCGGGCAAGCTGTCCGGCATTATGGGCCCTTCGGGTTCAGGGAAAACTACGCTCCTAAATCAGATCGGGGGACGCATCCGTACCCTGGGAGCGACCGTCGCCGGGGAGATTCTCATTGACGCACATCAAAGGCCGAAAAAGGCAAAACGCTTCGTCGGCTACTGTGAACAGAACGACGTCCTGCCCGGTGACTTAACCGTCCGAGAGGCGCTCTGGTACGCTGCCCAGTTGAAACTACCGGAGCACTTATCGGACGAGGAGCGTTGGCGACGCGTAGAAGAGGTAATTGAAATTCTGAGTCTCGAGAAAATAGCGGATCAGCGCATCGGCGCTGATAACGATCGACAAATCAGTGGCGGTCAGGCGAAGCGGGTCAGCATCGCACTGGAAGTCATTGGCGATCCCCCAATATTCCTTGCTGACGAGCCAACGAGTGGGCAGGATACGCGCACCGCTTACTCTGTATGCCAGGCTTTACAGAATGTGGCACACATCGGAGGCCAAACGGTCATTGCGACGATTCACCAGCCCTCAGTGGATGCCTGGGCCCTCTTTGATAATTTGGTGATCCTGGCGGCAGGTCGGGTGCTGTACAGTGGACGCGCGCAGCGTTTCCGCGACTACCTTATGCGAATAGAATTCCCGATTCCGGACAACCTCCATATAGCTCTACCTGACTACTTTATTGCCGTTGGTGTCAAGGCCGAAAAGAAGGAGCATCGCCTGAAAGGCAAAGGAGCAAGGAACTTTGATGACGAACAGGAGGACGAGGATCAGGACTTCGAAGGTGATGGTAACGACAACACCGTACAAGGCAATTTTGCTGAAATGAACAAAACGGCCCACAAAAGATCCACTCGCGGTCAGCGTCGTGCGAAAACCTGGATATCGGGGCTCACGCTTCCCTTTGCTGCACAAGAGTCAAGTCTGCGGTCCAGACGAATGACACGTGAGCGCAGTTGTACAGCATCAAACATGGACAACATTGCCGAGGTAGCTCGCCGCACCTTCGAGCAGCGTCAATTGTCCCATTATTCCGCAGTGAACGCTAGTCTGCCAGAGGAACACGAGCGAGCCATCAGGCAACGCACTGATGGCGACGACGCCCTCGTCGAGTCGATACTCGAGCGGCAGCGCTCTCAGTCACCAATGATGACATTTCGCCGCACCCCACAGGAATGGCGTGAGATCTGGGAGCAGACTACCGAATACAAACGCCTTCGCTATGTTGCTGAGAGCCGCGCGAAATGCCTCGGGGAGTGCGGACTGCCGTACGCGTTCGGTGAACCGACGTACATCACGAGCTGGTGGCGACAATTCCGGACGCTAACGGTACGCGCGTTTCAAGGCGAGGCGACGTCGCCACGTTTTCTCGCTTATCGCCTCATCCTGGTGATCCTCGTGAATCCCGCAGGTCTGGCTACGATTTTTTGGCCTGCTCTGCGGCATCATTCGTCGTTGGCTCAGAATACTGCAGCAGCATCCTTTGTCGTGGCTGTCGCCAGTTGCATGGCGATTATGCGCACCTCCGTCGCGTTTTTGGAAGGGCGTGCGCTCATGTATCGTGAACGCTCTAGCGGTGCGTATCGCTCCTCCGCGCATTACCTGTCGACAATCGCCATGGAGGCACCGTTCAACGTATTAACCGCGATTGTTTTCTCCATTCTGGACTACTGGGCATTTGGTTACCGCAAGAACGTCGGAGCGTTCTTTTTCTTCCTTTTCATCGTATACTTGAGCAATGCTTGTGCAGTGGGTATTGGACAGGGCCTGGCAGCGATTGCCCCGGACATAACGTTCGCATCGTCCTTTGCACCGGTTGTCTACATGACGTTTGCGGTTCTCGCGGGCTATCTGCTGCCACAGAGCCTCATCCCAATTTACTGGAAAGTTGTTCTGTACTACGCGAATCCGATCAGCTGGGCGTTTCGAGCGATCCTTCTGAATGAGTGGCAGCCGTACCTGGACGGAGCAACGCCGCCACCCTACTTAGACTATCGTTCGGAACTGCGAACGCTTGGTTTGGAAAATCAGAGCAGATGGACAAGTGTCTACGTGTTGGTGGGCATTTATGCCGGCGCACGGCTCGTGACCTACGTCTTTCAGCGTTTCCTGAAATACGCCCATAACTAGAGATAATACGGGGTATGCAAGGGCGCGCCAGCGCGGCCCCTGCGGGCGCGTAACGCCGACGACTGCAACGAACAGTGTACCAGGTGCTGCAGTGGCGACTGAGCTGAGCATTTCGAAAGAGACGCCAAACAAGTTTGACCGATGCTGCAGTTTCACACAGAGCAGTTATTTGGTTTCAAAGGAAACGAACAAGACCCGAGGCTGCAGGCAAAGTGAACGTGACTGCAGGCGGTTGCCGTAACTCGTGGAAACAAGCCGCTTCAGCACGGTTCGGAGACGCGTATCATTTCGTCCTTTGGGGATTGCGGTAAAAGACGCGTCCTAGTCTTGTAGGCATAGCATATGCGTACAGTTCGAACACAAATGTAAATGCATCCCTACTGACTCTGTGGGAAAGGCATCGACTGATTCATGCAAGCTCTCCCCTGAGGATCGTTCAGGTTCGAGGCGGTGCTCGCAGGGATCCGGACTCGAACACCGACGAATGCAGTCGGGCGTCAAGCGTTTGTGTCGGATCCCGCCCTCCGAAAGATTCTGTATAACGTTTGATCCGGTTTGGAGCCTGCTCTGTTTTTCGCAACCATGACGTACCAGTGGATGTCAGACGCAAGATCGGAATCGAAGAGCATCTAGGTTGCACGTGCGCAAGGCGGCAAGGGATCGTCGGCGTCCTCTTCACACACATGACAGGTTCAGGTCGAATGGGTCTACGATCCTAACTCGCGGGTAGACTCGAAAATGCTGCTCTCTGTCTGTCTCGATCAACACCAGCCTTTACGAGATTTTGCTGTGACTGTTTCTTGATCTCGCTCTCGAACCTTTGGCTTTCATTACGCATGGCTCTTATGACATGCCGGGTCCGCTGTTAGTAGTTAAAAGATGTTGACTGCAGCAACAGTTTAGATTTCGGTGCTTCTGGTTGTTGTCGAAGCATTTGATTCACAGGCGCAAGTCGCGATCTCAGCATCGCTTGCCATGTTCATCTTCTTTGTATACAGACGTGGTACGCACTTCGTAGCGATAAAACTTGGGTATCTTCAGGTATTCCTTTTTCGCTGGCACATCACATGCTCCGAAGGCTGCACTGCAGCGCTTGAACGTTTGCTTCATCTCTTGGTACATGTCCATGACGGGTACAGGGCAATGCCCTCGATATTCTCATTAGAGTCCGCGCCCGGTGCCGCACCCAGTGATTACGGGCCTGTTCCTGGCGATACCGTCGGCGAGTGCTCTGGGCGCTACACTTGCAGGTACACGCTGTCCCATTCGACAGACGATTCGTGAGACGCGATATTGCCCATGATAAAACAAGCACCGGAGAGGAAGTCCAGGATGAGGCTCAAGTCGAGAGATTTCGATCCATATACGCCTCCTTTCTGCAAAGTCGTGATGCATTCTCCACTGCAAGCGAGCGCTGTGATATCTAGGTCCGAGTCCGAGAACTTGCCACGTACAAAGAGAAGAGAGAGACGAATATCCAGGAGCGCGTTCTATGACAGGTGCCATGCTGCTTCGGAATGGTGTCTTGTCGATAGTGACGCAGACCTGAAGACATGACTTTCGAACGGAATCGATTATTTGATGTGACACGCTCAGCGAACTTTCAGCATGAGCTTGTGACGGATTCGTCGAGGGACGACATCGATCTTTCTCGTCGTCAGTCCAATGTTGTGCATAATCGCCTCTGCGGGTTGCCTTTAACACAGAAGGATTGAAACTTCAAGAATGTTTGATTTAAGCACTCTGCGTCTGAGTAACAGGGAAGAGTGGAGGCTTGTACGCACAGATTGGAGAAAAATCGTTCCAGGTACGAGCCTTGTTCACGGGCATCGCGATTGATCCTGATTCCGGTGACGTAACCAGTTCCAGTGTGAAAGCGTCAAATGAGGTACTCCGAAAGCACTACCGAGCATCCTAAATCTATAAAAAAGTCTGCAAGTCCTTGGTACGAGACTGCGAACGTCGAGACAGTCCATCTAAACTAATTTCGGAGAGAATTCCAAGTTAGGAACAGAGCCATTCGTTGTGTGTTCTACATAGGTCTGATGCGCTCTCTACAGTACCTGGGTGGCCCGCTTACAAAGCAGGTGCTACTTCACCAGAGACACGTTAGCCTAGATGTTGACTTTGTGAGGACGCGGAGCTGTAATGCAACTCGGCCGGTCATGCAAGCGGGGCCTGGGAATCCACCCATTTTATCGGTAGAATGACCTCAGCATGTGCCGAGACTTTCCATCACAACTTCTGTCTGTCGCACGTTCCCGAATGCCTGTATTCATTCATTCATCCATTTTCACGGTATAACGCCCTCATCTTGGGCTAAATGTTTCCAAAGCAAACTGCGTCAGCTGCGCACTCCAGAGAGTCTGTATCCGCGTTGCATGTTGCGTTCGTGTGGAGCCGTTCGCGCCAAGCGCCCCTCTCAAGTTATTGTCATTGTTGTTATTGTTGCCACCTGACTCTGGAGACTTCGTTTGCGTGCAGCCCTCGGTTTTCCGGGATGGGGCACTTCACCATCGTGGCTGTTGCGATCGGCGCTGCTGCTTCGCGCTAGTCACTGCCTCCGCAACAAGAGCATAGACGGTGTGCCAAGATGGGTCGGAACGAAGAGCCAAGAATACCGCGCTGCGCTTATGACCACCACCGTTACGCCCAAGGCAACCATGCTCGAAAGCAGCAAGAGACTCGCGCTGCTGACGCACGGTCGCTGCAGCAGCAACGACCTGGCTTTGCCGCTACCGCCACCAACACTGTAAACGGATGCCGAGGCCCAAGTGCTCTCGGCAGCAGCACTTATTGCTAGACTCTTGGGCGTGGAAACTTTGGAATGTGCCGCATCGGGCACCTTCGATACCCAAAATCCGTTTCCATGTTGGCGCTCTGGAACTCCTTTCCTATTCGCGCCTGTATCGACTGAAGCAGCGGCGGCGGCGGCGACAGCGGCTGGATCCATTCGTACGGTGGAGCGCATTCTCCGATACCGAAAGAGCGTCGCAAACAAGTGGATGCGGGCCACCTGGAATATCTCATCACCGCTGCGCAAGTCCAGCATGGCCGCACAGAAGCGGTTACAGCGCTCGTCGCGATAGCGACTTGTCGGTAAGCCGTCGGCCTTGATGAAGACGGCAGCCCCGCCGCCCTCTGCCTGGTTACTACCACGTACAACGAAAACACCATCATCGAAGACGGCGTTCCTGCTGCAACCGAATTCGTCTCGATACCTGGAGAGGATAAAACGTGCAATATCCACGTGGAAGGTCGAACGCGGAATCCGTCCCAAATAGTCGGGGAAGGCGTCCAAGAAGTAGTCGCAGACAGCCCCGATTCCGGCAGGCGACGCGCCAATATTCGTAACGGTGAAAGTGCATCTCCGCTGGTTCAGAAGTGGCAGCATCAAACACTTGCTGAAGACTGGTGACTGTATCCGGCGCCCGCGGTGCTTCATAGAGATCATGGTGAGCCCGAGATGGATGACAAAGGGGTACGCTCCGTGTGCGCCTCTTTCGGAGCCCAGGCCAGACGTGTCCAGATACACCATTGCGGTGAAGGCGCACGGTTCACCGTCAGGAGCGAATGCAACCGTCACAATACGATTAGCGAGTGCTGCACGCGGTCTAGGCCCAAATACACCGTAACTCGGGAGTGCGTCCATGGAATTGCGTCCAACGTGCTCGATCAGGCGAACGAGCGCGCTGAGCTCACGGTTGGTCATCCATCGCCCCGGCTGGTCGTATGTGCAGGTTCGATACCCAGCTTGCAACGTTGAGTGCCAGGCTAACACCAGCGGGTCACGCAAGTACCCTAACCTTGTCCGAAATTGACGTGCGTTATCTGCGAGGACGACATCAGTGCCAAATATTTTCAGCAAGAACTGCGCAAGAACTAAAGCCGTTTTTCTCCATTCGCGCACAAGAGCAGTATGCTTCAAATCGAGAAATAGTACGGCGAGAATCGGAGATGAAGCGATCGCAAGTGTGCCTCCTAGCAGGAGCCGAAGACCCCACCAGAGGAGCCAAAGCGCAGCGCGTCTTCCCTGGCAGGCCTCAACGCGCTCAGAAGATAACGATAGCATGAAACGTTCTTTGCTATCCAAGGTCTTGTTCTAGTGCATGCAGGTCAATACCAAACCGTGCACGAATTTTGTCGAGCGCGTAGTACCTGATACAGCATAGGCACGAAACACGATACATGTAGAATCTTACGTTTTTTGGAAGCGATGTAGGATGTCCACGCGCGAACTCCGTTGCCGGCGGGAATCTGGAGAATCTCCCGCATCCGCCCTGAGACGTGCGCTGGCGTAAACGCGCCGCTCCGAATTCTTCCTGATCGATAGCTCGTTGACAAGAGCCGGAGATCCCCAATTATGACCATGATTTCATCGATTGGAGAAGCATCCATCGTTTGGGGACCTAGCTCCAAGCGCTGTTCCATGTGCTCAGCAAAATGGAAAACGTGTCGCGATCATACGGTAAATGAATACCGATGTGGAGGCGGATTCTAGTCGTTTTCGACCGGCCCATTGCTATCGACTTCAGCTTATCTTTGCATTCATCGAGTCTGAGAGGTTGCCCCACAAAGTTCGCTCGTGTTTGTTCCTCGGGCCTCGTCTTGAACACCGTACATCTCCTGGTATTGATGGTAGGGTTAAAGTCTTGGTTTACGAACTGCATGCATTCAATGACGCTTATTGATCGCACCGGTGCAAAGAGTCCTCGAACCGGTATCCTCTGTGCCACGACACTCTCGTTATTGTCCCGTCGGCAAAGCACCTCTTCTCGCGTATCTCCCCTCATGTTGTTCTCCTGCGCCGCTTGCGCTTCTCTGTTCGCTGGTCAGCGAGAGGAGGATTTTTCGTTTTTTCTTCGACAGCCCGACAAGGCTGCCTTCCAGGATCCCCGACCGACGAACCCAATCCTTTCCCCAGGATTTTTGTTTTTTCAAATGAACACCCTACTAACGCATCAGCTATAACCACGAAAAAGCATTCGATGGCTTGCATTTAGGGGCGGAACACAGCTGAGGTGAAAGACAAAACACGGCAGATGGTGCCACTGCCAGACGTCCGCGAGAGGCGTCACGGTTTCACTGGACGCCACGGATCACAGCTTCGTATGATCTTTCAACTCATTTTTGTTTCACCCGAGCTGTGATGAATAGCAGGAGATAAAAATCACGATGCCATCTACCCTGTAGATCGTAGGCGATTTGGCTATAGGATAGCTTCTTTAATGAACAGTGGAAGGAGGACTGCTTTCCTCCTTCAGGTCAGTCATACGACGGTTCGCAGATAGCTGAGGAGCACTGAAAGAAAGAAACAAATAGATGCGCTCCGCGCCAAAAAAACCGGTACTTTCAGGGCGTGCTTGCGGTCAAAGGAAGAAAACGATCCGCTGATCGCCTTAGTGAAAGCAAAAGCGACGGTAATAGCCACCACGGGCGTCTGTATTACTCAGCAACTTATTTGTGTGATCCTGAAACCACTGGAATATGGTAGGAATAGAGTCCAATCTCATTCACGGCCATCTTCCATCGAAATCGCAAATATCGCATTGCTGGAACGTCGCGACCGGTATGAAGCAAAGTGAAGTGGGTTTGTTTTCTCAGTCGATGAGCCTTTATTCTGGCGATACGCTCGGAGCGTATGTGGGTACTCGCGGAGCAGGAAGCCCATTGTTTGTGCGGTCGAATTCAAAGAAAACGAGGGCATCGTCTGTTCTAGCGGCGATGGATTCATTCGGAAGTCTCAGTTTCGCTCGTGGAAAAGGTGCATACCACAGCAGAGACCACGTTGTCGAATCGTTGAACAATTTTCTCATGACGTCTACTTACTTTCTTCTATTATACAACGTCGCATTTCAGCATTCTGCTTGCGTCCGAGCTTTGTCGATGCTATCAGAATAAAGTTACTTCTCATTCCTCCATACTATCCGTGGTTCAAGCTCATTGAAGGAGAGTTTTCTATCGTAAAATGTGTTGATCGCTCCACTGGGCGAACCGCTGAGGGTGTCACCTTACAGTGAAACCGGTGCATTTTTCGTCTTTCTTATGCAAATCCTAGTCCCTCCGTGTAGGTCCTCACACAACGGCATAAACAATTGCTTTCATTTTAAAAAATAAGGAATGAGCATGAATGCACAATTCAGGAGATCGGAATGCAGAAAAGCCAGCGGAGCGCTGACAGAGCAGCAAATGATACTGAGAGCGCGAGTTCGAGGACTCCTTGCACTAATGAGTTCAGAAAACGCCTAGAAATGGAGGGAGGTAGCGAACCGAGACTTTAACACCGCCACTAATATCAGGACGTGTACGATGCTGACGACGACACCCGAGATGCTGAGGCGATCTAGTTTTGTGAGACAGCCTCTCAGGGTTAGAGCGTACAAGGAGAAGCGAAAACCGATAGCAAGCGGCTGGTCAAGAAACGTCGGGAGGCACCTGCGAGTGGGTAGATATACTTACCCTCTATTATTGTGAAGCGTTTTTTTGTTTCACTGACGATCTCTGCACATCATTCACCCATGTAAGAATCAAATCGAACGGGTCTGCGGACACGGGCAAACACACTAAAATTCCGGGTCTCTTCCATCTGTGATGAACACCAGCATCTGCGAGGTTTTCCCTCATCAATCTCCGTTTCCCGTCTCGTATTCCTCGAGTTACGTACGCGAGTCTCTCCTGCTCTTCCAGCTCCGTGGTAAGCAGTCGAGGGGCGTTGATGGCACTGTGCAAGCCCCGATACCACAGCTTCTAGCTCTTGTCTACGCATTCTGTCCACGAGCCAAATTTGCAAGATACGCCTCGATTGCCAATTTCATCTCCTTTGTAAAGAGCATTGGTGCGTCCTTCGTGGCGGTAACGCTTTGCCATGGCCAGATGCGCCCATGTCTCCACCAGAGCTCCTCCGAGAGCGGACCTGTGAGATGTGAACGCTTGCTGCGTCGCTCAGCTCATGCCCTGGATGGCTAGAGAAGGATTCGTTCGATGTCCTTCTCCGTTTTCGTGCCTGATGCCGTACCCTACGATCACGAGCTTCTTGCACCCGATCCCTTTGGCAAGTACGCTGCCCGCTGCATGCCCATGCGCATGCTCTTCCCTTCGATAGAGGATTTCTGGGACGCGGTGTTGCTCTTGATGATACAAGGCCTGGAAGGAAAATCCAGGCTGGAGGAATACATTCGGGATTTTTAGATTTTTCGGCGCTCCCTCGATGCCAAAGCAGTAAGGCGCGCTCCATTGGAGGCGATTCCTGCGATGACTCACGTCCGAGTCCAAGACCTTTTCCAATGCAACAGAACGGACAGGAGCCTCTGTTAGCATGTTCCGTGAGAAGTATCATGGCGCTTCGTCGATCGCCACAAAAATGGAAAAATTCGTGTTTCGAACGGAATCAATACATTTCCATGAGAAGCCATGTGAAAGTTCCGCATGATCTTACGAAGAATTCTTCAATAGTTGATGTCGAAGTTTTTTGCTCGTCAGTCCATCGGCGCGAATGAATGAATGAACCCACGAGTTGCCTTGAAATCGAACGTTTTATGAACTGGAGAATGCGTGATCCGAGTATGCTAAACGTAAGGAATGGAGCAGCGTGGTGGTTTGTGCTCTAGAGTTGGGTAAGGAAAAAATCGTTTCCTTTTTCGAGTCCTCGTTCGAGAGCCTCGTGGTCCAACTTGATTTCGGTGACGTAACGAATTCCTGCGACACAGCGTCGAAAGAGCCATCCCGAAAACACGACCGAGACTCATGATGCTGCATATGAAACCGTGCGCCCCTATTACTGCAACTTGAATCTCGAGGCCGTCCAGAAAAATTTCGAAAAAATCTCAAGTCAGGAACCGAGCAAGCACTTTAGTGCTCCATTTTCAGCTAACACAAGTGCTAAGCAGGGCGTGCCGACGCTGGAGCAGTGCGCACACCCACGGACAATGCGAGAAGCGAACGCTGTGGGCTCTCTCCAGCGCTACTGCGAGCGCACTGGGCAGTCGCTATTGCCGCACCTCACACTGTATACAAGCGACCTGGACGGACGTACACGCAACTTCCAGAACACGTACACTTGGGGCGTTGGATGGGTGCCCGTCACCAGCGGTGTGTAACGGCTCAAGCTGAGCCTAGTCCTGGGAACGCCAGACGCATTCGCAGCGGAGACTCTATGCGTACCGCTACCGCTCGTTTCTTCCCAGCGATGACTGATCAAGCCGCCGCACTGCGACGCCGGCTGACGAGACCCCAGCGCTCCCAACTCTGGTTCAAATGCCAAAGCGGGCTATGAACCTCATACCGGGCAGTGCCAGTCTGGTTCCTGCTGGCATTCCAAAGGCCTCCTTCTCCGCGCTAGTGTGTCCTATCTTTCCCCACGCACACTAGTCATCTCTGCTCTCCTGACCGGAACGCTCGATCGCTTGAGCGCAAGCAGCAACCAACAGCGTACCCGCTCCTTTTCAGCACGTGACAGTAGCGTTTCTGACACCAAGCGGCTATGTTCGCTCTTCCTCCAGCAACCGACAGTCCACGGGCTGTTCGGGTCAGAAGCGCGCACGGCGAGGAATCCGCTTTGCCGATGCGCGCTGTGGTGTTCGCGCGAGCTAACACAAGTACATAGATCGAGCTTCGATCCTTGCTGCGAATGATGACAAGCTCGCTAGGACTAGGATTTTCATTTGTATATCACCCTCCGCACAGTTTATATCAATGGGTAGATGAGCGGTCCTTAGTACGAACAGACACGCTGGCAGCGACGCGTACGTCACGGTTCGACGCTGGGCAGCACTGGCGAGCCAGTAGCGTCCGCAAAACGAACTCGCGAAGCGTTCACTTGCTGTACAGATCTTTGACAGCGAACGCGAACTCAGCAAGCGCTGCAACCACGCACGTGCGGAGGGAGTCCTCGGTTTTCTGGAACTCGTGGCCTCGGCGGCGAAGCGTTTGTGGCAAGCCACCGGAGCAGCCTCGAGCGATTGCTGCTGTGTGGCTTTACGATGCGCCCGGAAACGAAGTCGAAAACCTCGCTGCACTTCAGTTGGCACTAGAATGTCACGGTTCGCGGCAGTTGCGGGTCTTCTGGATACGCACTGGCGCCTCACAACTGCGACAGGGACTGCGTTGGCGTCCCGCGGCACGGCAGCGTCACAGGGAGGCAGCTGACGCCGCCCTGAGGGCATTACTGTATTCCCAGCACCACCTTTGCCTCGAAGTCATCGAGCACGATACGGATAAGCGCCAGCTCTTGGACGATGGTCAATTGTACCGAATGTTGCTCTTCAAGCTGCGCATGCTCGCACCCCATTACCTCTATGTATCCGCGGGATGTCGGTTGCTCGTTGAGCGCGTTTTCCCATGGGGCAACGGTATCCAGCACTGGCAACAGGTGATCCGGCAGCATGTCCGGGAGGCTTCCTGCTCGTGTTGGGTGATCTTCCCGCATGGAAACAAGTGCATATCTTCGCATATTTTCATGCTCGGTGCCGGGCCCCTGGTGCCGGCGGCACCCAACTTGGTTCTCGAAGAGATCCAGGCCCGGGGTCAAGTGCGCATTTTCCGGGAACCCGACTGTTCTGAGAATGACGCTGCGGAGCAACCCTTCATCATGAGCGCCGACTCCAGTGAGCGGTCGCTGGTAGAGCGCCTGCGCAACTGGTTGATCCAGGTGTACCTTCCGCACGGCTACCCGCACACGGTAACGCAGGACTACCTGGCTTTCACTTTGTGGCGTCTGCTACAGAATACCGCGGCATCGGTGATGGGGGTCTTCTCCACCGAGGCCCTTCTCCTGGGTCTCGGTCTCGGGAAAAACGTGTCTGGCACCGCCCAGGCTGTGCAGTGGATCCTCAAAGACGGTTTCGGTCACGCCGGAAAGATCGCCTACGCAGCCGTTGCCGGGAAGCAGTTCGACATGGATCCACGAAGCTGGCGAATCATGAGCGACCTCCTCGAAGATCTAGCCGGCGTTCTCGAGATCATCACACCGATTTTCAGCGGTCAGTTCCTGGTCCTGGCATCTATTGCCACTACCATGAGAGCGATCGCTGCCATGACAGGCACGGCAACCCGTCATGCGATTTTCAAGAGCATGGCTTTGGCTGAAAATCAGGGTGACCTCGCTACCAAGGGGGAATCCCAGGGTGTTACCACCAAACTAATCGGGCTTGGCCTCGGTATTACCCTCAGCAAACGAATAGGCCAAGATTACACGAATCTCCTAATCGCATATGGCATTGCAGCTGTTATTCACTTGGCTGCAAATTTCAAAGCCATGCAATGCGTCGAGTTCTCGACGCTCAACCGTCAACGAATGGCGCTTCTTCTGGACGCCTTCATGTCAGCGCGCGCGCAGACGTCTCGCCAGGCGTCCAGGCAACTGACACTCCCAACTCCACGAGAAATCTGTGCAAAGGAGCGCTTTATGATTCCACCTTGGCGGGACTATCGTCCTGAAATCGTTTTCGGAGCGAGTCTGCAAAGAGTCAAACACGCTCGACACTTTCTCCACTGCGCGGCACTGTATCGGAATGAGCGTTACATTATCTACGCTGAGCCTTCAACAAAGCATGTCTTGGTTTTCCTGCGGGACGGTGCAACCGTCAAGGACCAGCTCAAAGCTTTCATGAATGCGCAACGATACCTGCTGGATCGAGATGCCGAACGTGCGTACAACTTCACACAACGCGAATTCTCCACTTTCCTGCAGGCTACCGTCGCGAGCGGCTGGAGCACCAACGTTTCGCTGTTGAACCCCACATCGTACCGGATTCGTTACCGTGACGACAGGCACCTCGTACGCTCCTGATCAAAGTGCGACGCGCTTTCTCTGCTATTGAAAGATGCAGTCGAGAATTCCTGATGCGGCAAATGCGGCTACGGTAGCCGCTGATGAAAAAACGGTTCCAGAGTCGAATGACGTGCTTTCGCGGAAGCGCAGCACCGCTGTCTCTGGGTGCCGTTCCCCTAGTACGGCATTAGACGGGCGCTTGACCGCTGTCTCTGGGTGCAGTCTCCGCAGAAGCCCTCTGTCCGGGGTGTTGCTCGGGTTCGGCAGCCGGCTGCAGCGGTTTCAAGTCTAACACTCGTTGCGACCAGTGCGTCTGCCAGTCTTCGATACTGAGTCGCACCTCCGCCGCCAGGTGTGAGTTCGGAAGTCGCAAGATACGCTCCAAGCAGCTGGGTACCGTGCTCAGCGCTCCAGCGTAGCCGCTCACCCCAGCAGTGGCGACAATAGCGAGCACCCGCAACCAGGCTGGAACGCGCGCACGCCAACTGTCCTGGAAAAAGCGTGTCGAGCCAGTACGAGCCCGCCATGGTAAACCGTAGAGCACCAGACTAGAGAGCAGTGCGCCGCCGACAAGTGCCCCTGTTCCTCGAAGAGCTGCCTGTCGTGCGCAGTCCCGAAGCACCAGCTGCTCATCCGGACGCATGCTGGACCAGTTCAGCACCAGCGACTCTGATTTTCGGCCTGTGTTAGCTTTCTGCCGTCTGGTATCAGGGGTATCAGCTCGAGGCTGCTCAGTTGTCATTGGAGATTTTCATCAAAAGAAGCAGCAACAGGAGCAGCGGCGACGAGCGCAGCCCCGTGCCTTGAACGCACGTGCCTGCGCTGGATGGACAAACCTCGTTTCCTCGTTGCGACGAGAAGTCGCCATACAGCACTGCATTGAACGGGAGGATATCGGGTGCGTATGCGTAGAAACATCGACTGACGACTCTGTGCGATAGTGTTCAACCCAAATCCTTTAGTGAAACGTCAACAACTGAGATTCTGTTAAATGTGCTCCATTTCCGTAAGCGACGTACGTTGCGTCGCTCGAACTCCAGCCGCAGCTAGCGCTCACCATTGCTGCTACAGGCTGTGAACGAGGTGACCACTGTTGAAGCTGTCGTGGCTCACGCTTCTCTACTGCCTTTTCCTGCTGCTTTGAACAGCTTTTCCGACGGAAACTAAACAGAAACTCGGAGACTTGTTCCAGTCCGTGAACCTGTTCGCATCTGTAGCAAAGGCCTGGCGTCCTCAAGCGTGAAAGCAGCCGGCGCGCTTGCCACAGTGGCGACATGTCACGCTTCAGCAACGGGTACTGTAACGCTTTCCATGTGTTATTGAAGCTCCAGTCTGGTAGCTGCACACGGCCGATGCACTCCCTCCGAGTCGTATGCGAAAACGCGGCATCTAGCGATCCCTCCCCAGAGAAGAGCAACGACGCTCGGTACTACTAGGAGAGCGTGCCCACTGAATTCGATGTGCATCGGCTCTGGATGACCCTGTCCAGCGGGTTTCTATGTAACCACGAGATGAAGACCGGACACAAATGGAGCCCAATTCGTTCCCGAATTCACTTTAGACAGCAACAGGTCTTCGCGCGGCCCGGATTTCATCGATAGCGGCTTTGTAGTCCTTGGCACCAAACACTGCTGAACCGGCTACCAGGGCGTTCGCACCCGCCTCGACAACACGCCAGGCGTTGGAGCCCTTCACGCCGCCGTCGACCTCGAGCCAGAGATCATGCTTGCCGAGGCGATCAGCCATCTTCCGTATCTCGGTGATTTTCGGCAACACCTCGTCAATAAATGCTTGCCCGCCGTACCCCGGATTTACGCTCATCACCAGCACCAGGTCCACGATAGGTAGGACGTACTCAATTGCCATTGGTGGCGTGGCCGGGTTCAGAACGACACCGGCACGACACCCGAGGCTTCGAATCATCTGCAGCGTTCGATGCAGGTGGATCGTCGACTCGCCCTCGCAATGCACGCTGATGATGTCAGCGCCTGCTTTGGCAAAGGCGGGGATGTGTTGGTCTGGATTCACGACCATCAAGTGAACGTCAAGCGGCCGCTGTGTAACCGGACGCAGCGCCTCCACGACGCCTGCGCCGATGGTTATTGGCGGTACAAAGTGCCCGTCCATAACGTCAACATGTATCCAGTCTGCACCGAAGCGGTCTACAGCGCTTACCTCTTCACCGAGTCGGGCAAAGTTCGCCGACAGAATGGAAGGTGCAACCACAACTTGCCCCGGTTTGGGCGGGGGTACCCTTTCCACACCCATGCGCAGGGGACGACCCTTTGCTGTGCTGCTGCGCGGTTTTGGTCCCCGCCTGCACGCTACCGTCTCCTTCGTCCAGACATTTGCTTGCGCTCGAGAGCACTGTGAACCAGTTACTATAAACGCGCACATGGAACGAGTTCCGAGCGCCGGTGCAGCTCGCCTTGTCGTAGACACAGATGAGCGCTGAAGCGTACAGCACGCGGCGACACCCAGCGGCGTCGGTGGCGGCGGTGATGAAGCGTCTGAGACAGG
>Ga0080006_1170059_pt1 | contig 33264 bp, 34 predicted proteins | sample RS3BMetagenome_FD_69209 | JGI IMG/M metagenome (GOLD analysis project Ga0080006, IMG submission 69209) | Ferric oxide microbial mat and aquatic microbial communities from Rainbow Spring, Yellowstone National Park, USA - RS3B (SPADES... ...
TCGGGTTTGCCGATTCGCAGGTTGCGCACGTCGGCGCGTCGAATCCGGCGTCCGGCTCTTTGCAATTCCCAGCCCCGGGAGGGCTTGCCTCCGGCGCTCCTTCGTCGCACCTTGCGGGTGCGCGGCGTGTCGCTGGTCTTGATCATGTGGAAGTGACCAAGGGATGGACACGCCGCGCTGCATTTCAAGCCCTGTGCGCGACCTTTTCGCTCATGACGTCACGATGCGAAGCGCGCGAATGGAGCGAAATCCAGGCTGAGTCGGATGCGACGTCATAAGCGTGATTCGGGCCATAGAGCACGCCGTGACTAAAGGCGTGATCGCCGGGTCCCGTGAATGCACTGATGCGTTCGTCGAGGAACAGACCGGCCGAGTTCACGCAGAGCCGGTACACGTCGTTCCGGTAATCAGGCTGCCCGTACAGGAGCAACGGCGAGTAGGTCGCCACGACCTCGTCGAGCCAAGGGAAGCTGATCGTCGCCGTCCGCTCGATGCCGTGATCGAAAACCGCTGTGATCGGTGAACCGGAGGTGTCCTCGGTGTCGAACACGACAACGACGGAATCCTCGGCGCCTGGCAGGACCGCGAGCTTCTGTGGAATCGCGCTTGGGGCGAGGCTGAACTGAAACCCCGCCGTTCGCGTCGCGGTGTCGAAACGACGCACCGCGGATGCCCCCGTCAAGGCCACCCACAGCGCCGCTCCGTCGTCGGAAAGCGCGAGCGCGCCCGGCTCGCTGCCGACGAAGACCGTGTCCAAGATGGTCGCGGTCATCGGGTCGATAACCGCAATCGAGTTGCCGTTCGCGCCCGAGGAGCTCGGGACGGACGCGTAGAGCAACCCGTCGAATCGGTTGTAGACGAGGTCGTTCGTCGTCACTCCACGTAGCTTGCGGAATCCGACGTCGGCTGCGGCTCGGGCGGCAATGTAGGCAGGGGCGGGGCAGGGGCCGTGTAGGCGGACGAGGGAATCGTGCACGGCGGTGGAGCAGCATCGGCGTTCGCGTCCGGCGCGGCATCACGCGCGGCATCGCTCTCGCCTGCGTCTGCGTCGGCGGCAGCGTCGGTCGAAGCGTCGACCGACGCGTCAGCGGAACAGGAGGACGCCGCTCGGGCGCCCAGGCAGGTCAGCAGCGCGGTTCCCGCGCAGACGAGAGCACCATCCTGGCACGGTCCACACGGATCTCCCGGAGAGGCGGGCGCACCGTCATAGGTGAGCGGCTCAGTGCCACCGCATGCATTCCCCGGGCCGGATTCGCTGCACGCGCTCGCGTCGCCGGCTCCGAGGCAGACGACAGCCTCTCGCGATGCGCACACCACCACGCCGTCACCGCACGGACCGCAGGGCGCCCCAGGTACGGCGAGGCCCCCCTTCAGCGTGAGGACTCCGCTGCCTCCACACCCGTTTGCATCCGCCGTCGCATCCGACGGCCCTGGGTCCGTCGGAGAGTCATCCAGGAGGGTCCGGCTGCACGAGCCGAGCAGGATGCACCACGTCGCCGTCGCACCGAACAGGGGCGCGAAGCGGACGCACACCACGCCAGGCTACCAGAAGAGAGGTGGCCATCAACGGCCCTCGTGAAATCTGCCGGACAGTCAGCCGCTAACACCAGGGCGGCCCTACGCGCACTCGCCATGACAGCCGCAGGACGTCGGCTTCCCGCGCGATCGCTCGATCGCTTCGCGGCCCTCGCGCACGAGCAGCGGGATCATCGCCAGGGCGGCGAGCGGGTCGGCCCACCACCAGCCGAACGCGGCGTTCAGCCCCACGCCGAGGAGGACGGTCACCGAGAGCCACGCGCACGCGAGGCTGCACTTCGCGTCGGCCACGAGCGCCGGGCTGTCGATGGCCTCGCCGACGCGAAGCTTGGCGCGGGCGAGGAGCGGCATGACGATGACCGCGAGCAGCGCCACCGCGACGCCCGTGAGGGTCGGCCGCGGCGCTGCGCGTGACCAGAGCGTCGCCGCCGAATCGACGAGGACGTACGCGGTCAGCAGGAAGAACGCGATCCCGACCACGCGAAGCGCCGTGCGCTCGCCCACGCGCCCCGCGCCGCGCGCCTCCGCGCGCAGGCGCGCGTAGAGCGCCACCGCAGCGACGATCTCGATCACGCTATCGAAGCCGAAGCCGGTAAGCGCGATGCTGCGCGCGGCCAGGCCGCTGGCGATCGCCGCCACCGCCTCGGCGGCGTTCCACGCGATCGTGAGCTTCTCGAGCGCGACGCCGCGGCTCACGAGCGCCGTCTGGTGCGAAGGGGCAAGCGGGGCGCTGGTCGCCACGGCGGGGGGTATGCCGTGCGGCGACCTCCTGCGCAAGTCCGCGGAAGATCGGCGACAATGCGCGGATCCGGTTGCGGCTGGCCTCGCCGCTCGGGCGCGGTATCGTTTGTGACGGATCCGTGTCCATTCGGCAAACCCGGGGAGTGGCGTCGGTGTTGGGCGCCGTCGGTCTGCTCGCGGCGTGCGCGTCGAGCGCGTCGGATCTGGGCGGCGGAGGAGGAGCCGGAGGAGGAGGGGACGACGGCGGCGCGCCGAACGTCGTTCCCGGCGGCGATGGCGGGGGCGGGAGCGACGGCGGCGCCGGCTGCCCGTCGGGGCAATCGCTCTGCGGCGGCAGCTGCATCGACACGACGGGCGACGATCGGAACTGCGGCGGCTGCGGGCACGCGTGCACCGGGGCGCAGCACTGCGCGGGCGGGTCGTGCCAGGACTCGAAGATCCAGCACGTGGTGCTCATCGTCGAGGAGAACCACACCTTCGACTCGTACTTCGGCCACTACTGCCAGGCCCCCGCGTACACGGATCCGACGTGCACGAGCGGCCCCTCGTGCTGCGAGGCCGCGCCCGACACCGAGCCCGGGTCGACGCACGCCAAGCCGTACGTGCTGAACGACGACCCGAACAACCCGGCGTCGAACTTCGGCTCGGGCACGAGCTCGTTCGACCGCGATCACATGCAGGCGTGCGAGCTGCAGGAGATCGACGACGCGAACATGGACGGCCACGGCAAGATGGACCGCTTCGTGACCGGCGCCACGGGCTCGGACACGTGCGACGGCTACGGGCCGAGCTGCTCGAACGCCATCAACTTCGCCGTCGCCGACCAGGCCACCCTCGGCGCGTACTGGTCGCTCGCCGACGGCAACGCGCTGGCCGACCGGTACTTCCAGCCGATCGCCGGCGGATCGTCGTCGAACGACATGTACCTCGCCGCCGCGCACTTCCAGTTCAAGGACAACGACGCCGCGACGACCACCGCCGGCGGCAGCTGCAGCGCCTCGCCCTGCGCGAGCGCGACGTCGACGAGCTACACGGGGCGGACGACGATCGCCGACCTGCTGGTGAAGGCGGGCAAGACCTTCGCCGTGTACGCCGACGGCTACGGCGACGCGAAGTCCGCCGCGCCGGGGTGCCCCGGCCCCTCGAGCGACTGCCGGTACGCGCCGCTCGTCGGCTCGTCGTGCCTGACGAGCCCGCACCCGATCGCCTGCGGGGCGTGCACCTACGACCCGACCGACATCCCGTTCAACTACTACGCGCAGGACGGCGACCAGTACATGAAGGACTACTCGCAGCTCGCCGCGGACCTGAACGCCGGGACGCTGCCGAGCTTCGCGTACGTCAAGGCCGAGGGGTGGCACAACGAGCACCCCAACGTGTCGACCATCGCCGACGGCATCGCCTTCGTGACGTCGACCATCGGGATGATCCAGTCCTCGCCGCTGGCCGACAGCACGCTCATCCTGCTCACCTGGGACGAGGGCGGCGGGTTCTTCGATCACGTCTCGCCGCCGGCGCCCTGGCCGACCGCCGTCGACCAGGACGACGCGGGCGGCGCCGTCCCCTACGGCACGCGCGTGCCGCTGCTCGCCATCGGCCCGTTCGCGCGCAAGGGCACCGTCTCGCACGTCGTCATGGAGCACTCGTCCGTCGTGAAGTTCCTCGAGTATAACTTCGTCGGCGGGGTCGGCCAGCTCGGCGCGCGCGACGCGAAGGTGAACGACCTCGGTAGCCTCCTCGATCCCGCGGCGACCGGGATCGTGATACCGGAGCAGTAGCCATGGCCGCCTCCTCCTGGACCGTCGTCGAGCCGAGGCCCGCCGACCCGGTGGCCGAGGTGCGCGCGGCGTTCGCGTGAGACGCGCGGCGTTCGCGTGAGACGCGCGGCGTTCGCGTGAGACGCGCGGCGTTCGCGTGAGAATAGGCGGTTGACCCGCACGTCCAACGTCGAGGAGGATCGTTGGATGGCCCTCTCGCGCTGGCTTCGTCCCGCCGCAGGTGCGGCGGTGCTCTCCGTCTCGGTGGGGATGTGGGTCGCGGCGTGCGGAGGGAGCTCCGTCGTCTCCCCCCTGACCGGCGACGACGGCGGGGGCGACGGCACCGCGCCCGCCTTCGATGCGGGCGGGGACGCGGGCGACGACGGAGGCGTCGATGCCACGGTGGACTCGGGGCCCGACGCGACGCAGGAGGCGGGGAGCGACGCGGGGGCGGACGCGGACGCCACGGTGGACTCGGGGGATGCGGGGGATTCCGGGGATGCCGCGGACGCGGGCGATGCCGACGCCGACGCCGACGCCGCCGGGGACGACGCCGGCGACGCCGCCGATGGCGACGCCGACGCCGCGCCGCAGTACTGCGTCGGATCGACCGGCACCGTCACGGTGAACGTCACCTGCCCCCCGTCGTCGACCACGGCGTGCACGCCCGGCGACGGCGGCGGCGACGCGGGCGCCTGCGGAGCCAGCGGCGGCGCGAGCTACTCGTCGTGCTCCTCCACCGGGTGCACCGGGAGCGGGAGCGGCATCGACTACTCGGTCGCCTGCTACGACGGATCGAACTGCACCTTCGGCGTGGGCGGCATCGACTTCTGCGCCGCGTGCGGGGCCGGCGCGACGTGCGTCTTCACGGACAACGGCTCGGCGGGCAGCCAGGCGTACTACTGCGGCCCGGGCTCCGACTGCACGATCCACATGAACGGCTCGTCCGGATCGCGCATCGTGGACTGCTCGCAGGCCAAGAAGTGCACCGTCGACGGCCTGGTGAGCGGCGAGACGCAGGTCGACTGCCCGGCCGATTGCAGCGTCAACGTGACCGGCGGCTTCAGCACGACGTGCTGCCCGAACCCGCCCATGCAGTGCAAGGACGGCAGCTACCGGTGCGTCGAACCCGGCGATGCGGGGGATGCGGGCGACGCCGGCGACGGCGGGTGCTGACGTCGCCCGGCGCGTGCGCGCCGCAACGTGGCGCGCCGCTTGCTGAGCAGGAGATCCGATGCGACCGGATCGCCTCGGCGACGAATGGTTTCAGCAGGCGCTGCGCGTCTCGGCGCCGCCCAGCGCGCTTCCTCCTGCCCTGCCGGCGGGCGATCCGAGGTGGTCGCTCGTCCTCGGCGCGATCGCCGGCGGGCTCGGCGCGTTCCTGTTCGCGTGGATCGTGGGCGGGTCGAGGGCGCTGGTGCACGGCGAGCTGCTGGCGATCGCGGTGCTGATGGGCGCGGCGATGGGAGCGATCTTCGGTCGCATCACGCGCCGGCTGCTGCGGGTGGTGCCGCGCATGGTCGTGGGCGCGTGCCTCGCGTCGGCGGCGTGGCTGGTGGCGTACGCGTTCGTCATGCCGCGCTTCGAGCCGCACGTGGCGTGCGCGCTGCCGATCGGGACGTCGATCGTGGCCGCGCTCGTGTACGGGGTGTGCCTCGGGGCGCTGCCGCCCATCGGGGTGCGCGGCGAGCGCGGAAGGCGCGTGTGATCCGCCCGGCTCGCGTATCCTCGTCGGGGTGCGCAGACGGCGGCGGCTCCTCGCGCTCGTGGTGACCGCCTGCGGCACCGTCTCGGCGGCCGCGACGGCGGACCGGGCCGACGCGGCGCCCGGCGATTCCGCGTGCGCGTCCGCGCCCGTCGCCGGCGCGCGCGCCATCGCCTGGCAGACGGGCGCTCGCGTCGGCCACGGCGTCGCCTTCGAGGACACGAACAACCCCGTCGGCGACAGCGTGTTCATCGGGTACGCGGGCTACGAGGTGACGCTGGCGTCCGCGGAGGCGTGGGTCGAGGCGCTCTACGACGCGTCGCTCGCCGCGCGCGGCGTCCGTTACCTGTGGGCCGTGCAGGGGCCGAACGATCCCGAGTACGCGAACCGCGAGATCGGCAACTCGCGCATCGTCGCGGCCCTGCTGCCGCTCGTGGACGCGCGGACGAAGTTCGTGCTCGTCGCGGGCCACTCGAGCGGCAGCTTCGTCGCGCACGAGCTGCTCGGCGAGCTGGCCGGCGGCCTCGACCCGCAGGGGGTCACCGCCGGGCGCGTCGTCTACTTCGACCTCGACGGCGGTGCGAGCGGGCTGACGGCCCGGTCGGTCGCCCGGCTGCGGCGGGCGTACTTCGTCGGCGCGCGCGACGTCGCGACCGGCACCGATTCGCCGCACCTCGCCGAGATGCAGTCGCTCGGGGCCACGTACGCGGCCGCGGGCGGCTACTGGCAGAACGACGCGAGCGACTCCGGATGCGACGCGGGCGCGAGGCGGTGCGTGCACATGACGCTCGTCACGACCCGCCCCCACGACCCGAGGGCGGCGGGCGCGCAGCGCGACTACGCCGACTTCGACGGGCGGCCCGTGTGCCGGAGCTGGATCGACGCCAGGGCGGAGGAGGCGGGGCTCGTCCCCTGACGCGCCGCCGACGGGCGCGCCGCCGGCTGATCCGCCGCCCGGGTGAAGCGGCTGGGCTCGACCTGCGCGCCAGGCTGTGGTTGCCTCCGCGCATGACCTCGTCGGCTCGCCTCGCGGCGTTCTCGCTGCTCGCCCTGTCGGCTTCCGTCCTGACCGCCGCTTGCGGCAACGACGGGACGATCCCCCTCCCCGAGTTCGACGGGTCGACGGGCGTGGGCGTCGACTCGGGCGGCGACTCCGGCGACGACGCCAGCGAGGCGAGCGACGCTGCCGACGCCGCCGACGCTGCCATGGGCGCCGACGCCGACGCGGGTACGCGGGCCGACGGCGACGCGGCCGTGACGCCTCCGGGGGACGGCGGAGGCGATTCGTCGACCGGCGGCGATGCCGGCAGCGACGCCGCCCAGCCCATGGCCTGCGACGGCGGCGCCCCGGTCACCCACGACGTCACGGTCGGATCGGGGTTCATGTTCGCCCCGTCCGCGCTCACCATCTGCGCCGGCGACACCGTGCGATGGACGTGGGCGACCGGCGGCCACACCGTGACCTCGGGCGCCAACTGCACGCCGGACAACCAGTTCTGCTCGCCCAACGACACCAACTGCGCGGCCGGGACCACGAGTGCCGCGAACGCCGTCTACACGCACACGTTCACGACCCCCGGGACGTACCCCTACTTCTGCGTGCCCCATTGCATGGCGGGCATGACGGGCACCATCACCGTGCAGTGAGCGGACCTGTACGTCATCCCGCGGACCGCCGTGCTCGGCGCCATCCTGCTCACCGGAGGGCTCGAAGAAGCACGAGGCCCGACGAGGCCTCTCTCCGCCGAGGCGCCATGTAACATAACATGACATGACATCTGGGGACCGGAGGCCCCCCGACCGGAGCCCCGGACATGGCGACGGCGGTCGTAGGCCACGCGCGGGTACTCCATGCCGGGCCAGTGGCCGTGGATGGCGACGTTCTCGCCCTGGCAGACGCCGCACGCCTCGACGCGGAGGCGTAGCCGACGCCGCGGCGCCACGGCCCGGCCGATCGAGCGCTCATCCGGTGCGGGGGGCACGGGCCATGCGTGCACGAAGACGGAACCTTTCGCCGAAGGAGGAAGCATGAGGCGCATGATCCGTGCAGCGGGTGCGGTGGCGCTCGTCGCGTCGCTCGCGCTCTTCGCGTGCGAGCCGCGATCGAGCCGGAGCTCGAGCCATTCGATGCTCGCGCAGGCGACCGTGGACGCCGGCTATGGCGTGCCGAGCCCCATGCCTCGGTCACCGCTCGGCGACGCGGGGAGCATCGCGCCGATCGCGCCGCCCGGTCCGACCGCGAACCCGCCGATGCCGACGATGCCCACGCCGACGGCATCGCCGGTCACGCCCGCGCCCACGGGCGGCGTGGGCCCCGTGCCCGGCGCGCCCCCCGGAACGCCGACGAACCCGGGAACGCCGTCGCAGCCGGGGATGGGGCCGATGACGCCGTGAGGTCGGCGCGAAGGCCAGTCCACCCTCAGGCGGGGAGCGGCAAGCACGCGCCGGGGCCCGCGTAGCAGGCGCCGTCGACGCACGCGCTCGACGCAGGGCAGTCGGCGTCGGCCGCGCACGAGCGGCGGACGCACTGGTTGGCGGTGCAGTCGAAGTCGGACGGGCAGTCGGAGGGCGCGGCGCACGCCTTCGGGACGCAGTGGCCGCCCGCGCCGCAGACGAAGCCGGTGCCGTCGCCGTAGAGCGCGCCGAGCGGCGACCCGGCGCAGTCGGCGTCCGTCGCGCACGGCGCCATGCAGTAGCCCGAGCCCTGCCCGCCGGGCTGCGGCCGCGGCGAGAACTGCGTCGACTGGCAGACGCACGCTCCGCCGCTGCACGACGGCCCGCCCGTGCCGGGCGCGCAGGCGTCGTCGCTCGAGCAGGGCTGACCCAGCGCGACGCCCGTGAGGTACGCGCCGCCGGGCGCGCGGCAGTAGTCGCCCGGGCCGCAGTCGGCCTGCTGCCGGCAGCTGGCTCCGCCGCCGTCCGCGTCCGGGCCGCCGTCGACCGCGCACGCGATGTTCGAGCGCGCCACCTCCCAGGTGCTCCCGTTGCACGTCGCGACGGCCGGTCCTCCCTGATCGCAGCCGTAGTTGCACGAAGGCGCGGCGTCGCCGCATCCGCCGACGGAGCAGGGCGACCCTTGCTCGGGGATGGTCGCCGGGCAAGCGCTTTCGCCGGGCGCCCCGCCGAACGCCGTCGCCTCGAACTGCCACTGGCCGGCGCTGCAGATGGCGACGAGCCCCCCGCCGCCGCAGGGGCCCCCGGGGGTGCCGTAGTTGCACGTCGTGCCGTTCGAGAGAAAGCAGGCCGCGCCCTGGGTGGGCGGCGACGAGGGGCAGCCCGTGCCGCCATCGCCGTAGCCGACGCCGTCCGCGCCCGAGCACGCGGCGAGGAGGAGGACCACGCAGGCGGCGAGGGCCGTGGCGGAAGCCGCGGAGCGGAGGGATCGGACGGAGCGCATCGAGCGGAAAGGGCGGGCCAGGCGGATCATGGTGGCCCACGCCAAAGCACCTCGCGGGCCGCTCGCATCCCCGCGGAATTGCTCGCTCCCAAGGCGCGCCAGGTTGTGCCGCCCGGGCGGGGCGACCATTCCCGGCGGGACGGGCGAGGCTTCACCGCCTCGAGGCGGCGCGCCCGCGCCGCTCGGCGACCGTGACGCTGACGGGCACGTGGTCGCTCGCGTCGCGCCACGCGTCGAGCGACCCCACGTCGACGGCGCGGACGCGGCGGAGCCATGCCCGGGGGACGAACACGTAGTCGAGGTGAAACGGGCGCGCGCGCTGCTTGTAGAGGAAGAACGTCGGCTGCGACTCGGCGCCGTGCGCCTCGCCGCGGTGCTCGTGGTAGGCGCTGACGATGCCGAGGGCGCGAAGGCGCTCGACCAGGCGCGAGTGGTTGTCCACGCGGTTGGCGTCCCAGATGGAGTTGCTGTTCAGGTCCCCGGCGATGACGGTGGGGACGGAGAAGAAGCCCGGGCCGAGGGCGGTGAGGGCGGCGTGGGTGTGCTCGACGTAGTCGGGCGCCTGCGTCCAGACGGCGAGCAGGCGAAAGGGCAGGGGGCCGTCGACCTGCAGGGGAAGGATGAAGCGGGCGTCGCCGGCGATGGGCAGCGGCGTCAGGCGCCAGTCGCCGAAGGAGAGGACGGCGAGGCCCTTGGTCGGCTGGTCGCCCATCCAGGCGTGGCTCGTGGCGCGGGAGTAGACGGGCTTCGCCGAGGTGGTGGCGGGGGAAGCGCACTCGGGGAGCACGGCGATGTCCGGCAGGAGCGAGACGAGGCGGTCCAGCTTGCGGTGCATCGCCATGCTGCAGTTCCAGGTGACGATGCGCATGCCGCGTGACGAACCCGGTGCGCGCTCAGGAGCTCGACCCGGGCGTCATGACCCACACGCGCAAGATGGGCCGCATGCGCTCGGCCCACGTGGGAGAGAGGCCGAGCGCGGAGATGGACGACAACGCGGGAGTCTCGTCGATCTGACTGTGGACCCGCACGTCGAACCCGACGCGGGCGAGGAAGGCCGTGAGGTCGCCGTCGTCCTCGAACGCCGAGGCGTCCAGCTGACGCTGGGTGACCCCGGTGACGGCCTCGCGCAGCCGGACCCTCTCGGGCGGCAGACTCCCCACCTCGACCCTGAACGAGAAGTCGGGGCAGATCCACCAGCCGCCCCCGAAGGCGCCGAGCAGCGCGCGAACGTTCGACGCGAGGCGCTCCGTCTCGTCCCGCGTGAGATACCCGATGAGCCCTTCGCACAGGACCATCAGAGGCAGGCCGTGATCGAGCCCTCCGGCCGCGGTTCGGACCTGCTCGAGATCGAGCGCGTCGGCGGCGGTCACGACATGCCGCGGGCTCGGTGGGATCCCGTGCTGGCGCCGAACCTCGTCGAGCAGCGTGAGCCTCGTCGCGACCGCGTCGGGCAGATCCGCTTCCACGTAGCGGACCGCGCTGCGCTGCGTGAGATCGAGCCCTCGGAGGGAATAGCCGCTCGCGAGCTCGAGGACCTGCGTACAGCCGGACTTGCCCATCAGCTGGCTGATGCTCTTGTAACGCGCCTCGAACATCGGAGCGTAGAAGGTGAGCTTGTCGCGCTGCAGCCCGTGCTCTCGCAGGATCTGCTCGAACGCGTCGTCGGCACCGATGCGCCTCGCCACTTCCGCGGCGAACGCGATGTCCGAGAACTGGCGGTAGTAGGCCGCGAGCTTGGCGGTCACGCTGATGCGGGACAGGTCGGCGGGCACGCTGCGAGTCATCATGTCCTCCCGAGCCATGCCCGTGCCGCGCGCTGGACGCAACGGTGGACGGGCGCGCACGACATGAGCAGGCGGCATGCCGTGCCTCGACACCGCGCGATTGCGCTCATCCCGCCTTGCGACGAAAGTGGAGCGCCTGCACGCCGGACTCGAACCGCTGCGTCGACAGGAGCTCACACCTTGATCGTGTTCTGCCACGGAAAGTCGCTCCGCGAGCCCGACACGACGTACTTCGCCTTCGCCTCGAGCTTCCGTGCCCACTCGCGCATCGCGCGCGGCGCCTTTTCGTCGCGTGCCACCGCGGGCCAGGCTGCTTCCATCAGCTCGTAGGTGTTGCGCCCGAAGAGCATCGCCCCGCATTGATCCATGAGCTGCGTCCAGTAGTCGTGCAGCGCGTCGTCCACGATCCCCTGGGTGTGATCGATGCACCCGTGCAACGTCACGTTGAGACCGAAGGTGAGGAGGCCCATGGAGGCGCAGCCCCGCGAGTCAGTGGCCGACTGCGCGAGTGACCGCGCGCTCGACGATGCCTTCCACCTCGTCGCGATCGACCTTCCGGTCGACTGCGGCGCGCAAGTCGCCCAGCTGGGCGTTCATGTCGTGAAGCTGCGCCTGCACGTCTCGCAGCTGCCGCTCGTGCAGCAAGACCACACCCTCCACGCGCTCCAGGCGCTGCTCTACTCGGTCCAGGCGCTGCTCGACGCGGTCGAAGCGCTGGTCGACCCCGTCGAAGCGGCGATCCATCCGCTCCCCGAGGCCGTTCAGCGCCTCCCCGAACGCGCGGAGCTGGCCCTGCATCTGCTCGGCAACGAGAGTCGCCGCACGGGTGGCCGCGCGCTCGGCGGCGCGGTCGGCAACGGCGTTCAGCATGGCCTCGTCGATGGTCTTTCTTCGTGCCGCCATCATCTCCTCCAAGGGAATGCCCGTGCCGTGCGCGGGACGCAACGGTGGACCGGCCGGCACGGCATCAGCAGCGGGCGTGCCAGACGGATGCGACGCGTTCGCAACCCGGCGCGCTCGATGCCATCATCGAACCCGCGACGGCCTCACCGTCCTCCACCCCGTGCCGCAGCGCCCCCGGGGAGCTCGCGCCCGTGATCGACCGCTCCAGATGCGAGGGCAAAGCCGAGTGCGTCGAGGTCTGCCCGATGGGCGTCTTCGAGGTCCGGCGCATGGAGGACGCCGACTTCGCGCGCCTCGGCGCCTTCGCGAAGCTGAAGAGCATCGCCCACGGCAAGAAGACGGCGTACACGCCGAACGCGTCGGCGTGCGAGGCGTGCGGCAAGTGCGTGGAGGCGTGCCCGGAGGGGGCGATCAAGCTGGGACGATCAGGCGAAGGGGTGTGATCGGGAATCGACCTTCTTGTCGACGGCCACCCGCAACTCGCCGAGCTGGGCGTTCGCGTCGCGCAGCTGCCGCTCGTGCCCGAGGACCACGGCCTCCACACGATGGAGGCGCTGCTCCACCCGATCCAGCCGCTGCTCGACGCCGTCGAAGCGAAGGTCCACTTGCTCGAAGCGGCGGTTCATCTCGGAGGTCAACTCGGCGAACCCGCGGGGCGTTTGCTCGCGAAGCCCATCGAGCGACTGAGCAGGGCGAGCATCATGACACGGTCCGTCAGCGGGCTTGCTGCTTCACGGCCAGCGCCTTTTCCCACCCTGGGCGCCACACCTCGGGCACGTCGAAGAGCGCTGCCGTGGAGAGATCGGGGCTGGAGTTCGGCGTGTCGTAGAGCGGGCCGCACGGCGTCTCCGCCAGCTTCCACGCGGCCTGCGCAAGCGAGTCACGGGCCTCGAGGTGGTACGGCAGCGCCTTTGCGAAATCGACGAGGATGCCGAGCACCTGCCGGTTCGCGCTCTTCGCGTGCACCACCTCGCGCATTGCCGCCTTCTCGGCGTCGATCGCGTCGGGCGCAACGCCGATCGCGCCGAGCTGAACGGCCATTGCGGCGCGCATCCGATCGAGCAGCGAGTCCCTCGGCGCCGCGCGTACCACGACGGGCAGCAACGTTCGGTCGGCGACAGCCAGCACGAGCGGCTGGCGCGCGACGTGGACCAGGTTCGCGTGCCAGTCGCCGAGGCGCGTCGTCGGCGACGGCGACGATGGTGCGGCGCGGATGGCGAGCCGCTTCAGCAGGCGGGCGGTGCACCGGAGCGTGAACACGGGCGTGGTGGTATCACGGCGCGGTGGCGGCGCGCGCGGCGGTGCCCTCGACCTCGTCGCGATCGACCTTCTTGTCGACGGCGGTGCGCAGGTCTCTTCGGGCATCAGCAGGCGGCGTGCCGCGCAGGCCGTCACCGCGAGCGAAGGTCACGCGCGGGTCCCTCGTTCGGAGCGGGCTTTTCACGATCGGCCCCGGCTCGGGACGCTTGAATCTCGGCCATGTACGCCTCGAGCTGCTCCGAGGCCAGATCCCAGCGCTTGGTGGCCGTCACAAGGCGCAGCTCGATCTCCGTCCCCTCAGGCCGTCCAGCGACTCCCCGAACGCACGGAACTGGCCTTGCATCTGCTCGACGGCAACGGTCGCTGCACGGGCGGCCGCGCGGTTGGCGACGGCGTCCAGCGTGGCTTCGTCGATTGTCACTCTACGTGCGGCCATCATGTCCTCCCAAGGCATGCCCCCACCGTTCGCTGGATGCAACGGTGGACCGTTCGCCTCACGGCGCCCAGCGAGCCGCCCCGCGCTGCATCGCGGTCACCTCCACGGCCTCGACGAGCGCGTCGAACAGGACGTCGAGCGACGCTCCCGAGGTCCCTGCCAGGCCCGATGCCTCTCGCTCGAAGCGCGCCGGGATGCGCTCTCTCGCAAGCTCCCAGCACGTCGTCACGGAGGCGCGCCTGCCGAGCAGGAACCGGCGCTCGGGCAGCCGGTCGCTCTTGCGGTTGTTCACGGCGGGAGCGCTCGGGAGCAGGTTCCAGAGATCGTTGCTGCGCCAGAGCGAGAAGGGGAGCACGTGGTCGACCGCGAAGCGCGCCTTCGACAGCGCCTCGCCCGTCCACACGCAGCGCAGCCCCGGCTGGCCCGCGAAGATGTCGCGCGCGTCGTCCGTGTCGCGCAGCGGCTGCTCGTCCGAGAGGAGCTGCGTGACCACGTCCCCGGCGAGCACCTCGCCGCTCGACAGGCGCGAGGTGAGCTCGGCCCACCGCAGGACGATCGCGTCCTGGATCCAGTGGCCCGTCAGCGCGAGCTCGCGCCACAGGTCGCCGTCGAGGTAGACGGCGCCCTCGTCGTGCTCGAAGACGCGCCCGCGCTCGAGCGAGCCGCCGGCGTAGGTTGCGGGCCCCTCGCGGATGACGTGACGGAGCTTTCGCAGGAGTCGGCTTCGAAGACGCGCGGTGACCGCGTCGAGCGTCCCGTTGCGCTCCTGCACGACGTAGCGGCGGACGCCGCCACGGCGGCACGCCGCGATGAGCGCCTCGAGCTCGCGCGCGAAGCCGAGCCGGTGGGTGCGGGCCTCGAGCTCGCCGTTCATCTGGGGCAGGAACTGGCGCGCGTCGAACAGCGGCCAGTAGTAGCGCACCCAGCGCACGGCGATGGCCTCGAGCGGAACGGCGACGCGATCGGGCGGCACCCAGCTGGCGAGGCGCGGCTGCGTCAGCGCGATCTCGCAGAGGGCGCGGAAGAGCGCGAGCTTGTAGGTGGCGACCTTCTTCTCGCGGCGGCTGAGGATGCCCTCGACGAGATCGAGCGGACGCGAGCCCTGGGATGCTTCGAGCTCGAAGAGGAGCGTCGTCCACTCGATGCCGGGGCGAGAGAGGGAGTCGGGATCGCGGAAGGTGCCGAGGGTCGCGAAGCCGCAGCGCTCGAAGAGGAGCTGCAGCTCGCCGGCGATGATCGGCGTGTAGAGGCGGCCGTCCGGATCGCGGTGCTCGGCGTCGAGCGTGCGGCCGCCGGAGCCGGAGGGAACCGAGACGAGCACACGCCCGTGAGGGCGCGTCAGCCCGCGCAGCGCGAAGACGGCGTCGAAGAGGGCGTGACGGGGCAGGTGCTGCAGGACGGCGGAGCAGAGGATGCCGTCGAAGGGGCCGCCGAGGGAGGGCGCATCGGGCAGCGAGTCGGGGAGAAAGCCGGGGGAGATGCGCTCGCGCAGCTCGCCGTGGCGGGAGGCCGCCAGCGCGCGCAGCTCGGAGGAGGGCTCAACGGCGCGGACGTCGTGGCCGAGCGAGGCGAGGAGGGCGGCGTCGCGACCGGTGCCCGCGCCGACGTCGAGGATGCGCGAACCGGGCGGGAAGGCGAGGGGGAAGTAGCGGGAGACGCCGGGGAGGGGCGAGCCGGCGGAGGTGGACGCGGCGTCGCGGGCGGCGAGGAGGGACGCGTGACGGTCGTAGTAGGCGAGCGTCGGCGGGTCCATGGGGGGATTGTAATGGCAGCGCGGTCCCTCACAGCGGACCAGGCGCGAGGACCTCCACGGTCATTTCGCGGCAACGTGCGAGCGACGCGTCGCCCGTCAGGAGCACGCCTGCACGTCGTACCGGGCAAGCAGCTGATCGATGTCTCCTTGGTGCTGCAGCAGGCTGTGTGCCGTGACTCGACGCACGCCATTGCGCGAGGTTGCGTCACCTCCGTGCCTGGCCCGGACAGATCGCGGGGTGGCCGGGCCAGCAGGCGACATCGTGCTTCGACAGGCATTCCCACCCCGGCGCGCTCGATGCCATCACCGAATGTCCGATGGCCTCACCGTCCTCGTCCCGGTGCCGCGGCGCCCCGGGGAGCTCGCGCCGGTGGTCGATCGCTCCAACTGCGAGGGCAAAGCCGAGTGCGTCGAGGTCTGCCCGATGGGCGTCTTCGAGGTCCGGCGCCTGGAGGACGCCGACTTCGCGCGCCTCGGCGTATTCGCGAAGCTGAAGAGCCTCCCACACGGCAGAAGGACGGCCGAACGCGTCGGCGTGCGAGGCGTTCTCGTTTGGGCGGTCGACGGTGCCCCGGCTCAGTGACCCACGACGCGACCGACGGCGCGCTCGACGATGCCTTCCACCTCGTCGCGATCGACCTTCCGGTCGACTGCGACGCGCAGGTCGCCCAGCTGGGCGTTCATGTCGCGGAGCTGCGTGTGCACGTCGCCCAGCTGCGCCTGCACGTCCCGCAGCTGCCGCTCGTGCTCGTGGACCACGCGCTCCACGCGATCCAGGCGCTGCTCGACGCGATCGAAGCGCTGCTCGACCCCGTCGAACCGCTGCTCCATCCGCTCGCGAAGGCCGTCCAGCGACTCGCCGAACGCGCGGAAATGGCCTTGCATCTGCTCGAGGACGACGGTCCCGGCGCGGGTGGCAATGGCCTCCGCCGTGGCTTCGTCGATCGTCCGTTTTCGTGCGGCCATCATGTCCTCCCAACGCATGCCCCTGCCGTGCGCTGGACGCAACGGTGGACGGGCGCGCACGACCTGAGCAGGTGGCATGCCGCGGCTCGAGGCACGTGATTGCGCGAGGTTGCGTCACGTCCGTGCCTGGCCCGGCCAGATCGCGGGGTGGCCGGGCCAGTTGCCCCAGCGCGACCTCACGCGACCAGCAGCGCCTCGAGGCTCTTTCGATCGACGTCCACGAAGCGCCCGGCCTGCTGCCACAGCTTCGTCGTCGGCGGCAGGCGCAGGTCGATGGCCCTCGCCACGCTGAGCGTCCTCTCGCCGCGGCTGTCCCAGCTCGCGCGCGCGGCGATGTCGGCGAGGGCGGAGGCGTGCTGCCGGTTGCGCCCCAGCCAGCGGCCGACGTGATCGGGCGCGGCGAGGAACGCGCGCTCGTCGCCGTTGCAGCGGCCGTCGGCGACGACCAGGTTCTCGATGGCGAAGGCGCTCAATGCCCGACGGCGCGAGCGACCGCGCGCTCGACGATGCTCTCCACCTCGTCGCGGTCGACCTTCTTGTCGACGGCGGCGCGCAGCTCACGGAGCTGCCGCTGGTGCACCATCACGGCGTCTTTGACCTGCCCGAGCTCCTGCTCCACGCGGTCGAAGCGACGGTCCACCTGCTCGAAGCGGCCGTCGACCTCCGCGAAACGTCGGTTCATCTCGGCAAACCCGCGGGTCATTTGCTCGCGAAGGCCGTCGAGCGACTCGCCGAACGCGCGAAACTGCCCCTGCATCTGCTCGACGACGACGGTCGCCGCACGGGCGGCCGCGCGGTTGGCAACGGCGTCCAGCGTCGCTTCGTCGATTGTCTTTCGTCGTGCGGCCATCATCGCCTCCAGAGCCATGCCCCCGCCCTGCGCGGAACGCAACGGTGGACGGGCGCGCACGACGCGAGCAGGAGGCATGCCTGCGTCGACTCACGCGATTGCGCGAGGTTGGCTTGCGTGCGTGCCTGGCCCGGACAGATCGCGGGGTGGCCGGGCCAGTTGCCGCAGCGCCAGGGCGGAGGCGTGCTGCCGGTGGCGCCCCAGCCAGCGGCCGACGTGATCGGGCGCGGCGAGGAACGCGCGCATGTCGCCGTTGCAGCGGCCGTCGGCGACGACCAGGTTCTCGATGGCGTCGTCCGGGTGGCGCGCCCAGGGGACGAAGTGATCGACCTGCACCTCGCCGCGCAGGCGCTCCCTCGTGCAGCGTGTCAGCTAGCGCTTGCTCGGCGGTCGCTTAGAGGGCCGAGCAGCGTGTCGACCTTCTCGAAGTGCAGATAGCGCCGCGCAGCGGTCTCAATCCAAGCGCCACCGCCTTCGGCGCGGACGGCGTCGACCACCGCTTCGAGTGTCCACGGGACAAAGCTCGTGGTGTCGCGCAGGCAGGCGCCGTAGGCCTCGACGGCCCGGGCGCAGCGGTCGTTATCACTTGGATAGAGGAACGCGAAGAAGCCCGTGGCGAACTGCCGGTCGCGGGCGAGCAGCAGACTGCCGGCGAGCAGATGGTCACGCCAGATCTGCTGAAGGGGCTTCCGGCGTAGCCGCTCCATAGAGGCCTGGTCGAAGCAGCCCATGTCGCCGGCTACTTGGTCGTAGCGTTCGCGAATGTCCGCCGGCTTGTCGCCCAGACCTTCGTGGTACTTCACCTCGATGCCGGCGAAGCCGCGATCGCCGGCGGCGTTCAGGAATGTGACGAAAACGTCGAACGCCGAGCGGTCCCCCGTGTATCGCGTGTCACTTCGCCCCGGGGAGTGCTCGAACGCGATGTCGGTCACGCGATCGACCCGGCCGCGCGTCAGGCGACGAAGGGCGCGGCTCGCAAGAGGCAGATCCTTCTGAAGCTCGGCGAACAAGTTGAAGCAGAGTGGCTGGGACGACAGGAGGTCGTTCCAGATGCGGGGCTGGCCGAAGAGTTTCCCCGTGCGGTCCTCGGATTCGAGCACCTCGTACCGGACCACGGCGCGGATCGTGTCCGTCAGGTAGTTCGAGAGGTCGTCCTTCGCCCTCGGCATCGCAATCCGCGATCCGAGCGGGCGCCCGCGGTGCTCGCCAATGGAGAGGTTTTGCTCCTCGCGCCACAAGGCCTGCAGCAGGCGAGCGCGCCGCTGGAAGGGATTGTCCGTCGGCACGAGCACGTGGTGCGCTGCGAGGACTTGCGCGGCACCTATCGTCATCGTTACGCGAGCTCCAGAAGAAGAGGACTATGGTCGCTCAGGCTCTGCGTCCGGGCGTCCGTCAGGACCTTGCACGTGCGCACCGAGCCGGCTGTAGGCCCGTCCACGAATAAGTGATCGAGCTGATAGGGCTCGAGCGCTCGACCCCAGTAGCTCTGAATCTCACGCTGATGAAGCGCGAAGTGGCAGTCGTGTGCGCTACAGGCGCTCAGCTGTTCGAGAAGGCTGGCGTGCGTTCTCCTGCCGTAGACCGCGTCGAAGTGGCGGCAGGAGTTGAAATCGCCGCCCACGACGAAGCGTCGGCCCGTCAGCAGCTCGGATAGCGCAGCCCCCAACCTGGCCACGTTCTTCGCGAGATCGCGGCCGGGGCAGACGTGGACGCTGGCGATGAGGACGGACTCCCCGGCCAACTCGACGTCCGCCGCCGTCACATACGACCCCGCTACGTCAATGGCGCGTTCCTTCGGGTCTCCGCCGCGAACGAGGACACCCGAGCCCCAGTTCTGCCCCTGGAATGCCGAGCGAATGAAGAGGGTGCCCTCGTCGCGAACCCATGACGGAACATCGTTCATCGCCTCCTGAACGAGGACGACGCCCGGCGCGAGCTCGAAAAGGAACCGCCATGCGTCCTCGCGAACGGAGCAGTACCGCTTCGTTGCGCAGCCCATGTTCCACGAGATGATGCGCACTCGTCCCCTCCGACCTTCTCGCAAGAGTACCCGTACCGTACCGCCTGCGGCCGACTGCGAAAGCTTGTGATCCTCTGCGGATCGTCCGATCCTTGTGGATCCCATGAGCTCCGAGCCCCGTCGGTCGGCGAGCATCGCGCGGCACCTGCTGCTCGTGGCGGACCTGCTGCGCGGGCAGGAGCACGACAGGCACTCGCTCGCCGAGCGGCTCGGCGTGAAGCCGGCGATGGCGGACCGGCTGATCAAGGCGGCGCTCAAGCAGCTGCCCGGTGTCGTGGAGCGCAAGGTCGGGAAGCAGCGGAAGATCCGCATCGATCTCGCCGCGCTCACGCCCGCGCCGTCGTATCCGACGGCCATCGCGGCGTGCTTCGGATCGAGCCTCTGGCCGCTGTTCGAGGGGACGAGCTACCAGGAGGGGATGAAGGACGCGCTGCGCGACGTCGTCGGCCGCACCCGACGGCAGGGCGTCTTCCGGGACATCGACCGCAAGTTCTGGTTCTGGCGGCGGGGAGGGGAGGTCGCGCTGCTCGAGCGCGGCGGGCTGCTCGATGACGTGCTCGAGGGGGTGCTGCAGCACAAGGTGCTGTCGATCGAGTACATGCGCTTCAGCGGCGCGCTCGAGCGGCTTCGCGTGGAGCCGTTTTCGATCGTCGTGCACGACCACCAGCTGTACGTCGTCGGGCGCACCGACGAGACGAAGCTGCATCCGTACCGCTTCGCGCGCATGCAGTCGGCGGAGGTGCTCGGCGACACATTCACGTATCCGAGCCGGGCCGAGTACGATCCGCAGAAGGTCTTCAAGGATTCGTTCGGGATCTTCCTCGATCTGCCAGTGCAGGAGGTGGAGCTCCTCCTGAGCAGGCGATGGCTGCCGTACGCGCAGTCGCATCGGTGGCACGACTCGCAGAAGGTCACCGTGGCGTCGGACGGGCGCGTGCACGTGCGTCTACGCGCCCGCGTGTGCCCCGAGCTCGAGGCGTGGGTCCTGGGCTTCGGCGAGGAGGCGGAGGTCGTGGCACCGCAGAAGCTGCGGGAAAGGATCGCGGAGCGGGCGAGGGAAATGCGCCGCCTCTACGACAGGGCGCGTCCGCTTCCGACCTTGCGGAAGGCGCCAGCGATCCCCAGAGGATCACGATCCCACTCTCGCGTTGCAGACCCGCGCCGCTCGAAGTGAATCTCCAGTCGGGTCATGAAACGCATCGACGATCGGCTCCGGCTCGCGGCGAGCGACATCACGACGTTCTCGGCGTGCGTGCACGCGACGGTGCTCGACGAGGCCGTCGCCCTCGGGCAGCGGCCGAAGCCGCGCTCCTACCCCGATCCATCCATCGCCGTGCTCCAGCAGCGCGGCATCGCTCACGAGAAGGCGTACCTCGCGCGCCTGCGCGAGTCGTACACCGTCGAGGAGATCCCCGAGCACGCCGCCGATGCTCCCGAGAAGACGCTCGATGCCATGCGTCGCGGCGTGGGCATCATCTACCAGGGTACGCTCGTTCACGGATCGCGCTGGCTCGGGCGCTCGGACTTCCTGCGCCGCGTCGACGTTCCGTCGTGGCTCGGTCGCTGGTCCTACGAGCCGATCGACGCGAAGCTCGCGCTCTCCGCGAAGGCGGCGGCCATCGTGCAGCTGTGCTTCTACGCCGAGCTCCTCGAGCACGCGCAGGGCGTGCTCCCGAGGCGAATGTCGCTGGTGCTCGGCGACCTTCGCGAGGAGTCGTTCGCGACGGCGCGCTACGCGGCCTACTTCCGCTACCTGCGCCGTCGTTTCGAAGAGGCGCTGGACACGCCGCCGCCGACCTATCCCGAGCCGGTCGCGCATTGCGACGTCTGCAACTACGCCGCCGAGTGCGACCAGCGGCGCCACGACGACGACCACCTCTCGCTCGTCGCCGGCATCACGGGCGCTCAGCGCCGCGCGCTCGATCTCGTCTCCGTGCGCAAGGTGCGCCAGCTCGCGTCGGTTCCGCTCGGCCAGAGGTCTCCGGTGGAGGGCATCGGCGCCGCGGCGTTCACGCGCATCCGCGAGCAGGCGCGCATCCAGGTGGAAGGGCGGGATGCGGGCGAGCCTCGCTACGAGCTGCTGCGCGAGGTCGAGCCGGGATGCGGGCTGGCCATGCTGCCGGAGCCTTCGCCGGGCGACCTGTTCATCGACTTCGAGGGGGACGCCTACGCGCTCGGCGACGGCATCGAGTACCTGCTCGGGATCGTCGAGCTGCCGCCAGGTGGAGGCGCCGGGCCGACGTACACTGGCCTCTGGGCGCTCGATCGCGACGCCGAGCGAGCCAGCTTCGAGCGCCTGATGCGGCTCATCACCGAGCGGCGCGCGCGCCACCCGGGAATGCACGTCTACCACTACAGCCACTACGAGCCGACGGCGCTCAAGCGCCTCGCCGGGCGATACGCGACGTGCGTCGACGAGCTCGACGCGCTGCTGCGGGGCGAGACGTTCGTCGATCTGTACCGTGCCATGCGCCAGGGGGTGCGCGCGTCGGTCGAGAGCTACTCGATCAAGAAGCTCGAGCCGTTCTTCGGCTTCACGCGCACGGTCCCGCTGCCGGAGGCGACGCGCTGCCTCGTCGCGTTCGAGGCGTGGATGGAGCTGCGTTCAGGCGCCGTCCCGGAGGACGCCGTGCGCACGACGATCGAGGGCTACAACCGCGACGACTGCCTGTCGGCCCTGCGTCTTCGCGACTGGCTGGAGGAGCGGCGCCGCGACCTCGTGCAGAGCGGTGTCGAAGTGTCGCGGCCGGAGCCTGCCAGCGGTGAGCCACCCGAGGAACTCGCCGAGCACCTGGCCCGCGTGCACGCCGTCGCGGAGTCGCTCCTGGAGGGGGTTCCTGCCGATCCGGAGCAGCGCAGCGTCGAGGAGACCGCACGCTACGTGCTCGCTCACGTGCTCGAGTGGCACCGGCGCGAGGACAAGTCGGGCCATTGGGAGTACCACCGACTGCGCAAACTCACGGACGACGAGCTGCAGGAGGACGGCACGGCCATCGGCGGACTGACGTACGGAGGCGTGGTCGGCAGGGTGAAGAGGTCGCTCGTCCATTGGTACCATTTCCCGCCGCAAGACCACGCGATTGACCGTGCGTTGAGCATCGTCGACCCCACGACCGAGAAGGGGATAGGAACGCTGGTTCGCGTCGACGACGACGAGGGCATCCTCGAGCTGAAGCGCGAAGCCGGATCCGACGCGCCGCACCCGACGGCCCTCATTCCGGGCAAGCCGCTCAAGAACTATGGCCAGCGCGACAGCCTGCTGCGCCTCGGTGAGCACGTGAGGACGAACGGCCTCCGTGCCGTCGCCCCGTTCTCGGCGGCGGTCGCGCTGCTTCGCCGCGAGCCTCCGCGACCCGCCGCGGAAGGAGCGAGCCTCGAGGAAACCGCGATCGCACGGGCGCTCGCCGTCGACGGCTCGGTGCTCCCCATCCAGGGGCCGCCCGGCACGGGCAAGACGTACCTCGGCGCGCGGATGATCGTGGCCCTCGTGCGCGCCGGCAAGCGCGTCGGCGTGACCGCCAACAGCCACAAGGTCATCACCAACCTGCTCGACGACGCGTGCAAGGCCGCGCGCGAGCAGGGCGTGACGCTGCAGATCGTCCAGAAGAGCGACGAGGAGGAGGGGTCGCACGATTCGTTCGTGCACGTGACGCAGGACAACGCGGAGGTCGAGCGCGCGATCGCCAGCGGCGAGGCGAACGTCGTCGCCGGCACCGCGTGGCTCTGGGCGCGGCCGTCGATGGTCGGGGCCGTGAACGTCCTCTTCGTCGACGAGGCGGGCCAGATGTCGCTCGCCAACGTTCTCGCGTCGGCGCCGGCCGCCGACGGCCTCGTGCTCCTCGGCGACCCGCAGCAGCTCGATCAGCCGCAGAAGGGCGTGCACCCGCCCGGCACGGCGCAGTCGGCCCTGGGCTACGTGCTCGGCGATCGCGCGACGATGGATCCGGCGCAGGGGATCTTCCTCGAAGAGACCTGGCGCATGCACCCGGACGTGTGCGGGTTCATCTCGGAGGTGTTCTACGACGGACGCCTGCGATCGCGGCTGGACCTGCCCCACCAGCGCCTCGATGCGCGCGAGCCGCTGGGCGGCACCGGCCTCCGCTTCGTGCCCGTCGAGCACCACGGCAACCGGAGCGAGTCGCCCGAGGAGGTGGAGGTCGTCGCGGAGCTCGTCGCCGCGCTCACGGACGGTCGCGCCACGTGGACCGACCGGCACGGACAGACGCACCCGATCGGCCTGGAGGACGTGCTCGTCGTCGCTCCCTACAACGCGCAGGTGAGCCGCATCCGCAAGCGCCTGCCGCCGCAGGCGAGGGTCGGCACGGTCGACAAGTTCCAGGGCCAGCAGGCGCCGGTCGTCATCTACTCGATGGCGACGTCGTCTCCGGAGGACGCGCCTCGCGGGGCGGAGTTCCTCTACAGCGGCAACCGCTTCAACGTCGCCGTCTCCAGGGCGCGGTGCGCGGCGTTCCTCGTCGCGAGCCCGAGGCTTTTCGAGATGCGCTGCCAGTCGGAGCGGCAGATGGCGGTCGTCAACGCGTTCTGCCGGTATCTGGAGATCGCGGGTCGCTACGCCCGCCCGGACGGCGACGGCGCTCGGGCTCAGTGACCCACGGCGCGACCGACGGCGCGCTCGACGATGCCTTCCACCTCGTCGCGATCGACCTTCTTGTCGACCGCGGCGCTCAGGTCACGCAGCTGCCGCTGGTGCACCATCACGGCGTCTTTGACCTGTCCGAGCTCGTGCTTCACCTCCCCGAGCTCCTGCTCGACGCGGTCGAAGCGGCGGTCCACCTGCTCGAAGCGGCGGTTCATCTCGCCGGTCATCTCGTCGAACCCACGCGTCACGTGCTCGCGAAGTCCGTCCAACGCCTCTCCGAACGCGCGGAACTGCCCCTGCATCTGCTCGGCGACGACGGTCGCCGCACGGGCGGCCGCGCGGTTGGCAACGGCGTCCAGCGTCGCTTCGTCGATTGTCTTTCGTCGTGCGGCCATCATCGCCTCCAGAGCCATGCCCCCGCCCTGCGCGGAACGCAACGGTGGACGGGCGCGCATGACGCGAGCAGGAGGCATGCCTGCGTCGACTCACGCGATTGCGCGAGGTTGCGTCACGTCGCCCCTGGCCCGGACCGATCGCGGGGTGGCCGGGCCAGTTGCCGCAGCGCCAGGGCGGAGGCGTGCTGCCGGTTGCGCCCCAGCCACCGGCCGACGTGATCGGGCGCGGCGAGGAACGCGCGCTCGTCGCCGTTGCAGCGGCCGTCGGCGACGACAAGGTTCTCGATGGCGTCGTCCGGGTGGCGCGCCCGTCCTCCTGCAGCTCGCGGAGCGAGGCGCGCACGGGAGACAGATCGCTCCGCGGCACGCCGAAGAGGAACTCCTCGAGCTGCGCCTCGTGCAGGCGATTGAGGCGGCCGACCATCGCCGCCCACTGGCGCTGCACGAGCGGGCGAAGCAGCCCCGCCAGGCGCACCAGGTTGTCGCTCGCGCCGTCGACGAAGAGGATGCGGTTGTCGAGCGCGCCCGTCTTCAGATCGCGGCTACGCACGTCGCGGGTCCAGTTGATCCTGTAGACGAACCGCACGTCGGTGCTGCCGAAGTACTGGAGGCGGGGGAGAGGAGCGCTTCGGCGCGGCGCGTGACGGAGGCCTTGGTTGGAGGGCGCGGGCGGGCGCGTCTCACTGTAGAGTGGTCCCGTGGACATCGTCGCGGACCAGGCGGTCCGTGCAGCAGCCTTCGCGTTCCTCGACGCGCAGCGTGCTCGCTTCGGCGACACGCTGCCGTGGAGGGTGCTGCTCGAGGGCTTCACCGCCTCGGGGCGGCGCGTTCCTCTCGTCTCGCAGCAGGGCATCTTCAAGCCGCAGGTGCTCGAGCTGCCGCTCAGCCTTCGCACGACGCCGCCCGAGGAGGGCAGGCCGCCTCCGTACGAAGACGGCATGGGTCCCGATGGCCTGCTGCGCTACCGCTATCGCGGCACCGATCCGGCCCACCGCGAGAATGCGTGGCTGCGGCGCGTCATGCAGCTGCATCTGCCGCTCGTGTACCTCTTCGGCATCGTCGAGGGGCAGTACCTGCCCGTGTACCCCATCTTCATCGTCGGCGACGAGCCGCGCGAGCTCACCTTCAAGGTCGCCATCGAGGACCGCGTCCTGGGGGGGCGCGCTCTCTCGCAGGCGGCGAGCTCGGTGGCGGAGCGCCCCGAGAGCGATCCGCACGAAGAGGAGCTTCGTCGCAACTACGCGACGCGCGTCGTGCTCCAGCGGCTGCACCAGGAGACCTTCCGCTCGCGCGTGCTGCGCGCGTATCGCGAGAGCTGCGCCATCTGCCGCCTCAAACACGCCGAGCTGCTCGAAGCGGCGCACATCCTTCCCGACGGGCACCCACGGGGCGAGCCGATCGTGCCCAACGGCATCGCGCTCTGCCGGCTGCACCATGCGGCGTTCGACCGGTACGTCATCGGGATCCGGCCCGATCTCGTCATCGAGGTGCGGCGCGACGTGCTCGAGGAGCAAGACGGGCCGATGCTGCGCTACGGCCTGCAGCAGATCGCGGGGCAGCGGCTGCTGGTGCCGGCGGTGAGGGAAAAGAGGCCGAGGGAGGAGTTTCTGGAGGAGAGGTATGCGGTGTTTCGGAGGGCGGGGTAGCGCAGGGCCACTCGGATTGCCGCGCGACGAAGCGTCGGTCTGAGAAACGGCCGGTACGGAGACCCGCGATGTCACTCGCTGGACGCTCAGGCGCGGTGCCCGCCCTCGATGACGGTGCGCGCTCCGTGGATGTCGACCGTTCGGTCCGCAGCAAGATCCAACAAGAGGCTTTCGGGCAGGCAAGGCTCGAACTTGGACAGGCGCGCGCGCCCTGAGATGCCCGCGAAGGCGCGCGCATCGGCCGCATCGGGACGGCGGCTAGCGGCTAGGCCGCGTGCAAACTCCCGCAGCGCGGCCTCGCTGCGAGCCGCCTCGTCGCGGCACGTGATCGACGTGTCTCGTACCACGCAGCGTCCGCCGAGCTCCTTCTCAATCATGCGCCCGAGGAGCTGATTGGCGCGCGCGCCGGCGAAGGTCCACCACGTGATGACGTCGTCGCTCTCGACTAGGACGGGCTCCGGAGCATCTCGCAGGAAGTCGTGCTCGCTCCGCATGCGTGCAATCACTTCGCGCGTCCGCTTGGACCACCAAGGGTCTTCGGTCTCGGTGACGAGGACCTCGCGGATCGCTCGACAGAGCTCGTAGCCGAGGGCCGCCGGGCCGCCGAACCATCGTGCGGCCTTGGCGCCAGCTTCGGCGGGCCGCACCTGACAGGTACCGCGCGACCATTGCACGCCAAGGAGCTCCCACGCGCGGCCGCCGAGGACGAACGTCGTGTTCTCCTTTCCGGGGCCGATGCCTTGGAGAAATGCCGCGTCTACCGTGCCGACTTCCTCGTCGCCGAGGCAGACGGTGATGGCGCGCGGTGCCGAGAACACGGCATAGAGCTCCTGGAAGTGCTGCCGTCCGTAGAGCTTTTCGCCTCGCGGTCCGAGGAGCAGGCGGCCGTCGGCCACCGTGAGGATCGACTCCTGAATCATGTGGTCGAGCACGGACGCTCGGTCTTGCTCGGTGAGGTCGGCGAAGGGAGTGGCACCTTCCAGCCAGGCCCACCAGTCTGCGCGAGGAATCCCCTGCTCCTGGATCGACAGCGCGAGCAGTTGGTGAGCCAGCATGTGCGCCGCACGCCGGCTTGGCCGCACCGACTCGACGAATCCCCGCTGGTGCAGACGCAACAGCGCCGCGGCCTGCAGAACGGCGCTCTCCTTGGTCGCGAGGAACGTGCAGTTGGGCACCGCGCCGGGGCGCCGACCCGTGCGCCCCATGCGCTGAAGAAAGCTCGCCACGGTCGCCGGGCTGTCGATCTGCAGGACGTGATCGAGGTCCCCGACGTCGATGCCGAGCTCCAGCGCGCTCGTCGCCACGATCGCGCAGTCGCTGCCCTCCGCGAACGCCCGTTCCGCATCGCGCCGCGCCGACGCGGAGAGCGAGCCATGAGCGAGGAACGTCGCGACGCCGAGCCCCGCGAGGTGCTTCCCAAACTCCTCGACCCCCCGGCGCGAGTCCACGAACACCAGGCGCTTTCGCCCGGGGTGGAGCCTCTGCGCGACCAGCGCCGCGTTCTCCATGCTGCCGACGTAGTCGAGGCTCAGCTGCGGCGATGCGGGCGGCCGGGGAGGGGAGACCACGACGCGCTCTCGCTGGGAACGGCCCTGGAGCCACGCGAGGATCTCGTCAGGATTGCCGACCGTCGCCGAAAGACCAATCCGCTGAAGGTCGCGATGGCAGTAGCGCGACAGCCGCTCGAGAAGCGCAGCGAGGTGGGCCCCTCGATCGTCGTCCGCAAACGCGTGGACCTCGTCGACGATGACGGTCTCGAGCCCGTTGAACAGCCGGTGAGCCGGAACCTTCGGGCTCATGAGCATCGCTTCCAGCGACTCCGGCGTCGTTAGAAGGATGTCCGCGGGGTCCTCGAGGAATCGCCGTCGCTCGGTCGGCCCCACGTCGCCGTGCCACTTGAACGCGCGTCGCCCAATCGTCGCGGCGTACCGCGCAATCCGCGCCTCCTGATTGTTGAGCAGCGCTCGGATCGGGGACGTGTAGATCACCGATACCGGTTTGAAGTCCCGCGCGTCCATGAGCGACAGCACGGGGAAGAACGCCGCCTCCGTTTTGCCACCGGCGGTCGGCGCGAGCACGACGCAGTTCCGGCCGTCGAGGACGTGCGGGATCGTCATCTCCTGCACCGCCCGCAGCGATGCGAAGCCGAGCGTCTGCGTGATCTGGTACTGGAGGGCCGGGGTGAGCCGCTCGAAGGCGCTCATCCGTCGCTGCCTGCCCGGCCAGCGCCGCCGACGTCGAGCGCGATGTCGTCGACGGACCGCTCGACGCCGGCCGCTTCGCGCTCCTCGAGCGTCATCTCCGAGGCCGTGACGACGAGCTGGAAGTCTCGTCGGGGCACGTAGTCGTCGTGTTCGTCCACCTTGTCGAGCAGCGCGCCCACGAGCTTGCGTAAGAAGAGCCGCGGGGCGACGCCGACCTTGGCCCCGAGCTTTCCGGTGACCCCTCGTGCCAGCGCGGCAATCGTCCCATCGTCGACGCGCTCTGCGATGCGCTCGGCGTGCTCCGCGGGATACAGATCGCGAATGCGCTCCCCGACTTCGACGAGGCGCTCGATCGTGAACGGCATCAGCCGCACCTGCGGCGCCTTGGCGCTGTCGAACTTCGGGTCGCCGGAGAAGTCGACATGCAGCCGCTGCTCGAGAGGTGGAAGCCGGCGTACCCCCTGCGGTCCTTCGAAGAACGCCGGGGTACCCGTGATGAGCACGTACAGGCCCGGGTAGCGTCCGCCGTCCAGATCGTCGACCAGCTGCCTCAGGGCGTTCAGGCTCTTCTCGCGCAGGTCGGCCCGCACGCGCTGGATGGTCTCGCACTCGTCGAGCACGAGGACGAGACCCTTGCGTCCGGTCTGCCGGAGGAGCTCCAGGAGCCCACGGAAGAACCCGGCCGCGCCGAGGTGGTCGACTTCCCCCTTCAAGCCTGCGACGCGCTTGATGTCCGCCCCAACGTTCGGCTGCGCCATCAGCCACCCGACCAGCCCCTCCGCCGTCGCCGTGTCTCCCTGGAGCCGCGTCGCATGGCATGCCCGCAGCGCCGCTGCGAACTGGGGCTGAATCGCGCTCACGCTGGCGAGTCGCTTCTCCAGCAGCTCGGAGACCGCACGGGCGAGCCCTTCGGCGTCCGACTCCTGCACGCGCCCCTCGGCCAGTACCTCCTCTTCGAGCGCGTAGAACCAGCTCTCGATGAGCGACCGGAATGCCCCCTGCTCCCACTCCTTGGTCTGCAAGCTTTCGAGCGCCCGCCGGTACACCGTCTCCATGCGGTACAGCGGCGTATCCGTCTCGGAGATCTGCACGACCGACGTGGCGAACCCCTGCTGCAGGGCCTTGTGCTCGAGCCAGCGCGCGAAGAACGTCTTGCCCGTCCCGTAGTCACCGCGGACCGCCTTGAAGACGCCCTGGCCGGTGGCCGCCGTGAGCAGCTCCTGATCGATGGCCTTGGCGAAGCGCTCCATGCCGACCGCGAACAGCTCCAGGCCGCGCCTAGGCACCGTGCCCCGCCGGAGCGCGTCCACGATCTGCTGCCGTTTCAGCTTGGTCGCTTCGTTCGTGGTCACGGCCTAACCGTAGATCGCCCGCAGCTTCGCCGCGTCGAGCTTCACCATCCCCGCAGCCGTGTCGTAGCTCAAGACGGCGAAGCTGTCCGCGTTGAGGTACCGCGACAGCGTGTCGACCAGCCCCATGGCGCGAGCGGGCAGCTTCCCCATCGCCGTCGCGAACGCCGCCAGAGGAGCCTGTTCGCCCTCGCGGCGGCCGAGGAACTCGACGGCGTCGAGGATCTGCTTCCGGACCGCGTCGGGCGTGCCGATGTTCTTGAACACCTCGGAGCGTTCGAGCAGTTCGCGCAGAGGGTGGGGGGCCTGCCCCTGAAGGAGCGTGAGCTGCTGGGCCACCGGCGTTCCTCGGGCGGGCGTGGTCCTTCGCGAACGCGGAGCTGGCGCCGGCTCCTTGGCTGCCGCCGATGGCGCGGTCGGATACCACCATGCCGGTCGTGGCAAGGGTTGCACGTGCAGGTCCGGATCGTGTTCGCTCGGCAAGGCTCGCTGTTCGAGCTGCTCGGACGCGATCAGCACGGCGGGCGCGACCACTTCGGCGAGCGTCGCTCCGCCGTGCTCGCCCGCGTGCGGCGCCATGCCGTAGCGATGAGCGTCGTCGGTCAATAGGACCACGCCGTGCGCTCCCGTGGGCGCCCAGGCGAGCGTCTTGTCGAGGCCGATCTCGTAATCCTCGACGGGGTCTTCGGCACGCTTCCAGGGACGCCAGCGAGCCTTCGCCTCCGGCGGCGAGCCGACGCCCTGCATGCAGTCGGTGGGCGCGTGGCCGTGATCCGCCGCCAGGAGCACCGCACGCCCGGTCTCCTGCGCTGCGTCCAAGAGGTCGCGAAGCGAGCGGATCGCATCGGCCGTCCAGCGGACGTCCTGCTGCGTGTCGGCCTTGAGCGACGCATCGATGGCGTTGATGACGATGGCCACGACCCGGTGCCGCTCGTCGCGCACGAGGTTGAGCGCTTCCTTCGACGCTGCCCCATCCAGCGTGTGACCTTCCCCGCGCAGCAGAAGGCGCGGCGCCTCCCCCTCGGGCACGAAGGAGCGCAGCTTGCTAATCGCCGCCCATCGGTCGACATCCTTATCCGTGGCGTCCAGTCGCCCCGGTGTCATCGCCTTGCCGGCGAAGAACGCCGCTCGGCTCACCTCCGTGACCGTGGGCAGCGACGCGATCACCGGTGCGATCGACGGCGTGCTCCCCAGGCGACCGGACATGCCGAAGTTCCACGCGAGCGGCCCCCAGCTCCGCAGCGAATCCAGGATCTCCACCGCCTGCGCCCACGCCATTCCGTCGAGCAGCAGAACCAGTACCTTCCGGTCCGCTCGCGCTGCGAGGAACTTGCACACGAAGTGGTCCACGGCCGACTCGATGGGCAGGACCTGCGTGGCCGGCTTGCCTGACTCCAGCCATCGAGGTAGCGCGCGCGCGAAGGCCCGATCCAGCTCGGTGCGCGCCGCGTCGGCCGCCTTCACGACCGCGTTGACGCCGTTGCCGAATCCGCTCGCGTCGCTGCCGCGGGCCCGGCGCCGCGCCCAGTCCACGAAGCCTCCTTCCGCGGCGTACCAGCGCGCGAGCCGCTCGACGTCGGCATAGACCGAGCTCCCGCCACGCGGCTCGCGATCAGGCCGGGCAACGAGCCACGCCAGGAGCTTCACGGCCATGTCGGCCCGGTACAGCACGGGTTGCTGCGCCGGGTCCTTGAAGAACCGGTGCAGCTCGAGCTCGCGCTGGGCGTCGAGCGTCGCGCGCAGCGTCTCGGCGCCCGGCGCCGCCGCACCACGCGAAAGAGCATCCCCGAGGGCATCGAGCCGCCGCGTCCAGCCGCTTGGCAGCGAGCGGCTCGCTCCCAGCGCGGCGCGAACAATCGTCTCATCCGCCCGTTCCTCGGCCGATCGGAGGAGTCGATCGACGCTGGCCGCATCGCGCGCCTCGAACAGACGCAGGGCTCCCGACGCTGCGGTGGCCAGCGCGCGCGACACCTTCTCGCGCTCCGCCTCTTGCGTCACGCCGAGCTCGCGCACCTTCAGCAGCCGCCACATGCGCAGCTCGCCGGTGTCCCCGAGCGCCTCGAAGACGAGGCCGTACTCGAGCGGCTTCGACCGGTCCTCGCCTTGTTCCCAGGCCGCCCAGACCAGCGGCCCCGCGGCGTCCATGCGCCGAGCGAGGTGCGCCAGCAGCTCGCTTCGCACGTCGGCGGGTACGGTTTCGCGGAACTTCGGACCGCGATCGTTGAGGCAAGCCCACGCCATCAGCGCCTCGAGCGACGCCGCACCGTCGTCCGGCACCCCCCACGCTACCGATAGCCACGCCGCCCAGAGCCCGTCGAGCGTCAGCCGTCCGCCGCCGAACGGCAGCGATGGTCCTGACGGCTGATCGAGCAAGTGCTTGGCGAGCGCGGACTCGCGCACCGCCGGCTCGATCTCCACGGCGTTGAACGCCCGTCGCAACCGGAGGTCGCGCCCGAGCGTGAAGATTCGGCCGTCCTGGGCGAACGCGCTCCCGATGTCGAGCGGCAGCGTGCCCGTCCACGGGACGAGGAAAGCGATCCGGTCGTCGTCGCCCGAATCAGGTACCCGCGTACGAAGCTCCAGCTCGCTGCGGACCCGGATGACCTGGAAGGTCCCGGAGCTCGTCTCGACAGGAACCTCGTCCCCCGTTCCGTAGAACGCCACGAGGTGCCGGTGCTTCTCGCGGTAGATCTCCTCGAGGCGCTGCTTGAGATCAGCCGACGAGAGGCGGGGCACGGTCACGTGCGCCTCCGGTGGATGCGGACGTCGATCGTCACCTCGACGTCGTCCTTCTCCTGGGTCAGTGCGTCGCGCAGCTTCTGCGTAGCCGTGGCCAGAGCGTCGAGGGCCTCCGTCTTGCGCACGCGGTACGAGAACGAAGCCGCCGAGGTGTGGGTCGCGTCCCGCGCCGCGGGCGGAGCCTCGGGCATCGCGCCGGGGCCGTCTGCCAAACGGCGTGCGGCATTGGCCGATTCGGCGAGGGCGCGCAGCCGCGGGGCCAACGCCTCGTGGATCTCGTCTTGCCGAAGCACGCGTTGGACTTGCTGCCGAAGCTCCGCGCCCTCCGGCCCTTGGAGCCAGTCGAACGCGCCGAAGATGAGAGGGTCCTCCAGCGTCTGAACCGTGGCGGTCGCCGAGGCCACGTTGGCGCCGATGGCCTTGGGGCTCGTCGATGCGTGGAACGTGGCGAGCGCGCGGACCTGCTCGACGCCGCCCTTGCCCAGCAGCGTCGCGCACAGCGTGCTGGAGCTGCGCGCCGTCTGCAGCCGATCGACGTCGCCGCCGACGTCGAGCTCACTCAACCGCCGCTCCAGCAGCGCGGGCAACGCAGCGGCCTTCGGGGCGACGGCCTTCACCTTCCCGGAGACCTCGACCTCGAAGCGCTTCACGTTGTCGGCGTGCAGCGCCTTGCGCGGAAGCGTGATCCCGAAGGCGTGCCCCGCCATGTCCAGCGCCGCCGACCACTCCTGCGGCGTCGGCAGCTCCGGCTTCTCGAGCGCCACATCGTCAGGGATCGGCGTCCCGAACGTCGCCTCGTACGGCTTTCCGTACCGGACCAGGGTGCGCGACGCCCACCGCGCGTACGCGCGCACGACCAGGTCCGCGGCCTCCGGCTGAAGCCCCATCTTGCGCTCTCCGTCGGACCCGCGCGGATCGAGCCAGTCGCGTACCTCCGCCGCCGTCGGGTGGTCGACGCTCTTCTGCTGCCGCTTGCGCTCGAGATCCTGCAGCGTCACGTCCTCCACGAGCAGGATGGCGTTCTCGCTGCGACGCACGAGCCCGAGCTGGCCGAGCGTGCTCTGGGCCTTCTCCAGATCCTCCTTGTCGAGGACGAGCCGACGGCCTTCGGCCTCGAGCAGATCGCTGAAGAGCTCCAGCACGCGCGCCGACACCTGCTTGGTGAGCTTGCGAAGCTCGGGGTGGCGCGGGTAGCGCAGCCCGAGGAGCGCCGGCACGCACAC
>Ga0080006_1169706_pt1 | contig 33256 bp, 26 predicted proteins | sample RS3BMetagenome_FD_69209 | JGI IMG/M metagenome (GOLD analysis project Ga0080006, IMG submission 69209) | Ferric oxide microbial mat and aquatic microbial communities from Rainbow Spring, Yellowstone National Park, USA - RS3B (SPADES... ...
AGCTGTGCGCCTCGTCGGCGATGACGGCGAAGCGCTTGCCCTGCGTCGCCGCCAGCTCGCGAACGGCCTGCATTGCGTGAGGGAAGGTCTGGATCGTGCAGACGACGACCTTCTTGTCGCCGGAGAGCGCCTCGGCCAGCTTGCTGCTCTTGCTGCTGTCCTTGCTGGTGATCCTCGCCACGACGCCGGTCGTGCGCTGGAAGTCGAAGATCGCGTCCTGCAGCTGCGAGTCGATGACGTTGCGGTCGGAGACGACCAGCACCGTGTCGAACACCTTCCTGTCCTTCGCGTCGTGCAGCTCGGCGAAGAAATGCGCCGTCCACGCGATGGAGTTGGTCTTCCCCGATCCGGCCGAGTGCTGAATCAGGTACTTGCCGCCGGGACCGTCGGCGAGCACGGCGGCCTGCAGCTTCCGCGTGACGTCGAGCTGGTGGTAGCGCGGGAAGACGATCTTCTCGATCTGCTTCTTGCTGTCGCGCTGCGCGATGATGTAGCGCCCGAGGATCTCCAGCCAGCTCTCGCGCGCCCAGACCTGCTCCCAGAGGTAGGCGGTGCGATGCCCGCCGGCGGGGTTCGGCGGGTTGCCCGCCCCGCCGTCGTCGCCCTGGTTGAACGGGAGGAACTCGGTCGCCGGGCCCGCGAGGCGCGTGACCATCCTCACCTCCGCGTTGCTCACGGCGAAGTGCACGAGCGCTCCCCGCGGGAACGACAGCAGCGGCTCCGGCGCCTGCCCCTTCGGATTCGGCACCCGGTCGAACCGGTACTGGTCGACGGCGTCGTCGATGCACTGGGTGAAGTCGGTCTTGAGCTCCGCGGTCGCCACCGGGATGCCGTTCAGGAACAGCACGAGATCGATGCTGTTCTCGTTGTGAAGCGAGTAGCGCACCTGCCGGACGACGCGCAGGCGGTTGGCCGCATAGCGGGCGAGGATGTCCTTGTTGAGGGCGAAGGCGGGCTTGAACTCGGCGAGCTTCACCGGCTGCCGCAGGCCGAGCAGCTCGACGCCATGGCGCAGCACGTCGAGCGTGCCGCGCTGGTCCATCTGATCGCGCACGCGGCCGAGCAGCGTCTCGGCGGCGCGCGCGCCGTGGTTCTTCGTGAGCGCCTCCCACGCGGCCGGCTGCGTCTCCTGCACCCAGACCAGGACGTCAGCCGGGAACAGGGCCCGCGCCCGGTCGTACGCCGCGGCGTCACCCTTGGCGTACAGCCAGCCGTGCGCCGCGAGGTGCTCGCAGATCTCCGTCTCGAACCTGTTCTCGAGGTGGAGGTTCACCAGTACGCGATAGTACTCGATTGCGGTCGTCGGCGGTCCCGCACTGGGCTCATGGGACTCGGTAGCAGTCCTCGTCCCGGCCGAGCGTGACACGCCCCGCGCACGGAGCCGCGATGGCCGAGAACTCTTCGGGCCTGCTGATGGTCCGGATGACGGCGAAGCCGCGCACTACGACGTCCGGGCGGGCGGCCCAGATGCGCCACGCCGCTCCCAGCATCTGAGCTCCCCGCGTGATGACGTCGTCGACCAGCGTCACGCTCGCCGGGAGGTCCATCGGCGCGACGACCTCCAGACTGTCGAAGTGTATCCGGGCTCGCGGTCGGTCTTTCGGTGACGCCGTCGCTGCCTTTCCCACGGCGGTGTGGCGATGCAGGCACCGCAGGACCCGCGAACCGAAGCCCTGCGCATGCAGCGCCTGGGCAATCTCGAGCGCCGGCCACAGAGCGCCTGCTTTCTGCAGGCTGCTTCGGGGGACCGGCACGAGCGCGACGTCGGACCCGAGGACCGCAACGGCCGCCGGCGGCGACATCTCGCGCAGCCGGCGGCTCACGAACGCGGCCGCGGACTCGTCGCGCAGCATGCGGTTGCCTTTGAGCTGTCGCATCAGCGTCTGCGACTTGCGGATCTCGGTTCCGTCGCCCCTCGGGCAATAGGCCGCCAGCGACGCGAACTCGAACTCAGAACGAAACGGCGTCACGGATGTCGTCGCCAGGCAGGACGTTCATCAAGTCCTCGACCCGCTCGAGGACGCTGGCTCCGTACTCGAGCATCTCCCGCGGCCACTTCAGGTTCGCGTCGAGCAACGACTTCAACAGGAACAGGGGGCGCCCGAGGCGCAATGCCTCCCAGCCCTGCGAGAGCGTTCCGCTGCCGTCCCCGGCCTCGATGATGACGGAGGCGTCGGCGATGAGCGCCATCGTGCGGTTGCGTCGCGGGAAGTTGCCACGGCTGACGGCGCTGCCCGGAGGAAACTCGGAGACGAGCAGGTGCTCGCGCGCGATGCGACGCTGCAGCGCCTCGTTTTGCTTTGGAAACACCTGGTCCAGAGGCGTGCCGAGGACGGCGATCGTCCGTCCCCCCAGCTCGATGGCCTGCGAGTGCGCCACCGTGTCCACGCCCTGGGCTAGCCCGCTGACGACGACGACGCCCTTCTCGACCAACGCCTTGACGAGCTTCCGTACGCGGCGCTCGCCCTCCGGCGACGGGTGGCGCGTGCCGACGACCGCCACGCGAGGGTGGCGCTGCAGCAGCGACGTGTCCCCAGACGTCCAGAGCTGCGGCGGCGCGAACTTCTGCTCGACGTCGTTCAACGGACCAAGCAGCTCGAGCGTCGCGTTTCCGCTCACGACGGGAATACTACCCCCGGCGAGCGCACCCGACACGACCAAGATGCGAGCGTCACTCCGTCTCGGCCGGGGCCGAGCGTTTCAGCTCGTCCAGGGTGACGCCGTCCTTGTTCTTCCACTCCTTCCAGCCGTTCGACGTGCGGCCGAGGAGCGCGAGGGCCGCCATGCTGGGCGAGCCGAACAGGTGGTCCTTCGTGAAGACGACGGCCTCGCCCGTCTCCTTCATGATTCCCCCGTCGACGAGGCGCCTGCGGAAGCGCTGGTTCGCCTCGCTGAGCGTCGGCCCGTTCGCCCGCTTCCCCTCCGACCCTTTCAGCACGACGAAGCCCTCCGGCGTGTAGAGCCCCTTGCCGTTGATACCGGTGACGGTGCAATAGAGGAGGTCCTTTTCCCTGGACGACGCGTCGGCCGCTCCGACCGGCGCAAAGACCGGGAAGCCCAGCGTCGCGAGCAGCGTGCTGCCCGTCTCGAAGATCTCCAGGCAGTCAGTCTCGAGCGGCGGCGGCGTGTGCGGCTTGGAGCCGCCGTTCCCGTTCTCGACCGCGTATCGCTCCGCCTTCTCCGCCTTCTGCAGGCAGTACCATTCGAGGAAGAGCGCGTGGGTCTGGGTGAGGCTATTCGTTCGCGAGACGAGTACGACGGCCCGTTCCCAGAAGTCCTTCTTCTTGTTGTGGCTCGCGAGACGCTTCCGCAGCTCGCCCGACTGCCCGATGTAGACCTTGCCGTCGCCGTCGTCCTCGACCTGGCCAACGAGGAAGTAGACGCCGACGTGCGAGCTCTCCGGCATCTCGAGAAACTCCGCGAGCAAGCTGCGCGGCACTTCGATGACCTGCACGATGCGCGTCGTAACCTCGGCGACGCGGATGCCGCGAGGGTCACCTCCCGGCAGGAAGATCTGGATGGTCTTGGGCGCCGCGTTCATGCGGCGGACTTCGTCAAGACGTCGCGGACGTCGATCTGGCCGATAACTGCAGCCGAGATGAGTGCCGACCGGCGCTCTTCGAGAAGCTCGATGGCATGTCGAGCCTCCCTTGCCAGAGCGTCCAGTCGGTCGCGGGCACTTGTGACCGCCGCGAGTATGACCGCTTGCTCGTCGATTGACGGCAGTGCAACGGGCAGCTCGAGGATTGCGGACTGCGTGATGTTCAGCATCGAATCACTAGCCCCGGTCGCGGACAGCTCAATCTGACCTCGCACGCGGCTTGAGTTCAGGTAGAGCGCGAGAAAGTCCGGGAGCACCTCGGTACGCACGCGCAGTCGGTAAAGCTTGTCGCACAGCATCAGGCGCGGGTAGTCGCGGTCGACGACCGCGGCACCGCCAACGAGTTCGCGTGTGTTCGCGCGAGAGATGAGGAGATCGGCGCGACAGAGCGACAGCTCGGGGACTGGTTCGAGTTCCGGTGGCAATCGCTTGTTCTCCGAGGGTCGAAAGGTGCCCCCGTTCACACAACCGACTTTCAGGACACCCCAATCCTGATCGCCGTCGACCGGGAAGCCATCGCATTGAGGGCTCCACCCCTGCTCGACGGAGCGCACCAAGTGCTTGACCCTGCGAATTGTCCAGTGCGCTGGCATGGCGCCCAACCAAGCGACCCCGGACAGCCTTGAGCGGGCTGCGGGATTCAAACCGCCCGTGACCGCGTGCGAAACGACAGCCGTTCGTTTCTCGTTCAAAAGCGCGATGAGCCGCTCCTGTTCGGCGATGAGCGCATCGATCTTCGCGATCTCGCCGTCGAGGAAGGTGCCCATGGCGACTTGTTCATCGAGGGGCGGCAGAGGTATCCAGAACTTATTCAGGTCGGACTGAAAAAGGTGCGGTACGCCCATGCCGCCCTTGGCGCGCTGAATGGTCTGTTGCATGTACTCGCTGGCGAGCACATAGCCGAGATAGACGCTATCAAGGCATTCCCTGGGCGTAATCACGGCGAGAGAACCGTTCACCGTTGCCGGACGTGGGAGGTCTCGTACGACGTTCACAGTTCCGAGCGTTGACCCATCCTTTGCGAGCAGCACGTCGCCTTTGCGAAGCATGATCTCCGGGGATTCTTCGTATCGCTCCCGGCTGATGAAGTTGATGTTTTGAAAGTCGATACAGTTACCCTTGATGTTGGGCGTCGACAGGAAGGCGAAACCGTCGTTGACGTATTCTTCCGCCTTCAGCCCCTTCCATCCTAGACGGGCTCGAATCCACGCCACGAATCCGAGCTTCGATGTCTGCCAGTGGGCTGGCAACTCGCCGAGCCAGTCGACGCCGCTGTCCTTGTACGTCGAGTAACGCGGAAAGCTCATTGCGATAGTCCGGCAATCATCTGCACGATGCGGTCCGTGACGACCTTAAGCTCGGCATCGATTTCCACCAGCGATCGCGGCGGCTTAAACGTGTAGAAATGGCGGTTGAAGGGGATCTCGTACCCAACGCGCGTCTTCTCCTGATCGATCCACGCGTCCGGCACGTGCGGCAGCACCTCGCGCTCGAAGTACGCCTCCACGTCCTCGGTGAGCGGCACGTTCTCGATGTCGCGCAGGTTCGGATCGGCGACCGGCTTACCCTTGGCCTTTCCCTTTGCGGCGAGCACGGGGTTTCCCTGCGAGTCGCGCTCGGGGCGCTCCACCGTGATCGCGCGATAGCCGAAGTCCTCATTCCTGAGGATTCGGCTGATGTGCACCCCGTCGCGCGTCACCTCCTCGAAGGCCCCAAACGTGCGCGTGATCTCCTCGATGTGCGCGTCGCTCAGCTCCTTGCGCTTGCTGCCGAGGCTCTTGCGCATCTTCTGGAAGAAGCTGCTCGCGTCGATGAGCTGCAGTTTGCCCTTGCGCGCGGCTGGCTTGCGGTTGCTCACGATCCACACGTAGGTGCTGATGCCCGTGTTGTAGAACATGTCCGTGGGCAGGCCGATGATGGCCTCCACCAGATCGTTCTCGAGCATGTAGCGGCGGATCTCGCTCTCGCCGGAGCCCGCGCCGCCGGTGAACAGCGGCGAGCCGTTGAGGACGATGCCGAAGCGGCTGCCACCGTCCTTGGCGGGCTGCATCTTCGAGACGAGGTGCAGGAGGAAAAGGAGCGATCCGTCGCTGACGCGCGGCAGACCGGGCCCGAAGCGCCCGTTGAAGCCGTGCTCCTCGGCCTCCTTCCGCACCTCCTTCTCGATCTTCTTCCACTCCACGCCGAACGGCGGATTCGACAGCATGTAGTCGAACCGCTTGCCCGGCAGCCCGTCGGCCGAGAGCGTGTTGCCGAAGACGATGTTGGAGATGTCCTGCCCCTTGATGAGCATGTCCGCCTTGCAGATGGCGTACGACTCGGGGTTCAGCTCCTGGCCGTACATGACGAGGCGCGCGCCCGGATTGAGCTGCGCGAGGTGCTCGCCGGCGACGCTGAGCATGCCGCCGGTGCCGGCGGTCGGATCGTAGAGCGTCCGCACGACCCCGGCCTTCGACAGCGCGTCGTCGTCCTCGATGAAGAGGAGGTTGACCATCAGCCGGATCACCTCTCGCGGGGTGAAGTGCTCTCCGGCGGTCTCGTTCGAGAGCTCGGCGAAGCGCCGAATCAGCTCCTCGAAGACGAGCCCCATCTGCGCGTTGCTGACGACGTCGGGGTGCAGGTCGATGTTCGCGAACTTCTCGGTCACGAGGTACAGCAGCCCCGCCTTCTGCAGGCGATCGAGCTGCGCGTGGAACTCGAAGTGCACGAAGATGTCGCGCACGGAGGCCGAGAAGCCGTCGATGTACGCGCGGATGTTCTCGCCGATGTTGTCCTGGTCGCCGAGCAGCTTTTTCAGATCGAGATCGGACGTGTTGTAGAAGAGCTGCCCGGACTTCTTGAGCAGGAACGGCTCGGGGTTGACGCGCGCCTTGTCGCGCAGCTTCTTCTCGGCGAGCACCGCCGCCTTGGTCGGCTCCAGCACGCAGTCGAGGCGCCGCAGCACCGTGAACGGGAGGATGACCTTGCCGTACTCGGACTGCTTGTAGTCACCGCGCAGCAGGTCCGCGACGGACCAGATGAAGGAGGAGAGGTTCGGATCGGGCATGGCGTGGAACGGGGGGGGTCCCATCGTACGCCATGCGGACCTGGACGGCGCGGCTGCGGCGCACGGGGAGCGGCGCGGCCAGTCCGGTCGCACGCGATCTCGCGCCACTTCCTGGCGAGCTGCGCTCGGCCGCTCGGAAGGCTCCTTCGCTTCCGGGCCACTGCCGCCCGGGAGCTCGAGACGATCGCCGACCCGGCCGCGACCGTCGCGCACCCGGGCGGGACCGACCTTCGCCTGCGGCCGCGCGACGTCCGTTTCCGCCGAAGGGACGCTCACTTGCGGGCGACGATCGCCCGCCCGCGCGGAAGCCTCCTTCACCTCCCGGCGAGTGCCCCTCACTCGCGCGATTGCATCGCCCACGCACCCGCGACCTTCGCTCACCGGCGCGGAACCATCCTTCACTCCCGCGCGAGCGGCGCTCGTTCGGCCGGAACGACGGCTCGTTCGCCGCCGACCGTCGCCCACCCGCCGGGGACCATCCTTCACCTCGGCGAGGGCGTGGCCCGTCCGCTCGTGACGATCGCCCACTCCGCGGCGACGATCGCTCACCCGCGCGGGACGAACCTTCACCTCCGCGCGCGTGAGGCTCGTTTGGCCGCAACGACGGCCCACTCGGCGGCGAGGATCGCTCACCCGCCCGAAACCATCCTTCACTCCCGCGGGACCATCGCTCGCCCGCCCGGAACGATGGCTCGCTCGCCGGCGACCATCGCCCGCCGGCCCGGGACCATCCCTCACGTCCGCGCGGCCGTCGGTCGCTCCCCCGGAACCATCGCTCGGTCGCCGGCGACGATCGCCCGCCCGCGCGGAACCATCCTCCACGCCCGCGCGCCCGCCGCTCGCTCGCCCGGAACGATCGCTCTCTCGCCGCCGACGATGGCTCAGGCGCCGGCCACCATCCTTCACGGCCGCGCGGCCGTCGTTCGCGCGCTCGAAAGGATCGCCCACTCGTCCGAAACGATCGCCCACTCGCCGGCCACGCTCGTTCGCGCCGGCGAGACGATCCTTCCTTCGCGGCCGGCCATCGCCGGCTCGCTCCGGACCATCGCTCGCCCGGCGAGCGCGGCCCTCCTTCACGTCCCGCCCGCGACCTCGGGGCGCGGCGGCGGAATTTTTCTCCCGTCCCCGTGTCCTGCCGGGGGGCCGTCCTGCGTCTATCCTTGCATGAGCGCGAACTTCCAACGTCTTGCGGTGGCCTCGCTGGCCCTCCTCGCTGCCTCCTGCACCGTCACGACCAACGGCGCAACGGACGGCGGCACCTCCGACGCCGCTCCGCCGAGCGAGGGCGGCCCCCCCGACGCCGGGCCCGCCGACGCCGGGGCGACCGATGGAGGGGCGACCGAGGCGGGGGATGCAGGAGAAGGCGGCTCCAACCCGCTCGGGTTCATGCCGTCGAACATCGATCCGAGCCAGCTCGACTTCACGAACCTGCCCGACGTGGACATGGCGCAGAGCTGCAACTTCTTCACCACGACCGCCAACGGGCACGGTCAAGGACTCGGCTGCGGCACGGGCAACGCCAACGCGACGATCATCACGCAGTCCAACCAGATCAAGGTCGACGTCCAGGTGGTGCACTCGTTGCGCATCGAGCCGAACAACGTGGTGAAGATCTCCGGACCCTATCCGCTCATCCTCGTGGCCACCGGGACCATCGAGATCGTGGGTGGCCTCACGGTGTCGGCAGAGCCCGGCGGGAACGGCTCGGGCCCGGGCGGCTACGCGTCGCCCAACATGCAGAACACGGCCGGACCGGGGCCCGGAGGGGGCGGCGCGGCGGTGCTCGTCAACAGCGGCCCCTATGGCACCGCCGGCGGCGGCGCCGCGTTCTGCGGTCTCGGCGGCAGCGGGGGCGCGTCGATGATCACGGCGGCCATGGGCGGCATGGCCTACGGCACGCCCCAGATCGTCCCGCTCGTCGGGGGCTCGGCGGGGGGAATGGGCGGCGGTCAATCCGGAGGTGGGGGAGGGGCCATCCAGCTCGTCGCCGGCACCTCGATCACCGTGGACGCGACGGGGTACGTGACGGCAGGCGGCGGCCCGGGCCAGGGCAACAGCGCCGGCCTGGCGTCCGGCGGAGGCAGCGGCGGCGCCATTCTCCTCGAGGCGCCGACGGTGACCATCGCCGGCAAGCTCGCCGCCAACGGTGGGGGCGGCGGCCAGGGCGGCGGCGGCAGCACGGGTCAGACCGGGACGGCCGGTGGCGTGAACGGCACGCCCGCGCCGGGCGGCACCGACACGTCGGGCCTGTCCACCGGAGGCAACGGCGGCGCCGGCACGACGGTGAACGCCACGAACGGCAACGTGGGCACGAGCGGCAGTCAGGTCGGCGCGGGCGGCGGCGGCGGCGGCGCCGGGTGGATCCGCATCAACACGACGTCGGGCAGCGCCACGCTGACCGGCGGCACCGTGTCCCCCGACCCGAGCACACCCTGCACGACGCAGGGGAAGCTGAACTGACGACCGACGCTCCGCGGGGCTTCGGCGCCTCGATTCTGCCTGCACGTTGCAACAGCACGGCCGACGGCACGTGCTATCGCAATGCGAGATGGCCGGGGACCGCGGGGCCCGCCTCCGGGGGGCGTTGGATCTCGTCGACGAGCTCTTCGATCTGCCCGAGGCCGAGCGCGAGGCCGTGCTCGCCGGCGTCGAGCCGGAGCTGCGCGCCGAGGCGAAGAAGCTCCTCGCCGGCGACGCGCGTTCGAGCCGGCTCCTCGGGCGCGCCGCCGTCGGGGTGCTCCGCGCGGCCGTGCGCGACCTCGGCGCGGCGCACGTCGTCGCCGATCGGTTCGAGATCGAGGCGCTCGCGGGCGCCGGCGGCATGGGCGTCGTGTACAGGGCGCTCGACCGCGCGACCGGCGACAGGGTCGCGCTCAAGCTGCTCGCCTGCGCCGACGGCGATCATCCCGGGCGCTTCGTGCGCGAAGGGCGCACGCTCGCCGAGCTGGAGCACCCGAACATCGTCCGTTACGTGGCCCACGGCCTCTCGCCGGAGGGCCTCTACCTCGCGATGGAATGGCTCGAGGGCGAGACCCTGGCCGCGAGGTTGGCGACGCGCGGGCTGTCCATCGCCGAGAGCGTCGACGTCGTTCGCAAGGCCGCCGACGCCCTCCGATCGGCGCACGCGCGCGGCATCGTGCACCGCGACTTGAAGCCATCGAACCTCTTCCTCGTGGGGGGCAGGGTCGACCAGCTCAAGATCCTGGACTTCGGGATCGCGCGCGACACCTTCCGGGCCTCCGGCGCCACCGAGAGCGGCGCCGTGATGGGTACGCCGGGATACATGGCGCCCGAGCAGGCCCGAGGCGATCGCGGCGTCGACGGTCGGGCGGACGTCTTCGCGCTCGGGTGCGTGCTCTACGAGTGCCTGACGGGGGAGCCCGCGTTCGTCGGGAGGCATCCGGTGGCGGTGCTCGCGAAGATCCTCGTCGAGGAGCCGCCCCGCCCGAGCTCGGTGCGCGACGGGATCGCGCCGGAGCTCGACGCGCTCGTCGCGCGCATGCTGAACAAGCTCCCCCAGGGCCGACCGCCCGACGCCGCCTCGCTCGCGCGCGAGCTCGCGTCGATTCGCGAGGCCGTGGCCACCGAGGGGCGCGCGCCGCTCGCCAGGCGCGCGCCGGCGATCACCACGGGAGAGCAACGCCTGGTGAGCATCGTCTTCGCGCCGGCCGGCCTCGAGGCCGGACCTTCGGCCGGCAGGAGCCGGCTCGCGCAGGAGCTCGCCGCCTTCGGCGCCCAGCCGGCCTTCCTGGCGGACGGCTCCGTCCTCGTCGTCCTCGCGGGGACGAGCGCGGCCACCGACATCGCCTCGCGCGCCGCGCGCTGCGCCCTCGCCTTGCGCGACAGGCTCCTGGTGCCGGACCTCGTGGTCGTCACCGGTCGCACCGTGCTCGAGGGGCGGCAGCCCGTGGGCGAGGTCATGGAGAGGGCCCTCCGTCTGGCGGCCCCGCGCGACCGCGAGCGCGAGCCCGGGCCGGCGCGTCCCAACGGCGGCGACGTGAGGCTCGACGACGTCACGGCGGCCCTGCTCGACGCGAGCTTCGAGGTGTCGACGGACACGGGCGGCTACGTCCTGCACGGCGAGCGCGAATCGACGGGCGCGGTGCGTACGCTGCTCGGCAAGCCGACGCCGCTCGTGGGACGCGAGCGCGAGATGGCGGCGCTCGTCGGGGTCTTCGAGGAATGCGCGAACGAGCCGACGGCGCGCGCGTTCCTCGTCACCGGTCCGGCGGGCATCGGCAAGTCGCGCCTGCGCCACGAGTTCCTCCGGACGCTGCGCGCGAGGTCCCTCGCCGCCAGGGTATGGCTCGCGCGCGCTGATCCGATGAGCCATGGCTCCCCGTTCGGTCTGCTCGCCGAAGCGGTGCGCCGCGCCGCGGGGGTGCACGCCGGCGAGCCGCCCGAGACCGTGCGAGAGAAGCTCGCGGCGCGCGTCCTTCGCAGCGTCGGCGCGCCGGAGGCCCGGCGCGTCGCCGAGTTCCTGGGAGAGCTCGTCGGCGCGCCCTTCTCCGGCGAGGACAGCGTCATGCTCCGCGCGGCCCGCGGGGACGCCGTGCTGATGGGCGACCAGATCCGCCGCGCCTGGGAGGACTTCGTCCAGGCCGAGGCCCGCCGCCAGCCCATCGTGATCGTGCTCGAGGACCTTCACTGGGGCGATCTGCCGACCGTGCGCGCGATCGACGGCGCCCTGCGGGCGCTCGGCGAGGCGCCCGTCATGGTGCTCGCCCTCGCGCGGCCGGAAGTGCACGACGTGTTCCCGGGTCTCTGGCACGAGCGGGCGCTCACCGAGCTGCGGCTGAGCGGCCTCTCGAGGAAGGCGAGCGAGCGGCTCGTGCGCGAAGCCCTCGGCGAGGGGGTGGAGCGCGACGAGGTCGCGCGCATCACGCAGCGGGCGGACGGCAACGCGTTCTACCTCGAGGAGCTGATCCGAGCGGTCGCGGAGGGCAAGGGCGGCGAGCTGCCCGAGACCGTGCTCGCGATGATGCAGGGGCGCCTCGCCGCGCTCGACCCCGAGCAGCGCCGCGTGCTTCGCGCCGGGAGCCTCTTCGGAGACGCGTTTGCCGTCGAGGGAGCGCGGGCGCTGCTCGGGGGCGAGGGGTCGACCGAGCGGCTCGCTCTCGACCTCGAGGAGCTCACGCGCAAGGAGCTCGTCACCGCGCGTCCCTGGGGCCGCTTTTCCGGTCAGAGGGACTATGCCTTCCGCCATGCGCTCGTGCGCGAAGCGGCCTACGCGAGCTTGACCGCCGAGGATCGCGCGCTCGGCCACAAGCTCGCCGGCGAGTGGCTCGAGAAGGCGGGGGAGCAGGACGCCCTCGTCCTCGCCGAGCACTACGAGCGCGGGGCCGTGCGCGACAAGGCGGCTCAGTACTACGGCCGCGCCGCGGAGCACGCGCTCGAGGGCAACGACTACGCGGCGGCCATCCGCCACGCCGATCGCGCGGTCGGCTGCGGCGTCGGGGGATCCGCGCTCGGCGGGTTGTTCATGCTGCAGGCGGTCGCCCACAGGTGGGGCGGTACGATCGAGGGCACGGAGCGGTGCGCGCTGCTAGCGGCAGAAGCTTTCGAGCAAGGAGAGGCAGGCTGGTTCGAGGCGATGGGGTGGAGCATCTGGGCGAGCTCGCGGCTCGGCAGCACGGAGCGCATCGCGACGCTCCTCGAGAGGCTCGGCTCCACCCTCCCTGCCGAGGGGGCGGCCGGAGCGTCGGTCATCGCGCTCTGTCGAGCGGGCTGTCAGATGGTGTCGGTCGGCGACTTCGAAGCAGCGGCCCGCTTGCAGCGCCTCGCGGAGGAGCGCGCCGCGAGCTGTCCGCCCGAGCCGCTCTACCTGGCGCACCTCAGTCGACTGCGGGGGTTCGTCGCCGGGATCGTCCTCGGCGACCTCGGCGAATCCGTCGCACACACGGCCGCGGCGGCGGCGGCGTTCGAGCGCGCCGGCGAGGCGCGCAGCGCGTGCCAGGAGAGGATCAACGAGGGCAACGGCTACGTGCAGCTCGGGTGCTACCGCGAAGCGCGGGCCGTGCTCGAGCAAGCACGAGCCGTCGCCGAGCGCATGGCCATCCCGCCGATGAGAGCCTTCTCCGCCCACAACCTGGGCGTCGTGCTCGCGCGGCTGGGGGAGGTTCAGGAGGGGCGGGCGCTCGAGGAGCGCGCCGCCCACGAGTTCGAGGCGCTCGGAGACAAGTCGCTGGCGAGCGCGTCGGCCTCTTTTCTGGCCCGCATCCTGCTGGAGAGCGGAGACGTCGACGGCGCGGCCGCGGCGGCCGGCCGCGCGATCGCCCTGGGCGAGAAGCATCCCGTGGCGTGCGCCCTTGCCTCGACGGTCTCGGCGCTCGTACACCTGGCCCGGAGGGACGTCGCCGAGGGGCTTTCCGCGGCGAGGCGCGCGAACGGGCTCCTCGACGACATCGGCTCGATCGAGGACGGCGAGGTGCTGACGCGGCTCGCCTACGCCGAGGCCCTCCGGGCGACGGGCGTCGAGGGCGAGGCGCGGGAGGCCCTCTGCAAGGCGAAAGAGCTGGTCCTTTCGAGGGCCGGGCGCATCAAGGACGAGTCGCTGCGGGCGTCCTTCCTGAAGGTGCCCGAGAACGCCCGAGCCCTGGAGCTCGATGCGAGGGCGTGGAGCGAGTCGTAGGCCAGGACACACGGCCGGACACGTCGGGCGCGGCTGGCCGCGCGGCTCGCGCGTTTGGGCTAGTGTTTACGCAGAATGAGGGCGGGGCGGCGCACGTCCGACGAGGGGTGGCGGCGGAGGTGACTCGTGGGTGACCCGGAGAGAGCTCGCTTGCCGGCAGCGGTCAGCGCCCAGCCGGAGATCTCCGCGGCGGTGTACGAGGTCCTGCACAATCTCGCGCACCGGCAGCTGCGCCGTTCGAGCGGCGCGACCCTGAACACGACGGCGCTCGTGCACGAGGCCTGGATGAAGCTGGCGCGTGGCGCCGGCGATGGCTTCGAGAGCCGCGGGCACTTCGTCGCAGTCGCGGCGTTGGCGATGCGCCAGGTCATCGTCGATTGCGCGCGGCGGCGGCGCGCGCAGCGGCGCGGAGGCGGCGTCGAGCCCGTCACGGCGTCGGGGCTCTCGCGGGTCGGCTCCGACGCGGACGTCGAGCAGCTCCTGGCCATCGATGCGGCGCTCGACAAGCTCGCGGCGCTCGACGAGCGGCTCGCCAAGGTCGTCGAGTTCCGCGTGTTCGCGGGGCTCGAGGAGGAGGAGGTCGCCGAGGTGCTCGGCGTGCACGTGCGCACCGTGCGTCGCGACTGGCGCAAGGCCCGCGCGTTCTTGCTGAGCGAGATCGCCGACGGCTCATCGGAGTGAAGCGCGGCTCTCAGCCCACGTTCGGACCGCGCAGCTCGACGATCCCCGCGTCGAGCAGCTCGCACAGCGCCGACAGCGCATCGAGCCGGGGGAGCTCGCACGCGCCGAGCAGCGCGCCCACGCTCCGGCGGCCGTCGACGCGCGACAGCACGAACCCTTCGACCGAGCCACGCGCCACGTGCAGGAGCTCCTCGGGCGTGCGCACGCAGACGACCCTCTGTCCTTCGTCGCCGATGCGCGCCCGGTAGACCTCCTCGAGATCCTCGTCGCTCAGCCGGTCGTCGCTCTCGACGCGCGGCGCCTCCGCGGGAGCCGCAACGGCGTTCGCGCGGCGGATCTTCTCGTCCGACTCGCGCGCGAACTGCTCGACGTCGAAGCCCGGGGACAGGGTGGGGCGGTCGTCCGAGTCCATCGTCGCGTCCACATTTCAGACGCGCCGGTCATCCAGGCACATCCAGTGCCGCTGCGCCGGGCTGCGGCGGGTGTCGGCAAACGCGCGATCCGAAACGCGGACGGAGTGGTAGGCGCACTGTTCGACCGGTCACTCGGGCGACCACCGGCCTGTGCGCATCCGGATAGACGTCCGCCGGCTTGGGTCTTACGCTTCAGAGGCACCGTTCGTGCTGGTCCCATGGCAGGCGCCATGCGCGGCTCGGCGCTCGCGAGGCGACTCAACCCATGGAACGGCGCACTTCGAGCGGCACGCGGCCCAGGGGCCGGATCGTTCTCCTCGTCGAGGGCGACGTCGAGGTGCGCATGACGATCGCCCTCTTGCTCGCGCGCGAAGGCTTCGCCGTCCTGCAGGCGGGGGACGGGCGAGAGGCGGTCGAAGTGGCGCGGCGCGCTCGCCCCGACGCAATCGTCATCGAGCTGTCGATGCCCGGGCGCGAGCACATCGAGGCGGTCCGTGAGCTGAAGAGCGACGAGGCGACGCGGCGCATTCCGGTCATCGGGCTGAGCGGCCGCACGACGCCCGTCAGCGACGTCGCGCTGCTCGGTCTGAGCGCGCTGCTGACCAAGCCGTGGGTGCCGGAGGTTCTCCTCGAACGGCTGCACGCGGTGCTGGAGCGCGCGGCCTGTCGCCAGGACGCCGTTGAATCGGCACCGCGAGCGCTGCGCCGCGCCGCCCGAGGACGGCGAGTCTGATAGTAGATAGGCCCGTGAGCGCGCGGGCAGTGTGGCTGGGATGGCCATTGCTCTTGGCGGCCGCGTGCAAGGCGGACGCGAAGCCGCAGAGCGGCGCGTCCACGCAAACTGCAAGCGCCTCGGGGCACGCCGCTTCATCGGCTCCCGCGCGCGCGTCCGCGCTCGCGCCCGGGCACGCGCCCGCAACCACCTCCGCCCGTGCGCCCGCGCCCGCCTCCGCCGCCCTCGCGCTCCCGACCGCCCCCGACGGAGGCGTCGCCGCCTGCCGCGTCATCCGCGGCCCCATCGAGCTCCCGCTGAAATCGCCCTCCACCCTCGAGGTCCGCGAAGCCGCGATCGACGTCCTCCAGAACGACGATGGCCGCCCGCACGTCTCCTCGTTCCCCACCGGCTCGCTGCCGCCGCCCTCGGCGCGCGCGCCCGAGCCGGAGCCCGCCGCAGACGGCGCGACCGCAGGCCTCTCCGTCCCGTGCGCCAGCGCCGGCGACCGCGTCTTCTGCCCCGACCGCTCCGGCGCCGTCCACCGCGCGCTGCGCGACGGCAGCGGCGATCGAATCGTCGCCAGCAGCCGCCACTGGACGCGCGTCGCCGCGGGCCTGCTCGGCGGAACGCACGCCGCGCTCGCGTACCTCTCGAGCCGCCAGACCAGCGAGGGCTGGGTGACCGAGGCGTGGCTCGCCGTCGACGACCTCGTCCCCGTCCGCGTCTCCGAGGACGGCAGCGGCGCCACGGCCATCACGCTCGAGCCGCGCGGCGGCGGCCTCGTCGCGCTCTCGGCCGACGCCCGCACGGCCCTCACTGCGCTGCACGCGCGCCCCATCACGTTCGAGGGTGGCAAGCCGAAGCTCGGCGAGGACGAAGTCGTCTTCGTCGGCGGCCCGGGCGACCGTCGCACGCGCCCCGCGCTCGCGGTGCCGCCGTCGGGCGCCGGCCCGGGCTGGGCGCTGCTCCCCATTTCCAGGGACATCGGCTCCTTCGGCCTGGCCGTCGTGCGCGTCGACGATCCGCCGCGCGTGGACGAGCCGATGACCTGGTCGATGTACCCGAACGGCCTCGATCCCGCGCCGGTCGCCGCCGCGTCGCGCGGCAGCCGCACGTTCGTCGCGCGCGTGCGCCCGCGCGAGGCGCAGCCGGGATCGGAGCGGGTGCTCGAGCTGGGGGAGATCGCGCCCGACGGCTCGTTCGCCGCCCGCGAGCTGATGCCGACGCACGGCAACCCGAGCGACGCCGTCCTCGCGACCGACGCGCGCGGCGCGCTCTGGCTCGGCTGGGTCGACGCGGCGGGCGCGTGGCTCGAGCGCCTCGCGTGCAAGTGACGGGGTTGCGCAATCCGCCGAGATGAACCACCATTCACGTCATGAACAGCGCCTCCGAACGCCTCCCGCGACGCCGCGACGAGGCGCGCGCGCTGTTCCGCAATGCCATCCTCGACGCCGCCGAGGCGGTGTTCGCCGAGCGCGGCTTCCACGGCGCGCGCATCCAGGACATCGCCGCGCGCGCGCGCATCGCCGTCGGCACCGTCTACAACCACTTTGCCCAGAAGGACGACGTGCTCTCCGCGCTGCTCGAGGAGCGCACCGAGGCGATGATCGCGCAGCTGCGCCCCGCCAAGGACGACCCCAGGGCGTTCGAGCCGCGCCTGCGGGCCCGCTTCGCGCGCATGCTCGCCTACGTCGAGCAGCACCGGGCGTTCTTCGCCGTGGCCAACGAGCACGGCCTGTTCGTCGGCAAGCCGCCGCCCGGCGCGCCCGCGGCGGTCCGCAAGCTGCCGCGCGTGGAGAAATTCAAGAGCGCGTTCCGCGCGCTCGTGGAGGAAGGGATCGCCGCCGGCGAGCTCGAGCCGATGGACGCCGGCGTGCTCGTGCGCTTCCTCGGCGGTACGCTCCGCGCGTTCATGCTCTCCTCGCTCGCCGAGGGCGACGGCGACGCGGCCGCGCACGCCGGCACGGTGGTCGACCTGTTCCTGCGCGGCGCCGGGCGCGCCGGGCGCAGGAGCGCGCGCCGTTCGGGCGCGTCGTCGCGCTGAACGGCGTGCGCCGCGCGGTCGCCGCGTGCTATCCCGTGGCTCGCCATGGCCGCAGCCCACAGCCACGAGCAGCGCGATCACCACACGCGCGCGTACTACGACGACTTCGCCCATCGTTACGAGGCCGAGCGCCGCCCCAACCGACCCGACGGCTACCACGCGCTCGTCGACGATCTGGAGGTGGACCTGGTCGAGCGCTACGGCGCAGGCGGCGACGTGCTCGAGTGCGGCGTCGGCACGGGCCTGCTCCTCGAGCGCATCGCGCGCTTCGCGCGCAGCGCCAGGGGCATCGACCTGTCGCCCGGGATGCTCGAGCGCGCGCGCGCCCGCGGCCTCGACGTGCGCGAGGCGAGCGTCACCGGCCTCCCCTTCGAGGACGAGAGCTTCGACGTGACGTGCGCGTTCAAGGTGCTCGCGCACGTGCCCGAGATCGGGCGCGCGCTCGCCGAGATGGCGCGCGTGACGCGGCGCGGGGGCGTCGTCATCGCGGAGTTCTACAACCCGGTCAGCGTGCGCGGGCTGGTCAAGCGGTTCGGCCCCGCGGGCGCGGTGTCGCGCACCAAGCGCGAGAGCGACGTGTACACGCGCTTCGACGCGCCGTGGGTCGTTCCCCGCGTGCTGCCGCCGAGCCTGGGCATCGAGGCGGTGCGCGGCGTGCGCATCGTCACCCCCAGCGCGCGCGTGATGCGCGTGCCCGTCGTGCGCGAGGTGATGCGCCGGCTCGAGCGGCGCCTGGCCGACACGCCGGCGTCGTTCTTCGGCGGGTTCTACGTGACGGTGCTGCGAAGGAGCGCGGGGTAGCCGCGTCGGCGCGGACGGCGAACGGCGGGCGGGAGGCGAGCAGCCTACCGATCGGTGTGTCCGAAAGTATGATGTGGCGTGTCCGCCATTGCCTCCGTCGAACGCGCAGAATGCGTCGCAGGAGGCTTACGATGCGAACGTCGATCGTCTTGGGCTGCGTGTCTTGCCTTGCCGCGGTCGTGGGCTGCTCGTCGACGAACAGCGGCGGCAGCCCTCAGGACGCGGGCGGCCAGGAGACCTCGACCGAAGTCGACTCGGGTGGGGGCGACGGCGGCACCGAGTCGGACTCCGGGGCGGACTCCGAGGCCGGGATGGCCGGCGACTGCACCCTGCCGGCCGCGATCACCGCCAACATGACGCTCACGACGGCGTGCCCGGTCTGGCACGTCACCGCGAGCGGTACCGTCGTCGGCGGCAGCGGCAGCCCGGTGCTCACCATCGACGCGGGCGTCACCGTCGCCTTCGACAAGGGCGGGTTCCTCTCGATCGGCGTCAGCGACCCCGGAGGCGTCGTCGCCGTCGGTACCGCCAACGCGCCCATCGCCTTCACATCGGGCGCCATGCCGCAGGCCGCCGGCGATTGGTCGGCCGTCGCCCTCGGCGAGAAGGTGCTCTCCACCTCGACCATCGCCTACGCCAGCTTCGAGTACGGCAGCGGCATCGGCTCGGGAGGCAACACCAGCTCCCAGGACGGCTACAGCTACGGCGAGCCCGCCGGCGCGCTCATCGTCTACAGCGGCAGCCAGAGCCTGGGCATCGTGCTGCACGATCTGACGTTCTCCCACGACGCCGGCAACGGCCTCGTCGTGGACGGGTTCAACGTCGGCTTCGGCTCCGGTTCGGGCAATCTGACCGTGTCGGACTGGGGCACCGGCTTCGCCCCCTTGGTCATCGCGGCGAACCAGGGCTCGACCTTGCCCACCAGCCTGACCGCGAAAGGCGGCATCGTCGATCTCATCGCCGGTCAGGGCGCCCCTGGCACCCCCATCGGCGGCGCCGCACCCGTCGGCCTGACGCAGACCTGGCCGGCCATCCCGATTCCCTACCTCGTCGACGGGACGGTGCCCGGTAGCGGCGGCGGCGCCTTCGTCGAGGGCTCGGGCAACGGTGTCGCGACGCTGACGATCGCGGCGCCCAACACGCTCGAGTTCAAGTCGGGCGGGATCCTCGCCGTCGATCCGAACGGCACCGCCCAGGGGCAACTCGTGGCCGTCGGAACGTCGGGCTCTCCCATCACCTTCACGAGCAACGTCGCGTCCCCAAGCCCCGGCGCCTGGGGAGGGGTCGAGTTCAGTGCTCCCAACAGCGGAGGTTCGGCGCTCGCCAGCTCCAAGCTCCAGGGCGTCGTGATCGATTGGGCCGGCGGCGGGGCCTTGACACAGGGCTCGGACACGGCCGTCATCTCGATCGACGGGCTCACCCAGGGCTCCTCGGGACCGGTGCTCTCCGGGTGCACCATCGAGAACTACCCGTCGACCGCGTGCGGGATCGTCTACACGTCGACGTTCATCACCCCTCCGTCACCGGGGTACGCCCCGCCGAACAACACGTTCACGGGCACGAACACGGTCTGCGCGCTGTGAACGAACGTTCCCGAGGCGACCGTCGCGAATTGCCCGAGCCAGGGGCAGAGCTGCCTGTCGTCGCTGTTCGGCGCGTCGTGGAGCGCGAACGACGACGGCACCTCGAGCCTCACGACGACGACCGGCTCGGACGGCGGCGTCGACTACGGCTGGGAGCTGGTCCTGCTTCGCGATGGCCGGCGCCCGCGCTAGCGTGCGCGCCGTCATGCGTCGCCTCGCCTCGTCGCTCGCCCTGATCGCCGTCCTCAGCGGCTGTGCCGCCGGCCACGCGCCCGCGGCCGCGCCGCGCCCGCTCGCCTCCGCGCCGCCGTCGACTACGCCCTCCGCCGCGCCGTCTTCGTCGTCCGCCACCGCGCGCCCGGCGTGGATCGCCCGCAGCGACGAGAACGCGAAGCTCCTGCTCGACGTCGAGACGCAGTTCACGCCCGAGCGCGCCTCCTACCTGGGCGTCGAGGCGGCCGACGAGCGGACGCTCGACCTCTCGCCCGGCCATCACGCCCGCCACCTGGCCGCGCTGCGCGAAGCCCGCCGCCAGCTCGAGGCGCGCCGCGCCGCCGAGAAGGACCCGCTGGTCGCGCAGGACCTCGCCATCCTGCTGCACGAGGCGGATCTGCGGATCCGCGAGATGGAGCTCGCCGAGCGGACGCTCGTGCCGCACTGGGACGTCGCGCGCATCGTCTTCGACGGCCTCCACGCGCTGCTCTCCGACCAGGTCGCCCCCGCGCGCCGCGCGCGCGCGCTCGTGCGCCTTCGCCGCTACGCGGGCCTCGAGCCGGGTTCGACGCCGCTGGCCGATCTCGCCCACGCCGACGTCCAGGACCACCTCGCCCGCCCCGGCCTCGTTCCGCCGGCGCGCATCGATCTCGAGAAGTCGCTCTCGACGTCGGCGACGCTGCGCGACGGCGTCGCGAAGCTCTTCGCGAAGTACCGCCTCACCGGCTACGAGGACGCGATGAGCGCGCTCTCGCAGCAGCTCGCCGCGTACGACGATTTCGTGCGCACGACGGTGCTGCCCAGGGCGCGGACGGACTTCGCGCTCCCGCCGCAGGTGTACGCGCTCCGTCTCGAGCGCTTCGGCGTCGACATCCCGCAGGACCAGCTGGTCGCGATGGCGCACGCGGAGTTCACGGACATCCAGGCGCAGATGCAGCAGGTCGCCGCGCGCGTCGCGCAGGCGCGCCACCTGCCGAGCGCCGATTACCGCGACGTGCTGCGCGAGCTCAAGAAGGAGCAGATCGTCGGCGACGCCGTGCTGCCGCACTACCGGCAGCGCCTCGCCGACATCGAGGAGATCATCCGCCGCGAGCGCCTCGTCACGTTGCCCTCGCGGCCGGCGCGCATCCGCCTCGCCAGCGCCGCCGAGAGCGCGCAGCAGCCCGCGCCGCACATGGACCCTCCGCGGCTGCTCGGCAACACGGGCGAGCAGGGGACGTTCGTGCTGCCGCTGGCCATCCCGGCGCCGACCGGCAGCAAGGAGGCCGAGCAGAAGTACGACGACTTCAGCTACGCCGCCGCGTCCTGGACGCTCACGGCCCACGAGGTGCGCCCCGGTCACGAGCTGCAGTTCGACTCGATGGTCGAGCACGGCGTGTCGCTCGCGCGCGCGCACTACGCGTTCAACAGCGCGAACGTCGAGGGCTGGGGGCTGTACGCCGAGGCCATCATGCTGCCGTTCATGCCGCCCGACGGGCAGCTCGTGAGCCTGCAGTTTCGGCTGCTGCGCGCCGCGCGCGCGTTCCTCGACCCCGAGCTGCAGCGGCACGAGTGGACCTTCGACTCGGCGCGCGACTTCCTCGAGAAGCAGGTGGGCCTCTCGCACGCGTTCGCGACCGCCGAGGTCGAGCGCTACACGTTTCTCATGCCCGGGCAGGCGACGTCGTACTTCTACGGGCTGACGCGCCTGCTCGCCCTTCGGCGCGAGGCCGAGCAGAAGCTCGGGCCGCGCTTCGACGCGCAGAAGTTCCACGACACGATCCTCGGCGAGGGGCTGCTGCCGCCGGACCTCCTGCGGACGGCGGTGCTCGCCAAGCTCGGCGCCGGGTGAGCGCACGCCTCAGGGCGGCGACTGCCGCCGCTTCATGCGCACGAGCGTCGTCGCGATGACCTCCTGCACCTGCTCCTGGCCGATGGAGTGGAGGAAGCGCCCGTACTCGGCCAGCCGCTCGCGCAGCACGGCGTCCATCACCACCTCGTTGGTCGGCGTGATCTCGACGTGGCGCAGGTCCTCGTCGCAGAGATCGAAGTTGATGGTCCCCCGGCAGCCGGGCGCGCCGCAGCGGCACGGGTCGCGCCCCGGCTCGTTCTGGCTCACCCAGCCGTAGAAGATCGTCACCTCCTGGCCCGGCGCGATGGCGCGGGTGCACTGGATGCGCCCTTCGCCGCTCGAGTACAGCGTCGCGTTCGGGTCGCAGCTGTGGTTGCACAGCCAGCCGCCCGGCACGCTCGTGTCCGGGATGATGACCTCGTCGCCCGAGAGCAGCGTGAGCTTCGTCTCGGCAGCGGCGGCCGCCTCGGGGCTGCGCCGGTCGACGCGCCGCTGCCGCGGGGCGTAGGGGACGATGACGTCGCCGGGCTCGAAGCGCCGCCGCGCGAAGACGCCACGCCCCGCGATGGGGCTGTCGCGGAACAGCACCGGCGAGAGGCTGAACATCGGCTTCGGAGCGCGGCGCTTCGTCATGTCGGTCGGCTACCCGCGCCCGCGCCGCACGGCGCGCCCGGGCGCGACGGAGCGATAGCTCGCCTCGACGCGCGCGGCGACGTCCTTCCAGTCGACGCGCTTCGAATCGAGGCGAATGCCGAGGTAGCCGCGCGGGCCGACGTACGCCGGCGAGAAGAAGCGCCTCGGCTCGCGCGCGACGAGGCGCGCGTTGTCGCGCACGTCGCCCTTGACGCACGCCGCGATGAAGCCGTCGCCGTGGTGGTTGTCGAGGAAGTACGCGAAGACCTTCTTGCGCGCGCGGAAGGTCGCGTGCCGCCCCTCGCGCTCGCACACCGCCTCCGGCAGGGCCAGGCAGATCGCCGTCAGGCGCTCGAGCGCCGCGCGCGCGACGTTCGCGTCGGTGGTCACGCGCTTCGGGGCTGGCGGAGGCGGGCCCGCCGGCGCCGGGACCTCGCCGCGCAGCACGCGCGCCGGCGCGACCGATCGCCACGCCTCCTCGACGAGGATCGACAGCTCGATCCAGTCCGCGTTCTCGGGCTCGACGCGCACGCCGACCCACCCCTTCACGCCGACGTACGGCGGGACGAAGAAGCGCGCCGGGTTCCGCGCGACCAGGCGCCGCTGCTCCTCGAGCGTCGATTTGCACCACACCGCGATGCGCCCGTCGCCGTGGTGGTCGTCGACGAAGCCGAGGAACATCTTGCCGCGCACGTGAAACCACGGCGCGCCGTGCGACTGCTTCTCCTCGGCGGCGGGGAAGCGCAGGCACACGTCGCGCACGCGCGCGTAGGCGACGTCGGGGGGCGACGCGGCGGAGGCGGCCCTGGTGCCCATGGGCCGCAGCCTACCAGGAGGCCAGACGGACCGATCCAGGGACGGTGGACGCGCCGGCGTCCACGGCCGCCCCCGGATTGAAGCGCGACCGCCGGCGGTTCGTCCATCGACCGGATGCGATCCCGTACGATGGCGCGCAGGAGCCTGCCCGTGATCCGTGGATCATCGGTGTTCGTGTCCGCGCTCTCGCCGCGCTCGAGCGTGCGGCGGCGAATCGCGCCGCTCTTCGCGCTTCTCGCCGCCGTGCTGCTCGCGCCGCTCCTCGCGCTCGACGCCGACAGCGCGCCGCCGCCGCGCGCCGCGCGCACGGTCGACGACTACCGCCACTTCCGCACCGCGGCGATCGACCTGCTCGGGCGCATGCCGACGCGCCAGGAGATCGCCGCCTTCGAGCGCCCCGACTTCGACTTCGACGCGTGGATCGACGCGCACACGACCGGCCCCGCGTACGTCGAGCGGTTGACGCGCATCTACATGGACGTGCTGCGCCTCGAGCCGAACCTCAATTTCACCAACGCCACGTCGCAGCTGTATCGGCACGAGGTGCTCGGCCCCGACGGCAAGAGCCTCTGGATCTACTACCGCGAGAACCAGCGCCGCGAGCGCCCCGAGACCGATGGCGAGTTCTGTCTGAGCCCCGACGAGACGGGCGTCGTCATCCGCGCGCGCCAGCCGGACGAGGGGACGCCCAGGCGCGTCACCAAGAAGCTGCTCGACGAGTACACCGTGCTCGTCGAGCCGTGGTGGCTGTACCGCGACTACCGGGCGCCGAAGCCGCAGCAGCTGTTCGGCACCGACGCGTGGAAGGATCCGGACCCCGAGTACGAGCCGGTGGAGGGGCTACTCGCCGACCCGGACGGCAAGCGCGTGACGGCGGTGCGCGTCTGCCGCGAGGAGGCGCAGACGCGCGACGTCGGTCACGTGTACGCGAGCGGCCGCGTCAAGGCGCCCCCGAAGGACGCGAAGCTCCCCGGGGGCCGCGTGCGCCCGCCGCCGCTCGACCGACCGTACGCCACCCAGCACCAGGGGCAGGAGGTGGCCTGCGACACCAAGACCGCGCTCGACTACGCGCCCGACTGCGGCTGCGGCGTGGGCCTCGATCGCTGCATCCCCGGCGACAGCAACTCGGGCGGCAACGCCTTCTACTTCCCCAACCATGTGCCGCTCGGGTCGGCGTACCCGCTCGACGACGCGCGTCAGCCGCAGCAGCGCTGGTTTCCGTACTGGTGGTCGCGCGAGGCGGTGCGCTTCCTCGACGACCTTTTCGCCGAGGACCGCGACTTCCGCGAGATCCTGACGGGCAAGCAGACGTTCGTGAACGGGCCGCTCGCGCAGTTCTACCGCACCATCCAGCGAGGCCACTGCTGCGGCCCGGAGGCGAGCTTCGGCATGCTCGAGGAGAGCGCGCCCCTGTTCGACCCGCGCAACGTCCCCGCGGACCTCGAGCCGCAGGACGTGAGCACGTGGAAGGCCGTGCCCGATCGCGGACCCCACGCGGCCGGCATCCTGACGATGCCGATGTTCCTCGAGAAGTACGCGTCGGCGCGCGCGCGCGGCGCGGCGCTGTACAACGACTTCCTCTGCAAGTCGTTCATCGCGCACGACCAGCAGCTGACGCCCTCGACGGAGCCGAACCTGATGGTTCGCCCCGGCTGCAAGACGTGCCACGCGACGCTCGAGCCGCTGGCGGCGTACTTCGCGCGCGTCGAGCCGGCCAACTTCGTCTTCCTGCCGCAGGAGCGCTTCCCGGTGCGCAGCACCCGGTGCCGCCTCGACGCGAAGGGGCGCCTGCGCGGCGCGTGCAATGCGCTCTACGACGCGGCGTTCTCCGACGCCAAAGGGGCGACGCTCCGCAGCGCGTACGGATCGCCCGAGCACGCCGACGAGACGCCGGTGGGCGCGGCGCGCGACATCGTCGCGGCGCCCGAGTTCGCGCAGTGCGCCGTGCAGCGCGTGACGTCGTCGTTCCTCGGCCGGCCGACGACGCCCGACGACGAGGCGCTGTTGACCTCCCTCACGAGCACGTTCGTGCGCTCCGGTTACCGCATGCGCGCGCTCGTGCGCGCCGTCATGCGCTCGGACGCCTACCGCAAGTCCAACGACGACGCCTCCGACGGCGGCACGGGAGGTCGCCCGTGACGGGAAGGAGATCACAGGAAGGCGGGAAGGCGGGAAGGGGGATTGGTTGCATTCCTTCCCGCCTTCCCGCCTTCCTGTTCATTCTCATTCTGTCCGGGTGCGCGTCGCGACCGCCGGCGCGCGTGCCCGCCGTGCCGGGGCCGCCGCTCGCGCTTCGCGGCGTGCAGGCCGAGGACAGCGCGCCCAAGCAGGACCTGCGCCTCGTGCCGCCGGAGGTGTACATGCGCACGTACCTGCAGCTCTTCGGCGGGCTCGCGCCGCTCGAAGCGCAGCGCCGGGCGCGCGGCAAGGACGGCAGCGCGCTGTTCGATCGCTGGGACGACTACGTCTCGGCGCTCGGCTTCCCCGACTACCGCCTCGACATCCCGCGCCAGACGCAGACCAACGCGCTGATGGTCGCCACCTTCGAGCGCCTCGGCGTCGCGCTGTGCGACCGCGCCGTCGAGCACGACCTCGGCGCCACGCGCGGCGGCCGCCCGCCGCCGATGGACCAGCGCGTCATCTTCGCCTTCGACCTGCCGCGCGGCGCCGTCGACCAGAACGCCTTCGCCGAGCGCTTCGACGTGCTGCACCGCACCTTTCTCGGGTACCCGGCGCCGCTCGCGCCGCCCGAGCGCACCGCGCGCTTCTACGCCCTCTACCGCGACATCGTCGCCGGGCACCGCAAGGCCGATCCGCGCTCGCGCTTCACGCCCGAGCAAGCCGGGTGGGCGGCGGTCTGTTACGGGCTCGTTCGCCACCCGGAGTTCCACCTCTACTGAGAGGGCCGCGCCATGACGACGACTCGACGCACCTTCCTCCGGCTCGTCTCCGCGGGCGCCGCCGCCGCGTTCGCGGGGCTGCCCTCGTTCGACGCGATGGCCGCCGCCACGGCGGGCTCGAACGAGGGCGAGTTCTTCGTGTTCGTCATCGCCCTCGGAGGCTGGGACGTGACCCTCTGGGCCGACCCGCGCAACGAGGCGCGCGGCATCATCCACCCCGCGTCGACCGAGAACACCGACACCGCGCCGCTCAAGCGCTGGGTCGACGCGCCGCTCGGCGACACGGGACTCAAGACGTTCGAGCTGGTGCGCCCGCGCGGGTCGAGCCTCGTCTTCGGCCCGGGCATCGGCGACCTGGCCGACATGGTCGACCGCATCACGGTCGTCAACGGCCTCGAGATGAACACCGTCGCGCACCCGGACGGGCAGGTGTTCTCGACGACCGGCCGCCACCCGCAGGGCGGGCGCGTCGCGGCGTCGAGCATCGACACGATGATCTCGAACGAGCTCGGGCGCGAGCAGCTCTTTCCGACCGTGAGCGTGCGCTTCCCGTCGTCGTACGTCGGCGACGACCTCGATCGGCGCGTCGTGCCCCTGGCCGTCGACGACGTCGGCTCGATCAGCCGCACGCTGGCGCGCGCGCAGATGTACGACAGCGACGCCGAGCGCGATCGCGTGACGGCGATGCTCTCCGAGGAGGCCCGCGACCTGGCGAAGCGCGCGACCTACCCCGACGTGCTCGAGGGCCTCGCGCTGCAGTACGACGGCCTTCGCAAGATGCTCGGCAGCAACCTGCAGGAGGTCTTCAGCGCCGGCGGGCTGCGCAAGGCGCACCCGGAGTTCGACTACAAGGCGCGCTTCGCGGGGGGGCCGGCGGTCAACGCGGCGTTCGCCGTCGAGGCGATGAAGCGCAACGTCGTACGCTGCGTGAGCTTCGCCATCGGCGGTTTCGACACCCACGCCAACAACTACCGCGGCCAGGCGCAGCTGCAGCAGGAGACGTTCGATCTCGTCGCGTCGCTCGTGCGCACGCTCGACGCCACGGCGCACCCGACCCGGCGCGGCGCGAAGCTGTCCGATCACGCGCACATCCTCGTCGTGAGCGACTTCTGCCGCACGCCGCAGATCAACCTCGGCATGGGCCGCGACCACTACCCGAACAACTCGGCGCTGATCGTCTCGCCGCGGTTCAAGGCGAACTTCGTGTACGGCAGGACGGACGCCGACCAGCTCTTGCCCCAGCCCGTGAGGAAGTTCGTCGACGGCGAGCGCGCCATCGCCCCGCCCGACCTGCTGGCCACCTTCCTCGGCGCGTTCGGGATCGACCCGCGCAAGTACATGCGCGACGGCGAGGTCGTTCCGGAGCTGCTTCGCGCATGAGCGGCCAGGCGTGGCGCTCGGGAGGAGGGGGGCGCGAGCTCGCCGCTGCGTCGGTGGCGGCGGTGGCGGCGGTGGCGCTCGTGCTGGCCGGGTGCGGCGCGGCGCCGCACTCGCGCGCGGCGGGCGCCGTGACGCCGCTGTCGGTCCGCGCGGTGACGTGGAATCCGTCGAACGCGCCGGTCGGCAACGTGCGCGCCGTGGCCGATGCGGGCGAGGTCGTCGCCGTCTTCGGCGACCAGGGCGCGACCGTCTTCTCCGCGGGGGCGCCGGTCGCCGTCGATCGCTCGGTGAAGGACTGGGTGGACGCTGCGACGATCCGCGGCGCGGACGGATCGCCCCGGTGGATCGTCGGCATCGACGCCCGAGGGCACCTCCGTTACCTGCACGGGATGACGTCGTTCGAGGACGTGTCGGCGCGCTACGCGCTCGACGGCCGGCGCGTGGTGGCGGCCACGAGGATCGACGGCGCGCGCGCGGCGTTCCTGCTCGACGGCGCCATCGCGCTCGCCGACGGGCGCGAGGTGAGCCGCTACGCGACGGCGGCGCCGCTCTTCGAGCTGGCCGGCGGCGGCGGCTGGTGCGCGGGCGTCTCGCGCGACCTCGTGACGATGTTCGACGCGGCGAGGCTCGCTCCGCGCACGTATGCGCTTCCCGACGTGAGGAGCGCCGCGGTCGGCCCCGACGGGCGCCTCTACGCCGCCACGTCGCGCGCGCTGTACGCGGCGGCGCCCGGCGGCGATCTCTCGCTCGTCTACGACGCGCAGGGCGACACGCTGCACGGGCTGGCCGTCTCGGGCCGCGACGTGTGGCTCGCCGACGGCAGCGAGCTCGCGACGGTCGAGGGCCGCCACGTCGCCGAGACCACGGGCGCGAAGCTCGCGCCGGACTCGAGGCTCTCCGGATCGCCGAGCGGCGACGTGTGGGTGATCGGCGGCGGGCGGCTGCAGCGATTCGCGCGCGCCGAGGCGCAGCCGGCGTTCGCCGTGACGTGGCGGAGCGCCGTCGCGCCGGTGTTCGCGCGCGACTGCGCCTCGTGCCACCTGCCCGACGGGGTCTCGGGGACGGACCTGTCGACGGCCGATGCGTGGCAGGCGAAGCGCGCCGCCATCGAGCGGCGCGTGCTCGTCGACCAGACGATGCCCCCCGAGGGCCACCCGATCTCCGACGCCGACCGCGAGACGATCCGCGCCTGGCTGAACGCGGGCTCGCCGCCACCGGCGCGCGCCCTGCATTGACCCGTCGTTCCGTCTCGCATCGCGTCGATGACGTCGATTCCGTCGTCGTGCTCGTTCGTCATCGCGTCGATGACGTTCTTCCCGTCGTCGCGGATCTCGATCCGAGCGGCGTTTTCATTCCTCCCGTCCGCTGGTTCGTCGATCCCGTCGGCTTCGCCGCATGAACGAGCGTCGGGGATCTCGATCCCGTCCGCAGTGTCGTCCGTCCGGCGTGCGGTGATCGTCGGACGAGCGTCCGGGAGCTCTGGAGTCGACGCGCGAACATCGAGCCTGTCGACGAGGATCTCGATCACCGACGACGGGATCTCTGGAAGACACGCCGGTTCCTCCGTCGCGGGGTCATCGCCGAACGTCGCAGCGTCACGACCCGATGTTCGCGACGCTCCGCCGGAGATCCCAGCCGGTCGGATGGAGATCACGGCGGATGGGACGGAGATCACAGCGGGTGGGATGGAGATCACAGCGGGTCGGAGGAAGATCCGAGCGGGTGGGACGACCATCACGGCGGCTTGGATGGAGATCCCCGCGGCTTGGACGAAGCTCACCGCACGTCTTCCAGAGATCCCGGCCGACGCGACCGTGATCCGCCCCGCCGTGACGGAGATCCGCGCCGACCTTCCGCATCGGCCGTCGAGGACGAGGTTCCTCCCGCCGCGTCTGCGCGGCCTCCGGTCGCGGAAGCGTCTCCTCGTCGCGCGTCTGCCTTGCGGCGGGCGTCGCGGGCGCCCCGGTCGTTGCGAGCAGCCAGGCGGCGATGGCGTCGGCGCGCTCCCAGCGCCTCTCTTCCTGGCAGGCCTCGAGCCGGTGAAGCGCGTTCCAGAGCGAACCCGAAAGCGGCGAAGGGCGAAACGTCGTGCGCGTACCCATGGACCTCCTCGTGCCCGGGCGGAGGAGCAACCCCCGCGCCAGGGATCGCCGCCCAGGGAATCCGGCGCTTGGCGAGGCGGGTGTGGACGGCGGCACACGGGCTGCGGCCCGCCGCGCCCGCGTAACGCGTTACGCCGCTGCCGCCTTGATGGCCCGGGCGCGCTGAGGTACACACGGCCGCGTGGCGGTCCGGCGGCGCGTTGCCCCCGGGCGAGCCACCGTGCTGGGTCGTAGGGAAGCCGGTGAGAGTCCGGCGCGGCCCCCGCCACGGTGACCGGGGACGATCTCGGACGCAGCCACTGGAGCGCTCCTTCGCGAGGCTCCGGGAAGGGTCCGAGGGAGGCGGCGCGGAGACGCGCCACACCCGGGAGTCCGGAGACCGGGCCCGAGCGCGTGTTCCTCGCACTTCCGCGCCGGGGTGGGCGCGGCCTCAGGGGTCCGGATGCGAAAGGTGATGATCGTGCTCGCGGCGCTCGCGTGGAGCGCCGCAGGGGTGTCGGCTTGCGGCGACGACACGCAGGTCACGACGCCCGTCGATGCGGGCGCGGACGTGACGGCGAACGACTCGGGGTCGGGCTTCGACGCGACGCCGGTCGGTGACGACGGCGGAGACGCCGGGCAGGGGACCGACGCCGACGCGGACGCCGCGCCGCCGCCGCCGCGCCTCCTCCTCTCGTACAACGGCGCGAGCCAGAGCGAGCTGGTCGCCTTCGGCATGCAGTCCAAGGCGGTCGACGGCCGGCTGCTCTACCCGGGGTTCATCGGCACGACGTACGTGACGCCGAGCGCCCCGTGGCTGCTCGAGCAGTCGAACGACGTCGTCGCCCGGCTCCATCGGCAGCAGCCCTGGGTCGTGAGCTCGTCGTGGAACGTCGCGATGAACGACCTCACCGACGCGGGCTACGCGACGCCGTACTCCGACCCCGACGCGGTCGTCGTCGGCGCGGGCAACAAGGCGTACGTGCTGCGCTACACGCGAAACCTCATCGCGATCCTCGACACCTCGAGCCAGGAGGACGCCGGAGCGCCCATCGGGTCGATCGACCTGAGCGGCCAGGTGCAGGCGAACGGGGACGGATACGTCGAGATGAGCGCGGGCGCGTACGACCCCGGGACGCACCGCGTGTACGTCCTGCTCGCGAACATCGACCGCTTCGACGTCGGCTGCAACGGCTACTGCCAGCTCTGCGCCGACACGACGCCGACCGTCGTCGCGATCGACACGGCGACCGACACGCTGGTCGATCTCAACGGTCCGGCGCCCGGCGTCGGCATTGCGCTCGACGGCTACGACCCCGGCTTCGGCCCGGGCGCGATGGCGTTCGATCCGACGGGCAACCGCCTGCTCGTGCTCGACACCGGCTGCAACCAGCCGGCGGACGGCGGCGCCGGACCGATGGTCAAGCGCGAGATCGAGGCCGTGTCGCTCGCCACCGGCACGACGCAGAAGCTGCTCGACCTGTCGGCGAACCCGAGCTTCCCGCAGGCGCTCTTCTACCTCGACGCGACGCACGCCATCGTGCAGCTCGACACCGCGTACTGGTGGGACCCGACCTCGAGCGCCCTCGGGTCCGCGATCCCGAACGCGCCGGACGCGTTCGACCTCGACCCCGACGAGAACCTGGTCGGCCTCAAGGCGCGCTACGACGCCGACGGCGGCTTCTCCGGTTACGACATCGTCTCGGTGAGCGCCGGCGACGGCGGGGTGACCAAGCTCGGGGCCGATCCGTTCTCGCTGACGGGCGGCTTCGTCGGCGGGGTGCAGCTGTGGCCCGGGCGCTGATCGCGCGCGTGTCGGCGGCGGCGCTGCTGCTCTTCGCGTGCGGCTGCTCGTCCTCGTCGGCGTCCTCGAGCGACGCCGGAACCGCCGACGACGCGTCCTCGTCCGGGGACGACGGCGGCTGGGCGTCCGGCGACGACCAGTACGGCGACAGCGGCCACCCGGTCCCGGTCGACGGCGGCTACGCCGTGGGCGACGCGGGGGGGGTCCTGCGCGCGGACCGCTTCGTCACGGGCGTCGTCTCGTTCTCGCCGACCGACTGCGCCGGCTTCGGCGTGCCGTCGATGCCCGGCATCGTCGAGGGGCCGCCGGTCGGCGGCGGCACGTCGCACGGCAGCACCGACGTGGTGTCGCTCGGCAGCGGCGGCAGCATCGTCGTGTCGTTCGATCCCAACGCGATCGTCGACGGGCCCGGGCCCGACTTCATCGTCTTCGAGAACCCGTTCGTGATCGGAGGCGGCTCGCCGACCGACCCGAACGACGTGTACGCCGAGCCGGGCCAGGTCAGCGTGAGCGACGACGGGACCACGTGGCACACGTTCCCGTGCACGCCCACGCCCGATCCCCAGTCGCCCATCGGCACCGGCACCGCGCCCCCATACGGCAGCTGCGCCGGCTGGCACGTCGTCTACTCGGCGCCCGGCAACGGCATCTCGCCCGTCGACGCGACCGCCGCAGGCGGCGACGCGTTCGACCTGGCCGCCATCGGCGTCACGCACGCGCGCTACGTGCGCGTCGTCGACCAGACGAGCGAGAGCTGCCCCGCGTCGGGCGCGCAGAAGCCGACCACCAACGGCTTCGATCTCGACGCCGTGGTCATCGTGAACGCCGAGCGGCCGTGAGGGGCCGGTGCGCGCGGGCTCGACGGCAGCGTGCGTGGCGGCGGCCGTCTCGGCCGCGGCGGGCAGCGCGGCCGCGCAGGACGCGCCGGTCGAGGAGGTGACCGTGCGCGGCACGCAGGCAAGCGACTTCGTGTCGCGCGCCGACGAGCACGACTCGACGCGCGAGCTGACCGACGCGGCGAGCCTCCTCGAGCCGCTTCCGGGCGTTCACCTGCGCCGCTTCGGCGCGGACGACTCGTTCACGACGCTGAGCATCCGCGGGACGTCGTCGAACGAGGTCGCGATCGTGCTCGCCGGCGTGCCGCTCACCGGCGGCGCGGACCCCTCGCTCGACCTGGCGAGCCTGCCGCTGTGGCCGGGCGCCGTCGCGCGCGTGCACCGCTCGTTCGCGCCGGCCTCGCTGGGCCCCGGATCGCTCGGCGGGACGCTCGTGCTCGATCCGCCTCGGCCGACCGCGACGCCGGCCACCGAGGCGTGGGCGGGCGTCGGCAGCTTCGGCGAGGCGCGGCTGCGCGTCGGCGACGTGCGCGACGTGGGCGCGGGGCGCGTGGCGACGGCCGTCAGCGCATCGCGCGCCGACGACGACTTCACGTACTTCGACCCCGTCGCCTCCAGCCCGGGGCACGACGTGTACACGCAGCGAGAGAACGCCGGGCACGCGGAGGCCAACGGCCTCTTGTCGTGGGCCCTACCGGTGCACTGGACGGGCACGAGCGACGGCGCGCTCACCGTCACCACGCTCGCCCAGGCGCGCCACCAGCAGCTTCCCGGCACCGTGCTCGGACCGACCCCGTTCGAGAGCCTCGACACCGACCGCGAGCTCGCGTCGGCCGAGCTGACCGGCGCGACCGGCCACGGCACGTGGATCGCGCGCGCCTGGGGGCGGCGCGACGGCTCGCGCCTGCAGGACGTCGCCGGATCGGCCGCGCTCGGGCCGACGCGCGCCGACGACGTCATCACCGCCAGCGGCGGATCGATCGGCTGGCGTGGCCGCCCCACGCCGACGGCGACCCTCGAGGGGCACCTGGACGGCAGCGGCGAGCGCTTCGCCCCAGGCCTCTACGAGGGGGCGCCGACCCCGCCCGGCGCCACGAGGGCGTCGGTGGGCGCGGCGATCGACGCCGACTGGCGCGCGTGGCCGGGCGCCGCCCTGGCCGCCTCCGGCCGCCTGGACGGCTGGTCGGACGCGTCGAGCGACGGCACGAGCGAGGGCGAGCTGCGCCCGACCGGCCACGTGGGAGGCG
>Ga0080006_1142253_pt1 | contig 33243 bp, 32 predicted proteins | sample RS3BMetagenome_FD_69209 | JGI IMG/M metagenome (GOLD analysis project Ga0080006, IMG submission 69209) | Ferric oxide microbial mat and aquatic microbial communities from Rainbow Spring, Yellowstone National Park, USA - RS3B (SPADES... ...
CGGGTTTTTCCCGGGCAAACCCCGAGGGGAAATACGAGCCGCTTCAGTCTCCCGACTTTAATGGAGCGTCCTAGCGACGTTGAAGCTGCGCTGTGAACGAGCGCACCCAGCCGTTGATTCGCGGCAAAGTATCCGAGCCAGGCCAACACCATGATGCCCAGGAAAACAGTGGCCGTTGCAAAGCGAATAAATAGCACTGTAATACATCCGAATAGGCTGAGAAACGTGCTGCGGAGTTGCGGCAGGCGTCGCTCCAACGTGTGTGCAAGGCTCGGGGCCAGCGCTGGTTGAAACGCCGTTTTCGCTGGTGTCTCTGACCCGCCGTTCGCACCTGCTTGAGCGAATTGAGTCGTGTCAGGAGGCTGCGTCTCCGGGTGATGCCCCCGTCGGGGTAGTGGCGTGTCTACGTCGTCACGGGCGACGGAGCCGTTCTGGTCACTCGAACTCGCTCGAACGTCGCCTCCGCGCTGCGTACGCCGGACGCTCGCGGAACCTCGTCTAAAACGTACAAACTTCCGTTTCTGAAACGATATCGGGCAACACGGTATGAAAATGGATGCATCCTGACGCTCATGTGCCGTCCAGGGACCAATGAAGCTGAAGCCAGATCGCCTGAAGCAGCTCGGAAAGTTGAGGCTCTCACAGCGCTTGATGCAGTCTCGTGCAGAGCGCTTCCCGCTGCAAGCCATGGACGTCTGCTGGGTCAGCGTGGTCGGCGCGTAGACACCCTCAAGCTTCTCCAAACCGAGAGCTATATGCTAAACACACACTGGTCGGCTTCGTGTTGCGACGAAGAAGCGACGCACGTGGCTCGCCAACCCTTTTCGAAACGAAGCAACGTACGCCATCGCCGCTGGGCATCGTTCCGGGACTGGTCATCGGGTGAGCGTCGACAGCGGAGCAGCGGTGGTGGCGCTGCACATAGGTGCCATGGTATGGACTCGGAGTGGGGCTTGCGCTTCTCAAAGGTCTCTGATGAGACGCAAAGATCCTCTGGAACAAAATATACGCTCTTAAGCCGCATCAGCTTTCAACGTACCGACTGGGAAACTGCAAGCACAGCCACAGTACGCCAAGCGATGGTATGTTGTTCGAGTCCCCGAGTGAATAGCGCTGATCTGTGCTTTTTATGGACTGGAAAAGCCCGTGAGGCCCTTCCCGGTGCACCCAGCAGCGCGAGCAGACCTCGAGGCTCTCGTTCGGCACTGCATAAAAGGCTCCGTGCTCGTGGAGTTTTCTGGAACGTGCCGTATCGCGCTTCAAAGCACGCCGGCTTTAAACTATCCATAGTGACGAGCACGCTTCTAGCGCTGGTATTTGTTTTCGCGAACGGCACGGGGAGAGCGCTTCTAGCTGGAACAATACATGTAACGTGTTTTAGTGTGTAGGCTGTCGCTTGGGAACCTGTGACCTCGTTCCTGTGCGATTTTTTTCATGGACAAAATGTGTACTTAGGCCAGCGTTCTCCGATTATGCGCATTTTTCTTTTCTTATTTTTTTGTGTGTGTTTTTCAGTGCGCGGTGAGGTATGCATCAACCCCCTACTCCCAAGTTCCTGTGCGATGAAGCAGAGACGCGCTTCTCTAGAGCGCGATATCCCTGCGACATGCTTCAACCATTGGAACAGGTTGTGCGAAAAGCGGTTTCGTCGCTAGACACGGCTCTTTTTGCTGAACCGATCGATGAAGCGAAGGATGGAAGCGTTTCCAGCACACCAGCTGACCCGTTGCTTAAGGTATTGCAGGCCGAGTTCAGCGAAAGCGGTGCTTATCCAAAGGAACTCGTACCAGGGACTGTTTCTGGGGACCTTGGTGCATGTGTCCTTGTGCAGGCTGGGCGCTCGTTTGTCGGGCCACGTAAGCTGCATAGCTTGTCGCTATTCGCTTCCGGATTTTTTGGACTACTGGAACTGTATCCAATTCTGGGGACGCGTGTTCAGCGTCTGGATGCGTACGCATGCATCGTTTAAAATGAGACGACAACTTGGTCATTAGGCTGCACTCGCTGGACTGCAGCTGCCCTGTTCGAGCTATGCTGAACGATCAACTTGTTCGTCTAGACGCAGTCGTGGACAGCGAGCTCGTTGGATCGATGCCCGCTCCGAACTTGAGTATCGCCATCGATACAACACACAGATATGCTTCCAGCGCGTCGAGCATAGCGTTCTCAGCTGCAAGCCATGGGTAATCTGTGCAGGAAGCGGTACCAGCGTGCTGCAAGCTGGTCGACATCCATCGTATAGCCAAATATGCCTCAAGGTTCCTCGACTTCCGCTTTCACCATGCTACATTACCGCGGTTGCTTGGCGGTTTCACTCGATAGATTCGTACGATCCAATGCTCGGATGTGAATGCCTCTTCGAATAGTTCCAACCTGACGTCCAAATGCGCTACCCGATAACCCCGAGCGCGATCATAGCCGTTGCTGATTTCACCGTAACGATGGTAACAGAGCTTAAACAGAAGTGACTCTCGCATCGCTGGAGCCATCTCTTCGTCGAGGCGAAACTCACCCCTTCGAGTGAGGAACTGCGCCTCACGAAGCGTTGGATCAACTGAGCCGCCAATGCGTACCGGCCAAAGAAACTTGTTCACGTCGTCGCCACCGTATCCAATCAGGCCGCCAAATATGACCAGCACGTAGTCAACGTCCAGCATACGCGCTATTTGGTATGCCTGCTTCTCTGGTCGACTGAGCATGTTGCCAACTGTTGCAATATGCGTAAAGTTCCAGGTGTTGTTATCCACAATGGTCGTGCGGAAACCCATACCTGCGATCTGGTAGCCGTAGTCCCACCAGGAGGCAATTTTTGCGTCCGCCGCTGCGTTGGACCCCAGCCAGTAGTAGGCTTCTCGGAAATCATCGATGAGGAACCTGCCAGATGGCCCTTGACCTGCCAATACGATGGACGGAGAAGAATAAGCCTCAGAAGCAGCCCAGACGCAGTGCTTGACGTACGCGTTTCCGAGAAGGAGTGCGCTGAAGAGGATCCCCAACGAAACCTCCAAGCGCAGCGCGCTCGCCCGATTGTTTCCCTGACTGCTGCCCGTGACGCGACCCCGGTTGCCGCTCGTGCTGCTGGTGCTACTTGCACCGGCAGTGTGCTTTTTGCCAGGCGACGCATTGCTCGCCTGCTGCATATCGCTGATCCATGGAATCCAATTGCGTTCAGCAAGTTCAGCTTTCAAGTCCACAGCAAAGGACTGCAGGAGACGGCTTGTGCCAACAGCACCCATTGCGCATGCAGCAGGCGCCAGCACCAACATGAGTCGAACCATAACCCCAGAAAAATAGACTGCAAAAACGAAATACAGGATGGCAAAGAGTGTTGCATCCGTCAGTTCTTGGAAGCAGTAGTAGAGACCGAGTGGCGCTAGCACAGTCAGAATGTGCAAATCAAAAAAATACGACGACCATGCCGTTGGCTGGTGTTCACTCACCGACGCAATGATGGGTATATGTTTGCTCGCATACGTTGGGTCCAGCAGCGTGTAGAAGCGCCCCGTCCACGGCTGAATGTAACCTGTGGCCAGAAGCAGTACCCCGAGCCCTGCAAAAGCGGATCCAACGATTATAACAAAATAACGCACAAATGCGTGATAGACCTGTTCGGCGACAATGGAGCGAATCCATTGCCCAAGGCAATAAACTTGCAGCGCCAGGAAGACGACAGCAGCGAGCATGTGCTCTGCCGATTGCACGGCTTGAAAGCCAACGAAGCGTATCTGCATGGATAACAACGTGCCGAGGATGTAAAAAGTAGAATAGGCGACATAGATCCGATGAGAATACCGCCCAGCTAGTATCATGACGATGACATAGATTGGAATCAAGTTGATGATGAAGATATAGCCACCCCAGCATGCTACCATGTAAAGATAGCCGAGACAACACGCAAGCGCCCACTGCAGCGCACCGGTATTCACCGCCTTCATGAAAAGATAGAAGGTATTCATCAGCGCGAAAATCGCCACGCACTCGTTATCGAATCCTCCGGCCGATGAGCGCGAAATGTAGCCAGGCACAATGGCAACGAAAACTGCCGCAAAGAGGCCCGCAATTGAGTCCTTTTGTTCAGTCAACTCGTTTGTAAAGGCGTACGTAATAAGCGTTGTGAACGATGCCCACAGTGGCGATACGAAGACGCAAACGTAGCGCACGTCGACGGGGAAACCAAGTGCTTGCAGTACCCAGTAGACCAAGGCGGCGCTGTACATAGTACCAGCGTACACGGTACCACCCACATCTCGACCAAGTGGGTACCAAGATGTATCATCAAACCAGTTCCAGAACTCGTATAGACCCTTGTCGACAAGAACACGTGTGGCGCGGTAGTTGAAGTAGGGATCAAACTCGTGGATCACAGGCTCGTAACGCACGACGCTGAACAGACGGATCGCAAAAGCTAATACAGCTGCTGCTGTCAGCGCTGCATAACGCAGAACCGTTGGCAGGGTTTTCGATGCGACCACACGCTCCAAGTTTAACGTCATCCTTAGCTCAGCAAGGCGCGTTCCTGGTGCTTCAAGGCGGTGTCAGCGATGCGTTCAGAGTACGCGGCCGCAGGCAAACGCGATGCAGCGCACGGCATGCATCTGCGCGTGCACGGATTCGCCCTTTCCATTTATGTACATTAAAATGCAGTAAGTTCCTATTTCCGAAAGGCCTGCATCAGCGCCGGCGTCAAGATTCCCGCGTGGACTTGGCGCAGGCGGCTAGCTCAGCTGACGGCAGCGGCCGATACGCGCTTCGTCCGCAGGCCTGTGTGGTACGGGTACCTGCACGATGTGTGATACCTCTCGAAAGATAAGGTAAGCGTTGCAGTCTTCAGCGATGTGCATGAGCTACCCGCTCATGAGGCATGCGCTCAGCGTTCAGGATAGTGGGGTATTCCAAAAGCACGCAAGACGCATGACGGGGCGCAAGGCATGCACCCGGCCGAATGCGACCATAGCGCTTGAGAGTGTTGGGCATGAGCGCGCTTATCGTTGCGCTTCTCGAGGGACGTCTACTGCGGCAGCTTCAATGTCGCTCGCTCGCCGTGGATCTCGACATGCATCGTTCAAGGGTCTCGGACGCATGTTGCTGACGGAGGAAATTTGCGGGCTTTCACTTCCACGCGTCGTATTTCCGGAACGCTGTTCGTGGAAAGATGTCGGTGTGAGCGTTTGATTGCAGGCAGCATATAGGGAACAGGTCGGAATCTATTCGACTACGATGCGGAGTATCGGCAACCGGGACGCAGCACATCTCGACAAGGGAGAGACGCTGGTGAAATCGGATCTCCTATTTGTCCATAATGATACGAAGCGCACTTGGCGGATCGTACCCCCTACCTTTGCCACGACAGACTTGCGCGTCATGGAAAGCGCGCATCCATATGTCCATTGCGTAAAATTTACGCATCCTACAAAATCATTTCGTGGAGCTCGAATCCCGCAGATCGTGAATCGGCGCCCAGTCTGATCCCACTTCTCAGGTGTATCCATGGCCATCTCTGGAGCCAACGCATGCATGCACGCTACTCGATGCTGCAGGGCGCGTATCCAGCGCATGTACCATCCGCCAGGGATGCGCCATCTCACTGCAACTTTTCTCTGTTGGGCGCATGCGTAAGGGCGAGCACTTCCGCACGGTCCCCGCGAGCCCCGTCCCAACTGGTATCGAAGCGATGAAGCTCACCAGAATTCCCCGGACGCGCGTCTCGTGTCAGTTATCTGGTCTGGTGTCACCGTTCATCCCCGAAGGTCACCACGTTTCCCCAGCCCATACAAGGACACACCAGCGAGAGACACGCGTCCGCGTCACCGATATCTCCAGGTACCGCATCCGTCATCAATGCTTGCTGTGATACTGGATGTACCGCCAACAACATCACCCACTGCAGTCATCAGACAGACCCAAAGCAGCTTGGCATATTTTCAGGGCCGAAGCGCTGCGCCCCAAGCCGGAAACCGCTCACTACGCCAATAGCGTTCCAGTGCCTTTTGCGACAAGGGCGGCGTCGCCTCTTGGCATATCGCGGCGATGTGCTCTGCAGTATGCCGTAGAGCGCGCCCGCACTACAGCACAGGCACGCGCAAGAGCGCTCTTCCACGTTGTCGAGCGACTGGCGCGACGCATCGCCACAGATTGGCGCGCTCCGGCGTTCGAAAAGGCGCACGCTCGTGGAGCTCATTTCGCTGCTCGATACGGCGACTTGCGAGAACGCTACAACGCACACTGATGCCCTACGCTTTTTTACAGGAGATTAGGTCTCTGTGGACAGCAGATGTAGAAGGTGATAATCCATTCCAAGCGAGCCTTGTGCCGTTACCGAGTCGATCCAGTGGACTGCGCTATGAGCACACGGTGCTCCCTGCATCAGCGCTAGACGAGGTGCAACTGGGTTCGATAGACGGTACGCTGCGCAGAGCTACAAACGTGTCCAGAAGTTCGGGAACAGTTTCACTCAGGGACCAGGGCAGTATGCGTACGAGTGCTATGGCGCCGTTTTCGGTTAGGAGCGCGCACGCCGGGGAGGCTCGGGCGGCGACCTCGCTGCAGAGAACCCTGCAGCGTTCGGAGCGCGCTGTGAAAGGCGCTCTCGTTGACTACAGCGACTCGGTGCTTGCGGTGAGTACGAACGGGCTGCTGACCCCGTGTTACGTGCGGCGTTTGGAAGGTCCCAATGCGCTATCTATTGGCGGAGAGAGCCTTTTAGCATATCGCCGCTACGGTGAACTGGATAGCAGTGTCACGCTGCTGGGTCCGCTGCGAGGACGCCCGCGCCCTTTCATTCAGTTCGGTGCAATGAGACGCAGCGACGAAGAATACGGCGCTGATGCAAGAATCGGTGTGGAATGCCTTCTTCACTGGTCCCGTAGGAAGGGTGGGGAGTCACGCGAAGAGGCGCAGGCGCGTCGGTTCTCTCGCCAAGTTGATGAGAAAATAGACTCTCTCGGTTTCCGAGCCCGGGGGCTTGTGGTTCATGCCTCCGCGGGCACGTTCATGGACGGGAAAGGCAAGTACGACCCAGTATTCTCACTGGCCATGGGGTTGGCATTCTCGCGCTAGACGCCAGCGTTGCAATGTTTTAGAGAGCCGTTCGCGGGCGCACGGCGGCGCATTCCACAATCACAACCTCGGAAACGTCCCAGCTTCTTGACGCCCTAGAGGCCGTGCATAGGTGTCGTCCGCGAGCGGCTGGTTATGGGTGCTCGAACATGCACGTCTGGTAGCGGTTGGCGAGTTTGCTGTCCACAGGTGCAGCGTTGGCAGCGACCCGTTGCGCGCCGAGCTAGAGCAGGAGCCCTGCTGTCATCTTCACTGCGGCTGCTGGGACTTGATCAGCGCAAGCTTCATAAGCGATGTTTTGGTGCATGTACTTGTCGCCCCGCCCGTGATGTCACTTAACTTGGATACGTCTCGCGTGAAAAACCAGCACGTTCTTGGGAGTAAAAACGATCACATGGGTTTATGTTGCGACGATGTTGCGAGTCGGCGACGGCTCGGATTCCCCGAAGCGGTCCGTTCCAACTGCCGTCCACGCTGAGCGCCCCCCGGGCCGCAGAACACGATGCCCGCGACACAGCCACTGGGTTGCGTCATATCGAGAGCCTTCTCATTGTCGCGTTCGAATGCCTCTGAACGCGGATGCTTGATCAGCGCAGTTTTCCTTGTCGTACGGGTATGTGGCTTGGGATGCGTTCATTCCAACGATACACGACCTCCTAGCTTGTTTTGACAAAAATCAAGAGTATCTGCATAGCGTCTCGCTCGTGTAAGAAAGGGGCCTTCAATAAAGATACCGCTGGTTGCCAGCGGTGTAACCAATGCAGCAACGAATCATCCAGACTCGACTTGTATTTCTCGGGTATGCACTAGTGCGATACCCGTGATCGAAAAACGCCGGAACGCCACAGACATCCGCATGGGATTCGTGGCGCCCTCTCCCCGAACATTCGGCTCCCGGAACGCGCGCTCTGGAACAAAAGTCTTACCCGAGTCGTGTCTCTTGCGTTGTGAAACGCTGTCGACGAACTTGGTACGGTGAAAAACGGTCGTATGCAGCCGCCATACCAGCAGCAACGGGAACAGTTGTACTCACCGGCTTGTAGGGACGGCAAGTATGCAGCGACTCCTGCCCTGCAGCGAATCAGTATGTCAACGAAGAACGCGCTTGCAAAGCGTCTTGCGGCATCTGCGTTTGGAACACCATCTTGAAGCATATCGCTTGTTTCCTCATGGAAAAATTTGCACTTCAAGTCGCCCACATATGTTGCACTTTCGAAACCGTTCCATTCGAAGCAGGATACGCTTCAAAAGCAAGAGGATACAAAGCATGGACCTGCGCAAGCGCTACCTGCCCAGGTGCCCGCACGGCCACTGTGTCGATGACTCATCGAACGTGCGCTGGCTCGGCAAACCACGTTCCCATAGAGCTGCATCAGAGGCTTGATTACACGCTACGATGGAAGGAGGCTTTTTGCTCGTTTCCGGTGCGTTTCTCGCAAGTGGGCGTCCGACGCCTCCAACCCAGCGTCCGAGGTGAGCTGAGGGCACAGGCTCTCAGCGGTTCGCCCAGTCGCCGCAACCGAGTCGCGACCACGCTCGGCCCTGAAAAGCGAAGGCAATAGGTCCTCGCCTTTACCGCTACTTTACTCGAACATGACACCCACTCGCGCGATATCCCAAAGCCGATACCCAGGGATGCAGTGTCGTTGAATGAAGTACCAGCGAAAAGCGCGAGTTTCCCGGACCCATGCACCGTCATCGCATTGGGTTTTCGTTTGGATCGAACACAGGTCCACTATCTTGCATGTTTCTCAAGGTCCGGAAGAACCTCTCCTATTAGATAAACTCGCAGAATACCGAGGTCGCCTTCACAAGCACATCCAGTGCCTTGAGCATCTGTGAATAGTCCAGCGCTCGCTCTGCGATCAGCGACACCGCGAATGAATTCCTAAAGAGTACGCTTCCTCTTCGAAGCCGCAAGTGCACTACTACTTCTGCTGCTGCTGCTGCTGGTGCTGCTGCTGCTCGGGACTTGCGTGACGACTACAGACCCGGTAACGCTCGTGTCTGCGAGGACGCTGAGCGACCTTAGGGTTTGCTTTAGCATGACTAAAGGCCTAAAACCGAGCTTGATCGTTGAGCAAGCCGCTGAACCAACCCCAACCTCACCGTCTGCAACGGCACCAACGGAACCTCATAAGAGCGAGACGCTGCCGCTTTCTCGTAGACGAGCAGACTCCTGGAACACGTTTCTGCGACATCGCTTTCATCCAAACCACAACGAAAGCACTGTTCACTGGGCGTACTCGGGTGAGCTATTCAACCTGAGCTCGGGTGCTTTGATCGCCCGCGTGGAGGGTTTCGAAACGAGTCGCGTGCTCGCTGCGTCACAGTCGCCCTTGGTGACTGCTGCTCGCTCTGGTGCAACGGCACCGCTTGCCTCCCAGACGGTTCTCTGTCGAAAGCTGTTCGCTTTTAGACCAGTGCGAACAAGTCGCACGCTTGGTGCCGCGGGAAACGACTTGCAGCGTATCGACGATACCGACCACATCCACGCAGTCAAGTGGTGTCGCGAGGGCGCTGCATTCCTGCTGGCCTACCCTTATCAGGTTTTGACGTTTGTGCACGATGCAAGTGGCACGTTCAAACTGGTTGCCGAGCAAGGCGACAGTAGCGGTAACGCGAGGCAGCTGGTAGCCAGCCTCACGCCCGAGTCGGACTCGACGCGTTTTGAACGGTCTAGGAAACAGCGCATCGACTCGCGGGCAACGGCTTGGCCGTCCACGCGTCCACTTGCGTCCGAGAATACCCTGCGACTATCGCTTTACGTTCGACCTCTGACAAGATCGCGCACCCCGTTTGCTAGCGGTGCATTTGAACTCTATGAGATCCATCCAGCGGAGCGGCCCAGCGTACCAGCCTGGAAGCGCGTGCTGCGGTTGCCCTCTCCCTGGTGGTGGATGCGCTCCTGGCACAAAGTCGCAGCAGAACAGGTGCAGAAGCAGTCAAATCTAGATTGGGCGGATGACAGAGCCGATGCTGGCGCATCCATGGAGCATATCAAGGTCGGTGACTGCCCGTCCTGGGCCGGATTAGGTGTTCATAACAAATGTCTCTTGCTGCTGCGCGGAAGAAGAGTCGATGCGCAAGCCGCGAAGCACTCCATGTTATCCCCGTTTCTACGGGGCATTCTGGAGCGCAATCCTTTGTACTGGCAAGCGCCTGCAGATCTCGCAGAAATAGGGGCACTCCAAGCGCAACAGCACGGACTGGCTAGGAAGGCATCCCGCCGCCCTGCTCCCCGATGATACAACCTCAGGAGACTGGCGTGGAAAAAGGCGGTCGCGACGACTGATCCTGGCGAGAAGTGCATTGCCCGTACCGCAGTTTACTGGAGCTTCTATTCTCTGTTTGGACGGGGGAAGTTCCTCCATAGCAAGATGCATACATGCTTCACAGGGGTGAGCGAGGTCGCTCCCTTGTCTCTCGGATTTGGCGGCAGCACGCAAACAACAGGTCGAGTTTACCGGGGTGAGGTTTCCACTATAGGTAACGAGCATGCGCTGCAACGGTGCCCGTGCTTTGTTCAAAGACGTTCGCTGCGCCATGGCGTGAGCATCCCGAGTAGCCGATATGAGAGCACCTGCAGGCGAATGCATCCGTCGTCGCATCATGGGACTGACGTAGACGTAGGCAGACACCTTTCCTAATGCACTCAAGTGGCAACATAGGTATGGTACGGGCTCAGCGACCAGATGCATCGCTGATTTCGCCCATATAAAAAATTTTGATCCATGCATACGTTAGCTTATAGCACAGCGCAAGCTCGAAACGGGCGAAAAGCCCTACACTCGACAACATGTTTGATACCGGCATCCATGTTACACAAAAAGCTTCAACAAATAGCTGCCGACCTGAAGCGACTAACGAGTCGGTTTTTTGTTTGCGACCCGCTCGATTCGTATGCCCAGCGCATACTCGCCACTTGCACCACGATTTTCATCGCTTAGAAAACTCCAAGCAAAGTCATGACGGCAAAGACGATGAACAGCCCGCCGCTGACTAGGGAAACGAAGCGCTCGCTAAAGTATCGCCCGAGAACACTTCCGCCAAGAATGGCCAGGAGTGAAGCGACCAGATGTCCGCTGATCGCCCCGGCCGTTACTCCAAAAGGATTCTTTGCTGCAGAGAGCGCGATCGTGGCGAGCATGCTGCGATCACCCCATTCCGCGAGAAAGACGAGCGTGAACGCTTCGACGACAGCAGCGAGCTGCGCATGTGATGCTAGCGGCATCGCTATGGCGGCTAGCGCGGCACCTGCCTGGCTCAGACGGGGATGCTCGCGCGTCTTGTCGCTCATCTGCGTATTTGTTGCAGAGGCCGGGCGGCTTCTGGTGCTCAGCAAACGCTCCTCTCGTTCCCGAATGAATTTCGCTGCTTCTGCCTCTTCCGTAAGCTCTTCAGCTTGCGCAGATGTAGACCTCGAATCCGAAAGCGTCCCTGATCGCTCGGATGCGTCGGCACTGCTGCTGTCGAGCGATGTTGGTGTTTCTGCTTTCGATCCTGGACCAGCTCGTGTTGCTCGCGCTTTCAAACCTTGTCGAATGCTTGATACGCCAAAGAAGATTAGCAGGGCACACGCTGCCCAGTCATCGAATGGGATATATGACGTCACAAGCGGTGGAAGCGCGTGAAAGAGTTGACCTAGCACCACGGAGATCATGGTCATCAGGGATAACGCCGCAATGGCGCCAATGAAAATCGACGTTCGATGGTACTTCATGGCCAGCAAAGCGGTGATGAAGAAAGTCTTGTCCCCGAGCTCGGAGAAGAAAACCAGTGCTAGCGACGACGCGTAACCCGATGCGAAGGAATGAAGCATCTTAGTGCCCAGGCTTTGTAGGTTGCTGGCGTGGAAAGCTGGGGCCGCGCTTGCGACAGACGGACTGTGCAACGCCGCAAGTAAAAGCACCAGCGCGATGCCGAGACTCGCGGTCACGGGGTGCGCCCTGAGCGCTCCGGGGAAACGCGGAGCCCCAGCGGCTCCCGCTACACCAGGTCGTGTTCGGCGGGCCCCGGAGCACGAAGCCTTCCCGTTGCAGCGCACTAGCGGTTCATGTGATGCTGGTGGATGTTCGCGCGCGATAGCTTCCGCTCGTGCGCAGCAGGAGCGAGCGCTTTTTATGAAAGATCGGCGCCACCTGCAGGTCCGGTGATATGGGTGCAGCGCTGCAAACCCGCACGGAACCATGTCCTGTCGATGAAAAAAGTTCAGAAACAGTGTTCGCTGTCTCGGGTACGGTGACGTACCCTGATACCGGAAACGCGTCGCACGGCTTGCGGCATCGGCGCTCCAAGCTCGAGTCACATTCAGATAACTGGAGAAGCAGGGCGGCTGCACTGGTGCCAACGTAAACGCCACGTTCACCCGATGCTCTCCCATACCGTGTGACTATGAAGAAACTAACCTCTTCCTCAGGCGCACGGCACCGTATACCCCGTAGCACGTAAGCAAAAAACGACGAACAAGAGGCGCTGAAGCTCGTTCATCACCAGCGCGCGTTGCAAGGCATGCCCCAAGGAGCGTATGCTGGCGGATCACCGCGCCCCTGGCAATGCACAGCGTATGATGATCGATATTTGCTGCCTTTGGAACAACATCTGCCACGCTTTGTGTACCTGAATGGGGCAAGGTCACTTTCCTGGTAGTTCATTTAGAAAATATATTTGAAATACATTCTTGGATGCTTCCTCGCCGATTGTGAGGAAGTGGTATGGACGGCTTGGCGTGTGGCATATGCGATCAGCAACATGACGATCGTTCCACAACCATGGCGGGCACCTATTCATACGCTTATTTACATATAGATACTCTCGCCGATGCTTCCTTGCTTTTATTATTCGAGAGACTGCAATCGGTTTCGATGTATCCAGGTACACTTCGAGACTGAGGGGCTGTGGCATACAAGTTGGATCGCGTCAGCGCCTCGGGTGGCGTCTTCTGCACCGCACACATCAGCTGGCATTGATAGCGGCGTTCAAGTGTCGGTTCCCGAATACCATGCATTGATTGCAACTGGTTGAACGCATCCATGCAAGGATTCCTCGACGTCGTACCCTCCGTCCCGTTTGGTGCGCTGTCAGCTCTCTGTGCTTTTCTAGCGCCGAAGCGCTTCACGGGCTTTTCTTCATCCCGACCTTCTGAAATGTGCATCCTAGCTCATCCCGTAATTTTTTAAAATGAACACAGTTGTTTATGCCATTTGGTGCGTACCTTCCCCGAGGAGGACGGATTTGCGGAAGGTAGACGATATCTGCTCCAGTGTCACCATGTGCTGAAAGCTGCAGACACTCGCTCCGTAAAGCGATCATGCCGTTTCGTGATAGAAAACATCCTCTGGATAGACTTGGAGCACGGAGTGTGCGGATGAATGAAAAGCAGCTGTAACCCAGATAGAATCGGCAAAAACTCGATCGCAACAGGAATGGTTAAATGCCATGTTGTCCGATAGAAGAACGTTGCAAAACGTCCGCGGAATCTTCTTCAATGATATGACGAAGCGAATCCTGTTGTATGAGCGTTCTCTGTGCGCGAAATCGAGGCCGCGAATCGTATCCACTGCGGATAGAACAGAAGATGACGTCCTCATTCTCTTCGAGCTAGATCGAACATATAAAGGGCACTCTTCTCCGCAAATATTCAAATATGTACCGTTCGGTTCGTTCCAAGCAAGTCTCATCAACTGGAAAAAGAAGCCCATTTCCCTGTGCTTCATACCGATCGAGACGTTCCAGGAACGCTGTCGTTGCGATATCATCCGAAGAATGCTGTCCGCGAACTAGGACTTTTTTATATGACTTTATCCCAGTGTTTTCAGGACCCTACAAACAAAGTGTGGAGAATTTGGGACGTCTACGGCAGCTACTATTGTCGCTCTTGCTTTCCGTAAGGTGGTCGACGGGTCGTTCTCCGCTAGTGAACGCAAGCACGCTTTGAGAATATCGGTTTTTGGCGCGGAGCGCATATACTTGTTCAGTTCAGTGTTCCCTAACGATCTGCAAACTGCGGTACGACTGACCCGAAAGAGGAATCCAGTTCTAGTTGCATTGTTCAGTAGACGATATATATCCTACAGGCAATTCGTCTACGATCTGTAGGATACATTAAAACCGGATTTCGATCTCCTGCTCTATATCGCAGAGGTACTGGAACATAAATGAGTTGAAAAACTATAAGAAACCAGGCAGCGGAGGCGTCCTCTTCGCGAACGAAAGCGGTGCAACACTATCTATACAGTTCTGATCATTTTACGATCATAAGGTTAGGGCGCTTCACTTCTCCCGCATCCAGTCCGGCAACCTTCCGGAGGGTGTCGATGCGCTCAATAAAAAGCGCCCGTAGCGGCACAAACGCGCCCGTCTCGAGCCAAAATACTCAGTGGCATGACAAAAGCCGCTCTGGTTTCGTGCTGTGTCCGCACCGGCGCTACAGACGTCACTGTGGACGCGCAATCGATGCACTTGGCGCTCGAGCGAACACGAGGAATAACCAGTATCTCCGCGGGAAAGCAAGGGTGTTGGAATTCTGACGACTAAGGCGTGGAACGGTGAATGCTTTCCTCAAAGCTGCTACCAGTCGCATCATCAAAGATTCCCAGCCTCTCTCTATGCGTATAAAGATGCCGTTGTCGAACAGAAAACAAATTCGGCATCGGGACGCTCTGGCGCGATCCGTGCGCGCACACTTCGACATTGTCGGACTTCCGCTACGGCTCTCGTATCCGCAGCGTTGGGTTTTGCTTAGCATGCAGCGCGCTCGCCGTAAGCGCCGTTCAACGCAGCCCTCTTCTCCCAAGCGAGTGGCCGGGAGCAGGCAACCCCTGGCGGACGTGACGGGCGACGTCGAACACCTGCGTAACCGCGAGGCACAGCGTGGTGCAGACGCTCGGGCGCGCCTCTCACAGGCGCGTGCGACCCAAGTCAAGAAGGCTCGCCTTCTTACGTCCACGAAAGCGGTTAACGCGACGTTAGAAGCAAATATTAGTCCTGGAAAACCTGTCGACGCGATAACGGCAGGAGACGGTCTGAGGCAGTTGACGTCGGGCGCACCAGAGCCTTCTGGAAACGACAGCGACAAAAGCGTCGAAATCATTTCTTTGAGCACGCCAACGAGCACCGAAGAAGAGCTTGTTACGTTTGAGCGTCGCTTTCGAAAAAATATCGGGAGCTCCGTTTTCGAGCCCAACGCCGAGGTACCCGAGTCAAACCTGAGGTCGAGCACTACAGAGCGGCTGGAGCCGAAGCGCTTATCCGCGTCGTCGACGACTGGAGCGCCGTCTGTGCAGGCGCGCAAGTCGCGGGCGCGTCGGCTGCGCAGCGCGAAAGCGTCACCAATCAATGAGCGCTCTTCGGACAAGTTGACACCGTCGGCAGTGACGACAGGAAATGAGGCGTCGAACCTGCTCCAGGAGCAGACGCGCGTGTCTCATGCGACGGTGCACGCACGGGTGCGCCACACGCCCGGACGCAGTCCGGCCTTGAAACGTGAACTCGTGCTCGAACAGGCTGGGTTCTGGGATCAAGTTGATCAAGAAGAGTTGCTGATTGAGGATGTAACCTCGTCGGTAACCAGTGCTGAATGCGGTATGAACACCTGCTGCGATCCGCTGTGACAAGAGCATCCAATCCCGTGAATGACGAGGTTTGTTGGGACGTGTCCAGGCTGCTCAGGTGAGCGTCGCAGACAAATCCCCCGGCATACATGCTGCTGAATGTAGATATCTCCGTTCAATGATCGAACTCGGGGTGCCTTCGCGTCTGCCAAATTGAGTATCCGCTGTAATGGGTACACCACCGCGAGATCCGGGACCGTCGCTCGCAACCGCTGGTGTCTCGACGCAGCTCATGGCGTTCGAGCGACCTCCCATGTTTCTAAACGCTAGCCCTCTTCGCCGACATGTACAGACGTACTCGTGTTTCTGCAACTCGCTCCACTGGCCTGTTTCTCCTGCGCCCCTGGCACAGAACTCGAGCACTTGCCGCTGAGCGCACTGCCCGCCACGTTCCGCGTGGCCAAACTCGCTATCGCTTCCCAGAGCAATCCTGCGAACGCGCAACACATCCCTAGGGCCTGACCAACGGAGAGCCTGTGCGCAAATACCACAATGCTCAACAGGACAGAAAAGAGTTTCCGAGTTGTCGTGATCATCGCCAAAGTGAGTGCGGAAAAATGACAAACGACGTAGAAGACAAAATGTTGTCCCATTGCACTCAGCAGACCGAAACCGAACAGGTCTCGCCAGACACTCGGGTGTGTTCGGAGAAAGCTCCATGCAGCAACACCCTGGCCTGTCGCCAGCAGGACCAACGTCATCCAGAACGTAGCCCAGGAATTCTGCGCAAACATGAAGTGAATCGCCTCGACATCAAAGAGGGCGCGCGTATGCTCTTGCAGCGGCCCTACGATCCCGTCCATAACGAGGCTCATGAGGAGCAACGCCCATCCCAGGTGCCTCTGGTGGCCACCGCCTGACTGCGGACCTGGAACTGCTGCCTGTCGGGAAGTACTTTCCTTCGAGTGCCGCTGCCGAGAGAACTGCACCACACCGAACGTGATCAAAAGTACGCGGATGATCTCGGTGAGGGTGTATCGCTTTCGTCGCATCGCGGCTCCAGTGAGCATGATTGGGATCATTTTACTGCTCTTGGCGAGGACTTGCAGAGGATACGGAACGTAAATCAGTGCGCCGAAAGCACAGCACATGGCGACCACATGGCACGCCGCAACCAACGCATAGAAACGGCTCGACGCTGCGCTTCCCGCGCTGTACAAACGTCGTTTTTCATTGAACCGCAGACGCTCGTCGTGAGGCGTGCTCCGCGCGATTTTCCGAGAAAAAAACGAGACGCTTGCGTTACACAGGCACTGCCAGAAGACAAGAAAGAGAGGGTATCGGAAGCGGTCGTATGCTGCTCCATCATGCGTCCGATAAAGCCGCCAGTACAGCCGCTCGTGCAGCACGCCATAGCCCAGGTACGTTGCGTAGATGCCAACAGCACAAAGACTAAACTCCACGGAGCGTCGTAGTACGGTACGCACAGGTCGAGGAGGCATGGAAATAGCGCGTTCACCGTGTGAGCCTATCATCAAGAGCCCAGTGAAAGCAGACCTTCGCCAGCGCCAGTGACAACAACGCCTCGTGCTACGACTGCGGGGACCTGCGGGCTACCCGCGCCTCGCCCGTAGATCCGATCTCCTGATGGGCGCCGCTGCGGCCTGCCGGGCGGCGGCGTATCCGCGACGATCGATTCGCAGGGGCGCGTTGGCGTCTCGGCGCAACGTGTGTGCAGCAGTCCGCCGCGATGATGCCGCATGGATTTTTTTCTCATGGACAAAACGTTTCCTTAAGCCAGCGTTCTCCGAGGATGCGCATTTTTCTTGTCTTACTTTTTTGTGTTATTTTTTCAGTATGCCGCATGGATAGAGCGCCCCGTTCGTGAGATGCTCCTTGTTTTGAATGAGATCGATGATGTCATCGGGTGCGACGTGCATCCGAGCATTGCTTTGCGCCTCTGTCCCCAGACGTCTGGTGTAGGAGCGGCTGGGCATGGTTTGATCCTGTTTGGTATCTGTGCTATTAAGGTTCCAGTCGCTGAGGTGGTGTGGCGACCGCTCAAGGTACACTGGGAAGCGTGACTGTCTATGTGTGTGAGTATGCAAACTTCCGATCCTTGGATCATACCGTACGACATGTTCTGTCGTGAACATGAACTGTATGATCGCATGAAGGTTTGATCGAAAGATTCCGAGAACAATGTGGACAGGTAGCAGCGCTGGGTGTCCGGGTGCCCTGGATTAGATGCTCGACGATGCGCGGCAAGGCGGGAGACGCTCCGCGAGACTTGTCGAGTTCGAAGCTACGCGATCGCGCCTGGCGACCTGCATCGCACGCTTCAAAAGATTCTTCTCGTTGTTGTGTTTTATTAGCAAGTCATTAACGACGACAGCAAACTGATGGTTCCGATCCGACGTGTTTTTCCTTCCTGCCTCCTATTGTCCTCTTTTCGTGAGGATCTTTTTTCTTCCTTGTCCGATTTCTTCTTCCCCGTTACCTGGCGCGGTAGCATAGCCGTGATCGGTACCCTCTACATCGGTTCGTTTCCGTCGGGATTCAGTCTTATTGGGTGAGCGGTAGAACCGAAACTTGCTTTCTCTATGAGTATGCATACGTGCGACTCGTCGAATACCTCTTTGCTACCTTCTCGGTCGCGAGCACGCCCGTGGACCGAGGCGCCTCATACCACTCCCTCCAGTGCATGACCAGAGGTGCAACACACCACTTCAGGGCCAGGTGACATCAAGAACGACATGTCGAAGAGCGATTCATCGAGGAAGTGTGTCCCGGATGGGCACGACTCATTGATGGATCGGTGAGCTTCGAGTCGGTGTTTCACGAAAAACAAGACTCCTTTGACCGGACGTACCGAGAAAGAAGAGGCTGGCAGGAACAGCAGCTCGACGCGGATTTCAGCTGCCTACTCGCCGACCGCTTCTGGGTAATCGGGAGCCACACGTTCTACGCCCTGGACACAGGCCTGTGGGAAACAGAAGCCACGAATCGCTTCGATGAAGGACGAGATGGTGAATGATCCCATGCATTTGGCGCTTGGTTGGCGTACACAGGATGAAATCGGCGCTTGGGGTGACGCTTTTGTGGAGGCTCCTTGTCTCTGCTTTCTGAACAGCGGTTTGCTGCTCTTTGCCAGCCTATGGACAGGTCTATCGTTTCTCGCAGGTGAATGCTCCCCACAGTTGGCGAGCATCCGTCCCGCCATGTAGTAAGCGTTAGCGACTCGGTACGAGATCGATAGGTACTTGGTCAATGCGCGATACTCCTCCATAGAAACGCGATTTCTTTCCAGTACATTCGTGTCTGGTAATCACCGGTCGTATCCACGGTGTGAAGACTTTGCATCCTTAGCCTTGTTCGGTAGCATTTCTTGGGGAATCTATCGAGTGGAAAAGATCGAGGAAGAGGCATTCGTATTCATCGAGTTAATCAAGTTCTGGTTTAGGTACGCGACGTTCTGAATGAGGACTGCGTGACAGGAGCTTCACCTACCTGCTAATAGTAGAATAATTGGCTTGCCGAAGCAACGCGGTCCTTCGTAAGCCACCAGTGACCGCGTATCGTCTTTCCGCAGCTGTTCTCCGATCCACAGGATACTCCGGGTTTGTTCAACAGCTGGTAGAAAACAAACAAAAACAATGAGGTGCTGGTATACAGATTCCAGCTTAGAATGCTCCCAGCATAATGCCCACTGTTTCGACCTGGTCAAATCAAGTGCGAGGCGGAGATTTCGTACCCCCGAGTGAACACACTTCGAAAACAAACTGCCGCTTCATGAGTTGCCTTCGCGTGCTCGTGAGCATAGAGTGAGAAGCACACTGCACCATTGCGCGTCGGCCTGGTGCCTGCTCGTGAGTGAAAAGGTCAGAAAAAAGGGTATTCGCCTGGCTCTATTCATCGTCGCAGGTAACTACACTGCGACGTAAAGATCCGCCTGACTCCGTTTGAGGGCGCGGAAGAGGACCGTAAGATTGCGAGAGCTGTCTGGCTTTTGTCGACAACGCGGAAGACTACGCAAAGTCTCGGAGACTCGCCTGGCTTTGTTTGCAGTCGGCGGTCACGACACTACGGTAGAAGGACCCACCAGGCCCTGATCGGATTCGCGGAAAACTTCTCTAACATTGAAGGACTCGCCTGGCTCTGTTTGCTGTCATAGCCATGAGTGATCCTACCTCAAACCCCGCCGTTCAGCCGGCACCGCAGCGCTCCATCGAGCCCTGCCGTACCGCCACGGAGCCTCCTGAAGGTGTCACTGTGTTCAAGTGGCCCCGCAAACCCGATATCGATGAACGCAGCTACTGCTATTTCCGACTCGCCTCGAACAACTTGCAGGTGCTTCTCATCCAAGATCCCAAGGCCAACCGCGCTGCCGCCTCCATGTCGGTAGGCGTTGGTCACATGCAGGACCCGCCCTCGTATCCTGGCCTGGCACATTTCTGTGAACACATGTGTTTTCTGGGCTCGGACAAATACCCTGACGAAGGAGCCTATCATGAGCATATCGCTCGTCACGGTGGGCACGCAAATGCCTTCACTTCATTAGAGGAGACGAACTACGCCTTCGAAATCGGACCCGAGCAGCTGCTGGAGACACTCGATCGCTTTGCACAGTGCTTCCTACACCCTCGCTTCCACAAAGCCGCGGTCGGGCGTGAAGTAGATGCTGTCGATGCCGAGTATCGCATGAATATTCAGAGTGATACCCATCGCCTTTTCCAACTACTCAAATCGCTCGCGGACCCCGTGCATCCCTTTCACAACTTTGGAACGGGCAACCGCGAGACGCTTCTGGGGTCCGCATCAGCAGCAGCAGAAGCCGCAGCAGAACCGCACCAAGCACCAACCTGCCTATCAGCTGCGGTCGTTGAAAGCCAGGAAAGCGTTCGGGAAGCACTTTGCGAATTTCATCGTCAGTACTATGGCGCTGACCTCATGTGTTTATGCGTCAGTTTTACCGCGCACCAGACGATGGCGGAAATGCAGTCCGCTGTTTGGTCGCTATTCGGAGAGGTGCCGCGTGCCCTCCAGAAGGCGCCAGCCGCGTCCTATGCGCATCAGCCACTCTTTCGAGAGGACCACCAACCCCAAGGCAAACTTTATGTCGTGGAACCGGTGAAGGCGCTCCGGGAGATGCGCATCGTCTTCACGATACCGCCGCAACGGCCGCTGTATCGCACAAAGCCGGCACACTGTCTTGCACACCTCCTGGGACATGAGTCGAATGGCTCGCTGCTCGCCGCGCTAAAGGAGCACGGGTTCGCCACTGCCCTCAGTGCGGGCGTCTCTTGGGAATTAACGGGCATCGCGTTTTTTGACATCGATATCGCACTTACCGAGCGGGGCCTTGTTCACTGGCAACAAACGCTGAGTCTAGTAGGTGCCTACTTGCGCCTGCTGCGTACTCTGCTGGGGCCCGGAGATATCCTCGACGCCGACTTGCCTTCCTACATCTACGAGGAACTGCAGTTACTTGGCGAGATCCACTTTCGATACCAGGAGCGAGAGTCCTCACCATTCCAGGCTGTTGTGGAGCTGAGTTCCTCACTCCGCGTCTTTGATCCAGAGGACGTGCTGGTGGGGCCGTTTCTCTACTGGGATCGTCCATCCGCCTGTGCGCTGCGGGAGCTTCTCTCTGAGCACATGTGCCCTGAACGGGCGATTGTTTTTCTGGTGACCACTGAAATGTATCAGCAGCCTGAGGCTTATGGGCTGGAATCCACGCAGCTAGTGCACGGCCTGGAGCCTTGGTACCAGACGCGTTACCTGACGGGCACCATGCCAGCAGCCGCTTGGTACTCAGAGACACCCGCTGCGCGTGCGCTCCACGTACCGCTTCCGAACCCGTTCATGCCGCGTTCTTTCAGCTTGAAGGTAGCACCGGCTGCGGGAACCGCTGCGGCTGACGCAAACGGTCAGCAGCCGTTGCCTCGCTGCCTTCTCTTGGATGAGGCCCAAGGTCGGGTGCTCCACCACAGCCTGGATACGAGTTTTCGGCAGCCACGAATTCAGGCCTTCTTTCAACTCTACACAGATATGGCGTACGCGAGCCCTGAGCAGGCCATTTTCACGAAACTAGCGATAGCTCTCATTGAAGATGCGCTCACAGCGAGTGCGTACGATGCCGAACTCGCGGGCATGTCGTATACACTCACGCCCACAGCAACGGGTGTTTTCCTTGGTCTCAGCGGCTTCGCCGATACCTTCATCCGCTTCACCGAGCATGTTTTCCGCACCGCTGCAGCAACCTGCTCAGGCGAGGATGTCAAGCAGTCGACGGAGATTCGTCAGCGGCTCCTGGACGCGCATCTGGATCGTCTTCGACGCTCTTACGAGGATGCTGCCTTGCAGAAACCGTATCAGCAGGTAATGTACAACACACGCGTGCTGCTGCAGCTACCGCACTGGCACGCGACCTGGGACTATCTCTCGTTGTTGCGGGAAGCGTCATCAGCTGGGACCGAACGTTTCTCTCTGGAAAGCGTCGACGCATTCCGAACGACACTGTTCGGTGGTGCATCCGGGGCGCCTGGGTGCTCCATGCGCAACCTCGTCGTCGAAGCGCTTCTCCATGGCAATGTGACCGAAGACGAAGCAAGACTGCTTTTTGATCGCTGCATGGCGATTGTCCAGCCGTGTTTGCGTCCAGAGGTCGGCGACCTTCGTCAGTTTCTCCGGCGACTCGAGTGCCACCAGTTGCGCATCCCTGCGGAGCTCTCGCCCCTGGGGCTCTTCGTTCCACTGCCAAACGCAACGGAGTCGAATGCGAGCCTCGGATACTATGTGCAGACGGGCGTGCGCTCCCTGGAACGGGATCTCTTGGTAGAGGTGCTCTCGAACCTGCTCCAGAAGCCGCTGTTCCACGAGCTACGCACTGTCCAACAGCTGGGCTATGTGGTATCCAACTTTGTGTATCGCCGGTGCGGAGCGCAGGGACTCTTCTTCCTGGTACAGTCGACGGAGCGGCATCCGCCGTGGCATGTTGCCGAACGGCTCGAGTGCTTTCTCCACGACTTTTACCAGAACCAGCTGCAGCGCCTGCGCGTCGATGACCTGCGGCCGTACCTGGAGGCGATGGCAGAGAAACGAGAGGAGCCGGATCGAAACCTCCCCGAACGGGGTGCGCGCTTCTGGGCCGAGATAGAGCACGGTACCTACCAGTACCAACGAGGAGAACAGGAGGCTCGCTACCTACGCGCGCTCTTGAAGCAAGACACCGATGAGGCGGCAACAGACGTGAACGCAACAGGTACGCTTTCGCTGGTCAAGTTCCACGCGTTGCTGCGTACGTTTTGGGAAAACGAGGTCTGCGGACATCGCTACGGAGGTAGCCTGCGCGTCTACGCGGTTCCGTTCTGTTGGATGCCAGTGGAAGGCGGCGCGCTGCAGGTCGACCAAGTTGCCGCGTACCTGGCTACGAAAGAAACCCAGCAGGGCCTCGAAGAACGAACGCGGACGCTGCTGCTGGCAACTGCTGCTTCTGTTCGAAAGTGGCAACAGCATGCCAGCAGATACCCCTCGGAGCGCGAGTACGAGTCGCCTCCAACATCCCTGGAACCTCATGGAGAGAATCCATGATCATTGCGCGTCGCAGCGATGGTTAGAGACTTTACAGAGGATCCGAAGGCAACCTAGCGCGATGCCCTGTCCAGCCGTCGAACATGAATACGGTTGTTTCCGCGGCGTCTGGGTACCCAGCCAGTGGCGCCGTTCACGCGGAGGCGCCCGACGCCCGCTGGCGAGACACCCCGTACATGCGTAGCGCCGCTTCAAAGTGCTCGCGTGGAAGGATACGATGAGCAAGGTCGATTCCAGCGATTTCCCATTCTCGTTGGGAGAAGTTGAACAGGGGCGGTAACGGACGACCGTTCGGCAGGGCTGCTTCCAGTTGGCGCAGTGGGTCAAAAAAGGGATGCGCAAGCGCCTGCATCGCCCGAATCCGCTTCTGCGGATTGTAGACGAGCAACTGGCTAACCAGATCGACAGCATCGGCGTCCGTGCGTGCTTTGAAGACACGCCGAAGCGTCAATGGCTGCACCCGGGGAATTTTGAAGTCACTGTGCTTGCTCCGCATCGCGACGAGATCTTCCTCGGTTGGTGCGCCCAGAACTTTGATGATTTCGATCAGCTGGCTGAGGCCCGACTCACCGCAGAAAAGCGGACGCCCGAGCAGGAGTTCCCCAATGACGCAGCCTGCGCTCCAGAGGTCAATCGCTGGCGTATAGTCTTCTGAACCAATCAGTAACTCGATTGCCCGGTAAAAGCGTGAAACTATGTAGGAGAGGGATTTTTCTCCGGGTACTAGAACCTTGGCGGACCCAAAATCGCATAACTTGAGCACTTGCGTGCGCGGCTCGACGAGGAGATTCTGCGGTTTCACGTCGCGATGTGCGATGTTCAAGTCGTGGATATAGGCCAAGGCGCGAAGTAGTTGGTATGCGTAGAGACGCACGTACAAAAGCGGCATCGGTTGGCGTAGTTTCGAGTAGTGCCTTGAAATGCGGTAGACCGTCTCGGGTATGTACTCGAGCACAAGGTTGAGGCACACTTCCCCTGTCTTTTCTCCGGAGGAGAAAAAGCAATGTTTCAATTCTACGATATTTGGATGGGAGAGCATCCGCATAATCTGCAGTTCCCGATTCTTGTACCGCTTGTCCTGGATGACTTTCTTGATGGCCACGATCTCGCCGGTCTCGACCACTGTCGCCTGGAAAACGACGCCAAAGGAACCGTTGCCTATCAGACGATCCGCTGAATAAGATATGGTCTGGTGGATTGCATTGGAGTTAGGTGCGAAGTTGTTGGGGCCGTTTTCCGCAAGGTCTGCAAGCGCCAGCTCCCGGGCATGGTGCGGATCGCTCGCCGGTGCTCCCACACTGCTTTTGGTCGCCGAGGTGCACTCCGACTGCAACGAGCTCACCGGTGCCGTCGGGACGGGACAGCTTCCACTGCTTCCTCCAGCGAGATCAGAGTCCTGAACTACAGGTTCGGAAACGAGGCTATCGTGCCTGTGCTCCAAACCGTTTGTCGCGTCGCTTGCCGCTGAAGGCCGGTCGCTGCAGTCAGCCGGCATTCCGCACGCAGGTGCAGCTCGTGAAAAACACGCAAGCTTCACGCACCAGCACCACGCGTTCCTTCCACCACGTCGATCACCGTTCCAGACGCGTGTCTCCCGCGAGTCTAGGCGCCACGCAGGGCAGGTTTGCAGATACACACGCGTCCGCTCAGCAGCCTCTACGCGTCTCACCCGAAACGTTGTGCGGACACCAGTTGACTCGCGCGCGCACAAACGCGTGCCAACGGTCTGACAACTCACCTACGTAACGGCGACAGTTGTACAGCACAAGGGCACACCCAAGCGCGCGCACACACAGAGAGAGACAGAGAGAGCAAGCCCCAGGGTCTATGACGCGTCACAGCAAGCGTCCAGAGCAGGCACTACGCAAAAAAACGGATGCGCAGCGGAGGCGTTCGTACACGTGTCCCGTGCTGCGCAGGCGGCGCTGCGCTGCATGCTGCCGCCTTTCGCCGCGCAGCACACCGACCGAGGCGGCGTTCAACCGGCAACGCTCCGCGCCCCTGCCAGATATATTGCTTGGGAATCCGCGCATCGCCGCTGCGTCGAATCGCGGGGCAGTATCGCTCCTGGCATCGCGTGCGTGCAGGTTTGGATCGATTGTGCCAGATGCGCGAGCGAGCGCGCGCGCCGCGGATCCCTGTGATCGATGTTTACCGAGATATATGCGCTGTCTATGAATAACTATTTTTGTTTGAAATGAATGCTAGATGTACAGTCTCGACAATCGAGGTTCATCCATAACGAGTTCAGGAATGCGCAAACCGGTTTTCTGTTGAATTTTCGAGGGGTTGCTTTCGTGATTTGCAGCTGGAGTTTGTAGCGTTATGGAAAACAAAAGGATGTTGGAAACCTTCGAACAAGGATTCGTGAAATGATGGATATCAGAATCCGATGCATATGGACACGGCTCGAATCATCCTGTTTCCTTGCGAGAAGCATGCTGAAATCACGCGTGATTCAGGTTTTCGAATTTTTTGTTTCAGGGCAATTCGCGGGCGTAGCTATTTGCGCGGCTTGATTGACAAGGCATAAACTGGACGCCACTGGTTAACGGCCTTTTCTATAAGCTCATGCAGAAAGTACCCGTAACTTTTCAGGTCGAAAAATCAGTTCAGATCGAATGATAAATCATCCTGACTGTGTGGCCATCGACGAGTCAGGATTCGACGGCAGCATGATACACCCCGCGAGATGTGCTCACAGAGGTTTCGATCTCTTCTAGTTGCGTGGAAAGGGTTGCTCGACTCGTTGTTTTGTCCTCGCAGCGCTTGCTTCCAGTGGAGCGTGCATCGTCGCCTTGCACGAACGGCGGACAGGCGGACCGAATTTTCCTTACTTGTTCTCCGGCTTGGATTTTACTTCCGGTACTTTTCTCATCACGGGCAACATGGCGTTCCATAAGCCCTGTATTGCCTGGGACAGTGTGCGCTAGCGCATGCAGCAGACAGTGTACTCGCCGAAAGCATTGACGATGACAAGCCCAGGATCGCAGGGAATGGCTCGAGTTCCAGAAACGGATGCGGGAATCTGTGGACGCCTTCCGTATCCGTAGAGGGCATGCACTGAGCGATAAGGCAAGCGTTTATACGCCACAGGGTGACGCGCAAAGAAGCGTAAGCGGCGGTCACACGGAAGCACCTGACCACAACTAAGTGTCACAGCAGTGACGAGCGCACCAAAAATATGCACAGGAACGATGAACATGGGAAGCGAGGCCTAGATCGCAACCTTTGCCTGTGCAAGAAATTGGTGCGCAACAGGAGTAAGCAGCAGAATACCGGACCTGAACGCTGCGGTAAACAGCTCTCAAGAGTTGGCGACCGAGCTGCAGGACTAGGAGGTACCAGCTAATTGAAAGCCAGCGGTGCGAGGGAGACGATAAGCGAGCAGTTGCAAAAAAAATCCGACACGGACTGGTGTTTATTACAATGGGAAGAGATCAAAATTTAAGGACGTACACCTGACTTGTCTACCCGATCCCATCGAACTGTATTTTGACATGAGTGTTATCGGATCAACGTAGACGAACGCATGATCTACTGTATGATGCATCGCACATCCATCGCGTGAAGATGCTCATTCTCATCATCATGCTCGCCATGGCAAATATCATCGGGATCAACGACCACTAGATACTTGACCGCTATGACCTTTACCGATTGTAAAGGCGCTCCGTATGTTCATAAACATCCCATGAAACCGTCAAGCTTTCGGGTCCGTTGCCTCCGGAGCTAAACTGCTACGCGGTTCAGCTGAGTACTCGCTTTCCACTCGTTGCTTGACGCGCATGAATTCGTGCTCCCAACGCATGCGCAGTCGGAAAACAGTGTCCAGGCGCTCGGGTTTCATGAGATTAAAAGCATCAATTCGTCGGTTCACTTGATGCATCTGTTCCTGGAGCTCCTGCACTGCTGCCTCCCAGCGCTCAGCTCGTTGTGCTATGCTCGCAGGTGACGTGTCCTCGGCGGTAGCAACTCGAGCTCGATACGCTCGTTCCAGAGCCAGACGAATACGTTTCACTTCGGCGTCTACTTCATGCATACATTCTATCCAGACAGGTCGCAGTCCGTGCCGCTGTAAAAGACCATGCATGGTATACGTGACAAGGTCGACACCGAGTGGTGGTTGCGGCAGCTGCAGTGGCCCTCGTGGGAGCCGCTCGAACGCCCCTTGCCGAATCGCTTCCTGAATCTGTGACTCAACCCAGTCACGAATGGCTCGTTCATCTTCGAAGCGACTCGAGTCCTGCTCCAGAACGGCCAGGAGGTCCTTGCGTTCGGCCTCGCCAGCAACCTTTTGCTCTAGAAAGGGATAAATGCGATTTTGTAGAAGGTCTACGGCGCGACGCAGACGGGCAGTGCGCTCCTGTCGAGCGGCCTCACTCGGTACGACGCGTTCGGTGCGCTTTTGCACGCCTCCAGGGCCAGCAGGGCGCTCTGCTACGGCCACGAGTGCTCGGCTCGGTACTGCGTGCCAGTGACTGCGTCCACGAGTGGTGAGCGGGCGAAGCAGATATGAGCGCAGGGTACCGAGCATATGCGACTGTTGCACAGATGACCGCCCGGGCCCAGTGTCAGTCCTCCGGAGGTGCGCCAACGCTTACACCGCTGGCAAACGCCTTTCAAAAGTCGAAAGCAGTCGTCAGCAGTGCACAGCAGTGGCGGCAAACGCGCCCTGGACAAAACGTCTTCAGCTGAACTGCCGAAGCCTCACTGTCTCTCTCGACCGGCCACCTACAACTGGCTTCAACTTCATTCCGTACAATTCGACCATGGAAGGCTGCCACACAAAGCTGGCTCCTGTCAGCTCCTCGAATCGCTTCTCCAGCACCGCGCATCGTCTGATATTGATAGAAGCATTAAAGTCTGGGTTCACAAACTCCATGCGCTTCTTGCCCCCGTTGGTTGTACCCACCAGTGCGAGGAGTCCTCGAACTTTCGCCCTCATTTCCATCTGCTCTTCCGTCAACGGTCTGTACTTTTCTATATCCTCAGGGATTGGCTGAAACTGCTCTATCTTGACCCTCCGGGACGTACACCGCAGCTCGTGGTGTATATATGATGTTTGGAGCTCATGTATCGGTATTGTGACGAAGCATCGTTCGCAATCCTTGTACGCTCATTCCGAGTCGCTGTTAACCGGAAACGATATTCTCCTCGAAAAGCCATGAAAGTGGTGCTGTGGCTTTCCGCCAGACACGGTGGCTGCTTTTGCCGTGCCCATGGCCCTGCAGGCGTGTTTCAGGGTGCGCTGACTGCACAAAAGCGCCGAGTTCGCGCTGCTGCCCTAGCATCTGGGTGCTGGCAGCTCCACAGCACAGATATCTCATGATGTGCGGGTGGAGCATGCTGCTTCAGCACCGTAAGAACGACGCGCTCTCATGCGCGTTCCCCCATGATCCAAGATGTAATCCATAGAGTGATACTGGCGGCTATCACCGAGCGTCTTGCATATAGAATGCAAATCTGGGAACTGCATCCTAGGGCTCGGAGTTCCATGTCACGAACAGTGCATATGCTCAAGATCGGTGCTCGAAGCGAGCGCGCTGGACATTATACACTGCTTTGCTGCACGAGAACAGTGCTATGCTCGGGGCCGGCTAGAGTACCTTACGAAAAGTCAGCAGGAACGTCGCTTTCAGGTACGCTGCGTGACACGGGCTAGGCGAGAGCGATCCGTTTGCCCCTCATTTCGGAATGCGAATTCGCTGTTCATGAGTGTCTTCCCGTAGTAATGCCTCTTTACTTCAGTTCAGAGGCGCGCCTGTTCGAGTTGGTTTTGCGCTTGCGTTCGAGCTTTTTGCCGATTCTATCGTGGAGTAGACCTGCTTTTTATTCCTCCTTGTACTCCGTGATTCACGCCCATCAAAGACGTATTTTCTATTGTGAAACGTAATGATCGCAGCACTGGGCGAATCGCTGAAGCGTTCTGCACAATCACGTCGGAGCATATATCGTCGTTTTTCAGCAAGTCTTTCTCCCTCCGGGCAGATCGTCGACTACGGGCATTCAGAAGTACGTCCATTTGACGAAATAGAAAATCCGTGCGAAAGCTATGGACATGAAATCTAGGGATCCCGGAGGGCTGTCATTGCCAGGCACCGGGAAAATGGAAATAATCCCCTTCTCGTCGACCACTGAGCGAAGAAGAGCAAGTGACGACGACGACAAAGAAGAGAATAGATAGGCGAGAAAAGATGCATGCCCGACGAGACGCTGGCGATTCTTTAGTAGCACAGAGGGCGCGAGCTCTTAGAATCTTTGCATAGATGAATTCAGTCAGCGGCAATAAATGAATGGTATTCGTGAACCGAGACTTCAACGCCGCCATCAACATCAGGTGATATCTGGTGTCCAGGACGAGACCCGAGGATCTGAGGCGATCCAGCTTTGTGGGGCAGCCTCTCAGACTCGAATTGCAGAAGGAGGAGCTGAAACCGATAGCAGAGGGGCTGTCTAAAACGGGCTTGGAGGTGTTTGTGAGTGGATATTGATTTATCATGCATCGCTGCCGAACGTTTGTAGTTTCACGGACGATGGGCAACTTAGTGTTAATTTTTCAGGTTACTGTAATATATGTCTAATGATTACCAGAGCCGTCGGCGTCGATTGGGGCCTCGTGCCGAGTTACATGCGCGCTCGCACAGAGCGTCGCGGCACCGTCGAGTCGCTGTGTTTTCGACGAGGGTGTCTTTCCATAGACGACGGCGGCTGAAGCTCTGCGTGCTTCTGTAATCGTCTGCTTTCCTCGCAAATACGCTAATTTGGATCAGCAACAACAGACGAGGCGCTTAAGCTCTAGATCTGCGGTTTGCTACTGTTCCACTCGATAGACGATTCTTTTTTGTTCGCCAAAGTTCGCAGTGGTCTCGAGCTCCGCTTTGTAGCAAGGTTTCGTGCTTCTCGTCGCTGCTCTGGACCATCTGTTGTTCTATGTCGCACCGCAAGTACGAAGCTCCACGGCACGGGTCGCTTGGCTTCCTTCCCCGGGGAAGAACGAAGCGTCACAGAGGACGCGTGCGCTCCTGGCCACGGGACCCTGGACCAGCTGTGCCGCCACACCTCACTGCTTTTCCGGTGGTAAAGGCGGGCTGCACACATGTTGTGCGGCAGATCGATCGTCCTGGAAGCAAGGTCCACAAGAAGGAGGTCGCTGAACCTGTCACGATTCTGGAAGCGCCCCCGATCGTGATCTGTGGTATCGTTGGTTACAGCGAAACGCCCCGCGGCCTTCGAGCAATAAGGACGGTTTTCGCAGAGCACTTGAACGATGAAGTGAAACGCAGGTTCTACAAAAACTGGTATCGTGCGAAGAAGAAGGCCTTCACCAAATATGCGCTGGCCAAATACTCCATGGGTGAATACCGCAATGATCTAGACACCATACGCCGACACTGCAGCGTGGTGCGCGTCATTGCGCACACCCAGCAGCGAAAGTTCCGGTTACGCCAGAAGAAAGCACATATCTTGGAAATTCAGATCAATGGCGGCACTATCCCTGAAAAGGTTGATTTTGCGGAGCGTCTGCTGGAGAAGACCGTTTCGATCGATGACGTAATCTCTAACGATGAAATGGTCGATACCATTGGTGTTACGAGAGGTAAGGGTTTTGAGGGCGTAGTCACGCGCTTCGGTGTCCGTCGTCTGCCTCGGAAGACGCATCGTGGACTTCGAAAAGTGGCATGTATTGGAGCGTGGCACCCGGCCCGGGTGCAGTTTACTGTTCCTAGGGCTGGCCAGAGAGGCTACCATCATCGAACTCAAATGAATCTCAAGGTTTACCGAATCGGCAAGAAAGGTGATGGTAAGTCAGCAACGACCGAGTATGATCTCACGGAAAAGGGTATAACCCCGCTCGGTGGATTCCCACACTACGGTGTCATTCGTGAGGACTGGGTTATGCTTCGCGGCGCCGTGCAAGGTCCTAAGAAGCGTCCTATAATCTTACGCAAATCCCTATTCCCGCAGATTAGCCGTCGTGCTCAAGAAAAGATAGAGCTCAAGTTCATCGACACCTCGAGCAAGTGGGGCCACGGACGTTTCCAGACTGCCGCAGAAAAAGCCCGCTACATGGGTGTTCTCAAGCGCACGGCCATCAGTACCTAGTCATCCGCTCGTTCCTTGACTTGCGGCAAATTATAGAGCCATATTCCAAATAAGAGCACGCCTAAACCGAGCAGGACCATAAACGAAAAACGAGACTGGACCAGCAGCGGTACTGGCAGGCAGAAAACTAGCGTTGTTAGCGGCACAGAAATCAACGATGCAACCACGGAGTCGAGAGCGGATGCGATTTTCAGCAATCGCAAACCCGTGATGTTGAATACAATATTCACAGCAACGTACGCAAGAGCTAGCCACGGCATCCAACTGCTCTCACGCCCCGCAAATGTGCTGAGTGCACTAGAAAAGTAATCGCCAATGGAGGGGCTTTCAGCCAAGCGAGCTGCAAAAGGTGTTGTGAAAGGCAGCATGAGCGAGATAGCAGCAAACTGCATGAGGCTCGAAAAAGTATTGACAATGAACAGATCCGGTTGCACGCCACTTCGTTTGAAAACGCGCTCTTTGAGTACAACGGCTAAGGCAACGAATGCGTAGGATCCGAAGAATAAAAACGCATTCATCCATACGCCTCCCGAAGAAAGATTCAAAGCTGCTTCGTTCACAGTCTGAGGGCCAATGGAAATCAGCACACCGGCGAGGACAACAAGCATGCCATAAATTTGGGTGAGCGTGTAGCGACGACCTAGCAGAGCATACGAGGCCAAGGCAATGAATATGAGGATTCCTTGATTCAGTACTGGAAGCAGAGCACCAGGAAGCCGAGAAGCAGTAAACATACCGATTACGAAAGTAAGCGCCTCCAGTGCCCCAATGAGGGCGAACAGACGCCAGTTATTCACTGCCCACTTGACCTGCGTCACAGGGACAATATGCATGCGCACTCGTATCCAGAGAATAGAGGCATAAACCAGCACGTAGCACAAGGTGACAAAAAGTGAGAGGAAAAATGTGTACGAATACATTATCTGCAAGTCCATCCGGTAAACTACGCGGTTCAAGACCGATAACGCCACGTACGCTGCAGTGGTCAACAGCACGTCAGACGACACCCGCGTCGCTATTCTACCATCCGTTTTTGCAGTTTTATTCTGCTGCATGAGCAGAGAGGCTTTCCGCATTTCAACGGGTCTACTTCGGGGTGCAGTAAAGCGGGGTCCAGGCTCCAGGGGGCACCCCGCAAACGTTACTCGTGCCCTAGCGCCAGTCGAGCGGAGGGCATGGTGAAGCCGACTGACAGGCGCTTTATTTACCTCCGCTGGACTAGCAACATGATTTCTACGGGCAAAGGAGTTAGACTTTATGGAGTGAGCGGAACAAAACTGTGATATCCCTCCACTGTTGGTGAACATTGCATGCTCATCTTTGCCACCAGAACGAAAAATTTGCCACCGCCGGGTAAATTCATGCTCGCGCGCAGACATCTGCTAGCCTCTCTCGACTGGCTACCTGCTACAGGATTCAGTTTCTTTTTGTACATTTCTACCCTGAGAGATTGCCCCACGAAGTTGGCTCTTGTCAGCTCTGCGGGTCTCTTCTTCAGCACCGCACATCTCTCGATATTGATAGCAGCATTAAAGTCTCGTTTCGCGTACTCCTGGCGTGCATAGACGTTGGTTGAAGTCATCTCTCCAGGGATTTCTGGTAATCATTCCCTCTGTACCACGTTAGTAATGTCATCGCCCCGTCGGTCAAAAGAGTCTTCTCGGCTGTCTCCCTTTTTCATATTCTTCTTCTACGTCATCGTCACTTGCTCTTCTTTGCTTGATGGTCTTCGAGACGAGAAATTTTTCATTTTCTTTCGAGGCCGGAGATGACGGCCCTCCAGGATCTTCGAATTCCATGTGCTAACGTTTCCCATGAATTTTTCATTTCCTCAGAATGAACGCACTTCTTCGCGCCTCTAGGCGACGACCTGCCCGGAGACAGATGGACCTGCGGATGGACGACGATATGTGCCCCGGTGCGTTACATTGCGGTG
>Ga0080006_1141050_pt1 | contig 33232 bp, 26 predicted proteins | sample RS3BMetagenome_FD_69209 | JGI IMG/M metagenome (GOLD analysis project Ga0080006, IMG submission 69209) | Ferric oxide microbial mat and aquatic microbial communities from Rainbow Spring, Yellowstone National Park, USA - RS3B (SPADES... ...
CAAGGTCGCTTCGGCCGCGTCGCGTCCTGCGCTCCCGGCATCCAGGTCTTCGGCTTCCTCCATCCTGGCGCCTCAGACCCCAGGTCGCTTCGGACGCGTTGCGTCCTGCGCTCCCGGCATCCGGCCCCCATGTCGCTTCGGAGGATCCGGCCCCCAGGCTCGGCCCCGACGCCGGGAGCGGCTTTTGCAGCGTGGGGCGGGGATGACGGGCGGCGGCCGGGCGGGCCAAGGCGGGATTGTGCCTCAGGTCCTGGCGCGAGGGGTGCGGAGACGGCAGCGGCGCTGCGGCGCCATAGCCCCGCCGGCTGGTGCGGCGTCCCGGCGGCGACGTCGACATCCACCGCACCAGCGCGGTTCAGTGGGCGGGTCGTTCTGGTGCCCCCTGCGAGGGCCGCATCCCCTCGCGATCCAAACCCCAACGGCTTCCCGAGTGCTCCCCGCCCCTGACGGGGCCCCGCGCGGGCGGACCCAACAGCCGTGGTCAATTACGTTGCGTCGAGCCGGACCAGGGGCACCGCCTCTACCGCGGCTTCGGGTGGGCCCCGACGCCGGGCGGCCGGCCGCGCATCGGCACGGCGCACATGAGCGGCGATGCGCCGGACGGCGCGGGGCCCAGGCCCGTGCCGGCCCGGCGCAGCCCGGAGTCAGCGGCCGCAGGAGATCTCCACCACCAGTTCGCCGGGACGCCAGTCCGGCAGCCGCGCCGCGACCGACCCGTCCGGATCGACCAGGGGGCCAGGCCGGGGAGGTCCTCGTCCGCCGTGGATCCCGCCTGGGTGGCGAGCGCGATCCAGATCCCCAGCCGGCGGGCGTGCCTCCGGGCATCCGTGAGGCCGGCGCCCTCCCACCAGTGCAGCCCGCGCCGCCACCGCGCCTCCCTAAGAGGGCGGCTGTAGAGGCCGGGGGCGGAACAGAGACACACGAACCGGGCCCCCGCCGCGGCCGGCTCGTCGAACGGATAGTCCACACCGCTCTCGGCTTTGCGCCATAGGACGCCGGACGCCCCGCCCAGAACATCGGGCAACGTGTGCCTGCGAGGCGATCCCACCCCCGGTCGTCGTCGCGGTCGAGCAGGCGGCGGCGGGTGCTTCTCCCCTGAGAGCAACACCCCTCCCACGAAAACCTCCCTGTCCCTCAGTCTTATTGGGTCGTCGGCCGCGGTTCTGCCGTATGGGCACGCCGAAGTGACCATGGCCGAAGCGGCTCATGGCGGGCGTTGGCCGCGGATTCTGCGATCAGGCGGGTCGGCTCACGATGACCTCGTAACCGAGGCGCTCCAGCCGACGCACCGCGGATCGGACAACCGCCACCTTCTTCCGCTCGTCGTAGTAGTTGACCCCGATCTCCTCGTAGCAGACGCCGTCGCGCAGGACGAAGTACGCGATCTCCAGGATGCTGCGCCCGACTGCCATCGCCGCGCGTTTGCCCCCGCGACGCGCCGCGATGCGCCGATAGGTCGCGCCCAGGTAGGTGTCCCTGCTCCGTCCCGCCGCCTGGCCCGCCTGCACCGTCGTGTCGCGGAGGGTGCGATTCCCCTTGCGCGTGCGGGCGTTCCGCCGCTTGCCTCCGCTCTCGTTGCTCCCCGGGCACAGCCCAGCCCACGACGTCAGGTGCCCGGCGTCCGGGAAGTGGCTCATGTCCGGGCCGACCTCAGCCAGGATCACTTCCGCCACTCGCCGATTCACGCCCGGGATCGTGTCCAGGCGTGCCAGCGCCTCCTCGAAAGGGCTGAGCCGCTCCGCGATCTCCCCGTCCAGCTGCGCGATCCCCCGATCCAACTGTGCCACGTGGTCCAACTGCACCCGCAGCATCGCCTGCAGGTGCGGTCCCACCTGCCCCTGAAACGCCCGCACCAACGCGTCGTGCTTCCGCTTCATCTTCCCGTGCGCCAGGCCCGCGAGCGCCTCCGGGTCCGTTGCCCCACCGGCCAGGGCGGCCAGCATGTCCCGTCCTGACTTCCCCAGGATGTCGGTCGCCAACGAGCCCAACTTGATGTTGGCGCCCTCCAACATCTTGCTGATCCGATTGGCCTCCGCTGCCCGCTCCGCGATCAGCGCCATGCGGTACCGCACCGCCTCGCGCAACTCCCGCTGCGGCCGCGCTGGGATAAAACTAGCCTTCACCAAGCCGTGGCGATGGAGGTCGCAGATCCATTCCGCGTCCTTGACGTCCGTCTTCCACCCTGGCACGCCCTTCATGTGCGCCGCGTTCCCCACGATCGGGCGCAGCCCACTGGCCTCCAGGATGTTGTACACCGGCTTCCAGTACGACCCCGTGGCCTCCATCGCGATGTCCTCGATCCCCAAGTGCTGCAACCAGTCCGCCAGCTCCAACAAGGACCCCGTCTCCGTCCCGAACTCACGCACTACCGGCTTCCCCGCCCCGACCATCGCCGCCACCGTCACGAAGCGCTTGTGCACGTCCGCACCGGCGCATCGTTCCCGCAGCACCTCCAACGGCACTATCGCGAGGTGCATATCCCTCTGGCTAAGAGGCTTCCGGGTCTCCGGCTGTACACCATCAGCCGCGACCCGTCCCCGATTCGCGGAGGCGAGCCCTACCACCTCATCGCCGAGGGCGATCTCCGCGTAGTCGCGGCCGTCGGCCGTGATGTGGCGCGCACTCGGCCGGTAGAGACCGAGGAGCAATTTGACCAGCGGGCTCTTTCCGGCGCCGTTGACGGTCAGGACGCAACATGCACATTTCGGCTTACGCGCAAGGCGGCGTGTCGGTAGCGGTGGCCGGCGTGGGCGTCACGCCGGCCCGCTTTCGCCGGCCCTTGCGAGCGATTCATCCACGAAGGGATTCCGCACCTGTAGGCTTCCAAAGCTCGCCCCATGCTGGAGGTCCTCGGTCCATAGGACGTCTGCATCACACTTGAGCGCGGAAACGACGATGAGTGCGTCCCATAGTGACATCCGTCGCTGCCTTGCCAACACGATGGCGGACTGAACATCGCGTGCGTCCGTGGCGGCTGTGGCCCAGTGAGCATATTTGCTTACTGCGACCGCAGCCTCGTCTTCCGTCATCGGCCGCGCGATCTTGCGTGTGACATTGACGTAGAATTCCTGCAGCACCTGCGGGCTCAACCGGCAACGGTCCTGGATGATCAACTCGCGCAAAAGCCGCGCCGCGACAGTGTGTTTGGCGCCGGCGCCGGCGTCGTGTCCGTAAATAAGAATGTTCGTATCGCAGAACGCGATCTTATGGCCGCGCATGCAGTTCAGCCCGCGTGACATCGACGCGGCCGCCGGTCCCCAGATCCGAGGGGTGGTCAAGACGCTCCAGAATCCATCTGCTCGCGTCCTCCTTGGTGCCGGAACCAGTGGACGCCTCGTGGATCAGGTCGCCGAATAACGCCGATAGCGTAGTGCCCCGGTCGGCGGCAAGGTGTCGTGCCGCGACCAAAACTTCGCGTGGAACCGACAACGTCACGTTGTGTCGAGGCTCCTGCCGTGGCGCCAAGAGAGCACACCTCCGAGGATCGCTTGCTACCGCTACCAGTCGAAGCATACGTGATATCGTGTTCCTGTGCACGCGGGCTGTCTGGAGAGCGCCGCGCGTGCCATGGCAAAGCCGGTGCGGCGAGCGCCTCGGCCATCCGCCGTTCTGGCTGCGCCGAACGGGCGGTGCGGGCAGGAGGTGCAGCGAAAGCGCACGGCACATCCCCGGTTGGCACCGTGCAGCCCGGTGGTGGTGGGTGTTGTTCGTCAAGATTCTCTCATCGGGCGGATCCAGAACAGCGCTGGCCCGAGCGCACACTGTGCCCCTGCCGGCGCCGTTGGGCGCGACGAGCGCCACCCGCTCCCCCGGGCGCAGGTGGAGATCCAGGTTGTGCAGGACGGGGGCGTTCGCGGCTGCGGTAGGTGAAGCTCACGCCCTCGATCTGGAGGCCGTCCCGCAGCGGCACGGGGAAGGCGGCCGTGCCCGCCCGCTGCGGGTCGCCCGGCAGGGCGAGGAACTCGCGCACATAACCGACGTCCGTGGCACCTGTGCGCAGGTCGCGGAGGGTGTAGGTGAGGGTGAAGGCGGCGGACTGCATCTGGGCGACGGCGCCGAAGAGCGCCGCGAAGCCGCCGACGGTCAGCCGGTGGTGCACCAGGGCCAGCGCCAGGACGAACACGGCGGCTGTGGCCGCACCGTATTCCAGAGCCGTAGGCCCCAGGGTGCGGGCGGCGGCGGCCCGGCGCTCCCCGGTCGATTCGGCGCGCAGTCGGCGCCGGAGGTCGCGCCAGCGCCGCCGGAGGGCGGGAGCGAGGCTGAACGTGCGGATCTCCTTCTGCTCGCCCCGGCCGGAGCATGAGGCGGACAGATTCCTCCAGTGGAACAGCCGAGGCCCCCTTGCGGACACCCGGACTGGGGTGCCTGCTGGGCGAGCCCGACCGTCTGCCGCAGCTGCCGACCATGGGCGCGCCAGGCCGGGCGGCATCCCTCCCCGCCCGGCAGGGCACGCCCACGCCCTTTCCGAATCCCGAGGATGAACGGCCGCCGGACGCCGCCAACCTACGGCTCGGCAAATGGCGGCCGCACCCGATCCCGAAATTGGGGGGGCGTCCCTGTGGAGCCTTCCGTCTCTCCGCCGTACCGCGGCCTCCCGCCGCTCGCCGGCATCGCCACCATGGAGGAGGCGATGCGGCCGGGGCTCTCCGTCGACGAATGCGTCGCGCGCATCAAGCGATACCACTACGCGCTACGGCGTCTGCACCAGATCTTCACCGACCGCATCCCGGCCGAGCCGATTTACGAACTCAAGATGGCCTACAGCCTGCACGCCCACATCTGCGCCGAGCACGTCGCGGCGTTCGCCGCGCGGGTCGGGGAGATGCGCGAGCCGCCGCTCGGCCTCGATGGGGTGCCGGACCCGGCTCTGGAGGTCTTCTTCGACGAGATCCTGGCGGCGCCGTCGACCGCGGACACCGTGGCCGCCCTGTACGGCAGGGCGATACCGGCCCTGCGGGCGGCGCTCCAGCGCCACCTGGCCCAGACCAACCCCCTCGCCGACCACCCGACGGCGCGGCTCTGCCGCTTCGCCCTGCTGGAACTGGCGGACGTGGACCGTTTCGGCGCCGAAGCCGTGGCGCATCTGGTGGACGAGGCGGCACGCGGCGGCATGGAGGCCTGGCTCGGGGGGTTGGATGCGGCCCTCGCGGCGGCGGGCGCCCTCGACGGCGCCGATGTGCCGGCCGGGCCGGTCCCGGACCGGCGGCGTTCCGCGGCGCCCCATGCCTTCGACGGTACGCCGCGGCGCGATGCGCGCTTCGCCGACCCCTACAACATGGCGGTCAACGCGGAGGCCTTCCTCTACGACGAGCGGTACGCGCCCAAGCCGAAGACGCTGATGATGTACTACAAGCGCCTGCGGGAGATCGACGTCCCGGAGGTCATGGCGGCGATCATCGCCGAGACGCCGGGCAAGGACTGGCCGTACTACCGCGACATGAGCCGGCAGTTGTGGGACGAGGCGCGGCACGCGCTGATGGGCGAGGTCGGGTTCGCCTCGCTCGGCATCGACTGGCCGCGCCTGGTGCGCGTCAACCACACCTGGTCGCTCGGGCTCAACACGCAACTCACCGCGTTGGACCGGCACGCCGTGCTGTTCTTCATCGAGCAGGGCCTGATGCCCCGGACCGGCAAGCGCTTCGAGTGGGAGGTCGCCTCGGCCTCCGGAGATCCGCTGTCGCGCCTGTTCCAGGACTTCGACTGGGCGGACGAGGTGCTCCACGCGCGTATCGGCCGCGACTGGTACGTCAGCCAGATCGGCGACTTCCGGCGGGCGATGGAGCGGGGCGACCGCTGCTGGTCGAGCGTCCTGATCGATTGGCGGCAGTGGCGCGAACAGGGGCTGACGGAGCACGCCAACTGGTGGCCGGCCCTGTACCGGGAGGCGTGTGCGCGGTGGGGCGAAGCGCCGGACCCGGAGGCCCTCGCCTTCGACACCTCCTATGAGGGTCAGCGGGCCGATCTGAAGGGTGTCTCGGGGTGAAGCGGCGCGCGGGGGGATCGGCCGGGGGGCACTGAAGGGGGGCGCGTGATGCGACCGGTCCTCTCCCGGCGGGCCCCGCTCCGGGCGGGCTGCACCGCCTCGGCGGGGCTCGACGGGTGCGCGCGCCCGTCCACGCTCCTCACGCTGGCCGGCGTGGCGCCGCGCCTGCGCGTTCAGGTCGTGGGCTTTGAAACGGACGCCGCCGTCGCTCTGGAGGGCGTTCTGCAGGTGCGTGTCCGCCTACGAGCGCGCCGGCCGCGGACGCCTGGTCATGGTCACAAACCACAGTCTGGCGCCGGATCGCCGCTGGTACACTCCCACCTGCCCGCCGGTACCGCCCGGTCCCGCGTACCTGATCGGCCCCTACCAGACGGCCAGCGTGCCGCCGTTCGCCGTGATGACCGGTAAGGCACAACAGTTCGGACAGATCGGCAGCAACGGGATGCCCTCCCTGCTGGTTCACGGACGGACCCGCCTGGGCGTGCAGTCGGCGGGCCCGATCTGTCGGCATGGCAACCGCCTGGCGGGACCAACCCGTATGCTCTGCGGCCCGCATCCCCCATCCCCGGGGGGGTGCGGCCACCGGATGTCCTGATCCCCTATGACCTGCGGCAATTCTGGCTTGCCCCGCTTGCGGCGGAGACTGCGCAGACATGGCACATCAACGCCGGGGACCGCCAGGGCCTCTCGTCCGGGTTGAGGCGGTACGGCCGTCTCTTCGCGCCGGGAAAGGGGCACTCGCCTGCGCGTTCCCCCTGGCCGTCACGGGTCGGGAAGGCCCCGCCGGCCGGCTGCGGCGGGTATCCCCCGCCCCCGGCCGGCACGGAGCGCGTCAGGCACTGCGGACGCGCGAGGCCGACAGCAACGCGGCAAGCACGAGGAACGCCATCGAGGCGTAGAACGCCGAATGCAGACCCGTGGTGAACGCTTGCGCCAGTTGCCCGTGCAGTTTGGCGGTGCCCACGAAGATCGCGAAGGCGAGATCGCGCGGGATGGAGCGCGAGGCGACCAGAATCGCCATCGCGAAGGAGAAGACCATGCCGACGTTCGCGAAGGTGCGCAGCATGCCGGAGGAGATGCCGAACACCTGCGGCGGCGAGGCCTTCATCACGGCGGCGTTGTTGGACGGGAAGAAGCTGCTGGCGCCGATGCCGTTGACGACGCTCGCCAGCACGACGAACCAGAGGGCGCTGGTCAGGGACAGGTGGGCATAGAGAAAGAGCGCCACGACCTGGACCGCCAGCCCGACGGTCGCGGGGACGACGGGGCCCAGGCGATCCGCCAGGCGGCCGGCGAAGGGCCCGACGGCGCCCCCGATCACGTAGCCGGGCACGAGCAGCAGGGAGGCGTTGAGGGGCGAAAGCCCCCGGGGTCCCTGCAGGTACATGATGACGAGGAAGAGCACCGCATAGTTTGCCAGCCCCTGGAAGAGCGAGGCCAGGAGCGACGGGGTCATACCCGGAATGCCGAACAGCGAGAGGTGCACCATGGGCTCGGCCTGGCGGCGCTCGATGAGCACGAAGAGCCCGAGGAGCGCGACGCCGGCGGCCAGGAAGGCGATGATGGAGGGATCCAGGGCGCTCGTCGCCAGCTTGGTGACGCCCCAGAGCACCCCGAAGAGCCCGAGGCCGGCCACGACCATGCCGAGGACGTCGACGCTCCGCCGCCGACGCTCGCCCGAGTCGCGCAGCACCCGCAGCGCCAACGCCACGGCGAGCAGGCCGATCGGGACGTTGATCCAGAAGATCCAGCGCCAGGAGATGTAGGTCACGATCAGGCCGCCGAGCACGATGCCGAGCACGGCGCCCACGCTCCAGCCGACCGAACTGATGCCGTAAGCTCGGCCGCGGCGTTCCGGGGGGAAGACGTCGGCCAGGACGGCCCCGCTATTCGCGCTGACCAGGGCGCCGCCGACGCCCTGCAGCAAGCGGAAGCCGATGATCGCCGCCTCGTTCCAGGACAGGGCGCACAGCGCCGAGCCGAGGATGAAGATCAGAAACCCCGCCTCATACATGCGCACGCGCCCGTACATGTCGCCGAGCCGTCCGACCTGCGTGGCGAGCAGTGTGATCACGAGCAGGTAGCCGATGATGATCCAGATGACGGAGGCCAGGGCCACGTGCAGCGCCCGTTCGATCACGGGCAGCGCCAGGACGACGATGGTCGTGTCCACCGCCGTGATGAGCACGCCGGTCATGATGACGGCGAGGGCCAGGCCGCTGCTCGACCGGGTCCCTGCCCTGCGGTCCGCGACATGCGCCTCTGCGGCCATGGTGTTGCTTGCTCCCCTTCGGGCGGCGGCACCGTTCCGGGTGGAGGCCCGCCCATGATGCCGGCCTCGGATCGCGCGCACGGCGGGACGCATGTCTCATGGGTCGGCCCCTGTGTCCGACTGCGCCTGCCGGAAGGCCCCGTCCCGTCAGATCTGGGATCCGCGTGCGGCCTGCAGGGGCGCCATGTGGCGCTGGAGCAGGTCCCGGAACCGCGCCCTGTCCTCTGGGACGATACCTTCCCAGAGCCGTTCCTCGACGGCGCACATGGCCGCAACGCCCCGCCGGAGGGCGTCCGTTCCGGCCGGCGTCAGCCACAGTTCCCACACGTGGCCGCGCCCCGCGGTATGCCGCCTGTCGACCAGCCCGGCCGCCTCCAACGGCGCCACGTGGCCCGCCATGCTCTGGGGCGTGACCGCCTTCCACTGCGCCAGCTGGGCGACGCTGGCCCCCGGGGACCGGGCCAGCACCGACAGCGCCCCCACCTGGGGAATCGTCAGTTGCAGCGGGCCCAGCGCCTCCTCATAGGCCGCTCTGAGTGCCGTGCGCAACTCGTTGATGAGGAAGCCGAGGGGCGCGGCCGGGGCCGGCGGGGTCGACATGCCGACACAATAACAGGCGGATTGATAACAGGCAACCTGTGACTGCCCCTCGGAACCGCAAGATCTGGGGTAGCCTGCGCGCGGGCACCCGCGCCCCGCGGTCCGGGCGGCGCAACGACGGCGCCCCGCACCACCGGGGCATACGCTGTGTCCGACCCCGGCCCACGGGGGCCGCACCGCTTGAGACCGTGACCGCCAGGACGAGCGGCCGGCGTTTCCCGCGGCCCGTGGCGGCGGCCCCGGGGCGGCGGCCCGTGGCGGCCGTGCATAACGGGGGGTAGGGGCACGCCGGGGCGGTGCGAACCGCGGACGCCTGGCCATACAGGCGACCAACAGTCTGGTGCCGGAGTTGGTACTCTCCCCCATGTCCGCCGGCCGGACCCTGTCCCGCGCACGCGTCGGGAGGCCTGTCCTCGCAATCGGCCGCCTCGGCGGCCTGCCACACATCGTCCTGGTCCCGGCTGTGGTCGATCAGGCGACCGCTGATGACGTGCCCCGGTTCCTCTTCCTCGATACGCAGGCACTCCCACTCACCGGCGAAGCGTGTGAAGCAGTTTCGACCTTGATCAGTCCCATCGCGTCAGTCCCCGCGGGCTTCTCCTCCGACCTGCGACCGATTCGTCACAGGAGTTCCTCCAGTTGGTTGGTTCACGGCCAGGCCCGCTCCGCGCACACGTCCCCCATATCTACCGCTCAGGATGCCGCAACCGCCTGGTTTTGCGGCTCCCCGGCACCCCCGGCACCCGCGGCACGCGTGGCACACAGACGCCCGCGGGGGTGGTGCCCGGCCCGATGATGGTGCAGGGGCAGGCGTTTGGCCGGGCGTACGGCCAGTTCGCGGGCATCGCCCCGTCTTCCGATCCGACGTTGCCGGTCGCGCGTTCCGCGGCATCCGCGGGCGCCTCGAAGCCGGCCGCGCTCGACCTTTCTGTTCGGCGTTGCGGTGACCTTGCAGCCGATCGGTTCCGCCCGGGAGTCCGAGCGGCAGGGTTGCGGGGCCACCCACGCTGGAAGACGCGCACCAACACCCCTTCCGCTCCATCCCGGCCTGAGCCCCGCTCCGCTGCTCGGCCCCCAACCGCCACTGCGCTGGCCGCGCCGCGCGTTCAGTACCCGGCGAGATCCATGGGGCCGCGATGCCCCCCCTGGAAGGACAGCAAGGCGGGAATGTTACTGGCAGCACGCGTGTGGCGGTGCAGGGATGGAAAAGAACCCGGCCGGCGGCGGAGCCGGTGGGGGAGCGACGGGCAACGGAGATCTGGGCTTTGTGGGTGGAAGCGTTCCGCCCAAAAATGTCAGATGGATTTGGGCCACACGCCAGCCCCTGGGCGTCAAAACAACCAGGTAACTTCGCGTGCTGAGCAGCACCCCGTCGGCGTCGTATTCGAGTTGCCCATGGGGTCCCACCACCCAGTAACTGTGGTGGCTCTCCGCTCCCACCACGATCTGCCGCTGCAGGGGATCCGACGTCTGCGACCGGACCCGCCAGGTCAGGGAGACTCGGCCCAACCATGCCCCAGGGATGCGCTCCGTGCCGTACGCGGGGGCCGGCACGCCGTCCGGGGCGGCGCCGAGAGGCACCATCGCCTTGCGGTACAAACGGCGCCCCACGGCCGTACCGAGCACGCCGCCGTTGTCCATGGCGTTCTCGGCGGCCAGCGCCGGAATCTGGGGCGCGTTCCACGTCGCCGCGGTGGCCGGCTCCACCGACCAGAGCAGGATGTGCGGATCCCCGGACGGGCAGAGCAGGGCCCACACGCGCCAGACCCCGATCACCAGGAGAACGGCCGCAAGGTAAAACAGCGTGCGTCGCCAGCGCCGGCGGGGTGCCATTCGGCCCACATCCTTCGGCAGGGGGATGCGGCGAAAAGCGGGGGTGTCCGGGCGCACCACGGTCAACCGGACGAGATGGCCATCACCGCCCGTTGCAGCGCCGGGGCGGTATAGAGCTGTCCCGCGCGCGCCGCAGCCGCCGCCGCTTTCAGCACCGACGCGCATTGGGAGGAATGCGTGCCCGGCGGGCCCGGCCAGACCCCGCTCCAACACGCCGCGAACCCCCCGTCCGGACCGGAGAGGGCGAACAGCGATTGGTCCAGGTTCCCGCGGGTCAGCGCGTACGCGCTGGAGTTGGCGGCGGTTTGCGCACCGAGGCCGTCGGCCGCGGTCACATCGTGGGCGGCATTGGCCATCCACGCCGCCTCGGCCGTGCCGGTCCAGTTCTGGGCCAACTGGGCCGCGGCGATGCCATCCGCGCTCGCCAGAAGGGACCGGCAGACGGCCAACTGCGCCTGGGCGGCGGGTCCCAGGAGCCCGGCCGCCAGTTCCGCCGCGGCTTCCGGGTAGAGCGTCTCCCGGCAGACCATCACGTCCAGGTTCTGCACCGGCACGGCCGGCCGCGAGGGGAAGGTGGGGAGCGGCGCCAGGCGCCACGCCCCGTCCGGGGCGACGGGAAACGTGGGCGTCGGCAGGAAGTCGTCGACGCCCACAATGCCGTGCGCGCTGGTGACGCTCCGCTCCTCCGGCGCGTAGCCGAGGGCCCGCGAGAGCAGCCCCATGTAGACGCTGAAGTGGCTCGGGGGCGGCGCCAGCGACTCGGCGCACTGCGATGGGTATTTCGGGGTCAGGCGCAGGAGGCCAAGCAGGGCCGTAAGCGCCTGGAGCGCCGGCCCGCCGTCGAACTGCGCCACGCACGTCTGGGCGGTGGATCGGGCCAACCGGCCGCCGTATCCGACCGCGGCAGCCGCGGCCAGACCGCTGTCGTCGGGCAGGGTGTGGGTCATGAAGGGCGTCCCACCGGCCAGCGGCAGGTACGCCAGCGGGGTTGAGCCGGCGTTGCCGGCCTGTACCTTCTGAACGGCATCGCCAAACTCCGCCAGCGTCCACGGGCGGCCGCCCGACATGCTCGTCATTGACCTCGGGACGGCACAGACCATGGGCTGCCGCATCACAGGCAGTCCGGCCTGAATCGTTCCCCTGCCGGGGGCGTACGCCTGACCGCACCTCAGCAGGGCGGCGGTGTGCGCGATCGAGGAGGCGTTGAACTCCGTGACGTAGGGCGCGAGGTCCAGCGCGCGGATGGCCAGATAGCCGTCGATCCACGCGTGCGGCGCCAGCACCAGATCCGGCATCGGGAGGTGGGGGGCGTCGGTCAGCACGGGCTTGGGCGGTGAGGAGAGGTTGAAGAGGGAAAGCGTGGGCTGCTGCTGAGGGAACCAGGCGTTGGGATAGGGATTGAGGACGAACTTCAGGACGTATGGGCGGCGGGCGGCGGCGGCCGCGGCCCGGACGGCGGCCTCCAGCGCCGGTTGGGTCGCGACCAGGGTGCCGGTCAGAGGAGTGGCCTGCGGAATCGCCACCTGTAACGGGACGGGCAGCCCGACGAACGCGGGCACCGCGGCGCGGGCGCCCTTCAGGGAACAGCCCGCGGCCGGGACCCCGAGCAGGGCGGCGCCAGCCGCGGCCAGTGCCCGCCGGAGGACGGGGCGCCGTCCAATGGGTGCGCCACCCGACGCCATGGACACCACCCCCGGGCCACGCCCCACACGCCGTTGCAGCCTATTGAACGATTATGACAGGAGGTGAACACGGAGGGAAAGGGGTTCGCGCTTCCCCCCTCACCGTGGTGACGACCATCCACGGCCACCGCGCGGCCGGTCACCGGCATGCCCCGGGGGGGAGTGGGCATGCCGTTTTCGCCGGTTCGCCCGCCTTCCCCACCTCGACGATCTCGCTCCCGGCACAACCGGGCCGACACGACTGGATGGCGGCGAGCGCTGCTCGGGCTATCACGCGGTCCGGGCCGCGCCGGTCTAGCGCAGGGTGCACGCCGACGTCGGCGTGCGTGTCCTGTGCGGCATCCGCGCCCACCCGCCGCGGCCGGTGTCCCAGGTCCCCGTGTCCCCGCGGTCGCATCCTGCCGCGCCTCGACAACCTCCCGCCATCGCCCCAGGAACTGGGCCGGGACACCCGGCGCCGCGGCGACAGGATGCACAACCCGTGGGGGTTGATGCCACCTCCGGGTCGAATGCCTCCAGACGCCGGACAGCACGGCGGGCACCCGGTTGCCCCGCGACGGAGGACGGACCGCGGACAGCCCGCGGGGCAAGCCGCGAACGTGCCGGGCAGGCGGCGCCGGAAGGGGGATGCGGCAACGGAGGGCGCGGATCGGGCACCGGACGGGGTCTGGGTGGGCGCCGCCGGATTGTGCATCGACGCGGAACGGCGTGTCCTGCTGGTTCTCCAGGGCGCACCGGCCGACGAGAGGGCCTGGGGGCTCCCGGGAGGCGGTCGCTGGCCGGATGAGAGCCTGGAGAGCTGCTGCATCCGTGAGGTCTGGGAGGAGACGGGCTACCGGGTCGCGGTCCGGCGCGAGTTGGGCGTGAAGACCGGCAGCGTGGGTGGACGCCCGTTCCGACTCCACTTCTTCGAAGTCGGCGTGGAGGGCGGGGAGGCGGCGGTCCACGATCCGGACGGGTTCATTCAGCAAGTGGCGTGGTGCAGCGCCGCCGAGGTCGGGCGTCTCCCGTTCACCTTCCCCGAAGACCGGGAGTGGGTGCTGCGGCGCCTGCAGGCCCGCGGCAACGGCGGGGCGCCCGCCGCCCACCCGGGCGCCGGCGGCAAGCTGGTCCGGGACCGCATTCCGGAGATCATGGCCAGACACGGCCAGACGGCACTCTTCGAGGTGGCGACGCCGGCGGACATGCCGCGGCTGCTCCTCGGCAAGGTGCGCGAGGAGGCGGCGGAGGTGGCCGCCTCCGGCGGAAGCGTCGAGGAGATCGCCGACCTGCTGGAGGCGCTGGACGCCCTGGCCCGCGCGCTCGGCGTGGACGGCGAGGCCATCCGGCGCCAACGACGGGAGAAGTTCGGCAGGAACGGGGGCTTCGGGCGGGGCCTTGTGCTGCTGGCCTGACGCGCACAGGGGTCCGGCGGGCGCGCGGAGCACACCGGAGCAGGGATGCCGGACAAACGCCACGCGGGTGCTTGGCGGACACGCCGTCCCCTGGGGCAGTGGGGGCACGCGGCATGCCCGCCGGCCGCCCGGCTTGCGCCCAGACCGGCGCCCGCTCCACTCTTGCACGGCCACTGCGTCCGTGCCCCTTGTCCCTCTTGATCCATCCTGGCGCCTCAGGCCCCAGGTGACGCGTATTGCGTCCTCCGCTCCCGGTTCCCGGCCCCCAGGCCTTCGGGCGGTGGCGCGGTGTGTGATCCGACCTATGGAGCGTGGTCCCTGGCTGAGGTTGTTCCCCACCGACATGCGACAGGCCGGCGCCGGGACCGGCCGGAAGGAGAGGCGCGCATGCGCGAAGTCAACTACGACGAGGCCAGGGTGCCGCCGTACGAACTCCCCGATCCGCTGCGCCTCCTGGATGGGGGCCGGGTGGACACTCCCGCCGGCTGGCCCCGCCGCCGCTCGGAGATCCTGCGCCTCTTTGCGGAGCATGTCTACGGCAGGACGCCGGCGGCCACGTCGAATCCGGAGTGCGCCGTCGTGGAGGAGGGCGCGGTCGCGGTGGGGCACCCGGCGCTGCGCCGGCAGGTGCGCATCACGGTGATGGCGTCCGGGCGCTCGCTCGGTATGGACCTCCTGCTCTACCTGCCGGCGGGGGCCGTACGGGTCCCGGTGTTCCTCGGGCTGAACTTCGGTGGGAATCACACAGTGGCGGCCGACCCCGCCATCCGGCTGCCGGGCTCCTGGGTCGGCGGGCCCGAGCCGAGCGACCATCGCGCGACGGAGGCCGGCCGGGGCCGTGCCGCCGGCTCCTGGTCCATCGAGGCCCTCCTGGCGCGCGGTTACGGCCTGGCGACGATGTATTGCGGCGACGCCGAGCCCGACCACCCCGGCGGTTTCCCGGACGGCATCCGCGGGCTCCTGGCCCCGGGCGGTCCGGAAGCGGCAGACGACGCATGGGGCGCCCTGGGCGCCTGGGCCTGGGGGCTCAGCCGGGCGATGGACTACCTGGAGACGGACGGACAGGTCGACCGGCGCCGGGTCGCGGTGTTCGGCCATTCCCGCCTCGGCAAGGCGGCGCTGTGGGCCGGGGCGCAGGACGAGCGATTTGCGCTGGTCGTCTCCAACAACTCCGGCTGCGGCGGCGCATCGCTCAGCCGCCGGCAGTACGGCGAGAGCGTCGCGCGCATCAATACGGCGTTTCCGCACTGGTTCTGCCCCGCCTTCCAGCGGTACAACGACCGGGAGCAGGCGCTGCCGGTCGATCAGCACATGCTCATCGCCCTGGTGGCGCCGCGGCCGGTCTACGTGGCCAGCGCCGCCGACGACCGGTGGGCCGACCCGCGCGGGGAGTTCCTGGGGGCCCAGGGCGCCGATCCCGTGTACCGGTTCCTCGGCACCGACGGGTTGGCCGCGGAGGAGATGCCCGGCATCGAGCGCCCGGAGCAGAGCACGATCGGCTATCACCTCCGCCCGGGCGGCCACGGCGTCACGCCCTACGACTGGGAGCGCTTCATGGACTTCGCCGACCGGCACACGGGCCCGGCCCGGGCTGCCGACGCTGAAGGCAGGGCGTGACGGCACCGCGGAGGGAGGGCGGCCCCCCGGGCGGCCGGGGCGTACTCCCTCCGGGCGGGGACGCCGGCACGGTTCGGACGCCGCTCGGGAGACGCGGTCCCTGGGCGCGCCGCCGCGGACGCCCCGCCCCCCCACGGTTCCGCCACCCTCCTCGACCGCCGCCGCGGCCCACGGAGGCGCAAGAACATCCCCCCACGGGAGGTCTCCCCTTGCCGCCGCTTCCGCTTCGCGGAGAAGTGCCCACCGAACCGACCTGGAACCTCGAGGACATCCACGCCTCGCCGGAGGCGTGCACCGCGGACCTGGAGGCGGTGATGGCCGACCTCCCGTCGGCGGGGCGGTACCGGGGCCTCCTGGGTGAGGACGCCCCGACGCTGCTCGGGTGCCTGCGACTGCGCGACCGGTTGGAACAGGTCGCGTGGAAGGCCCTGTACTTCGCGCGCAACCGGTTGGCCGAGGACCGCAGGGACGCCCTGCGCCAGGGGCTGGCCGACCGTGCTCTGGCCGTCTGGAACGAGGTCGTGGCGGCGTTCGCCTTCCTGCCCGGCGAACTGGGGGGGCTGCCCGAAGCCGCGTTCGACGGCTTCGTCGCCCACGAACCCGCACTGGCGCCGTATCGGCGGCACCTCGCCGACATGCGCGCGGACCGTGACCATCGCCTCTCGCCGGAGGCCGAGCGGGCACTGGCCGCCGTGGGCGGGCTGGCCGAAGCCTGACCGGTCGCCGTATCCAGGCGCACGATTGCCGACGTACAGGTGTCGGGCGCCGGGTCGCCGCCGGCGACGTCGCTGCGGAAGCGAGGCCCGGTGCTGGTCGTGTACCACAGGATCGGGCCCGCCCCGCGAAAGGGCCCCGTCACCCTCGCCGGCCACCCCGGAAGTTTCTCCAGTTGCTGTGAGGGGGCACCAGTGACGGCCGAGAAGGTTTCCAACACCGGTCGCCGATTGGTCGCCGGCGACGACCATTGGGCAACGAACGTGCTCGGTTGTCCGTCCGTCGACGACGGAGCCGCCACGCGCACAGCCTCTGTCGCCGTGGCCGAAGACGGTGTGTCCGGGGCAGACCGAGGGCCTCTGCCCGCCATGGCTGCGGTCAGCATCGCCAGTGCGACGGCTCCCAACCGCAGCGCCCGACCCCACCGACCGGAAGCCCGATGGACGTGGGGTCTGTGCGCCGGTCCGGGCACGGCACCGCCTCCCTCCGCGCCACGGGGCCCCAGTCCCATGGACGGATCGGAGATGTGCCCGGTTCCATCCGCGGCGCCTCACGCCTGGCCGATGCCGTCGCTGACGGGGCGGTTTTGCCGATGGGCGCCCCCTTCTCGGAGCGGTCAGCGGGGATCCCGACCGATGTCCCGCCATCTCCCCGCGGCTCGCAACTCACGTCCAGGGCAACGCACGGGCCACCTCCACCGCCGGTAGGGCGACGCCATCCGCGGCCTCGTCCACCGTCTCCCGGACCTCCTCGAAGCCGTGCGCGGTAGAAGGCCAAGCCGGTCGGTTGGGATCCGGGGAATCCGTGTCATCAGCTATCGAGTGGCTGCGTGGACAATCGCTCGCATCCGTTCGGCGTCGCGCTGGATGAGGCGATCGCACCCGGCGCCATGCCGCAGACGCCGGAGCACTTCCTCCGTGGGATTCAGCCCGGCAAGCCAGCGCCCGACGCCATGGATGTTGGCGACCACATACCGCAAACGGATGAGGTCGGGGACGGCATCGACCTCCTGCTCCGTAAGCCGCACCCGGGCACAGTACCCGCGGCAGAACGCCTCTGTCCGCTGCCATCCGCTCTCGTCCTCGAAGCCCGAAATGCTGTTGGTCAGCATGGCAACCAGGTCAAGGACGCGGAGGTCCTGGTCGGCGAACTCGAAGTCCAGGACACCGGTGATCCGCCCGTCCATCTGCAGGGCATTGCTCAGCGCCAGATCCTGGTGGATCCACTGCCGGGGCAGCGCAGCATACAGACGTGGGACGGTCTCCAAGCAGACCGCTATCGCCGCACCGAACCAGGAGATTTCTGAGGCGACATCCTGGAGGCGCCGGTCGTCCGCCAACCGCCGCGCCAAGACGCCCGCATCGGGGACGGCGGGATGGATCCGATCCAGTTGCCCATGCCGAGGCGCCAGGTCCCCGGGGAGGCGAGTCAGCCTGGCGTCGAGACGCAATAGCGTCTCATCCAGTTCCGCCAGCGCTGTGCCCATGACACGAAGGTGGCGCAGATCGTCCGGGTCCGCGTGCTCCCCTTCAATCCAATCGAAGAGCGCCAGACACCCTTGCGGCGTCTCCGCGAACGTGCTCCCGTCCCGACACGGCGCGGGCGCCGGCACCGCGAAGGGCAGATCCGCACCGACGAGAACGCCGAGGAGCGCGTGCTCCCTGCGGATACTCAACACATCGAGGTTCCGGTAGAGACGCGCGGCATAGCACCGCCCCCCGGCGCGGACGCGAAAGGTTGGGTTGTTCAGCCCGGCATCGATCGGGACGACGTCCACGCTGCCGGCGAAATCCCAGTGACGCCGGACGATATCGGCCACTTGAAGCCTCACGAGCGACAGGGGTACACACCCGGTGTCCACGGTCGGTTCGTCCTGATCGCTGCCCACTCCACACCCCCGGTCGCGACTCCGTGTGCGGCGAAGGATCGCTTCGCCACACGTCACCCACTGTCCCGAGCACCGGGCATTGAATCGCCGCGCAGGTGGGCCGCCGCGTCCATGTTCTGCGTGACATCCTGGGAGGCCAATTCGACTTGGCGCCATCACGGGGCGGGCAGGGCGCCCCGCCAACCCGGCTCCTCGAGAAGGCGCCGGTAGGTGGCGAAAGAGCGACTGCCGGCGACGGGTCGGCTCTCGGGGTCGCGATCGAGTGCACCCGCCACATGCTCTGCGGCATCCGCCAGGAATGTCCGGAGCACAAAGTCCGGGAGCCACCACCGCTCGTGCGCGGTCAAGGGGCGTTGCCGCCCGTATGCATCGAGCCGGCGCCGCACCCGGTGCTGCCTCATCCCTCCCGCAGGACCGTTTGCGCCCCAGAACCGGAGCAACCGGCCCACGTCCGTCAGCAGATAGTCGTCGCATGCCTCGTCGAAGTGCTGTACCGGCGGAGCACGAGGTCCTCTCCGTCAGCGGTCACGCGCAGGTTGAGGTTCTCCTCCCCGCCGCGCAGGACCCGGACCCGCAGATGATGGCGCTGGTCTCCGTGCTGGGCTGGCTCCTGGGTACCACTTGGGTGGTCTCCTCAATGCCCTGCTCGGACTGGAGGCGTTTCGCGCGGGATCTGGAAATCCATCGTTCGCGGAAATACTCTTCGTGCTGGGCACAGGCTGGCTAGGTTTTGCGTTGGGCAAATGGCACGTCCTGCTGAGCCGGCAATAGTCACGCCGCCGCTCCGGGGCGCCACGCCGCGTCGGTGCGCCCGGCTGGCGGAAGCGCGGTAAGTTGTCCGTGCCGGCCAGCACAGTGACGGCTTGGCGCACTGACGTGGGCCGGGGAACCGACCGGGGACAGGGGAGCACAGCGGAGGGCAACGCGATGGTGGGACTCCTGTCCCTGGTGCTGACGGTGGTGAGCGGCGTCTGTTGGACCACCGCCTACGTCGAGTTGATTCGCCTCGGCTTCCGGGACCGGACCTACGGCATGCCGCAGATCGCGCTGGCGCTGAACATCGCCTGGGAGGGCTTGTATTCGTATCTCGGTCTGATCCACGACCCGGGCGGCATGCAGACGTGGATCAACGTCGTCTGGTGCGCCCTGGACCTCATCATCGTGTACACATACCTCCGCTTCGGGCGCGAGGACTTCCCCCGCAGTGTGGATCCGCGGTACTTTTGGCCGTGGAGCGGGCTCATCTTCCTGACGGCCTTCGCGGTGCAGATCGCCTTCCAAGCGGTGCTGGGCACTTCCGGTGGGGAGACCTACTCGGCCTTCATCCAGAACCTCGCCATGTCCGTGCTCTTCATCTCGATGCTGGTTCACCGTCGCCACACCAGGGGCCAGAGCAGGACGATCGCGATCACCAATTGGCTTGGCACCCTTGCTGGCCGGCGTGATCCTCGGAAACGCGCTGGTGCTGGTTCTGGGCCTCTTCTGCTCCGTGTTCGACCTGATCTATATCCACCTGCTGAACGTCGCGCTCAGAGCCGCGCACTCCGAGCCCGCCCCGCCCGCCCCCTCCCCCACGCTGACCGCCTGAAGAGCGCCATCCCAGCGGGAGCGAATTCCACCTATTGCCATTTGCCCGCCCGTGCGGTACCTTGGGTGCGATGGTCGCGATGCCACACGAGGGGTGGGGTGACATTGGCACGGGTCACGGGCCAGATTGCGGCGTCCCGCGAGCCCCCGCGGCGGCGCATAAGCCTCCCCGAGTTCATGTCCGACGTTCGCGACGAGGGCCCGCTCACCGAGTGGGTGAACGGGGAGGTGACCGTCCACCTGCCACCGACTGCGCGCCACCAGGATGTTGCGGCGTTTCTGTTCATACTCGTCCGTCACTTCGTGGACTTCTTCGGCCTGGGCCGCGCCTTCATCGCGCCGGTCGGCCTGCTGGTGACACCGGCGGGACCGTTGCGCCAACCGGACATCGTCGTCCTGACCCGCGCAAATGCCGCGCGGCTCCACCCCGGATACGTCGAATGCCCCGCAGACCTGGCTGTCGAGGTGATCTCGCCGGACAGCATCCAGCGTGATCGCATCGAGAAAATGGCGGAGTATGCCCCCAGCGGCGTCCGCGAGTACTGGCTGGTGGACCCGCGCGCGGGGTGCGAACGGGCGGACTTCTACCTTTTGGATGACAGTGGGCGGTATCGCCCCGTGCCGCCCGACGGAGAGGGGGTGTACCGGTCAGCAGCGCTGCCCGGCTTCTGGCTGCGCACCGCGTGGCTCCACGCGGATCCCCTGCCGGATGCTTTCACAACCTTCGCGGAGATCGCGGGGCTCCCCGCTCCGGCCATGGAGGCCATGCGGCGGGTGCGGCAGATGGGGCCTCAGGTCTGACGCGCGCCGGCGGCATGCCGCTTCAGCGTTGGAGAATCGTCAGCCGCTTTGCTTCAGGGCCTTTCCCTCGCGCCGCTCACGGCACATACGTCCACGGCCCCCTGTCCCGGGATGGGCGGGGGTCGGGACGGCTTTTCGACGCCGCGGCCGTCACGAGCCGTGGTGCGCAGAAGGGAAGAGGTCACTGCCGCCGTCCGGCGCCCGTCCGCGGCCCGCGACCGGGACCGGCGACCCCGCGACGTGCGCTTCATGGACCGGTCCCGATCCGCCCGCCTACCGCCGCGGGACTCTCAGTCCCAGGGCAGGGACCGGGCCACCTCCACGGTGGGCAGGGTGACGCCCTCCGCGACCTCGTCCATGGTCTCCCCCACGACCTCGAAGCCCCGCGAGTTGTAGAAGGCGAGCCCGCCGGCGTTCCCCCGCTCGACCGAGGCGACGAGGCGCCGGGCCTCGGGCATCCCGGCCAGGGCCTCCCGCAGCAGGGCGGTGCCGATTCCGCGCCGCTCATGCTCTGGCAGCACGTAGATGGCCGCCACCGCCACCTCGCCAGGGACCCGGTTGTTCCGAAAAAGGTTCACGAAGCCGACCAGCGCGGGCGGGGTGCCGGACTCGGCGACCAGCAGGACCCCGCGCTCCATCCGCCCCCGCAACGCCTCGTCTGCGTACCAACGGGACACGAGGTCCGATTGCACGCCCGGGGGGATGAGGTCGCGGTAGGCAAACGCCCAGGTCCGCCGGGCGATGTCCCGGACGCCCGGGATGTCCGTCGGATCCGCCGCCCTGATGTGCACCGGCATCCCCGGGCACCTCCGTCCTGGGCGCACCGCCCCGGGGCGTGCGGCACCCAAGAATGGACGGACGTACCGTTCGGCGCCCCACGGGGCCCGCCTGCCGGGCGGTGGCCCGGCAGGCACCGGGTCCTACGCGGGGACCGGCGGGTGGGGCCCGGCGGCAGAGCCGCCGGCCCAACCCCTGCCCGGCGCGTCCGCCTCACACGTCCAGGCGCTCCGCCGAGCCCATGTCGGCCGCCGGATCGAACGGCAGGGCGTCGAAGTCGTTGGGGATGCTCCGGCCGTAAAGCCCCGTCAGTCGCTGCTCCGCCAGGGCGAGCACCTCCGGCGGGCAGAGGGGCTCCCCCCCCCGCGGTCACGGCCTGCCGCAGCGCGTCCAGGGACGGGAAGACCTGCAGGGCGCCGACGGACCAGTCATCCTCGTGCACCCGGAACCGGCCCAGGATCACGCTCCACCGCGGGGTCAGATAGACGATGCAGCCCGGGCTCCTGTGGTCGCTCGCGATCGCCATCCCCGGGAACACGACCCGGTGCAGCGGGGTCGGGTTCCCCGCCTCGTCGTGATCGACGCGGAGCGAGACACGGCCGAACCTGTCGCCCTCCTCCCCGCCGAGGACGGACACGCCGAAGGCATCGGTGTGCACCACCACCACAGGGACAACCCCCTCCAAGAGCGGTCGCTCACAGACCGCTCAGACGTCAAGTTGTCGGGTCGCCGTGTCGATCCGCGGCCGCGGCGCCGGAGTGCCGGCGTTGTCCGGAATCTCCCGGCCGTCCAGGCTGTGGAGCTTCCGGCTGGCCCCGGCCAGGAGTTCGGGCGTGTACAGCGGGAGGCCGTCGACGTCCGTGGCCAGTTGCGCGGCGGCGATCGACGGAAAGACCCGCAGGGCGCCCGCCGCCGCGGCCGACCCGTCGCTCTCCCGGCTCCAGAAGACCAGGTTGCGCTTCGGGGTGAGGTAGACGACGACCCCCTCGGTCTGGTCCTCGGCGGCCAGGACCAGCCCGGCGAACTGCACGACATGCGCCGGTGTGGGCCGGCCGGCCTCATCCCGGTGGACGCGGATGGTGACCAGGCCGAAGTGGTCCTCGCGGGTCCGGACGAAGAAGCGCAGCGACTCGGTGACGACGGCGGACAGGCTCTTGGGGCCGTTACTCGCGAGTTCCTCAGCCCGGCGCCAGATGTCCTCGTCCTCGTCCCGGATGTAGATGGTGCGGGCGGGCATGTCGGCACCCCCTTCGCACCCAGTATACGTATATGTGTATGATAGCGCCAGCAGCAGAAGTGGTCGGGGACGGCTGGCCGCGACACTGTCGCGGCTCGAAATCCCGCCTGCCCTTCACATCGCGCGCCGGATGCGCGCGGCCAGATCGTCGAGTTCGCCGCGCGGACGGGGCGGCGGCGGGGTGTCCGGGGGATAGACCTGGAACAGCCCGTCCCCCGCCCGGCGCGGCAGGAGATGGACGTGGAGGTGGTCGACCTCCTGGCCCGCGGCGACTCCGTTCGACTGCCAGACGTTGAGGTCGCCGGCGGCGAACGCCGCGCGCACGGCCCGGGCGACACGGGCGACCGCCCGGGCGATGCCGGCGGCCGTCTCCGGGTCGAGGTCGAACACGGTGGGGATGTGCCGGCGGGGAACCACCAGCACATGCCCGGGGTTGCCCTGGCGCAGGTTCATGAAGGCCAGGGCGCAGGGATCCGCGTGCACGACGCTCGCCTCGCCGCCCTCCACGATGCGGCAGAACGGGCACGCATCCCGTACCCGCCGCCCGTGGGCGACGGTCGCCGCCAACTCGGCGTCCGACCGGTCCGCCAGGTCGAGGAGGGCGAGATAGGGGTCCCCGGTCAGGGCGAGGTGCTCGGCGAAGGCCGGCTCGGTGCGCAGGCCCGACGCGCGCAGGTGCCGGATGGCCTCCACCGCCCCCTGCCCCGCGATCCGCAGCAGCCGGCGCTCGGCGAGCATGTGCCGGTACGCGCGCTGCACGGTGACGGGCAGGGGCTGGGCGAAGATCTCCACCGGGAGGCCCTCGGCCTCGAAACGGCAGACGATCGCGGGCGGGTCGGCATCGTCCTTGCGGTGCAGGGCGAAGCGCGGGAGGCGGGCGAAGCGCAGGGCGTCGCGCACGAAGGCCACCGGGTCGCGCGCCTCGCAGAGGACGTCGATGTCGCTGGCGGATGTGTCGATGCCGAGGGGGATGGTGCCCGCCACGACGGGACCGTAGGCGGAGAGGGCGTCCAAGACGCCGGCGCGGGTGAGGGCGTCCAGGGCCTGCTGCAGGCGGTCGCCCACGGGTGCGGGCACCTCCCGGCGGGGGGATCGGGGGCGGCGAGAGAGGCGCGGCGCGCGGGAGGGGCGGCGCGGGAGGGACGGGGCATGGGCAGGGCGACGGGGCATGGCCCGAGGGACCGGGCATGGGCGGAGGGACGGGACATGGGTAGAGGGACGGGGCGGAACCCGGGCGGGGATGTGCGGCCGGGAACGCTCCGGGGGCGGCGGAACCGGTCCGTGCAATGGCGATGCGGTGCGGGGCGCCCGCCGCCGGATCCCTTTGGCGCCGGTGGCCTGGAGGGGGCTTCGGCGTGGCCGCCTCGCCTCCCCCGCGGGATGCGGGACGGCGCACACGCGTCGGCGACCCGGCCGGGAAGGGCACCATCGCCGACGGAACTGAGGGGCAGGGCCGCAGGGCCCGCGTCAAAGGAAGCGCATGTAAACCCGCTTCCGTGGTAGGGGCTCGAAGCCGAGGACCTCGTACAGGCGGCGCGCCTCGGCGTTGTCCACGTCTGTCTCCAACTGCAACCGGTTGGCGCCGTGCCCGCGCGCCTCCTCGGCCGCCCGTTGAAGGAGCGCCGACGCGACTCCCTGTCGGCGGTACTCGGGCAGCGTGTAGAGGCCCTCCACACGGAGGACGGGCAGCCCGGTGCTCGTGGACGCGCTCCAGGTCCAGGCCAGGAAGCCGGCGGGCCGCCCGGCGACCGACGCCACCCAGACGTGTGCCACGGGGGATGCCAGGAGACGCACCAGCGCGGCGCGACAGTCCGCCAGGCGCCCCTCGCCCGTGTCGTGCGGATGGGCGTAGCGGTGGAGCAGGGCGGCGGCCTCCGGAATCATGGACTCACTGAGGGCGGAGATCTGCGCGACGGACCTGTCTGGGTCCAACGGCCGTCCTCCTTCCAGCGGACCCGACCACAACGGGCATCCCCGACCCTGGCGATGAAGGGGTTCTGCGCACGGGGCGGCACTCCCGCCCGCCGCACACCCCCGGGCGACGCCACATCGATCCGGCTCCGGCACGGCGGGCCTCCTCCGCGCTGAAAGGCCCGTTGAAGGACCGGACTCGTCAGCGGGGAACAACCCCTCACCCATACGCCCCTTGCAGTACGCCCCTTGCAATACGCCCCTTGCAATACGCCCCCCCGAGGAGAGGATCTCTGTCATAGGCGATGTCCTGGAGGTTGCCGGTCGCCTCGGGATGCGTGGAATCGACCCGGTTGTGCTGAGCGATTCGGGCAACCTCACGGTGCACCTCAGCCCCCATCCCGTCGTGGCGCGGGTGGCCAAGCTTTTTCCGGGCGACGATGCCGAGTTCTGGCGCACCGTTTGGAGGGCGGAACTGCAGGTCACGCGACACCTGTCGACTCGGGGCGTCCCCGTCGTACCACCCTGCGTGAGCGTCCATCCGGGACCCCACCCGATCGCGGGGACGTGGATGACCCTCTGGGAGTACATGCGGCCGGCCGCTCTGCCGCCCCTATCCGGGGAGCACGCCGTGGGGATGATCGACGATCTCACGCAAGCGATCGCCGACTTCCAGGGGCCCCTCGCGAAACTCGGAGCGTGGCGGCATCTGGCCGGGGCGTCGGAGCACCTGAGGGCAACCGCCGGCGGAGACGCCCGGATCGCGCACCTGGTCGCGCAGTGCGAACGCGTCGATGCGCGCATGCGGAGTGTGGACGCGCTATATCCGGCACACGGGGACGCCCACCCCGGGAACCTGCTCGCGACCCCCGCGGGATGGCGCTGGATCGACTTCGAAGACGCCTCCCGGATGCCGCGCTTTTGGGATCGTGCCTCCTTCATCGGCAACACGGCGCTCTTCCACGGGGTCGAACACCCGATCGTCCGGCACGTGCTGGCGGGCGTCGTCACCGCGGCCGACCGGGCCGCCTTCGGCTTTGCCCTCAGGGCCAGACTGGTGATGGCCACGGCGTGCAACCTGTCGCTGGCGCTGCGCGGGTGGGGCGACCTGGATTTCGCGCAGGCGCAGCTGCAGCGCCTGGGCGGCTTCTTGGCGCGTCTGGACGAGGGGCTGTGGACGGCCGGTGGCACCGGGAGACGCGAACGCCCCTGGAACGAGTGAACCGAGCCGAGCGCACCGGTTGCAAGCCGACAACGGGCGTGGCGACGGTGCCGCCGCAGGGGGGTTTCCGCCGGGCGCCGACATGGCGGGTCACTCACCCCCGGCCGGCGCACCGCCGGGGCCATGCCCACCGTCGCCCCGTCGACTCGCCTGATCCCCGGTGCGGCGGCTGCACGGCCACGCCGACCCGCCTGGTCCGCGGCGACCGCGGCCGCGCGTGTGGGTGACCGCAGAGGCAGGCGGTCGTACCCGTCCCTCTCACTTTCGCGCGGCGGGTGCTGTCTATGGGGACGAAGGGCCACGGCGACACGGGGGGGGGCGACGTTGGCGGAGATGTACAACCGCTGCTTGGAGAGCATCGAGGAACACCAGGACGGCGAGATCAAGGAGGTGTTTCCGGAGCTCCATCCCGACGAGGTCTCGGCGGATGAGGTCGGGGTCGCCGCGGCCCTGCTCGTGGCCTTCCTGCGACCGCGGGACCCGGAGCGCAGACGGTCACGTGAAGAGGACGAGGAGTGAGGGGCCGCGACGGGGGCGGCGGGTGATGAGGGCGGAAGCGTGCCGGTGTGGGGGGCGCCCCCCCCACACCGCCCGTCCCACCGATCGGTCGCGGCCGGAGGCCCGGTCGCACGGCGAGGCGATGGCTGGCCGGGCCCGGACCGGGGCCACGGTCCGCCTCGCCATCCCGATCCGCCGGGGACCGCGGCGCCAGGATGCACGCGTGCCCAAGGAGGGCCTGCGGGAGGGCGAGGCGGTAAGTCAGGAGGGGCGGACGGCATGCGGGACGGATGCCGGGTCGAGCCGGCGGCCGAGGCGATCGTGTCCCGTGCGGAGGTCATCCTCAGCGCCCGCTGTGGACGGCCCGTACCGCCGGGCGGTGGCCGAGGCCTGCGGGTTCTGGCTCATCGCCAACCTGCTCGAGATGCCGGGTCCCGCCCTGGACCTCGACACGGTGTGGGGCGTGGCGACGCGGCGGCAGCGCATCGTCCGGCGGCTGGCGGCCTTCACGGGCGCCGTGGACGAGTCCGGCCCTTCGGTGCCGACCCCGTGGCCGGGGACCCGTCAGGGGCGGACGCCCCGAGAACTGGCGGAGCAACAGGGCCACACCGCCTGCGCGGACGTGCGCCGGGAGGCCGTGGAGAACCGGCCCGGCGAACGCTGATTCGAGTCCGGGGGGAGGCCGTCTCTCCCGCCGGGCCCGGGATCGCGCCCTCCGGAGGCGCCGCCCGCCCCTCCCCGGCACCGACCGTCCTGGCCGCCGGCGGGCCCCTGCGCCCGGGAGGATCATCTCCCCCGACCGTCACGCCGCCTCCGGAGTCGGTGCGCTTGGCACCACACCCCGAGGCGGGGTCACGGGCGCTCGGGGCCGCGGTCACCCGCGTCGGACGAATCGTCCGAACCGACACCCACGCGGCGCCGACGCTCCTCAGGCGCCCCCGGCCGGTGCCGGGGCAGTCACGTCCACGCGCACGACCCAGGGCCCGCCCGAGCAGGGCGGTGTCTTGGTCTGCGGGGACACGCAGGCGCTCGTCGGTATGGAGAGTTGCGCCGCTCCGGTCTTCCAGGCGCGGAACTCGGCCACCGGCTGCCGGTTGGGCCCGTCGAGCGGGCCGAGGACGGCGGTGTCGCTGGAGACGACAGGACTCGCGCCGGTGGGCGCGATGCCCGGAAAGGGCGTCACGACCAGGACGGTGCCCGCGGAGACGGTGATGGTCGTGCCGCTGTCGGTGGGACCGAGATTCCGCAGGACGCCCGCGGAGGAGGGCGGCGGAGCGGCCGGGTGGGACGATGGGACAGGGACGTAGGGACCGACGGCGGCGTGGGCGATGTGCGCCGGCAGGTCGGTGGTCACAGTCGATGCGTGCAGCGCCAGTGTGACGGCCTCTGGAGCGCCGCACGCCGCGTCCACCGGCCGCAGCACCGTGACCCGCACCGACGGGCTGTACCGGCTGACCAGGACCGTGTTCGGGTAGGCGTCGCACGGCTGGACGGTGGCGCGGATCCGGGCGGAGTATCCGTCGGGGTTCCGCGAGAGCAGCGCCCACGGAACGGAGACCTGCTCCGCCGGGACGGCCACCGAGGGCGCCACGCGGCCCGGGCCGCCGCACGGCGCCGGGTATCCCTCCACGTAGAGCAGGGCGTCGCCTCCGGTGCGGGCGTCCTGCAGGAACACCCCGTAGCCGTGGTCGGTGGGCAGGGCGGCCGGCGCCGCAGGTGTGGTCCGCGTCTGGGGGGACACCGTCATGGCGGGGCAACTGTACGCGAAGTTCTCCTTCACCACCACCACCCACGCCAGACGCTGCCGGTAGGCGGCGGGCGCCGGAAGCCGCGCCGGACGGGTCATCGCGGCGTATGTCGGCGGCCGGTGGTACTGGGAGAGGATCTGGGGCGCGACGGTAACCCGCCCGTAGCCGATGGCGATGCCGCTCTGCAGAGCGGCCCCGACCAGCGATGCGCCATCGGTGTTGACCGACGCCAGGGCGGTGCACTCCGCCTGGCGCTCCGGGACTGTGGGCCTGTCGCCGGGGCGGGGAGGCGCCACCGTCAGATCGCCACCGTCCAGGGTGAAGGACGAGAGCACGGGCCCGCCGTGGAGGGCGGTGAGGGCGGGACCGGCGAGGGCCAGCCCGGGAAGCCCGCCAGGGGGCGTGGTGCCCGCACGGGGGAGCGCGGGCAGGTCACACGTCGAGGCGCCGGTCGCGGCCGGGGAGACTGCGGGGGTCTGGGAGGCGGGAGTGCCTGTCGGCGTCGGGGAGGACGGGGAGCCCGTCTGGGGCGCGCCGCACCCCGCCAGGACCACGGCCACCGCCATCAGCGGCACGGCGGCCCGGCGCAGCCGGTGGGCCAGAGTCTGCGGACCCGAGGTCGCCTGCGCGCGCAACGTCGCCACCAGCCCCTTGCGGAGGTTGAGGTCGGGCCAGGGACCACCCTGGTGCTGCCTTTTGGGTGCCGTCCCGCGGCATTGGACGCCGGACCGCCGCCCGCGGTTCCCGAGCACGGAGCGACCAGGGGGGCGACGGCAACGCTGGGTGCCGGGGCCGCAGGGACGCTATGCAGGTGGCGGAGGCGGGGGCGGGGTGACGCCTCGTCTGTGGGGGGAGGGGTCGGTGCGTGCGTCCGAGCCGGCGAGAGCAGAGACGAGGGGGTTTCCCCCCGCCCCCTCACGGCGATGGACAGACGGTGTCCCGCCCACACGCGGGCCGGGGCGCGGTTATGGATTCCATGGCTTTCTGTCATCCCGCCACGTGCTATCATGTGGGCGCCTGCTCGCCACTTTCCATCAAGGGGTTTGTCAGGTATCCTCTTTGTCTGCCGTGACCCGAGCCCAACGATGCACCTCGGTTGAGCCACCGAAGTGTCCTGTCTCCCGAACCGTGGTCATCCCGAAGAACCGCCATCGCGGCATGTCGGCCTCTCGTCTCGGACCGGCCTCCGAATCCATCACTGTAAGGCTCCGCCGAGCGGGACCCGATCAGTTCTCGGACACGCGTGTGGACGGAGTCCCGCAGGCTCTCTTCCTGCGGTCTCCGGGCAGTCCCTCTGCCGTGTGGTGAGCGTTGTGGGCGTACACCGTGTCCATTGCCGCACGGCCATTGCCACCCGTCAGGCACGATTGACGGTGGCGATGCCACCTACCTGAAACGAGTATTCGCCATGATGTTAGTCACAACCTGACCAAACTCATAGACCCACGGGGACTCCGGCGGCATAGAGTGTCCAGTCGTTCCCGGAGATGCTGGGCACGCAGGCGGAGATGTTGCCGCCACCCTGAGTGCAAGAGAGATCCTTGCCGGTGGCGATTGCCCGCGCCGCAAGCGCCAACGCCTCAGCGGTGGTCATCGGCATGCCCCGATACAGGGCGTCCAGGGCGTTTCCCAGGTCCGACTCCAGGAGTAGCCGCTGTTGCAGGTCACCGGCGGCGGGCGCGCCGAGCGCCTCGTTGGGTGGGACGTCCCCCGTTGGGTCGCAAATGGCCGTCGCGCCCTGCACATGGCCCCGCAACAACTGGGCCAGCAGGGCGGCCCCTGCCGCGGGCCGCACGGGTAACCCCGCCCCCGAAAGGGCCAGCGTCTGCTGGTGCTGTGCCGCATACAGGGCCAGAACGAAGCGGGTGGCAAGCGTGGACTGCTCCGTATGACGGGACACCACTGCGCAGATGTATCCGGCCTGCGTTCGCCGGCCTTTTGGCAATGTGGGCAGGGGCCCGAGACTCCAGTCGAACTTCGCGTTTTGATATTGGACGAGCCAGTTGCCGATCGGAGAGATGTCGGTCCAAGTCGCCTGGAGGGGCCCTCCCGCGGGCAGGAGTCGCACGGCGGCTTGAATACCTGCCAACCCGGCGGGCTCCGTGAAGGTCGGGGTGCAGGCGGTGGTGGAGCTTCGGGCCAGCGTGCCGCCCCAACCCGCCGCGAAGGCGGAGGCGGTGATTAGGGGAGCCTCCGTTAGCCGCTGCAGGTGGTCGCGGCGGCCTTCGTGGGTGGACGCAACGCAGTTGTGGCCGCCGTGAACTGATCCCACGTCCATGGGGTGCCCGCCCCGTCCACTGCCTGCAGCTTCGGGCCCTGGAGTTGCGAGAACACCAGCGGCGACCGGAGAAGCGGCGCCGCCGACTGGATGTTGCCCCGCTTGGGGTCGAGGCCCTGATCGCGGGTGAGGACCTGGGCGGGAACGCCCTGCAACGCCGCCGCCTCCGCATGGAACCTCGGTGTGAGGTCGAGCGCGCGCACGGCGAGCAGTTCGTTCAGTCCTGAGGAGTCGGTGATGACGATATCCGGCATGGGCAGGGAGGGATCATCCACCACCTGGATGGGCAGGGGCTTGGACGAATCGACGAGAGTGCCCGCGCTGGAGGGCCGAAACCACGATGTCCAGGCGGTGCTGTGCGCCACGGTCACCTGTGCCGGCAAGCCCACCGCCGAGACTATGGACTGCAAAATCTGTGGCATCCCGTGGAAGTAGCCGAGAACCGAAACCTGCAGCGGGGCGGCGGCATGGCGGGACGCTGGAGCAGCGGCGCCTGGGGCCCGCAAAGCTCAGCCCGGCAGTATGAGTGCAGCCGCACCACCGGCGATCCAGCGGAGCCCCTGTCTGCGGGTGACGGACACCATCGGTCACCCCCCGAACGTTCATCCAAGGCGCAAGGGTACATCGGGAAAACGGGGGATAGGCGACGGCCGCCGCTCCGTTTCGATGGCGTAACGGGTGTGACAGTGTGATCGGCCGGCCATGCACTTTGATGAGCCGGAAACAGACCTGCACCCACCTCTTCAGCGCAGATTGGTGGACCGTTGTCGCTCTCTCACGGGTCAATGTCGAGGGCATGGTCGACGAGGCCCCGCCTGCGCCGCACCAGTTGGCCGAGCCACAACGCCCTGCGCCACAAGACCGAACTAGCCAGGAGGTGTTCCACTAACAGGGGGAGGGACAAATCCGAAGGGGAGCGCAAAGTGACGGCCCGGCGCTGGATTGGGGATCGTGGCTGGATCGACCAGTGGCTGGTGCGCCGTGGTCAGAGCGGCATTGGTCAATGTTTGGGCGCGCTTCATCAAGTTGGACAATTGGGTCGGCGTACTCGCCGCGGCGCCCAGAGCGCCACCCACTGCGTCCCAATACTGGCCGTTCCCCGGTTGAGACACCAGCGGATCATGGCCCGGCCAGGTCACCTGGCCGGATGGCCACCCGCCCATGGCGTTCTGCAACAGATCCGGGGCCAGCCACTCGGAAATCCCCGAGTTTTTCAACGCGTCCTGCTGCTTCCACGCGTCCCACGCCTGCGGGGTAGCGGTGACTGGCCCGTACCCTGCTATGCTGGACAGGAGCACCTGCTGCTTGGCCTTCAACAGCCAGGTCAGAAAATCTGCCGCCACTTCCGGAAAGCGGCATGACGCGCTGATCCCGTATCCGTACACCACGCACGGCTGTGTGCCCGCGTGGGCGGAGGGGAACGGATTGAGCCTATTCCCCGATGCCGGCGGACTGGCGGTGAAGGAGAACGCGCACGGTCCCCTCACTCCGGGCTTCGTCGAGGCGTTCCATCCGAAGCGATGCACCGTGTCCACAAGACCAGTCAATCCACTGAGGACCGCAGGTGACGTGAGGGTGCATGTACCATCCGTGAACGCCGCCCCTCCAGCGTCGGCGGCGAAGCTGCCCCATATCCACGGCCATCGATAGTCGATACCACCGAGCACGACGGGCAGCCCCTGTGCGGCCTTGGCCATCACCGTGGCCGCACTCGACGTGAAGGAAGAGTACGTCCACTCGACGGTGGTCGGCGCCGGCAATCCCGCAGCGGCGAAGGTCTGCGGTGACCACTCCACCCCCAACGGGTGACACGCTACGGGCAGCCCATAGAGCCGGGCGTCCCAGCGAAAGCTGTCGAGAAAGTTGCCCATGAGGATTGTTTTGTCGAAGTTGACCAATGTCAGGAGTTCATCCAATGGCAGCAGATGTGGCAGGTACGCAGCAACCGGAGGCACCAGGGGGTAGATGTCTGGCACCTGTCCCCCGGTTGGCACCATAAGGTCGATCCCTCGCGACTTGGTGAATTCCTGTGCCATCGAGAAGTAAATACCTGGATCCATCAGATACGCACTTCGGCCATTCCACTGCACGTCTCGCCCATCGGTTGTTATTACGAAAGCCGGGGCGCTCGTAGACCTGCCTCTGGGTCCACAGGCCGTCAATCCAACCGCTGCTCCCAATCCCGCGAGCAGCGTCCGCCTCGAAATCAACCCACAGTGCCTTGTGCACCCGTCATCCAGCGCGCGTGGGGCCTCCTGCCGGCCACCTTTGGGCCGCACCTGCATCTCCCCCCCACCCTTTCGATACCATCTAGAGGCCATCTTGGCACGCTTATGCGATCCACGTTAGGCAACTCTAGGTACTCCCCCGGCGCGCGCCACATCCCTTTGACGGCGAAGAACGTGTCCCCTCCCCCCATGGACCAATACCAGAACCACGCCCTATTCAGCCGCGCATGCGACGACATGCAACGGCAAGGAGATGGTCTTTTCCTCTTCAACATGCAACCATACTGCATGATTCCCTTCTTTTCGAACCAGTCCTCTAATGCTGAGCCCGAGATTCACTCCTGGGATCATACCCTCAGACCACTGGCTCCGTTGAACGATGGGTGCAGTCACGCCGGTCAACGCATCTCCGGCGTCTGCAATTCCCAACCGCGCGCCATGTGGCCCAGCCACGTCCATACCCCATAGACGCACCAGAACCGACAGCCTAATGACACAGGGCATACAAGGCACTTCGAGTCGGTTCGAGATGTTGCGCACCGAGTTCATTCCCTTTTCCGCGTCGAACGCTATCTCTTCTGCCACCACCATCGAACACGTCACCAGATCACTCCGCACAGATCGTCCCTCCCCGCATGGATCAAACCCGGGCAAGGAGGATACGCCACCTTGGACCCGTTCACCGAAGCGGTGTTCGGGTGATTAGATCAGTGCTGAAGTCCCTGGCGGGCGAACGAACGTCTCGGCGCACATGCTGCAACCTCGCCACAGCGCTGCTGGCGACCGGGCTTACAGCCACAGGCGGCACCGCCGCCGTCGAATCCACTACCGCTGGGGCTAGCTCTGCCCTTTGCCCACAAGTGAACGCTTGACAAGCAGCGCCGTAGCGTCTACGGTGCGTAGCATGGCACCGAAGCGGGTCATCCTCCAACGGCTTTCCCAGACCGATGCGGTCGAGGTCG
>Ga0080006_1153700_pt1 | contig 33229 bp, 25 predicted proteins | sample RS3BMetagenome_FD_69209 | JGI IMG/M metagenome (GOLD analysis project Ga0080006, IMG submission 69209) | Ferric oxide microbial mat and aquatic microbial communities from Rainbow Spring, Yellowstone National Park, USA - RS3B (SPADES... ...
ATCGGATGTGGCGGGTAAAAAACGAGTTGTGAGTGGTTCGTGGGATGGTTTGGCGGCGCTTTTCCACTGCTATACTCATCTTTCGCAGGCACGATTTCCGGGAGCAGCAGGACACATCTGCCTGGCATGAAATTCAGGGACGCGCCGGTGACGCAGGACGACGCGGTACGACAAGCAAGCAGCACCGAGGGCAGCAACTTCTCGCGAACCCATCCGGCCGTTGAGCCGGATAAGACAGAGGAAGCAGGAACGCACTCATGGCGCAAGTTTTTGATCGCAGTTCGAACGCGCTGGCTCGATTCAGCCTGGTTTTGGCGGGCGTCATCGTCATCGCGCTCGGCGTCACGTTGAACGAGCTGCAGCGCTCGCCGTGGGTGACGCGGCAGGGCCAGCGGCCGGATCAGCCGATACCGTTCAGCCACAAGCATCATGTGCAGGGCCTTGGCCTGCAGTGCGAATACTGCCATCAGCAGGTGGAGCAGGCGGCGTATGCGGGAATCCCTCCGACCAAGACTTGCATCAACTGCCATGCGCAGATCTGGACCAATGCTCAGTTGCTCGAGCCGGTGCGGCAGAGCTGGGCGACGGGCGCGTCGATTCAGTGGATCAAGGTGCATGACCTGCCGGACTATGTGTACTTCAATCACTCGATTCATGTGAACAAGGGCATCGGGTGCGCGAGCTGTCATGGCCGCGTGGACGAGATGCCGCTGATGTATATGGAGAACACGCTGCAGATGGAGTGGTGTCTGAACTGCCATCGCAACCCGGCGAAGAATCTGCGCCCGACGGCGGAGATCTACAACATGGCGTGGGCGGGACCGACGACCGACAAGCCGGTGTGGTGCTCGAGCGCGGTAACGCAACAGGCTTCGGGCACGGGACCGACGGCGCAGCAGGTAAGCTGCACGACGACCGATCCGACGGGCAATGGGCCGGAGATCGCGTTCCTGCAGAAGCTGGATGTGAGGCCGCGCAGCATGGGGCGGACGCAGTCGGGAACAATAAGCGACCCTCATGCGGTCAGCGGGGATGTGAATGCGAGCGGGGTTCCGCCGTTCGGAATCACGATGCCGGCGAGCTATCAGAAGTTCACCAGCCAGATGGATCTGGGGAGATATCTTACGGCGCAATATCACATTCGCGATCCGCAGCAGCTTTCGAGTTGCGAGACGTGCCACCGATGAAGACGACTGCAACGGATGCGGCTGGGATACGTACAACCGGGATGGGAACAGACAAGACGATGGCTGAGATCAAAGCAGCGGCAGCACAACCCGTAGTAGTCACCCAGATTCAGCCTGCGAAGTTGACGCTGGCCGAGGTCCGCGCGAAGTTGGACGGCAAGACGGGACGGCGGTTCTGGAAGAACCTGGATGAACTGGCGGACAAGCCGGAGTTTCAGGCGCTGATGGCGGAGGAGTTTCCGCGTCAGGCGGGCGCAGGCGAGTGGGTCGATGCAGTAAGCCGGCGCGGGTTTTTGAAGGTAATGGGAGCGTCGCGGGCGATGGCTGGACGGGCGGGGTGCACCAAGCAGCCGGACGAGCCGATCTTTCCTTACATTCGTCAGCCCGAAGATTTGATTCTGGGCAAGCCGATGTACTTTGCGACAGCGTTTCCGTTCCCGACGGGCGCGATTCCCGTGCTGGTGAAGTCGGATTCGTTCCGGCCGATCAAGCTGGAGGGCAATCCGGAGCATCCGGTGTCGAAGGGCAAGTCGGACGCGATGACGCAGGCGACGCTGCTTGGGCTGTACGATCCGGACCGTTCGCAGCATGTGCTGCATCGCGGGGAGGCGGCAAGCTGGGGAGATTTTCAGCAGGCGTTCGCGAGTGCGGCGCAGGCGAGCAATGCGGGTGCGGGGATCTATTTTCTGAGTGAGACGATCACCTCGCCCACGCTGGCGGCGCAGTGGAAGCAGGTGCAGCAGGCCTATCCTTCCGCGAAGCTGGTGCAGTGGGAGCCGGTGAATCAGGACTCGTCGCGCGCGGCCTCGAAGGCGGCGTTCGGCAGCTACACCGACGCGCAATACAAGCTGGAAGACGCGGACGTGATATTGTCGCTCGATGCGGATTTCCTGGGCGGAATCGCGCATCCGGGATTTCTGCCGCTGGCAGCGGGATATGCGGCGCGGCACCGCTACGAAGAAGGCAAGCCGATGAACCGGATGTACGTCGTCGAGACCATGCCGACGGTGACCGGGTTCAAGGCGGATCATAGGCTGGGGCTGAAGCCGAGCGAGATTGCGACGTTCGCGACGGCGCTTGCAAACGGGACGACGCCACAGGGTCCGACGCTGAATGGATTCGGGCCGGACCAGCAGAAGTTCTTTTCGGTTCTGATGGAGGATTTGAAGAAGACGGGCGGCCGCTGCGTGGTGATTCCGGGCGAGCAGGCCTCACCGGCAGTTCATGCGGCGGCGTATTCACTGAACCGGTCGCTGGGAGCTGTTGGCAAGACGGTGATCTACACCGAGACGGTGAACCCGATGCCCAGCGAGCAGGTGGCGGATCTTAAGTCGCTGGTCGCGGATATGAACGCCGGCAAGGTGGAGTGGCTGGTGATGCTGAACGTGAATCCGATCTACTCGGCCCCGGCGGATCTGCAGTTTCCGGCGGCGTTCGCGAAGGTGAAGACGACGGTGCATCTGGGCGCTTACCTGGACGAGACAGGGTCGATCTCGAACTGGCACATCAACAATGCCCACTTTCTCGAGAGCTGGTCGGATGCGGGGGCCTACGACGGGACGATCACGATCATTCAGCCGATGATCGCTCCGCTCTACGACGGCAAGAGCGCGCACGATGTGCTGCAGGCACTGCTGCCGAATCCGCAGGCTTCGGCGTTCGATGTGGTGGCGGCGAATGCGAAGACATATATAAAAGGCGACTTTGCTACGGGCTGGCGCAAGGCGCTGCACGACGGCTGGGTGGAGGGTACGGCGTTTACGGCCAAGAGCGGCGGCGCTTCGAACCAGGGTCTCAACGGCGCGGCCTCGAGCCCACAGAGCGGCGGTGGCCAGGCTGGCGCGCTGGAGGTTTCGTTCCGCCCCGACACCGCGATCTACGATGGCCGGTTTGCGAATGTGGGCTGGCTGCAGGAGCTGCCGCGGCAGGTGACGAACCTGAGCTGGGACAACGCGGCGCTGATGAGTCTGGCGACGATGGAGTCGATGAAGCTCGAGGAGTCGGATCCGGTCAAAGTCTCCTACAACGGCCGCGAGTTTATTGCGCCCGCGTTGATGGTTCCGGGCCATCCGGACGGCGCGATCACGGTTCATCTGGGGTTTGGCCGGTCGGTGGACGCGGGCCGGGTGGCGCAGGGAGTGGGCTTCGACGCCTATCAGATTCGTACGTCGGATGGGCCGCTGTACATCTCCGGCGCGACGATGACCAAGGTTCCCGGAACGTATGACCTGTGCATCACGAAGGTGCATGACATCGAGCATCGCGGCAAGTTTGCCCAGCACGATCTGGACAAGCCGATGTTCGACAAGGAAGGCACCTACTCGCTGGCCGGACATGAGGCCGAGGAGCGGGCGATCATCCGCTACGCGACGGTGGCCGAGGCGGAGAAGAATCCGGACTTTGCGCACGAGGGCGGAGCGAGCGAGACGCTGATCGGCAAGGTGGGATATGCGCCGCAGGGAGACACTCCGGGTCACGCAGATTCATTCTTCCCGGATGCTTGGCACTACAACAAGCAGGATCCTTCGACTCTGTCGGTGCAGAACGCGTGGGGGATGGCGATCGACCTGAACAGCTGCGTGGGCTGCAACGCCTGCATCGTGAGCTGCTATGCGGAGAACAATATTCCGGTGGTGGGACGGGAGCAGGTGAAGATCGGGCGCATCATGCAGTGGATCCGCATCGATACGTACTTTGAAGGCGATCTTCACGCTCCGCGAGCGCACTTCCAGCCGATGGCCTGCCAGCACTGCGAGAATGCCGGCTGCGAGCAGGTGTGCCCGGTGGGTGCGACGATTCACTCGCCCGAGGGGCTGAATGTGATGGTGTACAACCGCTGCGTGGGTACGCGCTACTGCTCGAACAACTGCGTATACAAGGTGCGCCGGTTCAACTTCCTGCTGTACTCGGACTATGACACGGAGAGCCTGAAGTTCATGCGCAATCCGGACGTGACGGTGCGGTCACGCGGGGTGATGGAGAAGTGCAGCTACTGCGTGCAGCGCATTGAAGAGGTCAAGATCAAGGCGGATAAGGAAAATAGAACGATCAAGGACGGCGAGATCGTGACGGCGTGCCAGCAGGCGTGCCCGACCTCTGCGATCACGTTCGGTAACATCAACGATAAAAGCAGTAAAGTGGCGCAGATCAAGGCCAAGGAGCGCGACTATCAGGTGCTGGCCGATCTCAACTACCGACCGCGCACGACCTATACGGCCGGCGTCCTCAACCCGCATTCGGAGCTGGCATAGATGGCGACCAAAGGCCCTATTGAACCTATCGTCGACCCGATGATCGACCCGCGCACCGGCGAGTACGCGGTGATTGCGCCGGGGCATAACTTCAAGTCGGTGACGCAGAAGATCGCGGGCATCGTGCTGACGTCGAACACGCCGCTGGGCTGGTTCTTCGGCCTGATCGTTGCGATCGGGGTGGCGCAGGGCGTGGTGATCGGCTGCACCTGGCTGTTTCTGAAGGGCGTCGGGATCTGGGGCGTGACGATTCCAGGAGCGTGGGGATTCGCCATCATCAACTTCGTGTGGTGGATCGGTATTGGCCACGCGGGCACGTTGATCTCGGCGATTCTTTTGCTGTTCAAACAGACGTGGCGCAACTCGATCAACCGGTTCGCCGAGGCGATGACGATCTTCGCGGTGGTCTGCGCGGGAACTTTCCCACTGATCCACGTGGGACGGCCGTGGCTGGCGTACTGGCTGTTCCCCTATCCGAACACGATGAATGTATGGCCGCAGTTCCGCAGCCCGCTGGCGTGGGACGTGTTCGCGGTGTCGACGTATGCGACGATCTCGATCGTTTTCTGGTACGTCGGCATGATTCCTGACTTCGGTACGCTGCGCGACCGGGCGACGATGCCGGCGGCAAAGTATTTCTACGGGATGCTGTCGATGGGCTGGCGCGGTTCGACGCGGCACTGGATCCGGTACGAGTCGGCTTCGCTGCTGCTGGCGGGTTTGTCTACACCGCTGGTGCTCTCGGTCCATACGGTCATCAGCTTCGACTTCGCGGTGGCGGCGATGGCGGGCTGGCATACGACGATCTTTCCGCCGTACTTCGTTGCGGGTGCGGTGTATTCGGGGTTTGCGATGGTGCTGACGCTGGCGATTCCGCTGCGGAAGTTCTACCACCTTGAGGACCTGGTGACGCTGCGGCATCTCGACAACATGTCGAAGGTAATGCTGGCGACGGGTTCGATCGTGGCGTACGGATATGCGATGGAGGTCTTCATGAGCTGGTATTCGGCCAGCCACTGGGAGTTCTTCATGATGTGGAACCGCATGTTCGGGCCGATGGGATGGGCGTACTGGGTGCTGATCCTGACCAACATCGCGATCCCGCAGGCGACGCTGTGGTCGCGCAAGCTGCGAGTGAATGTGGCGTGGCTGTTCGTGTTGTCGCTAATCATCAATACGGGGATGTGGTTTGAGCGCTTCGTGATCGTCGTCACCAGCCTCTACCGCGACTATCTGCCGTCGAGCTGGGGAACGTACCGCGCAACCAAGTGGGACTACATGATCTACGTCGGAACGATGGGTCTGTTTACGTTCCTGTTCTTCCTGTTCGTCCGCTTCCTGCCGATGATTCCGATGTCGGAGATTCGCACGATGCTGCCGGGGACGAAGATCCGGCCTGGCGGAGAGACCGCTGAAGTGATTTCTCAGGAGACAGTCTAATGCCGCCGCGCGAGGGAATATACGGATTGCTGGCCGAGTTTGGCACGCCTGGAGAGCTGGTCGAGGCGACCAAAGAGGCGCGCCGGGTTGGATACCGGCGGATGGAGTGCTATACGCCGTATCCGGTGGAAGAGGCGGCCGATGCGCTGCACTTCCACAAGACGCGGGTGCCGCTGGTGTGTCTGATCGGCGGTGTGATGGGCGTAACGACGGCGTTTCTGATGGAGACGTGGATCAACGTGTGGGCCTATCCACTGAACATCGCGGGGCGGCCGCTGTTCTCGTGGCCTGCGTTCATCATCCCGGCCTACGAGTGGACGATTCTGTTCTCGGGATTGTCGGCGGCCTTCGGCATGCTGGCTCTGAACGGGCTTCCGCAGCTGTATCATCCGCTGTTCAATGCTCCGAACTTTCGCAGCGGAGCTACGACCGACCGATTTTTTCTTTGCCTTGAGGCGATGGATCCGAAGTTTTCTCCGGTGGAAACACGGGCGTTTCTTGAGCAGTTCTCCGCGATCTCCGTGGTGGAGGTGGACCATTGAGGCAGGGTAGAGGGTGCAGGGGAGAGGGTTTAGAAGACGTTATGCGGAAGACGACTGCGGCGGCATGTCTATTGGGTGCGTCCATGCTGGCGGGCTGCCGGCAGGATATGCAGAACGAGCCGAAGTTCATTCCTCAGCGCGGAACCACGTTCTATGCGGATGGGCGTTCGGTACGGCCACAGGTAGAGAATACGGTGGCGAGAAACCAGTTGCGTGAGAACAGCTACTTCTATACCGGCATGGTCGACGGAAAGGAGGGCGATGGAATGCCCTTCCCGGTGACGGCGACGGTGCTGGCTCGCGGGCAGGAGCGGTTCAACGTCTATTGCACGCCATGCCACTCGCGCGTAGGCAATGGTGCGGGGATGATTGTGCAGCGAGGCTACGCTCCGGCGGGCAATCTGCATACGCCGCGGATGCAGGCTGCTCCCTTTGGGCACTTCTTTCATGTGATTACGAACGGGTATGGAGCGATGCCGGACTACTCGGCACAGATCGCGCCGGTGGACCGGTGGGCGGTGGTGGCCTACATCAAGGCGCTGCAGTTGAGCCAGAAGGCGACGCAGTCGGATGTTGCGCCGGGAGCTCATGTCGAGCCGCTCGCAAGCATTGCCGAGCAGGAGGGCCTGCCCGCGGCTTTTGTGAACGAGTGGACGCTGCCACCGACTGCAGTCCATGGCACACCGGATGGTGGGGACTTTGTGCTTCCACAGCCTTCGGCTCCAGCGGGCACAGCGGAGACGACGCACTCTCAAAAGCATGTTCCGGCGAATATTCCTGCCGGCTCGAACGTACCGAAGCAGAAGTAAGACTCGGAAGCTTCCGACTGAAGGTTTGAAACTCGATGGCATCTGAATACGAACATAACGGAGGAACTGGCGGCCACGGCCATCATGATGCTCATGGGCCGCGCGTGCTGCCGGCAACGCTGGGTGCGCCGGAGGCTGTTGCGGTGTGGCGTATGCGCGCGTTGATGGTGGCTGCGGCCGGAGTTCTGCTGACGATCCCCTTCGTCTTTACGCACGAGGGCAGGAACCACATCCTGCGCGCGTACCTGATGGGATACATGACGTGCTTCATGTTCGCGGGCGGCGGGTTGGCGATGTTGATGCTGCAGTATGTGTCGGGCGGCAAGTGGGGCCTGCTGCTGCGACGGCCGCTCGAGGCAATGACACGGACGCTATGGCTGGTAGGCCTGATGTTCGTGCCGATTATCTTCCTGTGGAAACATCTGTATCAGTGGGCTGCGTTCCCGACCGCGGGGGCGGTGGCCGAGGCGCTCTCGAACCACCTGGTGACTCTCGAGCAGGCGATGACGCTGAACGACAAACGCTCGATGCTGAGCCCCGGCCCCGCGATCGTGCAGACGGCGATCATCTTCGGGATCATGCTGCTGTTTACGTACCTGCTGAACAAGTGGTCGATGCAGCGCGATGCTGATCCGGCGAGAGGGACCGAGCCGAGCTTCGACTACTGGCGGATCAAGTTCGAGAATCTCTCTGGTATCGGCATTCTGATTTACGTGATCCTGCTGACGGATGGGGCGATCGTCTGGATCAAGTCGATCGACGTCACCTGGTACTCCTCCATCTGGGGCTTGCAGTTCCTGGTGGCGCAAGGGTATGGGGTTCTGGCGCTGGGCATTCTGACGGTGATTCTGCTGTCGCGCTACGAGCCGATGAAGACGATGCTGCGCGCGACCGAGCAGCATGACCTCGGCAAATTTGCATTCGCCTTTGTGATGCTTAACATCTATCTCTGCTTCGCGGAGTTCCTGATCATCTGGTCGGGCAATATCCCGGACGAGCTGCCGTGGTATCTCAACAGGATTCATGGCGGATGGTGGACGATCTGTTCGCTCGACTTTATCTGTCACTGGCTGATTCCGTTCTGCCTGCTGCTGTCGCGCGATCTGAAGCGGAACAAGAAGAAGATGATCTGGCTGACGTCGTTCATGATCTTCGCGCGATGCGTAGACATGTTCTGGCTGATCGAGCCGGGCTACCCGGATTCTGCGGGAAATCTGCACATCGCCGGCAACCTCGGAATACTTGCCTACATTACCGTTCCGGTTGCGGTGATCGGACTATGGGTCGCGTACTACCTCACGCAACTGCAAGCGCGTCCTCTGATCAATGTGAACGATCCTCACGTGGAAGAGATGCTGGAGCCAGAACATGCAGCCTAGTCAAAAGGATGGTGACACTTTGAATCCGAATCCGGAGCCGAAGGGGCACGCAGGTCCGCGCGGGGACGAGAACCCCGGCTACGAGATTACTGACGTCAATGCGGGCGGAATTGCCGTGTTCCTGGCGGGACTGTTTGGATCGGTGCTGGTGTTTTTCCTGTTCTGCTTCGTGATGGGCAAGGTGATCAACTCGGCGATCGAAAAATCCGATGGGCCACCGACGAAGTGGAACAAGCTTTCCACGTTTGCGGGAGCGGAGGGGACCGGCGGCAAGCGGCAGGATCTGACCAGCAATGCGGTGTTGCAGCAGCGGGAGTATCAGCAGATGACTTCGACGTTTCCGCAGCCGCGGCTGGACATCGACGACGGCAACCAGGCGACGGTCGATCTTCACGCGCGCGAGGACCTGTTGCTGAATCACTACAGCGAAGTGCCTGGCGAGCAGGGATCGATCCGCATTCCGATCACGCGGGCGATGGAGCTGATCGTTCAGCGCGGGCTGCCGGTAAACGCCCAATCCGCCGCGGGCGAGACGGAGATGGCGGGCGATGCGCAGCCAGTCGTGAAGGCTCCGTTGACCTCGGGGTTTGCCCGCACGGGACCTGAGCTTGATGCGATGGAAGCTCGGGCGCAGAGAATGAGTTATGGCAAAGCGGAGAGCGGCAATCAAGCGGAACTCGCTCCGGCAGGCAAGTAAGTTTGAAGAAGAAGATTTAAGATAGATCCAGGGTAGATAGCATGGCAAAAAGGCGGACAACTCGAATCTGGGGAGCGGTAGCGGCACTGGGCTGCGCGCTGCTGAGCGGAACCATGCTCTGTTCGTCCGCGTTCGCCCAGGTGTCCAGCTATGGAGACAAAGAGCAGGGTGAGAATACCGGGGATCAGCTTCCGCAGGTGCTGCAGAAGGTCGGGGTCTCCCAGCATCTGAACCAGCAACTGCCGATGGATGCGGCGTTCGTGGACGACACGGGCAAGCCGGTGCGGCTCGGAGACTACTTTGGCAAGCATCCCGCGATCGTAACGCTGGTATATTACAACTGCCCGATGCTGTGCTCGGAGGAGATGGACGGTCTGGCGAGCGCGCTGATGATGGTGAAGCTGACGCCAGGCAAGGACTTCGATGTGGTGGTCATCAGCATCGACCCGAGCGAGACGCCGGCGATGGCGGCCAAGACAAAGGCGCTGTATGTGAAGCGCTACGGCCGGCCCGAGACCGCCGGGGGCTGGCATTTTCTCACCGGGCAGCGGCCGGCGATCGACGCGGTGACCAATGCGGTGGGTTTCGGCTATGTGCGGGTTCCGGGGCCGGATGGGCGGATGACGCAGTTTGCGCATGCCAGTTCAATCGAAATTGCAACCACCGACGGCAAGCTGGCGCAATATTATCTGGGAGTCGAGTACTCCTCGAAAGACCTGCTGCTGGGGCTGGTTGACGCCTCGGGGAACAAGATTGGCTCGCCGGTTGCGAATATTCTTACATATTGCTACCGGTACGATCCGCAGACGAACAGGCACTCGCTGATGGTGGCCCGCGCGGTACAGGTGGGCGGCATTGTAACGATGGCGGGGCTGGGCGGCTTCATGTTCGTCATGTTCCGGAGAGATATACAGATTGCGCGCGAGCACGACCTGACGAAAAAAGAGAATGGATAAAGGGTAACGATGCATATCAGTCCAGTTCTGTGGGAATTTCTGGTGAAGTGGCTCAACAACTCCGCGTTGTTTCCGCGGGAGGCGTCGACCATTGCGCCGTACGCCGATGCGCTCTATTTTTTCCTGCTGACGATCACGATGGTCGGACTGGTGCTGGTTGGAGTGCTCGTCTTTGGTTTCTCGATCCGCTATCGGCAGTCTCGGAGCCCGGAGGCGACCCAGGTGGAGGGCTCGACGCTGCTCGAAGCGACCTGGACGATCATTCCGCTGGCGCTGTTCCTGATCGTGTTTGTTTGGGGTGCGCTGCTGTACTTCCGCATCTACAATCCGCCGACCAATGCGATGAACATCTATATCGTGGGCAAGCAGTGGATGTGGAAGGCGGAACATCCGGGTGGACAGCACGAGATCAATGCGCTGCACGTTCCAATCGGGCGGCCGGTGCAGTTGACGATGATCTCGCAGGATGTGTTTCACAGCTTTTCGATTCCGGATTTCCGGGTAAAGCGCGAGGTGATTCCGGGCCGCTACTCGACCGAGTGGTTCGAGGCGACAACTCCGGGAACCTACCACATCTTCTGCACGCAGTATTGCGGGACCAATCACTCGGCCATGATCGGCACGGTGACGGCGATGACGCCGGACGACTATGCAAAGTGGACCCAGGAGTCCACCAGCGGCATGTCTCTGGCGCAGAACGGCGAACGCCTCTTCGCCAGCATGGGTTGCAACGCGTGTCACTCGGGGAGTGCGGCGGCCCGAGGCCCAAATCTTGCGGGCGTGTACGGCTCGAAGCTGCAGCTCACCAGCGGTTCCGAGGTGCTGGTGAACGACGCGTACCTGCGCGATGCGATTCTCAATCCATCGGAGCACGTGACCGCCGGGTTTGCGCCGATCATGCCGACGTATCAGGGACAGATCAGTGAAGACGGCCTGGTCGATCTGGTGGAGTACATCAAGAACCTGCAGACCAACTATCGTGTGCAGCAGACGCTGACCACGTTACAGTCGAACCAAGCGGCGCCGACAACGCCAGGGGTGGTGAAGCCATGAGTGCAACAAGCTCAACAATCGTCAATTTACCCGACCAGAGAACGGCGAGACTGCCGAAACGAAACTACATCAATAACGAGGACGGCCTGCTGAGCTGGCTGTTTACGGGCGACCACAAGCGCATCGCGATTCTGTATCTGATCTCGATTACATTCTTCTTTTTTGTGGGCGGCGCTTTCGCGGGTCTGATCCGGCTGGAGCTGCTTACGCCGCAGCCGGACCTGGTGGCGTCGGATACGTACAACAAGTTCTTCTCGATGCACGGCATCATCATGGTGTTCCTGTTCCTGGTGCCGTCCGTGCCGGCTACGCTCGGCAACTTTTTGATGCCGATCATGCTGGGGGCCAGAGACCTCGCGTTCCCGAAGGTCAATCTGCTGAGCTGGTATCTGTACTGGCTGGGCGGCCTTGTGATTCTCGGCGCGATGGTGATGGGCGGCGTCGACACAGGCTGGACGTTTACGACTCCGCTCTCGACGCACTATCTGAATACCCATGTCGTGACGGCGGCGATGGGCGTATTCATTCTCGGCTTCTCGTCAATCTTTACCGGGCTCAACTTTATCGTGACGATTCATCGTATGCGGGCGCCTGGGATGACGTGGTTCCGGATGCCGCTGTTCGTCTGGTCGCACTACGCGGCCTCGATCCTGATGGTTCTGGGTACGCCGGTCCTCGCGATCACGCTAGTTCTGGTCGCGCTCGAGCGGCTGGTAGGCATTGGCGTCTTCGATCCGACCAAGGGTGGCGATCCACTGCTGTTCCAGCATCTCTTCTGGTTCTACTCGCATCCTGCGGTGTACATCATGATTCTGCCTGGCATGGGCGTGATCTCGGAGGTCATCAGCACCTTCAGCCGCAAGCGAGTATTTGGTTACACGGCCGTTGCGTTCTCGTCGGTGGCGATTGCGCTGTTCGGATTCTTCGTCTGGGCGCACCATATGTTCATCATGGGCGTATCGAACTACTCGGCCCTGGTGTTCTCGCTGCTGACCATGCTGGTCGCGGTACCCTCCGCCATCAAGATCTTCAACTGGGCGTTCACCCTGCAGAAGGGGTCCATCACGTTTGAGACGCCGATGATGTACGCCTTCGGCTTTCTTGGCCTGTTCACGATTGGCGGTATGACGGGAGTCTTTCTGGGCGCACTGGGGATGGATATTCACTTGACCGAAACCTACTTCATCGTCGCGCACTTCCACTTCGTGATGGTGGGCGGCATGTTGATGGCGTTCCTCGCGGGTATTCACTTCTGGTGGCCAAAGATGACGGGGCGGATGTATCCCGAGTCCCTGTCGAAGTTGGCGGCTGTCACGACGTTCATCGGGTTCAACCTCACATTCCTGCCGCAGTTCATCCTCGGCTATCTCGGGATGCCGCGGCGGTATCACGCCTACCCGCCGGAGTTTCAGGTGCTGAATGTGCTGTCGACAGCGGGCGCTACGGTGCTCGGGGTCGGCTACATGCTGCCGCTGCTGTATCTGGGCTGGTCGCTGAAGTATGGCGCGATCGCGGGCAATAATCCCTGGCAGGCGACGGGCCTTGAGTGGCAGATTCAGTCGCCACCACTGACAGAAAACTTTGTCGAGATCCCGGTCATCGATTATGAAGCGTATGACTATGAGTGGCTCGCACACAAGACTGCAAACGAGGTGACGACCGTTGGATAATGCGATCGTAGCAACGCATCCGCACACGCATGAGACCGCGGTTCACGCGGAACACGAGCATGTCTCGCTGCCGCAGCACCGGCACCACTTCGAGACCGAAGATCAGCAGCGCGAGGCGGCGACCTTCGGGATGTGGCTCTTTCTGCTGACCGAGATCATGTTCTTCGGCGGGATGTTCTTCGCCTATCTGCTGTATCGCAACTGGTACTACGATGCGTTCGTGGTGGGTTCGAATCAGTTGAGCATTCCCCTGGGAACTGCCAATACGGCGATCCTGATTACCTCCGGCTTCTTCATGGCTCTGGCTGTCTGGGCGGCGGAGGTCAAGAAGCGAGGGTTGCTGGTCATCTTCCTTATTCTCACGACCTTGTTCGGCATCGCCTTCATCGGAGTCAAAGCCGACGAGTATCACGAGAAGTGGGAGAAGCATCACATTCCCGGAGCGAGCTTCGATGTCGCCGAGTTTGTCAATCCGCACGCGTATGGCCTGAAGGAACAGCCGCTTGCTCCCGACATGGCGCAGAAGGTCCAGATCTATTTCTTCCTGTACTTCGCCATGACCGGAATGCACGCTCTGCACATGCTGATCGGCCTTGGATTGCTGGGCTGGCTGACCTGGCGGGCGTATCGCGGGGAGTTTTCGGCGGGGTATGTGGCGCCGATTGAAAACTTCGGCCTCTACTGGCACTTTGTCGATATTGTGTGGCTGTTTCTGTTTCCGCTGCTCTATCTGATCAACCGGCACCCGCTCCACTAAGCCCGCGGCGGGCGGCGACGCTCGAAAGGCTTGAAAGACCTCGAAGGAGATGATCCATGACTGAGTACCACGATCCGTCGAATGTAGTGAATCCCGAGCATGGCGAACATCACATTGTGACGCCGGCCATCTACATGATGGTCTTCGGGACACTGCTTTTATTCACCGCTCTCACGGTGGTAGCCGCCTATATCGATCTGGGGGTCTTCAACCCGATTGTTGCGCTTGGCATCGCGAGCTTCAAGGCAGTGGTGGTCATCCTGTTTTTCATGCACGTCAAATATCAGTCCAGGCTGGTGAAGCTTACTGTCGGGGCCGGGTTCTTTACGTTTCTGGTGCTGATCACGATGACGCTGAGCGACTATATCAGCCGGGCCTGGGGGCTCTGGTAAGCACCTCAACAAGCTGCGATTCACTTTGACGAGAGTGCGGCCTGCGGGCCGCATTTTTATTGCTGCGGAAGCGCTCTTCTCGCCGCACCGTACACTTTGAAGCATGGCCACGAAGCAAAAGGATGTTCCGCAGGAGCTGCGTATCCTGGCTGGAGATGCGCGGGTGACGATCCGGCGCGACGGCCCGCCCGGTACCGAGGGCAAGTGCGTCGTGTACTGGATGCAGCGGGCGCAGCGGGGAGTCGACAATCACGCTGTCGATCTCGCGGTGAAGATCGCAAATCTGCTGCGGCTTCCGCTGGTGGTGTACTTCGCCGGCATCTCAAACTTTCCTCATGCCAATCTTCGGCACTATGTCTTTCTCAACCAGGGTCTGCCGGATATCGAGGCGGATCTGGCGGAGCGGAACATCAGCTTCGTGATGCGGTGTGCGCCGAACGAGTCGCACGAGCGGCTGCTGGCCGATGTGCAGGCGGCGTTTCTGATCGGCGACGAGAACCCAATGCGCGAGCCGGAGCGGTGGCGCACACATCTGGCGGAACACATCAAAATTCCGTTCTGGACGGTCGATACGGATGTGGTCGTGCCGTCGAAGTTGATGGAAAAGGCGCAGTACGGAGCGTATACGATTCGGCCGCGGCTCTATCGCAGGCTGCCGGAATTTCTGCAGCCGTATGAGAATTGTCGCGCGGACCATGAGTGGAAGAGGCCGCGCAACTTCCTCGCCGATTCAGTGCACGAAGACATGACGCGTGGCTGGAAGGATCTTGACCGCAGCGTAGGTCCGGTGGATGCGTGGCAGGGCGGTACCCATGCAGCCTTGAAGCGGCTGAAGCTGTTTACCGGCAATCTGCTCGAAGACTACGAGGCGCAGCGCAACCACCCAGAGGTCGATGGGACATCGGGCCTGTCGCCGTATCTTCACTACGGGCATATCGGGCCGGTGACGATCGCGCTGGCGCTCGACGCTGCCGTGAAGGCGAACTCGAAGCTCAAGTCCGCTCGCGACAGTTACTTCAACGAGCTGATCGCGTGGCGGGAGCTTGCGATCAACTTCGTGCGCTATACGCCGGACTACGACTCGCCAAGCTGCGCCGAGAGTTGGGCGAAGCAGACCATCGCCGAACATGCGCGGGATGAGCGGGAGCGGCTGTACAGCCTGAAGCAGCTCGAAGCTGCGGAGACGTATGACGAGCTCTGGAACGCGGCGCAGATTCAGATGTTGCGGCATGGCTGGATGCATAACTATCTGCGGATGTACTGGGCCAAGAAAATTCTGGAGTGGACGCCGGATATCGCTACGGCGATGAAGTACAGCATCTATCTCAACGACCGATACTTTCTGGATGGCCGCGATCCGAATGGATATGCGGGCATTGCATGGGCGATCCTGGGCAAGTTCGATCGCGCGTGGGGGACGCGTCCCGTGTTCGGCAAGATTCGCTATATGTCGGGCGCATCGACGGGAAAAAAGTTCGACTCGAAACGCTACATCGCGCAGATGGGTCTGCTGCCGGAGCAGGGTAGTCTGTGGAGCACGTAGGGTTGCAGAGAACACAGCGACGCTCCCTGCTCCATAACGCGATGAATGCCGGCAGGTACGTCCATACTCTCGTTCTCGTTTTGAGCTACGCGTTCGTTTCGTGCGGCTGCTTCGCTCAAGGGCTTCCGCCTTCCGCGTCACTGCAGCAGCGAGCCGCGGAAGAGCTTCGTGCGCGCATCGAGGCGTCGCCTGTCCTTGCATTTCACCAGCAGATCTTCGTTGCAGTGCCTTCCGTAGCTGGTTGGAAGTCCGGCATGGTGTCTGGCGTTGCCATAGCCTCCAACGGAAAAATCTATGAGGTGCAGCGCGGTCCGAAGAGTGCGCCCGTGCTTGTTCTCGATGCGCATGGGCATGTTCTCAGGTCGTGGGGGGAGTTGGGCGCGGGACAGTACACGGTGCCGCACAGCATCCGGCTTGATCCTGAGGGCAACGTCTGGACGGTGGATGCGGCCACTTCGCGGATCGTCAAGTATTCTCCGTCCGGCCGTCGGCTGATGAGTATTGATGTCGGGGGGCAGCCGGACAACGGCAGCGTCTTCGATGGAACGACCGATATCGCCTTCGGGCCTGTTGGACGCATCTTTATCGCGGACGGCTACGGGAACGCACGCGTGCTCGAATATACGCGCGCCGGGAAGAAGGTAGGAGAGTGGGGTCGGCGCGGTGCCGGGCCGGGCGAGATGAATCTGCCTCACTCGGTACAGATCGAAGCGGGAACGCTCTATGTCGCGGACCGGGAGAATGGCCGCATCGAAGAGTTCGATCTGACTGGCCACTATGTGGGGCAGATTCCAAATCTGGGGCGGGTGTACTCGATCAAGGTGTCTGGCGGCGTGATCTGGGCATCGATGGGCCCATTCGATCGCGAGCCGGGCGCAGCCGGGGGATGGGTGCTCAAGCTCGATCGTCGCAGCGGCAGGATTCTGGGACATATCGATATCGCCGAGCCAGGCGCAGGTCATGCTCTGGACGTAACGCCCTCCGGAGAGCCGGTCATCACCCAGGGGGACGGTCTGCTTTGGTTCAGAGCAGATCGGTGACGGTGGTGCACGCCGGCTCCGATGGATGCTGCGTCCAGAGTGGCGGTTCTACAACTTCGGTGAGATTCGTCGCGACACCGGCGACTGATACAGTCATGACACGGAAGGCGCAGATGCAGTGAAGCTGCGCCTATGCGCTTTTCAAGCGAGAGTGCAAGCAGAGCAAGAGAGCACGACGTACCATGAGAGTTTTCTTATCCCGTTTTGGAATCATCCGCGATTCTTCGCTCGTTTCAACGTTGACTCCTCCGTCGTCAGCTTAGAGCATCGAGATCAGCTGTCTGGCTGGGTAGAGCAGGTATGGACGGGATGTCGGGCCTACAATTCGCGCACTTGTTTCGGTTGAGCCTTTGCAGGCGCGCGCGACCCGCTGCACTCACCCTCTTCTGTTGTATCCCGGGCATGTCTGTCTCGATCTCCGCGTCGGCTCAGCCAGCGGCGCTGGTGCGACCGGCACAAGCGGATGGCTTCGGCGCAGGCGCTGGAATCGGGGAACATTCTGTTGCCGCCCATGCAATGCGGGCGCGCCGTTTCCTCGGAGGGCGAAGCGGCGGCACGGACGTTTCGCCCGCACAGGCTATGGCGGCGGCGCGGCAGCAGCACTTGAATCTAATGGCGAAGCCCGAGAATCTGGCGGGATCGTCAAATCTCGGTGCGGCGTGGCAGGCGGTGGGGCCGAATCGGGTGGCGAGCGCCGCGTATGGCAACGTGACGGGGCGCGTGACAGCGATCGCGATCGACCCGGCGGATACGACTGGCAACACGGTCTACCTTGGCACGACGGGCGGCGGCGTTTGGAAGTCGACGAATGCGGCGGGTCCCGCGGCGAGCGTCAGCTTTGCTCCCCTCACCGACACACTGCCGGTCTTCAGCGCGAATGCGGGAAACTCTGCGATCCCTTCGCTTAGCATCGGCGCGGTGAGCGCGGCGCAGGGCGTGGTGCTGGCGGGAACAGGCGATCCGAACGACGCGACCGACTCCTACTATGGCGGTGGACTGCTGCGGTCAGCCGATGGCGGGGTGACTTGGACGCTCATTCCGGAGGCGAACGATGGGACTGCCGGGCACCACTCGTTCACCGGGCTGGGCATCGCGGGGTTTGCCTGGAGCAGCGCGACGCCCGGACTGGTGGTGGTTGCGGTGTCGCAGGCGGCCGAGGGCGTTGTGGTGAATGCACCAAGCGCAGGCAACAGCGTGCTGGGGCTGTACTACTCGAGCGATGGCGGCCAGAACTGGCAGATGGCGACGTTGATGGACGGCGGCCAGGTACTGCAGAGCCCGGGGCAGATCGGCAACTATCCTCCCGGACATGCGGCGACAGCGGTGGTGTGGAATTCGGTGCGGCAGCGGTTTTATGCGGCGGTGCGGTCCCACGGCTACTACGAGTCGCCGGACGGCCAGACCTGGACGCGTCTGGCGAATCAGCCGGGGACTGGAATGTCGTTGACGGTGTGTCCGACGTCTCCGTTCACGAGTGGAAGTGCGAGCTGCCCGGTGTTTCGCGGCGCGCTTGCGGTGCAGCCGAATACGGGCGACACGTTTGCGCTGACGGTGGACAGTAACAATCTCGATCAGGGGCTGTGGCAGGATGTGTGTGCGCTCTCTGGCGGAAACTGCAGCAGCGGCACGGTGACGTTCGGCACGCAACTGGCTTCGACTCCGCTGGAGGTGGGCAACGGGAATACGGCGATTCCACAGGGCGACTACGACTTGTCGCTGGCAGCCGTACCGTCGGGGGTGAACGGGGCGACGCAGGACACGCTGCTGTTCGCCGGGACAGTGGACCTGTATCGCTGCACGCTGGCGGCCGGATGCACGTTGCGCAACACGACCAACGCCGAGAACGGATGTGATGCGCCGGCTCATGTGGCACGCTCGCAGCATACGATTGCGGCCCTGGCGACCGGCGCGCTGCCGCTGCTGTATGTCGGGAACGACGGCGGGGTGTGGCGCTCGACGGACGGCGTGAATCAACAGGCGGCACCGTGCTCTCCGGACGACGCGAACCACTTCGAAAACCTGAATGAGGGCATCGGCTCGCTGGCGGAGGTGGTCAGTTTTGCGCAGAGCCCGACGGACGACTCGACGCTGCTGGTTGGGCTGGGCGCGAACGGCACGGCTTCGACAGCGGGAGGTTCTCCGGCTGCAACGCCGTGGCCACAGCTTGCGGCGGCCGAAGGCGGCACGGTGGCGATCGACCCGAACGATCCGCTGCTGTGGTACGTGTCGACAGGAGCCGGCGTGAATATTCGCCAGTGTTCTGCCGGGGCGGCGTGTACGGCCGCGGACTTCACCGGGCCGCCGACGATCGGAGCCGCGCAGGTTTCGGACGATGAGTCGCTGGTCGACGCTCCATGGCTGCTCGACCCGGCGCTGACGTCAAACGTGGTGATCGGCACCTGCCGGGTTTGGCGCGGGCCGGCTGACAGCGGAACGTCGTGGTCTTCGGCGAACGCCATCAGCCAGGATCTGGCAGGCCCGCATAGTACTTCGTGCGGAAGCAATAATCCGGTGGTGCGTTCGCTTGCCGCAGGGGGTGTGGCGAGCGCCTCCAACAGCGCGGAGAACGCCGGTTCGCCGGTTCTCTACGCGGGCATGGCGGGCGCGCTCGACGGCGGAGGCTCCGCGGGCGGCCATCTGTTTTCGACCATCGCGGCCGGTACAGCGACGAGCACAACGGTGTGGGCCGACCTGACGGGTTCGCCCGTGATCAACAGCGGCAGCGGAGGATTCAATCCGGGAGGGTTTGATGTCTCGTCGCTCGCCGCGGATGCGCATGACGCCACCGGCAATACGATCTATGCGACGGTGATGGGCTTCGCCGGCAACGGTGTGAATGCAGCGCATGTGTACCGCTCGGTCGATGGGGGCGCACACTGGACCAACATAAGCGCAAACCTGCCGAATGCGCCGGCCAATAGCGTGATCGTCGACCCCAACGATGCGAACACGATCTATGTGGCGCTGGATACGGGAGTGTACGTAACGTCCGAGGTTACAAGCTGTTCTGCCTCGAACTGCTGGAGCATCTACGGAGCGAATCTTCCGAATGCACCTGCGGTTTCCCTTGCGGCTGCGGCCGAAATGCCGACCGGAGATGGCCGCACCGGTGAGCTGCGGGTAGCGACGTATGGGCGCGGCGTGTGGCAGATTCCGCTGCTGACCGCCGCGGTGCCGTCTGGAGCAGCGATGACGCTGACGCCGGGAGATCTCCTGTTTGGACCGCAGAGCGCCGGCACGGCAAGCGCGGCGCAAACTGTGACGGTTACAAATAGCGGCAGTGCGCAGCTTTCCATCAGTTCGCTGTCGGTTACGGGGGACTTCAGCGAAACCGATACGTGCGCTGGGACCTCGATCGCCCCGGGCGCGACCTGTCAGGTGCAGGTGAGCTTTGTTCCGGCGGCGGTGGGAAGCCGAGCGGGTGTGCTGACAGTCTTTGGCAACGTAGCCGGGGGCCAGGCGACGGCGTCGCTTGCGGGCACCGGCACGGCGGCTTCGGCCATTGTGCTGAATCCCGCGATTCTGGCCTTCCCCGCCACCACCATCAATGCGACGAGCGCGGTTGAAAACATCACGATCTCGAACACTAGCAGCTCGAGCATCACGCTTCAGCCCCCGTCCATCGCCGGTGCGAGCTTTCAGATTACGGCGAATACCTGCGGGGCGAACCTGCCTGCGAGTACAGGCTGCACGGTAGTGATTGCGTTCGTTCCCAAGGCCTCGGGCCCGCAGAGTGGGACACTGGCGGTCAGCGATGGCGCGGGCACGCAGACAGCGTCGCTCAGCGGTATCGGCACCTCGCCCGCGACCGATGCGCTTGGCCCGCTCACGTTAACCTTCGCTCCGCAGCAGATCGATACCGCAAGCGCAACGCAGCAGATCATACTGACGAACTCGGGCGACCAGCCGCTGACTCTGATTGCGGCGCAGATTACAAGCGGAGACTTCAATGCGGTCAATGCGTGCGGCAATTCGCTGAGCGGACACTCCACGTGCTCGATCAGCGTGGCGTTTGCGCCGAAGAATGTGGGTGCGCTGACTGGGACGTTGACAGTCTCGGATCAATATCGCAGTCAGACAGTATCGCTGAGCGGGTTCGGTCTCGCGCCACCCGGAGTTTCGCTTGCGCCGTTTGGCAGCCTGAACTTCCCTGCGGATGGCGTGGGTGTCGCTTCGGCCGCACAGACAGTCACGTTGACCAATAACGGCGGCGTTCCGCTTGCGGTCGGGAGCCCTGTGATTACGGGCGACTTCGCGGTTGCGCCGGGAGGGAGCAGCTGCGGGACCACGCTGGCCGCCGGAACCGCGTGCACAATGCAGATTGTCTTCGATCCGACCGTCGGCGGACCTCGTACGGGCACGTTGACGGTAACGGACAATGCGGCGAACTCGCCGCAGGTGCTCACTCTCAGCGGGGCCGGTGTGGACTTTGCGCTGAACGCTGATGGGCCAACAACTGTGACGACAACGAGCGGCCAGAATGCTGTCTTCCCTCTGCTGCTGAGCTCTGCGGCAAATGTTTCCGGCACGGTCGAGTTCACCTGCGCGGGGATGCCGGCGAACTCAACCTGCAACGTGACTCCAACCAGCGTTGCGCTTGGCAATGCGACGACGATTTCCGTCACGGTGCTTACGGGAGTTTCGGTGACGGCGTCAGGATCGCGCCCGCTTCGTCGCTATGGGCGCACGGCGGTTCTTGCGATGCTGCTGCCGCTGGGACTGTTCGGAACGCGCAAGAAACGTCCGGCCCGGCTCGCGAGTGCGGGCCTGCTATGTTTGCTGATCGTCGCGACGGGCTGTGGGGCAGGACGGACAATTCCTCTCGCCAACGATTCAAATCCGGCGACAGGGCCGGCGACCGCAGCAGGTACGTATACGCTTACTGTTGGGGCGAGCAGCGCCGGGCTGACACGGAGCGTCACTCTCACGCTGATTGTCCAGTGATTCATGTCCTGCCGGACGGGCCGCCTGCGCGGCGCGCGGCCACTTCGTGGGGTGTGTGCCGGTCTGGGCTCTGCTGACTGCATAGGACCTCCCGATGGTCGGCGCGAGAATCTTTCCTCCCGACCACCGGGAGGGCCAACCGAAGGGGTATACACACCACGAAGTGGTCGCCCCGCGCGCAGCGGGCCTGTCCGGCAGGACGTCATCTCTTTACCTTCTTGAGATCACTTCGGCAGACTCGTTGAATCGTCGCGAACAATCTTCCACCCGTCCTTCGTCTTCTCACACACCAGAAGAAAATATCCGTTGGCGTCGCCGCCTCCCGCGCTGGCTCGCGTCAGATGAAAGTGACCGGTCACCGTTGCAAATTGCCCGCTGAGCGGCTGCACCTCCAACTGCGAGAAGCTGAGCGTTCCCATAGTCTCGCGCGTCGGGTACGCCTCGCGATAGCGCGCCAGCATTGCGGCATATCCCTTGTAGATGTGGGTGCCCATGAACAGGATGTCGGGCGAGTTTTTATAGCCGGTCGCAAACGCGTCGAGATCTCCACGATTCCAGTCGGCGACCTGCTTATCCAACTTGGCGCGAATCGCCTCAGCAGGGCTTGCGCTGTCCTGAGCCCGGATGGCCGCAACGCTGGAGAACACCAGGCAGAAAAGGATAACAACAACACGAAGAGGTCGCATGGCAGAAGCTCCTTGTGAGATGGGTCAGCAGAATCAATCGAGTATAGACCGTCTCCGCCGGATCGGAATCGGCGGCCGCTGAGGGTTATCAGGTGTGTGCCGGTCTAAACGGCCTGGCCTGCGCTGAAGCCCGAGGCCCATGCCCACTGGAAGTTGTAGCCGCCGAGCCAGCCGGTGACGTCGACGACCTCGCCGATGAAGTACAGGCCCGGAACCTTGCGGCTCTGCATGGTCTTTGCGTCAAGCTCCGCGGTGTCTACGCCCCCGACGGTGACCTCGGCCTTCGCGTAGCCCTCCGTCCCGGCCGGCGTAACCTTCCAGGCGTGAAGCTGCTTCGCCACGGTGGAGAGCGAGGCGTTGGTCCAGTCCGCGGGCGGGTGGAGCGCCATCCAACGTTCCGCCATCCGCGTGGGGAGTGCGGCGCGCAGTGCGAGGACGGCGGCGGCAGCGTCCCGGCGAGCGTTCTGCTCACGCAGGGAAGCAGTCAGGTCCACACCCGGCGCAAGGTCGATGGCAACCGATTCTCCAGGTTGCCAATAGGAAGAGATCTGCAGGACGGCAGGCCCGCTCAGACCGCGATGCGTGATCAGCAGCTTCTCCCTGAAGCGGCCCAGCGTCTTGCGCGAGCCGGCGGTAACCTCCACTTCGGCGGAGACGCCGGCCAGGTCGCACCATAGATCACGATCCTCCGGTCCGAAGACGAGAGGGACCAGTCCGGGCCTGCAGTCGACCACACGCAGGGCAAACTGCTGAGCCACGTCGTAGCCGTAGGCTGTCGCGCCCATCTTTGGGATCGACAGGCCGCCGGTGGCGATGACTACGGCCTCCGCCTGAAGCTGCACCTTGTCGGTCCTGATCAGAAAGCGTTCGTTGTCACGCTCCAGCGAGAGAACGCGTGTGCCCAACATGGTCTTCGCTCCGGCGGTCGCGCACTCTTTCTCGAGCATGGCGACGATGTCGTGCGCGGAGCGGTCGCAGAAGAGTTGGCCGAGGGTTTTTTCGTGATAGCGAATGCCATGCCGCTCGACCATGTCGATCATGTCTGCCGGTGTGAAGCGGGCGAGCGCCGATTTCGCGAAGTGGGGGTTGGCCGAGAGAAAGCTTTCCGCGCGGCAGTGAATATTCGTGAAGTTGCATCGGCCTCCGCCGGAGATGAGGATCTTCTTGCCGGCGCGTTCGGCATGGTCGAGCAGCAGGACGCGGCGTCCGCGCCGGCCGGCCTCGATTGCGCACATCATTCCGGCAGCGCCCGCTCCCAGAACCACGACATCGAACCTCTGCATTGCATCCATTGGAGCTGTGGACCCTGATTCCATCATTACATCTGCGGGTGACTGAGCTGCCTGCGTAAGGTGGATTGAGGATGGGACGGTGACGTGCAGCTTTTGGGGCATGGACGGGGCTGCCTGCTCGTTCTATACGTTAGGAGCACCTAAGGAGTGCATTGCCAATGCGTATGAGACTTCAGCAGCTAACCTCCGCACTTGCCGGAGTGATCGGCGCTGTGCTCGCCGTAGGACTCGCCGGTTGCGGCGCTGCTTCGTCGAGTGCTCCTGTATCCGTCTCCGCGGCAGGATTCAGTGGACATATCTTCGGCGGGCTGCAGCCAATCGGCAATGCGCAGCTTCAGCTTTACACGCCTGGAACGACAGGATACGGGTCGGCCTCCACGCCTCTGTTCAACCGGCTGGTCATGACGGATGCGAACGGCTACTTCTCGTTCGCGGGCGCGTTTACCTGTCCCTCGTCTTCGTCGCCGGTCTATCTGGTGGCGACGGGAGGCAATCCCGGCCTGGCCCCGGGGACGAACAACAACGCGATTGCTTTGATGGGCCTGATCGGCCAGTGCGGCGATATTTCATCGAGCAGCTTCTTCGATCTAAGCGAGCGATCGACGGTTGCGGCAGTCTGGGCGCTTGCGCCGTTTATGGTGGACTACGCCCACATCGGGACCAGCCCCGGCAATGCGCAGGGATTGCTGAACGCGTTGACCGAGGCGGCAAGCCTGGTCAATCTCAGTACCGGTGCGGCTCCGGGCGTGGCGCCTGCGATCGCGTCCATTCCATCGGCAGAGATCAATACCCTGGCTGACATTCTTTCGTCCTGCGTCAATACGAACGGCAGCACGTCGTCTTTGTCGAACTGCGGGCGTCTATTCAGCGCGGCTACACCCGCGGGTGGGGTTGCGCCGACCGACACGGCGGCGGCGGCGCTGAACATAGCCCGCAATCCGGGTCACAATGCAGGAGCGGTATTCGCCTGCCTGCCATCGAGCGGCGCCTATCAGCCGACGCTCTCTCTTGCGCCGGCCGACTGGACCGTGGCGATCAACTATGTTTCGCCGGCCTTTCAAAGCCCGAGCGACCTTGCCATCGACTCGCAGGGCAACGCGTGGGTGCTGAGCGTGCCAGGAGGCGGTTCAACCAGCAACGTCACCATTCTCAATACCGCCGGAATCTCCGCTACCTTCCCACAGTCTCTAGTCCGGCTATCGCGTCTCGCCCTCGATCCGTTCGACGACGTCTGGTTGACGGACAATGCCGCTTCGAACGTGATTGAGCTCACCAGTTCTGGCGGCCGCGCGTCGTCGAATCCCTTTACCGGGGGTGGGATCGCGGGTCCGGGTATGCTCGCCTTCGACGGCTATGGCAGCGCCTGGATGGTCAACGCCGGCCCTACCGTGAGCAAGCTGAGCGCGAATGGAGCGGCTCTGTCGCCCGTGGCCGGATTCAGCACAGGTGGCGGCAGCGGGCCGTCCGGACTGGCGCTCGATACGTCGGGGGATGTGTGGATAGCGAACAGCAGCAGCAACAACATCTCGGTGCTCAGCAACACGGGGACTCCGGTGCCGGGTTCGCCGTACAGCGGGGGTGGGATCGACGGACCGTTCGCGCTCGCAATCGATTCGGCTGGCGGCGCGTGGATTGCAAACCGCACCGGCAGCAGTCTGAGCCGGATTACCAGCGATGGCACACCGCTGGTGGGCAGCCCGTACTATGGCGCCGGACTGAATCAGCCGATCGATATTGCGCTCGATGGACTGGACAATGTTTGGCTGGTGAACTCGAGCAGCAGCAGTGTGTCGGAGTTCCTCAGCACCGGCCGGGCGCAGTCGACCGCGGCAGGGTATGGCACTTCGGCGCTGCTGCAGCCGGTACGCGTGGCGATCGACGGATCGGGCAATGTGTGGGTGGTGAACCTGGGGTCGGGGGCCCCTGGCACAGGAACGATCACGCAGATCATCGGCGCGGCCGCTCCGGTGGTGACGCCGGCATCGGTTGCGGTCCAGAATAACGCCCTGGACCAGCGGCCTTAAAGGCTGGTCCTGCCGGACGGGCCCGCTACGCGCGGTGCGACCACTTCGTGGTATGTATACCCCTTCAGTGGGCCCTCCCGATGGTCGGGGTGGGACATTCTCCATCTGACCATCGGGAGGACCGAGGCCGCTCGTTCTGCCGATACAAGGTACACACGTCACGAAGTGACCGCGCGCCGCGCAGGCGGCCCGTCCGGCAGGACCGTGCTTCGTTTGTGCGACCATGGATTCATGTTGAAACGGGTGGAAGAACGGGTGCCACGCGTCGTCGCGGGACAGGTATATGGACCGGCTGCGGCAATCACGCGCAGGGCGGCGGACCGGCTGCGTGCGGGGCATCTCTGGGTGTACCGCTCGGATATAGAGTCGCTGATTCCCGCGCTGGATGCGGCTGAAGTTGCGGGTGGCTCGCTGGTCAGTGTGATGGACAGCCGCGGGATTCCGCTTGGCTCAGGAATCTATAGTTCGGCGTCGCAAATTGGGTTGCGGCTGGTGTCTGGCGAGGCGGCGTTGACGCGTGCCGCGTATCTGGAGCAGATGCGCGATCGGATTGGGACGGCGCTGGCGCTGCGGGACGAGCTGGCTCCGGAGTCGATGGAGAACGACGCCTGCCGGTTGATCTTCTCCGAGGCGGATGCTCTGCCGGGGATTGTTGCAGACCGGTATAACGATCTGGTCATCATCCAGTTGCTGACCCAGGGGACGGCGCAGGAGGACGTGCGCCAGCTGGTAGCTAAGACGATCGGGGACAAGCTGAAGCCAGCGCTGGACGGCCTGACGCTCTGGGAGCGGCCCGACCCCAAGGTGCGGGAGCTGGAGCAGTTGGCGGCGCCACTGCCGGGGCCGCTGTTTGCGGGCGCTGGCGAGTCAGCGAGCCTGACGACGGTGTTCACCATCAACGGCCTGCGGTTTCATTTCGATGCGGGATCAGGACAGAAGACCGGAGCCTTTCTCGATCAGCGGCTGAACTATGCGGCTGCGGCGCGATACTCACGCGGCCGGGCGCTCGATGTCTGCACCTACCAGGGAGGCTTTGCGATTCATCTGGCGGAGCGCTGCCGGCAGGTAACCGGGGTCGACGCGAGCCGCGGGGCGCTCGAAGTAGCGGACCGGAACCTGGCGCTCAATCCCGGCATCACGGCACAGGTGGAGTGGATGGAGGCCGACGCCTTCGAGCTGCTGCGCGAGTACGAGGCCGCAGGCGAGGAGTACGACACCATCGTGCTCGATCCGCCGGCGTTTGCCAAGTCGAAGCGCGCGGCCGAGGGCGCGATGCGCGGGTACAAGGAGCTGAACCTGCGGGCTATCAAGATGCTGCGCCCGGGTGGGACGCTCGTGACCTGCTCGTGCTCGCACCATGTCGGGCAGGCGGAGTTTACGGAGGTCGTGGCGGCCGCGGGTGCGGATGCCGGCCGGCGCGTGCAGGTGTTGGAGATGCGCGGCGCGGCGCCCGACCACCCGGCCGTGCTGACCCTGCCGGAGACAAGCTATCTGAAATGTCTGATCTGCAGGGTAGGTTGAGGCCAGGTCGGCCTTTCCATTCAAGCGCGACTGAAAAAAGGCTGGTTAGATGGCGCGGAGCGCTTTGACCGGGAGCAGAAAGATCGTGGTGACCAGAGCGAACGCTCCGTAGACAGCCAGACCAGCGAGCCGGAAGGGCAGCAAAACCAGCCAGATCAACGGGTAGAGAACGATCAGCGCGAGGGCGAGCGGCCAGCACAGGAACGCGAGAATGCAGAAGAGCAGAAGGTTCAGCATCGGATGTTTCTCCTGTGAAGTTTAAACGGGAGTGGAGTGGGGAAAGTTCCGTGACAATGAGGCGGCAGGGATGAGCGGCGAGGAGACCGGCGAGGTCGAGCGGGTAGTTGCGGTGGACTGGTCCGGAGATAAGGGCCCGGGGCAGCGGAAGAAGATATGGGCAGGGGTGTGGGCGGCGTCCACGGGACGGGTGACGCTTGAAGGCGGACGGTCGCGGGAGGAGCTGATTGCATGGCTGATCGAGCTGGCGCGGGAGACGCCCCGGCTGGTGGTGGGGGTGGACTGCTGCTTCAGCTTTCCGGCATGGTTCCTGGCCGAGCATAGGTGCGCCACCGTGGTGGAGTTTTGGCAGCATGTAGCCGCGGGGCATGGGGAGCGGTGGCTGGCGCGCGAGTGCGAAGACGCCCGCTTCTGGGGAGTCGCCGGAAGTCTGCGATCCGGCAAGCGCCCGGCGGAGTTTTCAGGCGACGGTGTGCGCCGGATGATGCGCGAGACGGACTTTGAGAACAAGATCGCCCAGCGCGTCGAAGGCGGCGACCCGGAGCGGGCCGCGAAGATGTTCGGGATCACGCCGAAGTCGCCATTTCAGATCGGCGGCTCAGGCAGCGTCGGTACGGGGAGTCTGCGGGCGATGCCGTTTCTGCTGCGTCTCAGGGATGCGGGCTTCCGGGTGTGGCCGTTCGATGGCGCCGCGCTGGCGGACGGCAAGCCGGCGCCGCTGCTGGTCGAGATGTATACCCGGCTGCTGACGGGGCCTGTGGCGAAGAGCAATGAGACCGCGCGAAGGCAGTTTCTGCGGGCGCGTCGCAAGGAGGATGCGGCCTACGCCGGGCTTTCACGGCGAGTGATGGAGAAGGCGCTCGCCAGCGAAGATGCGTTCGATGCGCTCGTCTGCTGCATGGAGATGGTGCGCTGGCAGGGGCAGTTCGCCAGCCTGCGGGCAACCGAAGATGCGGTGCTGCGGATGGAGGGAATCACCTGGCGGCCCGGCGTGCAACGATTATGAGACCAGATTCTGCAACTCACCGCGGCTGAGCCTGAACGGATTGATGAAGCGAACGCCGCCGATCTCACCGCCATCCGGGAAGTCCTCGGAGAAGAGGACACGGCAACCCGTTCGTCGTACCGAGGCCCATAGCAACGCATCCCAGAATGCCAGCTTATGCTCCTCCTGAGCCTTTACGGCTTCGAAGAGGTCTTCTATCGCAGGGGGTTCGATGACGAAGGCGCTGCGATGAAATTCGATCGAGCGGTTGAGCGCCGGAAGCGACAGGAGTTGCTTGCGGCTGACTATGGCGGAGAACTCATTGAGCGACTGCAGCATCAGCGACTGCTTCGCGGCTGCCGCGCGGAGAAGGATCTTGCCGGCGACCACATGCTTGCTGCCCTGGCTGGAGTCCACGGCGTAGATCAGGATATTGGTGTCGAGTGAGACCTTAGTAGCCCCGATCATATAGCTCCTCGCGATTGACTTTAACGCCCTTCAGGTCGTGGCCTTCTTTCAGGAAGGCAGCCAGCTTCTTGACCGCGGCCTCGTGCTTGCGGTCGCGAGGTTCTTTCGTGTCGAACGGAACGATGCGGGCGACGGGTTTACCGCGCCGAACCAGGATGATGCTTTCGCCTGCTTCGACCTCTGCGACGCACGCGGAGAAGTTTTGATTGGCTTCACGAAGGGACACGCGTCGCATGGCGGCAACCTCTCGTGGAAATTGTACTACGTACTACATTGCGTGCAGAGAGCAGCCGGGCGGAGCGGAGCGTCGAAGGGCGCTGATAGACTTAATGCTTATGATCTATCGTTCGGGAAGCCAGATTCGGGAAGATTTTTTGCGGTTTTTTGAAGGAAAAGGGCATCGGCGGGTGCACTCGTCCTCGCTGGTGCCGGCGAACGATCCTACGCTGCTCTTTACCAACGCGGGGATGAATCAGTTCAAGGATGTCTTTCTCGGCAACGAGAAGCGCGACTACACGCGCGCGGTGAGCTCGCAGAAGTGCGTGCGCGCGGGAGGCAAGCATAACGACCTCGAAAATGTCGGCTTCACCAGGCGTCACCATACGTTCTTCGAGATGCTGGGAAATTTTTCGTTCGGGGATTACTTCAAGAAAGAGGCGATTGCGTATGCTTGGGAGCTGCTCACGTCGAACGGCGATCACTGCTTCGGGATCGATCCTTCGAAGCTGTATGTAACTGTGTTCGAAGGAGACGCGAAGGTTCCGCGCGACGATGAAGCGGAGCAGTTCTGGATCGAGACCGGCGTGCCGAAACAGCGCATCTTCGGCATGGGAGCGAAGGACAACTTCTGGCAGATGGGCGACACCGGCCCCTGCGGACCTTGCTCGGAGATCTTCTACGACCTCGGCATCGAAGCCGCCGAAGAGCCAGGAGTAGACAAGCCGTTTCCCCTCGACGAGCAGCGGTATGTAGAGATCTGGAACCTGGTGTTCATGCAGTTCGACCGGTCGAGCGATGGGACGCTGACTCCGCTGCCGAAGCCATCGATCGACACCGGGATGGGGTTGGAGCGAGTGGCCGCGGTGTTGCAGGGAGTGCTGTCAAACTTCGAGACGGATCTGTTTACGCCGCTGATCGCGCGCGCGGAGGAGTTGACCGGACACAAGGTCGAGGCAGACAGCGCAGTCGATGATCGCTCACGCGCTTCGCTGCGTATTATTGCGGATCATGCGCGCGCGGCGACGTTCTTGATCTCCGATGGAGTGAATCCGGCGAACGACGGCCGTGGCTATGTACTGCGTAAAATTCTGCGTCGCGGAATTCGGCATGGACGCCTGCTGGGGCAGGAGAAGCCGTTCATGCACGAGATGGTCTTCGCAGTGCGCGACGAGATGCAGGTGGCGTATCCGGAGTTGCAGGAGACGGCAGAGCGGGTGAGTAAGGTGGTGCTGGCGGAAGAGGAGCAGTTTGCGCGGGTTTTGGCTGTTGGTACGGTCGCGCTTGATGCGGCGCTTAGGAAAGCGCGTTTGCCACTGGATATCTCATATTTTGCAAGACTAGATATCAACGAGGCGCAAGCTATCCAACTTGTCAAATCTCTAGAAGACCTCTTTGCTCGCGATATAGACCGACAGCCCATCCAAAACGTAGAAATTCACAACAGTGTGGATTCTGTAATTTCACATAGAGACGGTAGGGCCATAAAGGGGGTAATCACAAAGGCTATTCGGGAACTAAAGGGTGCACTGAGAGGTAAAGATGCATTCCATCTATATGAGACCTATGGAATGCCTCTCGACTTCATGGTGGATGCCGCACGCGACGCAGGGCTTGACTTCGATATGCTTGGCTTCGAAAAGGCGAAGGAAGAGGAGCAACAGCGCGCGCGGGCGAGTTGGAAGGGCGGATCGCAGAAGTCGGCGGCGCCGGTGTATCGCGAGTTGCCGAAGACTGAGTTCGAAGGCTATTCAGCGCTTCGGGTGGATGGCGCGCGGGTGCTGGCGCTGGTGAAGGATGGCGTCGGCGTGCCGGAGTTGCGCGCTGGCGAGCAGGGTGAGGTGGTGCTCGATGCGACCAGTTTTTATGCGGACTCGGGTGGGCAGGTGGGCGATATGGGTTGGCTCTACTCGGCGGATCACAACTCGGTGGTCGCTGAGGTGAGCGGCGCGACCAAGCCGGTGCAGGGAGTGTTTGCGCATCGCGTGCGGGCGAACCAGACGATTGCGGTGGGCGATACGGTGGATACGCTGGTCGATGCGGCGGTGCGCAAGGCGACCACGCGCAATCATACGGGGACGCATCTGCTTCATGCCGCGCTGCGCGAGGTGCTGGGCAAGCATGTGAAGCAGGCGGGGTCGTCGGTGGATGCGGCTCGGCTGCGCTTCGACTTCTCGCACTTCACCGGCGTCGCCGAGGAGGAGTTGCGCGAGATCGAAGATATCGTCAACCGGCAGGTGCTCGCGAATGCCAAGGTGGAGACGCTGGTGGATGTCCCGATTGACGTGGCCGTCAACGAGCTTGGCGCGATGGCGTTGTTCGGCGAGAAGTACGGCGACCGCGTGCGCGTGGTGACGATCGGAGGAGCGCACGGATTTTCGACCGAGCTCTGTGGCGGCACGCATACCGAAGCGACGGGAGAGATCGGCCTGATCAAGATTGTGGGCGAGGGTTCGGTGTCGTCCGGCGTGCGGCGCGTGGAGGCAGTGAGCGGGACGGGAGCGCTGACTGAGTTTCGTCGCGACTTCGATGTGGCGCGCGTGGTGGGTTCGCTGGTGGGCTCGAGCGAGATCGCTCCGGCTGACGCCCTGCGGCACAGGATCGCGACGCAGGACGAGGAGATGAAGAAGCTGCGGCGCGAGCTCGACGCGGCGCGGATGAAGGCGGCGTCTTCTTCGCTGTCGGACGCGGGCGCCTCGGCGGTCGAGGTAAAGGGCGTGAAGGTGCTGGCGCAGCGAGTCGACGGGCTGGGCGGCTCACAGGAGGCCAAGGCGCAGATGCGTTCGCTGGTGGATTCGCTGCGCGGCAAGCTGGGCTCGGGCGTGGTGGTGCTGGGTGCAGCGGCCGAGGGGAAGGTGTCTCTGATCGTCGGCGTGACGAAGGATCTCACCTCGCGCGTGCAGGCAGGCAAGGTGGTCGGGCTGCTGGCGGCGCGGGTGGGCGGCAAGGGCGGCGGCCGGCCTGATCTGGCAGAGGCGGGCGGCAGCGATGCCGGTGCGCTCGATGCTGCGCTTGCGGGAGCAGCAGAGGTGGTGGGCAGTCTGCTGGGGTGACTGATATCATCAGCGCACTTGCTATGAGCGATGCGATGGATTTGAAGACGCCGAAGTTGCGGGAGAAGGGGAGGCTGATGTCGGCCTCTGAGATCGAGCGGACGCTGGTGCGGCTCGCACACGAGATTGTCGAGAAGCATGGCGGCAGCGAGAATGTCGGGCTCGTGGGGATCAAGCGGCGGGGAGTGCCGCTCGCGCATCGGCTGGGAGCGCTGCTGCAGACGATCGAAAAGCGGCCGGTCGATGTCGGGGTGCTCGATATCAGCTTCTATCGCGACGATCTGTCGACCGACGGCCCGCGGCCTACGGTGACGCCGGGCGCGATCGGCTTCGATGTGAACGGACGCGACATTATTCTGATGGATGACGTGCTGTATACCGGACGGACGATCCGGTCGGCGCTGGATGCGCTGTTCGACCACGGGCGGCCGAGGAGCGTGCGGCTGCTGGTGCTGATCGACCGTGGACATCGCGAGTTGCCGATCGAGGCGACCTATGTGGGGCGGACAATTCCTACCTCGAAGCGGGAGATCATCGAGGTCAAGCTGAACGAGATTGACGGACAGGAGCAGGTGCTGCTGGTCGAACTGGCGGACTGAGTCGGACAATGTCCTGCCGGACGGGCCCGCTGCGCGCGGGGCGGTCACTTCGTGACGCGTATACCGGTCAGGGCGGGATGATCTGCATAGGGCCTCCCGATGGTCGGCTCCGAAACTCGTCGTCCCGACCAGCGGGAGGGCCAACCGATGGGGTACACGCGTCACGAAGTGACTCCGGCAGGGCAGAGATTTAAGACAGGTTCTAAGATAGCTTTGATGACGAAATCAGGAACGCGCGCGGGATCGTTGCTGTCGGTGGCGGACGTATCGGTGGCGGAGGTGGCGGCGATTCTGGCGGCGGCGGACCGCATGGAACGAATGGCCGCCGCGGATCGGGTCAAGGTGCTCGCGGGGCGGCGGGTGGCGCTGCTGTTTTATGAGTCGAGCACGCGGACGAGGACCTCGTTCGAGCTGGCGGCAAAGTCGCTCGGGGCGACGTCGACGCTGGGAAGCGGCAAGTCGTCGCCGATCAAGAAGGGGGAGAGCCG